>Ga0070734_10001649_pt1 | contig 31176 bp, 22 predicted proteins | sample Coa_R1_8_FD_66444 | JGI IMG/M metagenome (GOLD analysis project Ga0070734, IMG submission 66444) | Surface soil microbial communities from Centralia Pennsylvania, which are recovering from an underground coalmine fire - Coalmine... | ecosystem: Environmental > Terrestrial > Soil > Unclassified ... | reverse complement strand
GTCGCTACATGTTCGAACGAGCAATTTACATGGTGGGCTCCTTACATCCCACAAGATCAAGCCAGGCTTATCCTGGCGCACCGCGCGTCAGCAAGCGAGCTACCTTCGCGCGAATACGTGCCCTTGCGAGCCGCGCGCGTGGGCAAGCGATGTCCCCAATCGCTCCCAAAATCACTCCCTCACGGTCGTGGCTCGTAAGCTACCTTCGCGCGAATACGTGCCCTTGCGAGCCGCGCGCGTAAGCAAGCGATGTCCCAGTCGGATTTTCACAGCTTCTCACGGTCGCGGTGTAAGACATTGACGAGCCGCGCGCGTCAGCAAGCGATCACTGGCGCTTCCGCCTGTGCTCCCCGGACCATTCGCAGTTTCTCGGTCTCAGTGCCCAGCTTCATCTCCAAACCCCTTCCCGACGCGAAGCAGATTACGCAATCCACGAAAAGCCGATTCTCGTACTGGTGAATGGGAGGAAAACGTGAGCCTGGTCTTCATTACTGGCGCCAGTGGCTTCATGGGACGGCAGCTTTCCGCCGAACTGCTGCGGCGTGGTTACCAGGTACGCGGCCTGGTGCGGCGCGGATCTGAAAACCGTCTCGCTCCCGGATGTGAGGGAGTCACCGGCGATCCCCTGGACCGCGCCACGTACCGCGACCATGTGAACGGCGCGGAAACCTTCGTCCAACTGGTCGGCGTCGCGCATCCCAGCCCCGCGAAAGCGGCGCAATTTCGCAGCATCGATCTACGCTCCGCGAAGGAGGCCCTTCGTGCGGCGGCGGATGCCCGCGTTCAGCATTTTGTCTATGTCAGCGTGGCGCATCCCGCCCCGATGATGCACGAATACATCGCAGCCCGCACGGAAGGGGAGGAGACGCTCCGCGCCTCCGGGATGAACGCGACTATCCTTCGCCCTTGGTATGTCCTGGGACCGGGCCGCCGCTGGCCCGTGCTGATCCTGCCAGCCTATTGGCTGCTGGGGGCGCTGCCCCAGACGCGTGACACCGCACGCCGTTTGGGACTGGTTACGCTCGATCAGATGGTCCAGACCATGGCTAACGCGATCGGCCGCCAGCCTTTAGGCGTGCGCGTTCTGGAGGTGCCGCAGATACGGTCGACCATCGTCTAGCGGCCACGCCGCTACCTGGTCTTGAGCAGTTCGAGCAGGTTGCTCTCGTCCAGAATCGGAATCCCCAGTTCCTGGGCTTTCGCGATTTTCGACCCGGGATCCTCGCCGGCCAACACGAAACTGGTCTTCTTGCTCACGGACCCACTGACCTTGCCGCCTGCCGCTTCGATCAAAAGCCTCGCCTCGTCGCGGCTCAGCGTGGGCAGCGTTCCCGTAATCACAAACGTCAGACCCTTGAGCACACCGCCTTTAGGCCGCGTCGATTGATAGGTGAACTGCACGCCGACGGCGCGCAGGCGCTCCACCAGCTCGCAATTGCGCGGCTCGCGGAAGAACTGAAAAATGCTTTCCGCCACCTTGGGCCCGACCTCTTCCGCGTGCTGCAGATCGTCAATTCCTGCAGCGGCAATCCTGTCGAGATTGCCGAAGGCTTCCGCCAGGAACACCGCCGTGCGCTCGCCGACGAAACGAATACCAAGCGCCGTCAGCACACGCGGCAAAGGGTTCTTCTTGGAGTTCTCGATGTTGCGCAGAATATTGCCGGCCGATTTCTTTCCCATGCGCTCCAACGAAAGGAGCTTTTCCGCCGTAAGGCTGTAAAGATCGGCTACGTTTGACACCAATCCACGCTCCACTAGCTGGTCCACCAGCGCATCGCCGACCCCGTCAATATTCATCACGCCGCGCGAAGCGAAGTGAAGCACCGACTCCTTCAAACGAGCCGAGCAGTTGGTGTTGATGCAGCGGCTGGCCGACTCGCCCTCTTCGCGCACCACCGTCCCTCCGCACACCGGGCAGTTGGACGGCATGCGGAACTTCTTGCGGTAAGATCCTTGAGCTTGCACGCGTACGACCTTGGGAATTACGTCCCCCGATCGCTCGATCACCACCTGGTCGCCGATCTCCAAACCCAGGCGTTCGATCTCGTCTTCATTGTGGAGAGTAGCGCGCGCGACGGTCACTCCGCTCACTTCCACAGGCTTCAGATGTGCTACCGGAGTGAGCGCGCCGGTACGCCCCACCTGCACCTCAATCGCCTCCACCGTCGTGACGGCCTGCCGCGCCGGGTACTTGTAAGCGATGGCCCAACGCGGAGCCTTGGCGGTGTAGCCCAGCAGGCGTTGCTGCTCCACCGAATCCACCTTGATCACCACACCATCGATCTCGTAAGGCAAATCTTCGCGCCGCCGCTCCCATTCCGCGCAGAATTCCAAAACTTCTTCGACATCGGAAGCCAGCCTGCGATACGGGTTCACTTTGAAACCCATGCGAGCCAACTCCTCCAGCGATTGCCAATGAGTGTCAAACGCGGGCCGGCCGTCCACCAGCATGAAATAGGTGTAATAGTCCAGCCTCCGCGAGGCGGTGACTTGCGGTTCCAGCAAACGCAGTGATCCCGCCGCGGCATTCCGCGGGTTGGCAAAACGGGAAAGGCCGCGTTCTTCCCGCTCGGCGTTGAGACGCTCGAAGGCCTTCCGGTTCATCACCGTTTCTCCACGGACTTCGAATGCTTCCAACTGGGTCGAGACCCGTAATGGCAATGACCGGATGGTACGGGCGTTTTCGGTGACCTCTTCTCCTACCAGGCCGTCCCCTCGGGTAACGGCCTGGACGAACTGGCCGCCGCGATAATGCGCCGCCATGGATAACCCATCCATTTTCAACTCAGTGACATAGCGAAAGGTCTCCCCATCCAGCAACTCGCGGACCCTCCGGTCGAAATCGCGCAGTTCGCCCTCGTTTAAAGCATTGTCGAGGCTCAACATCTGGGAGGAATGCCGGATTTTGGTGAAACCCTCGCGTGGTTTTCCGCCGACGCGCTGCGTCGGAGAATCCGAGGACGCCAACTCCGGATGCTGCGCCTCCAGATCCTGCAATCGACGCATCAGCGCGTCATACTCGGCGTCGGTAATCGCCGGCTGGTCGAGAACATAGTACAAATGCTCGTGGTGGCGCAGATCGTTGCGCAGTTCGTCGACTTCGGTCGCGGGATCTTTCATGGGCCTCTCATCTATAATTTAACGAGGAAACCGGAGAACCTGCCAATCATCTATCAGAACATCGTCCTCATCTATAATCCCAAAGCGGGCAGATTCGGACGAGGTGGAGGTCTGCTCGTCGAGCGGGCCGTCAAGATCCTGGCGAAGCAAGGCGGCAACGTGAAGGTGGCTCCCACCACCGGCCCGGGCACGGCCGGCGCATTGGCGCGCGCTCACATTGAGACCGGCGCCGACCTCATCGTCGTCGCGGGCGGCGATGGCACCATCAACGAAGTGGTCGAGGGCATGGTGCACAGTGCGGTGCCGCTGGCAATTCTGCCTGGCGGTACGGCCAACGTGCTGGCCATGGAGATGGGACTCGGCAAGAATCTCGAGCGCGTGGCGGGCCGGCTCCCCGAATTGAAGCCCCACCGCATTTCGTTGGGCCACGTGACATGCGACGGAGGCAAGATCGCGCGCCATTTTGTGCTGATGGCGGGCATCGGCGTGGACGCGCACATTGTCTATAACGTGGATGCCGCCGTGAAGGCGCGAACCGGGAAGCTGGCCTACTGGCTCGCCGGCTTCAGCCTGCTGGGACGCAAACTGGCGCCGGTAACGGTGGTGATCGACGGGCAGGCGCGGGTTTGTTCGTTCGCACTGCTGAGCCGCGTACGGAACTACGGCGGCGATTTCGAGATCGCCCGCAGTGTGAGCCTGTTCGACCATGATTTTGAGGTGGTACTGTTCGAGGGTGAGTCTTCCATCTGGTATATGAAATACCTGGTGGGGATGGCGCTGAATCGCTTGACCGGCATGAAGGGCGTGAACGTACTCCGCACGGACCGCGTGGCGCTAGGCACTGCCGACATGCGGGTCTACGTGCAGATCGATGGCGAGCTGGCAGGTCACCTGCCAGCCGAGATTCGCATCGTGCCTGACGCGTTGACGCTCCTGATACCCGAAGAATACGAACGCAGACTCTGATTCTTCGACCGTGGCGCAAACACTCCTGTTTGCCGCGTCGACACTCATGTCGACGCTTTTCGGGTTGTCTACCATTTCCGAAGCCACCCAGCAGGTCGGGGAAACCTGCCCCACCCGGGACAGTTCATCCTTTGGTTAGTGCAGGCGCTTTCGCCTGCAACGCGTCTTGTGTAGTGCAGGCGCCGCCGCTCGTCGATTCCGTGGGCACAAGGGAGAGCGCCCACCTCCTTACTCCTGGTGCTAGGATACCCGTACGATGCGATTTCGACGAGCAGCCATCTGTGTCCTCTTCTTGGCCGTTGCCTTGGACGCGCAGCCTCGCGCTCCGCGATCGGAACCATATGCCGCCGCGCTCGCACGGCTGGACGCCATGACCACGCTGCCTCTGACGCAGTGGCGCTCTCATGCGGACCTGCCCCATGGAGAAGATCCGTCGTTGGACGACTCCGCCTGGACGCCCGTGACGCTGGCTGGCGGGCGGGGCGGGCGCGGAGGCGGTGGCAGTGGAGACGCCTGGTATCGCACTACCTGGGAGATTCCGCAAGCTGCCGGCGGGCACGATCTGCGCGGCTCGCGGATTCTCCTGCAGGTGCGCTTCTCGAATGACGGGCGCGTCTTCTTCAATGGCGGACTTGTGGCGCAAGGCGATGGACGTACGCTCGACCCCCTCCTGCTCACCGCGAAGGCTGTCCCCGGTCAGAAGATCGTCATCGCGGTCAAAGTTCCGTATCATGCCGAAAACGGACGATTCCAAGGTGCGCAGTTGCTGGTCGATTATCCCGGCCAGCCTGACCCGGGTACGCTGCGGAGCCACATTGTGGCTGCCCAGAACGTGCTCTCCGGCTTTCCCGACGCCTTGGCCGAGCATCGGAAGCAGCTCGATGAGGCGGTTCAGGCCATCGACCTTGCAGCCCTCGACCGTGGCGATCAGCAGGCATTTGCACGCTCGCTCGAGGCATCCGCCGCAGCCCTCCGCCCGGTCAACGACTGGATGAAGCAGTTCACCATCCGGCTGGTGGGCAACGCGCATATCGACATGGCTTGGCTCTGGCCCTGGACCGAAACTGTCGAAGTGGTTCGCGACACCTTCACCACCGCCTTGCAGCTCATGAAGGAATACCCCGACTTCACCTACGCGCAGTCGAGCGTACAGGACTTCGAATGGCTCCAGGAGAAATATCCCGCGATCTTCCGCGAAATTCAGCGGCGCGTCGCAGAAGGACGATGGGAACTCGTCGGCGGGATGTGGGTGGAGCCCGACCTGAACATGCCCGATGGTGAGAGCCTGGTGCGCCAGTTACTGGTGGGTACGCGCTGGTTCAAGCGGCATTTCAATGTCGACGTGAATATCGGCTGGAACCCCGATTCGTTCGGCTACACCTGGCAACTGCCGCAGATTTACAAAAAGTCGGGCTTCGATACCTTCGTCACGCAGAAGATGTCGTGGAATTCGCAGGAGTCTTCGTGGCGCCAGACATACACCTTCCCGCACAAGCTGTTCTGGTGGCAGTCGCCGGACGGCAGTCGCGTCCTGACATACTTCCCGCACGGATACAGCGGCGGGATCAGTTCTGCGAGTCTTTCGCAGGACATCGCCGACTACGTGCCCAGCACCGGCTTCCCGCAGATCATGCATCTCTACGGGGTGGGAGATCATGGTGGCGGCCCGACGCGCCAGATGGTGGATGAGGCGGTCCGGCTGCAGGAGCCATCGGCGATCTTTCCCAAAGTGCAGTTCAGCACGGCGCGCGCCTTTTTCGATGACGCGGAGAAGGCGATCACCGACGGTAACCTGAAGCCGCCGGTTTGGAACGATGAGCTTTACCTGGCGTACCACCGCGGCTGTTACACCACCCAGGCCGAAACCAAGAAGCTGATCCGGCAAAACGAGGAGCTTTTGCAAAATGCCGAAAAGTTCGCGGCGCTCTCGTTTCTCACGGCCCAGCGCCGGTATTCCAGCACCGCGTTCGAAGAGATCTGGAAGCGCGTGCTCTTCGATCAATTTCACGACATCATGCCCGGCTCCGGCATCGGCATCAATTATGTCGATGCCGAGCGCAATCTCACGGACGCCTCTCTGCGCAGCGAGAAGCTGCTGGATGGCGCGCTGGACTCGCTCAACGGGATGATCGACACTCGCGGCGAAGGGGTGCCGGTGGTAGTTTACAACCCGCTCTCCTGGGATCGCGCGGGGCCGGTGAAGATTGACGCCGTCGAGCCGCCCGCTGGACAGCACCTGGAAGCTCGCGATTCCGCGGGCCAGCCGCTTCTCGCGCAGGTCGTGGCCAAAGACGCTACCACGCGCAAAGTGACACTCAACGTCTTGGTGAAGGGAGTGCCTTCGCTGGGATATGAAGTGATTCATCTGGTTGCGGTGGCCAATTCGCGCCCGGCGGCCTCGGCGCTGAAGGTCGATGGGTTCAACGTCGAGAACGAATTCTTCCGCATGAAGGTGGATTCGCGAACCGGATGCGTCACCAGCCTGGTGAACAAGTCCGATGGGCGCGAGTCGGTGGCGGCGGGCGGATGCGGCAACCTTCTCGAAGCGTTCAAAGACGTACCGCGCACGCAGGACGCCTGGGAGATCCGATTCGACGAAGATGTCTGGCCGCTGAAACAGCCGCGCTCGGTTGAAGTGATGGAGAGCGGTCCCGAGCGCGCCGTAGTACGCATCCGCCATACTTTCCACGCCCCCAATCGCAAGGACGGACCCGATTCTACAATTCAGCAGGACCTCACCGTGTGGTCCGGTGTGCCGCGCATCGATGTGAATACGCAGGTGGAGTGGCACGAACAGCACGTGCTCCTGAAAGCTGGATTTCCGGTGAATGTGCGCAGCGACAAGGCGGCATTCGAGATTCCGTATGGGTCAATCGACCGCCCGACTACGCGGAACACACCCGCGGAGCAAGGGATGTTCGAAGTGCCCGCTCTGCGATGGGGCGACATTTCCAACGCCGATCAGGGATTCAGCATGTTGAATGACAGCAAGTACGGATACGATGCCAAGGACAACGTGATCCGGCTGTCTCTGCTGCGCTCGCCGCAGATGCCCGCGCCCGACAATCACATCGCCGACCAGGGCTTTCACGAATTCACCTACTCGCTGTACGCCCATGCGAGCGGATGGAAGACGGGCGGCACCATGCGGCAGGGCTACGAGCTGAATTATCCCCTGGTCGCAGCGGCCGCGCAGACGCATGCCGGACCATGGAAGCCCAAGATGAGTTTCGCGCGGATCGAGCCTGGGAACGTGATCCTCACCGTTCTGAAGAAGGCGGAGGATGATGACTCGCTGGTCTTCCGCTTTTATGAATTCGAAGGGAAGCAGACCGAGGTGCGGCTGCAACTACCTCGCAAGGCGGTGAGCGCGGCGGAGGTGAATCTCATGGAGAAACGCGGACAGCCCGTGACGCTGTCCCCTTCCGGTCAGGAAGTGACCATCGCCACGGGCCCCTACGAAATCAAGAGCGTGGGCGTGACGTTTGCGAATCAGTAAGACCGCAAACGGAAGCGCACGACACTCAGAAGCTCAGTTTCGCCCCGAGTTCGACCGTTCTGGCCTGGTTCTGTTGTGAGCCGGTCACGCGGCCGAACGTCGCGTCGCTCGGATTGGTATCCGGAGCGCCGAATCTCGGGTGATTGAACAGGTTGAACACGTCGAAACGAAGTTGCAGGCGTTTGCTCTCGGTGAAACGGAAGTTCTTGTAAAGTCCGGCATTGACCTCATTCACGCGGCTGGCGCGGACGTCGTTCCATCGCGTGGGGAATGTCTGGATGTTCGCGGCGAAGTCCTGGTACACGCCATTCTTGATGCTGTCGGATGAGGCGGGCACGTAACTATAGCCCGGCAGGTTTTGAATGCCGGTCCAGGTGGGATACGATTGCAACGTCGCGAGGGAGGTGCTCTTGGAAGGGAACGGGTAAAACTGCGTTGTATCGAACCACTGGTTGAGGCTCTGCTGGCCGCGAGGCAGGGCGAAATCCTTGCCGCTGAAAAACGCGGGCGTGCTGAATACGACCGGAACACCCGATTGAATATTGTAGTTGCCGGCGAGTTCCCACCCGCCTGCGAGGGCGTCCGCCCACTTGGGCATCGTCCCGCCGTAGCGCTGCTTGCGGCCCACCGGAATGTCCCAGATGGGCGCGATGTTCAGGTGGAACGGCCGGTCCTCTCCGCCCAGTTTGTGCTCGATGGTGCCTTGCGAAGCGAGCTGGTTTCCACCCTGGAATGCGGTATCTTCGAACAGTTTCGCCCATGTGAACGAGGCGATGATGCTGAAGCCCTTCTGGAAACGACGCTCGATTTTGCCCAGTCCCGCATCGTATTGGTTCTTGCCGGTGGGATTATTCTCGGTGATGCCCCCAAACAACGGATTCGGATTCAGCAACTGATTCAGCGCGATGGTCTGGTTCGTGTAAATCGAGTTGCTCGGACTCACGCCCGTCAGGTGGTAGAAGGGGTTCGGCACCTGGATGTTCCAGGTCAAGGTATCCACCGGCCGCCCACTCACGAAGCTTGGCGTGTTGTACAGCTGCCAGTTGGAAAAGCTGGGTTCGTTCTCGTTCCAGCCCCACGAAATGTTGTACGTCTTGTTGTGCGAGTATCCGGCCTCAAACAGCCAGCCCTTCCACTCGTGCTGCACGTGGAGGCTGTACTCCCAGGAGTAGAATCGGTCCAGGTTCGGATTGTCCCAGGTCCACGAAGATCCCAGATTGGTCAGTGGCCCGAGAGACGAGCCTGTCGGCGCGAGGATGCCGTTCTGAAACGGATGTGCCATGGTGTCGTACGACGTCAGATAGTTGTCCGTGGTCGCGGTTAATGACGTAGTGCGGCTGAACCCGAACTGGGCGCCCGTATTGAAATCGGCCTGCGTGAAGCGTCCAAATCCGCCGCGGATCACAGTCCCGCGTCCCAGGTTGTACGCGAAGCCCACTCGTGGCTGCCACTCGTGGAGGTCGGTGTTATAGGTGGTTCGCGGTACACCATTGACGCCGGCGAACTGGACCACGCCGTTGACCTTGAACTGGCCGGCGGGAAGAATCTGCTGCAGCAGTTGCACGCCGGTGTTAGCGGCGTTGGACGGATTGGCCAGAATGGCGGCGTACGCCGCTTGCGCCGGGCCGCTAATTGGATTGGGAGTGTTCGGGTCGTAGCGATCTTCGATGCGATCGAAGCGCTCTACCACCGGACGCTCGAAATCCCAGTGCATGCCGAGGTTGAGCGTAAGGCGCTGGGTTATGCGCCAGTCATCCTGAAAAAAGCCGGCGGTATAGTGCTGGGAATAGAGGGCGCTGGCGTTGCGCGGCACGTTGCCGCCGGAGGGCATGTCGAGCAGGAACGTGGCGAAGGTGGATCCTACGCCGGTGCCCCCGGAATTGGCGTTGTTCTGCCGGGTGAAATTGCTATTGAAATCGAATTCTCCGGCATTGCCGTTTCCGAAATTGGCGTCCTGCAGGACCCAGAATTCGCCGCCGTAGCGGAAGGTGTGGTTGCGGTGTACCTGCGTCATGGTGGCGCCCCACGTGTGATACGTGGTCGCGTGGAAGCTCTGGGTTTGCGTGGTTCCGAAGTTGCCGGCGAAGCCGTTGATATAGGGAAAGCCGGGCCGCGGCAACTGGTCCACAAAACTGGCAGGAATCCCTAAAGACGTCTCGTTGAAACCGGCTCCCGCATCGTACCCCGGCTCCTCGTAGCGGGTCAGGCTGTATCGCAGATTCAGAATGCGGCTGGCGTTGATATTCCAGACGTGATCCAAACCGATGCCTTTATTGACCCGCTCCGTAAAGCTCCCGGCGGCGATATTGTCCAACCCGAAAGTGTCGCCCGTGTGTTCGATCAGGTGATGCCAGCGGATGGTGGCAAAGGTGCGCTGATTGTTGTTCCAATTCTGGTCGGCGCGGATGGATATCAGCGGGAAGGTGTCGAGGCGCACGGAAGGAGGCGCGTAATCATTCGAGGTGTTGCTGGTGCCGTCGCTGGGCGTATTCGGCAGCGGCAGGAACTTCAGAATGTTCTGCGCGATCGGGCTTAGACGCGAGGTAGGTATCTGATTATTCGGGAACAGCGTCCGGTTTCCGGTCGATGCCACCACGGTTAAAGGATCGTAGACCTGGATCGGGTACTTCACGAGCTGGCCGCCGACGGTCTGGGTGGTGAAGCTCTGGCTGAAATCGCCGGTCCGCTCGAGCGCGGTCGGTACCGAGATCGAAGCCGAACCGAGCGGGTTCATGTTGTGGGTGTCGTCATACGCTACGAAGAAGAACGTCTTGTCCTTGCCGTGATACAGCTTGGGAAGGAATACCGGTCCGCCGAAAGTTCCACCCCACTCATTGAAGTGCACCGGGGCAACCGCACCGCCAATCAGGTTGGTCTGGAACAGGTTGGCATTCATCGCGCTGTTCTGATTGAACTCGTAGAGCACTCCGTGATAATCCTTGCCGCCGCTGCGGGTCTGCATGTTGACGGTGGCGCCCGCTTGCCGGCCGATCGAGGCATCGTAGGCGTTGGTGGAGACGCGGAACTCCTGCACGGAATCCATGGGCGGTATAAAGGCCACGGTGGCTCCAGCTTTCACGTCCGGCGAGCCATCCAGTTGGAAGGTGTTCGACCAGACGTTGTTGCGTCCGCCATCCGCGGTAAACTGCGATGCCGCGTTGTAAGACCACAGGTGCGCGATGTTGCTGTTCTGATCCTGCGCAACCACTCCTGGGGAGAAGGTCGCCAGCAGAGTGACCACGTGCGAAGAGGACGGCATCTCGGCGATCTCCTCATGCGAAATCACGGTTCCGCTGGTGGCGGCCGTCGTATCGATCAGCGGAGCATCGGCCGTCACATCGACGGTTTGCGAAGAGGCTCCCACCTGCAACGTGGTATCCACCTGTTTTACGTCTCCCGCAGAGAGCGTGATGCCCTTGCGATCCTGCGTCTTGAATGCAGGCGCTCCGATGCTGATCTGGTAGTGTCCGGGAAGCAGAAATTCCGCGACCCAGACTCCCTGATCGTTGGCCTTTGTGTCCCTCCGGACATTATTGTCTTCGTTCAGCACCACCACGGTGGCGCCCGGGATAAAGGCGCCCTGCGGATCCAGGACGCGGCCGCCAATGGTCGCCCGGACCTCCTGCGCTTGGGCAGCTCCGCCCAATATTCCAATCGCAAACAAGTAAAAGAAGATCTTTTTCACATTAACCCTATTGAACATGACAGTAACCCCATTTGTGGAGACCGTCAAATCTTACTTTTCGAATCCAGGATTCTAAGAAATGGAACCCTCCGGGAAACGCAAGACTCAAACGAGTCACCCAAAAGCGGCTTCTGTACCGCGACGTACGGCCTCAGCTATCCGATTTGCATGTGTTTGCGGAATTCGAAAATGCCCGACTTAAGATCAAGTAGTATGAAAACTCTCGCGTCACTTGCTGCTTGTATTCTGCTCGTCGGTTCCCCTGCGCTCGCCCAAAAAGACAAAGGACACGAGCAAGGACACTTCACGCCCGCAAAACCTCCGAGCCGCGGCCCCGCCCCGGTTCATAACGCACGCCCGGCACCCGCCCCCGCTCAAACCCATTTCGCCGACCGTTCCGGACACCCCGAAGCTCCCCACGTGGACGGAAAGAAATGGGTGGGACACGATACCGGCAAGAACGATCCTCGGTACCATGTGGAGCATCCGTGGGAGCACGGCCGTTTTACCGCGGGATTCGGACCCAGTCACATTTGGCATCTGGCTGGCGGCGGTCCGTCTCGTTTCTGGTTCAACGGATTCTATTTTTCGGTGGCTGACGCGGATCTGGGATATTGCGGGGATTGGCTGTGGAATTCCGACCCCATCGTTATTTACGAGGACCAGGACCACGACGGCTACTACCTGGCCTACAACCAGCGGCTGGGCACCTACATTCACGTGACGTTCCTGGGCAATTCATAGCACCCGCGCCGCAGCGTCTCGCGTTCCGGACGGCGTGTCCAGTACCACGCTACGAGCCGCGCGCGTAAGCAAGCGTTTCGTGTTCCAGGTGTCCATGCTCGGTGCTTTCAGTTCGTAGCACGCGTTTTGTGTTCCGCGTGTCCATGCTCGATGACTTTCAGTTCCTAGCACGCGGTACCACTGCTACGAGCCGCGCGCGTAAGCAAGCGATCTGGCGATATGCCAGTCGACTTCTGAAAACGCGCCTTAGTGAGTCATGGAATAAATGATGTAATTGATGCCGTAGCGGTATGCTAACGCCGTCATCGGTTCAGGATAATACGGAGAGTCGGCGTACTCCCAGGCGTCGCCGACATCCGTATTGTAGTTTGCTGCCACCACCATCCGATCCTTGTCGTCGAACATGGCGCGCCACGCGGGCACGCTTCCCGCAGGCTGTTGCACCACCACCGATCCGCCCGGACCGACCCGCAGATGGCGCGTACCGGGGATGAATGTGCGGTCCTTCTCCTCGATGTCGTATAGCACATGCATGACGGCATCGGATTGCGTGAGGTCGGTGATCGGCTTGTTCGGCAGAACACGATCCATGGTCCGGCGAAACACGTCCCATGCCTCATCGCCCCAGAAATCGTCTACCACCAGGAAACCGCCGCGAAGCAGGTACTCGCGCAGCCGGGAAGTCTCGGCGTCGCTTAAATCCCACCAACCAGCCTGCGTGGCGTAGACCCAGGGATTGTCGAAAAGCTGGTTGTCGGTGATGCGGAAATGCCGCGGATCGCCTGTGTCTAATCGCGTCAGCCGTCCCACGCCGAGGGTGAAATGGTTGTCGGCATCCGGCCAGTCCACCACCCACCACCCCTCTCCGGAAGCGCCTCGCGAGGCGAAGCCGAAACCGCGGTGGTGCTCCGGCAGATCGGTGTACTCCAGGCGAATGAAGTGGAACTCGGCGCCCGTCGGAAAGACGGGAGGAGGGGCTTCGCTCTCGGGGATGCGGGATCGGTATCTCTGGGCGAGCGCGACCGTCACGAGCAGGCAAATCGCCGCCAGAATCGCCGCGGAACGAGCAGAGACACGATTCATCGTTCCCCTTCAGAATGGCACAGGCGGAATCGGATTTGGAAATGCGATCAGGCTTGGGCGGCCGCTTCAACATCGGGAAAGAAGCGAAACACGGTGTCCAGGAGGCTCACATGAAAGGTCTGGAAGACGTGGCCGGTGGCGCCCGCCATTCGCAAATCGCCATCCACCGCGCCCACTTTGTTGTAGCTGGAAATGAAGCGGCCAATGCCGGTGCTGTCGATGGCCACCACCCCGGAAAGATCGAAGATAATATTGCGCTTCCCCTGCTTCAACAAATCCTCGACAGCCGTGACGATCTGTTCGCTCTCCCGGCCCATCATCAACTTGCCGGTGAGCGTGATCACCACCTTGCCGGGCGCAATCTCTTTTTGACTGATCTCCATCAGCATGACGAAGGGACTAGTGTACGCCGTTTGAAGGTGCGTTCGCCACTGGCAGGCGAGAAACTCCGTGGCGCAAACACTCTGTTTGCCGCGTCGACACTCCTGTCGACGCTTTTCGCGCGTCCACCAAGTCTGACTGCAGAGCGTTTTCGACGCTGCCTCTGAGCTTTCCGAGTCAGGTAGATCCTCACCGCGGAGCCGCGAAGACGCGGAGATAAGCGCGGAGAAAAAACCCAGGGAATTCCTTGTTCCTCCGCGTTTTGTCTCCGCGCCTTCGCGCCTCCGCAGTGAAGCCTCTCTCCCACTCCCGAATCCAGTACCGCACCCGCGAGAGGGTGTGCCTCTTCGGTGCGCGATATAATGCCGTCAATGCGAAAGCTGGGTGCTCTTGCGCTATTCCCCCTTTGCATGGGACACGCGGACGCCGCCACGCGGCCCATTGCTCTCGAGGACTATTACCGCGTCGAGACCGCTTCCACTCCGGCGATCTCGCCGGACGGCCGGTGGGTGGCCTTCGTTCGGAACTCGATCATCGAATCCGACAATCAACGCCACAGCGAAATCTGGTTGAGCCTGGCGGACGGATCGGTTCCGGCAGTCCGTTTGACCAGCCCCGCGTTCGGCGCCTCGCTGCCTCGCTGGAGTCCCGATGGCAAACTGCTGGCGTTTCGTTCCACGCGCAAGTCTCCAGGCGCCGAGGGAGACGTCTGGTTTCTGCGCATGGATGGCCCGGGAGGAGAGGCGTTCCAGATCGCCGGCGTCGGCGGCACACCGATCTTCAGTCCCGATAATCGCTGGATCGCCTTCACGAAGAGAACTCCGCCGCCCGCTAAGCCGCGCGAACTTTCGCCGCTCGAACGGCAACTGGAGCAGCGATTCAAAGGCCGCATGTACGACTGGATGAATGTCCGCTCCGACGGCCGGGGCTATCTGACGGACCCGCGCGATCCCGCATCGACGCCGCCGTCGGAATTGTACGTCGTCGCGCGCGAAGGCGGACCGGCCAGGCAGTTGACGCATCTCGGCGTCGATACCGTCTCGGCCGCGTGGCGCCCCGACAGCAGCGCGATGGCGCTGGTCGCCGACTCGCACCAGCGGGACGAATACTCCTACGAGCGCGCCGATCTCTGGACCGTCGATCTCCAGGGCCAGATCCATCGGCTGACCGATGACGGTTTTGAGTACGACTCCCCGGCGTGGTCGCCCGACGGCCGCTGGCTGGTCTTCCGGCGGCGCCAAGGCTTGAACCAGGTGATCCAGTCGAAACAGAATCACGGCGCGGCCGTCGATCTATACCGCGTGCCGGCCGAGGGCGGTACCCTGACCAACCTCACTGCCGACTGGGATTTGATTCCCGATCCGCCCACCGTGAGTTCTAATGGGGAGTTCATCTACTTCGCGGGCGCGGCGGGCGGGGACACGCAGCTATTCCGGCTTACCTCCGCCGGAGGACGAGTCCAGCCCATCACCCACGGCGGCCGCAACCTGGTCGGATTCAGCTTCTCGCAGAAGTACGATCGCATGGCCTACACCGCGGGGGACTCGACTCACCCGTCCGAGGCCTTCGCGGCGAGCATCGACGGCAGCGCGGAACACCAACTCAGCACGTTCAACGAGAAGTGGCTGAAGGATGTGGAACTGAGCCCCGCGGAGATCATTCACTATCCCAGCAAGGATGGCACGCAGGTGGAAGGCTGGGTCGTCAAGCCGACCGGGGCAAAGACTCCGTATCCGCTGATTCTGGCGATTCACGGCGGCCCTCACGGCGCCTACGGCAGCGCGTTCGATTATGAATTTCAATGGCTGGCGGCCAATGGATATGCGGTCGTGTATACCAATCCGCGGGGATCGACGGGTTACGGCGAGAAGTTTCTGTGGGGCACCTGGGGAGGCTGGGGCAAGCTGGACTACGACGATGTGATGGCCGGAGTGGACTACGTGACGGAGCACTATCCCGTAGATAAGCAGCGTCTGGGCGTGACCGGCTACTCGTATGGCGGATTTCTGACCAACTGGATCATCACCCAGACCACGCGGTTTCAGGCGGCCGTCTCGGGGGCGGGAATTGCGAACTGGATCAGCGACTATGGCACCGCGGACATTCCGCGGACGAAGGAGAGCGAGTTCTTCGGAGCGCCCTGGGATCCGGAAGCGAATGAGCGCATGCGGGCCTTGTCGCCGATTACGCACGCGGCCAAGGTGCGCACCCCCACGCTGTTTCTGGACGGCGAGTCGGACATGCGCGTGCCCATTGAAGAGGCCGAACAGATGTACACGGCGCTCAAGAAACAGCATGTACCTGCGAAACTGGTGCGCTATCCCGGAAATTATCACGGCGGCTGGCCGCCCTGGGATATGGTGCACCGCTTCGATCAGGAATTGCGCTGGTTCCGGCAGTACGTAGGCGCACCCCAGTGACGCTCCCCGAGGATTTGCCGAGGGGTGGCGCTCGCAACGAGCCGGGAGTGATCTTCGAAGCAACGAGCCGCGACCGTGAGGGAGCGATCTTCGAAGCAACGAGCCGGGAGTGATCTTCGGAGCGACGAGCCGGGAGTGATCTTCGAAGCAACGAGCCGCGACCGTGAGGGAGTGATCTTCGGAGCGATCGGGCATCGCTTGCTTACGCGCGCGGCTCGCAAGCGCACGTATCGCGCGAACGTATTGGGGTAGGTTACGAGCCACGACCGTAAGGGAGTGTTTCGGAGCAACGAGCCGCGGCAATGTACTTACCAATATCGGCGCCGATTGTCGAAGGCGCGCTCGATTACACCTAGCGTCCCTTCCGTGATCTGCAACCCGCACAGATCGCGCCGGCGAACCCACTCCACGCGGCACACATCGTCCCCCGCGCAGAGCGTTCCGCCAATGATCCGGCACAAATAATCGATCAGCACGAAGTGATACTCGGGAGCGCCCTCGGCATCGCGCATGATCCGCTCGAAGATTTCGAAGACGCCCAGGGGGCGCACGTCCAGACCCGTCTCCTCGCGCACTTCGCGGCAGATGCCGTCCTTCAGAGTCTCGCCAATTTCGAGCGCGCCGCCAGGCAGCGACCACCAGCCTTTCAGCGGCTCCTTGCCCCGTTGCGCCATCAGGATGCGGTCGCGTTTGAGGATGATCGCCCCCACTCCCACCAGCGGGCGCTTCGGATAGCGGCGATCGTCGGCCGGGCGCGCCTCGCTCAATAGGCTCCCTTCAGGTCGAGCCGGATCCGGTACACTACCGGGCCTTCGGTGACGAAGAGCGTGTGCAGGTCCGCCTCGCCGAAGCCGCAGTTGGAAGCGCGGGCGTGCAGGGGAATCACGTGGACCGGCTTGCCATCAGCAGTGTAGATGGCCACGCCCTTGGCCGTAATGTACAGATTTCCCTTCTCGTCCACGCGAATCCCGCCGGGAACACCCTCGATCTTGGAGATCAGGACGCGCTCGTTGGAGGCATCGCCGTTCTTATCCAGATCGTAGGCGCGCACGTTGCGCTCATCGGAATTCACCACGTACAAGATGCGCCCGTTTGGAGAGAGTGCAATCCCGTTGGGCCTTCCCGTGGACTTGGCCACGAGTTTCATCTGCGCTTTCGGCGGAACCGCGTAGATCCCATAGAAATCCAGCTCGCGGCGGTCCGACTGCTCACCGAAAGCCGGATCGGTAAAGTAGACGTGGCCCGTCTTGCTCACCACGATATCGTTCGGCGCGTTGAGACGCTTGCCCTCCCAGCGCTCGGCGACCACCTCAACGCCGCCCTTTTTATCGGTCCGGCTCACCCGGCGTGCGCGCGTTTCGCAGGTGTAGAGGCGGCCTTCGGCGTCGAAAGCATTTCCGCTGGGGCCGCCCGCATTCTCGCGAAAAACTTCCACCGGGTGGCCGGGCACCCACTTGAGCAGACGATCCGTCGGGGTATCGCTAAAAATGAGGTAGCCGTCTTTTGACCAGGCAGGACCTTCCGTAAAGGTATAGCCTTTGGCAAGCTGCTCGACTTTGATTTCAGAGAAATCCTGAGCGAGGGCCCACACGCAGGATATGGCGACGGCGAAACCTGTGAGTGCGGCGCGGCTCATCTACCCGTGTTTCTTGATTTCAATATTGTTGACGACCTGCTTCACGCCTCGGATCTTTTTGGCGAGCTTGCTGGCTTTGTCTTTCTGCCGCGAGGACTCAACCGTGCCCGTGAGAGTGACCACTCCCGCCTTACAATCCACACCCAGGGCGCCGCCCTTGACCTCGGCATCAGCCGAGAGTTTGATGCGCACCTGATCCACGATGTAATCGTCGCTAACAGGCTTATCCGCGGCCAGACAGACGCTGGCGAACAGGAACAGGATCGCTAGAACCGCACAGATTTTAGGATTCATCGTCTCCGGTCATTGTACGCCAGTCCAATGTATTCAGAAAAGCAGTCTGCTCGCGCCAGCCCGGCTGTACCCGCACATGCAGGTCGAGATAGATCTTCACACCGAAGATGCGCTCCATCTCCTCGCGCGCGAGAGTCCCGATTTTCTTCAACATCGAGCCCTTGGTGCCGATCACGATCCCCTTCTGCCCCTCGCGCTCCACCCGAATCGTGGCATAGATGCGCGTAATCGTCGGAGTCTCTTCCCAACGGTCCACCATCACGGCGACCGAATGCGGCACTTCCTGATGGGTGAGCCGGACCACCTTTTCGCGGACCAGTTCCGCGGCCAGGAAACGCTCCGGCTGATCGGTGACGTGCTCGACCGGGAAGTACGCGGGACCTTCTGGCAGGCGCGCGACAATCTCCTTGCGCAACTCGTCGAGACCCTCACCCCGCGCGGCGGAAATGGGAAGATATTCGGCAAAGCTGAACAGCCGGCGATATTCCTCGATCAACGGAAGAATCTGGTGCTTCTCTTTCACCATGTCGATCTTGTTGAGCACCAGGATGACTGGCGTCTCGCCAGCCTTTCGCACCAGGTCAACGGCGTGGCGGTCCTGGTCGCTAAATTCGCGAGAGACGTCGACGACGAAGAGCAACAGATCGCGCTCTTCGAGCGAGGCCCGTACCGCATCCATCAGTCTCTTGTTGAGCGGCGAATCCGCGCGATGGATGCCGGGGGTGTCGAGGAAGACAATCTGGGCCTCTGCCGTGGTCAGCACGCCTTGTATCGAAGTTCGCGTGGTCTGCGGCTTGTCCGCTACGATCGCCACCTTCTGGCCCACCAAAGCATTCAACAACGTCGATTTCCCGGCATTCGGCCGTCCGATGACCGACACGAAGCCGGACTTAAAATGTTCATTCATGAGCGACTGTCTCTGATCTGCTGATCCGTACCTGCTCGACGCGGAGGTCGTCGGAGGCCAGCACTTCGACGCGAACTCCGTCACGATCCACGAATTCGCCGGCTTTGGGCACTCGTCCGAGCCATTCGCTCACCAATCCACCGACCGTGGTGGACTCGATGTCCTCTTCGCGGTGGAACGAGTCGAAAAGCTCGCCGATGCGATCCAGGTCGAAGTTGCCGGAGACGATGAAGCCGCCGTGCCCGTCTTCCTTGATGTCGCTGTCCGGCTCGTGTTCATCGCGAATCTCGCCGATGATGACTTCCAGCAGATCCTCCATAGTGGCGAGGCCTGCCGTGTTCCCATACTCGTCCACTACCATAACCATGTGAGTGTTTTCCTGCTGCATCTGCCGCATCAGGGCGCTCACCGGCTTGGTCTCGGGGACCGACTGGATGGTTCGGAGCAATGCCCGCACAGTGCGGGCCTCGCGATCGGACTCCTGCAGTTCGAACATATCGCGAACGTGCACGAACCCGATGACCTGGTCGATGTTCTGCTCGAAAACCGGGATCCGCGAGTATTGCTCGCGAATCACCAGTTCCCGCAGTTGAGAAAGTGGGGCGTCGGCGGAAATGGCCACGATATCGGGGCGGGGCGTCATCACTTCCCGGACAATCTTGTCGCCGAACTCGACTACTGATTGGATCAGCTTGCGGTCCTGTTCCTCGATCAATCCCTCTTCGGTGCCGGCCGAGATGAGTGCCTCGATATTCTCGGCGGACGTGGGCGCTTCCTCCTCACCCGGGTCGGCGTCGGTCAGATCGATGAGCGATTGGAAGAAGGAAAGAATCGCGACGCAGGGACGGGTCAGCCAGGCCATGGCCTTGAGCATCGGCACCAGGCCAAGCAGCCATTTGCCGGACGTCCGACGATAGAGTACTTGCGGAAGTGCATAGGCCACCATGATCATGGTGAGCCAGACGGCGAGCACCGCCTGCCCGAGACCGGCCCATCGCCAGGGGTCGCCGTCGGAGAACCAGGCCATAAAGAGCACACCCTGCAGGACCAGGATGGTGTGTTTGATCAGAGAGAAAGCGTCCGCGCCAACCTCGGTTTTCATCGCCAGGCGATCTTCCAGCGTCTCTTTGAAGAATTTGAGAGACGGCAGGTCGCGCGTTCGCAGCCGCAAACTTTCCAGGTACAAAAGCTGCACAAAGGTGACGAGCAGGAGCAGTGGAATACTCGCAAACGTCGCCACCACGACCACCCAAATCATGACTGCACCCGTTCGATGAGGCCGTTGGGGAGGCCGAGACGCGACCGCCAGCGCTTCTCCGCGCGCGCCATTCGGCCGCCGTCCGATTCGTGATCCATGCCCATCAGGTGGAGCACGCCATGAAGCATCAGCACGCGAATTTCCTGCTCGGTGGAGTGGCCGAACTCGCGCGCCTGACTCCGGGCGCGCGCCACCGAAATGGCGAGATCGCCCAGCGGTGGCCGGGACCGTCCGTTGGGACCGTCCTGCGACATCGGAAAGGAGAGGACGTCGGTAGGCTCGTCTTTGCCGCGAAACTCGCGATTCAAACGGCGCAATTCACCGTCGCCCGTGACCAGGCAGTCGAACGGGCGCCCCTTGGACACCTCCCGTTCCAGTTTCCGCGCAAACAGCAGCAGGGCGCGTGGCCGGATCCCGGCGGAACTGCACCGGAATGTGATGGTACTGCCTTCTGGAGAAGTCATGACGCGCGCCTATGCCTGCGGAGCAGTATCCGGGGCAGGCGGTTGGCCTTCGGTCTTCGCGTCGCCATTGGTCAAGGGATCCGCAGGCTCGGCAAGCTTCAACGTGAGTTGCCGCCCGGCGCCGATGGTATCGTTATAACGCTCGTACGCCTTCACGATACGCTGCACCAGCGTGTGCCGAACCACGTCTTTGTCATCGAACTGCACGAAGCTGATGCCTTCCACCCCTTTGAGCACTTCCACCGCGTCGATCAGACCGCTGCGGCGGCCATTGGGCAGATCGATCTGCGTGATGTCGCCGTTCACTACCATCTTGGAATTGAATCCCTGGCGGGTAAGTACCATCTTCATCTGCTCGGGAGTGCTGTTCTGCGCCTCGTCGAGAATGATGAAGCTGTCGTTGAGCGTGCGGCCGCGCATGAATGCAATCGGCGCGACCTCGATGGTGCTCCGTTCCAGCAATTTCTCCACGCGCTCGCTGTCGAGCATGTCGTAGAGCGCATCGTATAGCGGCCGGAGGTACGGGTCCACCTTCTCCTGCAAGGTTCCGGGAAGGAAGCCCAGGCGTTCGCCCGCCTCTACGGCGGGACGGGTGAGAATGATCCGCGTAACCTGCTTATTGATCAACGCGGAAACGGCCATCGCCACGGCGAGATAGGTCTTGCCCGTCCCGGCGGGGCCGATACCGAATACCAGGTCGTTGCGCTCAATGGCTTCCAGATAGCGGCGCTGGTTAACCGTTTTGGGCGCCAGGACCTTCTTGCCAAAATTCCGCTGCTTCCCGCTCCGCACCAGCGCGCGCAAAGACACGTCCCGATCGGTAGTCACCACGCGCAGGTAGCTGTTCAAGTCGCCGTTATTAAAGACATGGCCTTCGCGGAGCAGCGAGTTGTAGTCTTCCAGGATGGTCTCCACCCGGTTGACGTTGTCGGCTTCGCCTTCGATTTCGAGATTGTTGTCCACCAGTTGCGTGTGGACGCACAGTCCGGATTCGATCAGGCGGATATTCTCATCACGAGTGCCAAACAGGCTTTCGACGCCACGGTTAATGCGCACGCTGGCTTTCATTGATTCGGGGTTGGTACCTCCAAGCTTCGGAAACACGGGACAAGGAATGACGTTGAAACGAGGGATATCGGATCTTCGACGGCCCGCTGTTGCGGGGTGGAAAAAACCATCCAGCTAACATTATAGCAGTGAGTTGCTTTGGCGATCAGGTCCTAATTTGCCGTCTTCGGCAGCTTCTAAGTACTGCCTCAGGTTACCGGCGTGTAACAAATGCGTGACCACCAGGAAAAGACAGACCTTGAACAGTAGCGCCACCAGATAGGTGTAGACCTGCCATGCCGGAGGCAAACTGAAGAAAAATACGTAGATCATCTGGATCAGGGCATAGCCGTAGAGCGGCGCCAGCATCCATCGCGGTACCTTCATCCAGTGGCTGTCGAAACGTCCCACCAGAAAGGCGATCGCCAGCCCGTTGTAGATTCCCTGGAAGACCAGGCCAAACTCGTTTAGACCCCACAAGTGGAGACGTCCCGCCGCTGCCAGCACCGCGACGCCGGCGCCAATTCCCCACACCGTCCCGATCGCCTTGCGAAATGATACCGTGCGCTGCGGATCTCCCGGCACGGCTACGCTCGGCTTGTCGAGCACGAAGAAGCACCAGAAGAGCGGAAACGAGGTCAGGCAATTCAGCACATCGGCGATTGCGTCCGACCTCACGCCCCCACCAGCGTGAGTCCAAAGCCAGCCATAAAGCGCCAGCCAGGCAACCCAGGCCCAGCGCCAGCCCACGATGAACTGCGCCAGACATTTGCGGGCAATCGGATGGTCCCGCTCACCGATCGCCTGGGGCCGCAGAAAGGGCGTGAACTGTACGCCCAGCAGGAGCGCCGCGATGGCTGCGTGCACCAGGTGGAGAATCGAGGGCACCGGCGGCACTTCCGTGCCGAAGCTCTCTCCGGAAGACGAACCAGTCACGAACGACGACCCGATCGCCGTCAGGACGGCGTAACACAGGCGCAGAGCGATCGTCGTGGCAACCGTCGAGACCACCGAGCGCAGCAGATCGGGCCACCAGGCACGAGGACAGTCGTCCACGCCGGCACTCGCCGGCATGGGCGGCAGGGACTGCGGAACGTTCGGCCATCCGCGAAGTACCAGCGTCGCCGGGGTGTCCGGCCGCGCAGCGGAATCCGCGGGCTCGGGTGTATTCTCCCAAGCCTGCAACACCGCGCTCGCACGGCCACGCTCCTCCGGGAAACTGAGCGCATGGCGAACGGTTTCGGCCTCCATCAACTGGTCGAAAAGGTTCTGATCGTACGCCGCGGCTTCGAACAGCCGGCGTTTTTCGTCCGAGGTGAGTTCACCCGCGGTGTATCCGAGCAATAAGGCTTCCGGATCGAATCCCGATTCTCTCACCGCGGCACTCCTCCCAAATTCCGCAGCAGCGCCTGAAAGCACCGCCGCGTCATTTCGTAAATATTGCCCGAGATTCCGGCGAGTTCGCGGATCTCCGCATAGCTCTTCTGCTCGATCAGTTTCATCCGCATCAGCCCGCGGCATCTCCCGGGCAGGCGCACCATCGCCAGCAGGAGCCGGTCCGTCTCCTCGCGCGCGGAGGTGCGTTCGAAAATTCGCTCGCCGCTGTGCGGATTCTGCCCGACCCGATACTCCACGAGGTCGGCCGCGGCATCAGAGATGTCCGGCGCCTTTTCGCGGTCGCGATGGAATTGCGCGATCTTATGCCGCGCGGCCCCGATGGCAATGCGCACCATTTCGGCCAGGTCGCGTTTGTCCGGATACTGCTCCCAAAGGGCGACCACGCAACTCTGCGCGATGTCTTCCGCCTGCGCAAAGTCGGCGCGATGCGGCACCAGCTTGCGCAGGACGAAGCCCAGGATCCGCTCGCGGACGATTCCCAGGTCCTGGTGATATTTCCGGTCCTCGACATCTTCCTCGCGCACGGGAAGCATCGCGCAACATTTTACCTCTGCCCGGCGGAAGAAAAAATATTGCTTGGCAGTGTGAGATTGCGGGGTTGCCGCGCGATGTAGAAACATGAGCCTGTTTTCAACCAAGTCCGTGAGCCGGATCCTGGCCGAATCGGAGGGCGGCGCGCATCAACTCCGGCGCACACTGGGAGCGGGACAACTGGTCGCCCTGGGCATCGGCGCCATCATCGGGGCGGGCCTGTTTTCCCTGACGGGAGTCGCCGCGGCGCAGAATTCCGGACCGGCGGTGATGCTCTCCATGGTAATCGCCGCAGTCGGATGCGCATTCGCGGGACTGTGCTACAGCGAGTTTTCGTGCATGATTCCCGTGGCCGGCAGCGCCTACACCTACGCATACGCGACTCTCGGCGAGTGGATCGCATGGATCATCGGCTGGGACCTGGTCATCGAGTATGCGATCGGCTCGGCTACGGTCTCGGTCAGTTGGTCGGCCTACCTGGTGGCGCTGCTGCACACCTTCCACATCAATTTGCCGGCGCAGTGGATTGCCGGTCCCTTCGAAATGGTGGAGATGCCCGACGGGACTACGGCTCAGGGGTACGCCAACCTGCCGGCCGTGCTCATCGTGCTGCTGATTTCCCTGCTGCTGATGATCGGCATCAAGGAGTCGGCACGCACCAACGCGGTAATCGTGGTGATCAAGCTGGCGGTGGTGCTGGTGTTCATCGGGGTGGGTTGGTCGTACATCAATCCCGCCAACTACCACCCGTTTATGCCGCCCAACACCGGGACCTTCGGAGAGTTCGGCATCAGCGGCGTGATGATGGGAGCGGGCACGATCTTCTTCGCGTACATCGGCTTCGACGCCGTGTCGACCGCCGCGCAGGAATGCCGCAATCCGCAGAAAGACATGCCAATCGGCATCTTCGGATCGCTACTGGTCTGCACGGTGCTGTACCTGTTGTTTGGATTGGTGCTGACGGGGCTGGTGCCGTACACGCAGCTCGGAGTGGCGGCGCCGGTGTCGCTGGCGATCGCGAAAACGCCTTACCTGTGGGTCAACAATCTGGTGACGTTCGGAATTCTCTGCGGCTTCACGTCAGTAATCCTGGTGATGCTGATGGGCCAGTCGCGCGTGTTCTATTCGATGTCGCGCGATGGCCTGGTGCCGAAGGTCTTCTCCGAGATTCATCCGCGGTTTCAAACGCCCTGGCGCTCGAATCTGCTGTTTTTCTTTTTTGTCGCGCCGTTTTCGGCGTTTCTGCCGTTAAGTATCGTAGGAAGGATGACGAGCATCGGGACGCTCTTCGCGTTCGTGATTGTGTGCGCCGGAGTGTGGGTGATGCGAGTGAAGCATCCCGATCAGGCGCGTCCATTCAAGACGCCATGGGTGCCGGTGGTTCCGATCATCGGCATGTTGGTCAACTTCGCGATGATGTACTCACTCGGCAGAGCGAATTGGCTGCGGCTGATTGTCTGGCTGGTGATTGGCCAGGCGATCTATTTCGGATACGGAAGAAAGCGCAGTCATCTGCGTCAGCAGTGACTCACGTTGCGTGGCGCAGAGACTCCTCTTTGCCGTCTCGACACTCATGTCGAGACATTTCGCCGGGCGCACCAATTTCGGGACGATAACAATTTACTCCCCAAAAAGGATCGGCACACCGCAAACCTCAACGCAGCAGACCAGAGTGTTGCGCGATTGCCTTGCCTTTTATACTGCAGTCGGCAATGAGCGCCCGAATGGGGCGGCGGCCAATTCGATCGCGGAAGAGCCAGCTTTAGAAGACTAAGAAACAATACCCGCAGAAATCAGAAATAAACCTTGTGTTGACCTGAGACACCTGCTACGAATGACAAGAGCGTGTGGCAGTGAGACATCCCCAGCCCGTCAACACTAGACGATCACCGTTTCCACCCACCTGATAGCACCGTCTAGTTTAGCTGGAGGTGTCTATGCGGTCGCCATAACGATTGCCCGCACAACAAGCTCTCCCACGAATTCTTCGTGCATTCGGCAGAGAAACTTCTACTCATCGCGACACTACTCAATTGGCAGGTCAAGCATGAACTATACCGATTTCTTTTCGATCGCTGCCGGCAGCGGCCGGCGCCGCAGACGAGCCCCGCAGACGATCCACGCTCGCTCGGTGACGCTCACCAGCAAGCGGCTCCGCGTGATCGCCAAGTTGGACTTGGTGGGAGTGGAGGGCGGCACTGCGACGCCGGTGGACTATAAGCATGGGCGTCCGCGTGAGGGCGACGGAGGCCTGGAGTTGTGGCCTGCGGATCGGGCGCAACTGGCCGTCCAGGGAATTGTGCTGCGCGAGAACGGCTATCGATGCGAGGAGGGGATCGCCTACTACCGCAAGACTGGCCAGCGCGTGCGTCTGAAACTGGACGATGCCGTGATCGCGGAGACCGAAGCCCTCGTGCAACTCGCCTGGAGCACCGCCGAGGCGGGGCAGATTCCACCGCCCCTCGTGGATTCGCCCAAATGTCCGGGATGCTCGCTGGTGGGAATCTGCCTCCCCGACGAGACGCTGGCGAGTGCCGCGGCCGATCGCGAGGAGCCCTTGCAACTTGGATTATTCGGCGGCCCGGTGCGAAAGCCCCCGCAACGCGAGGTGCGCGCGCTCGTGACGCCGCGCAGTGAACTGCGTCCTCTCTACCTCAATACGCAGGGCATACGGGTGGGGAAGTCGGGCGCGGTCCTGCAAGTGAAGGACAACAAAACGGTGCTGCAGGAGGTGCGGATCGGCGAGATTTGCCAGGTGGACCTGATGGGCAACGTGCAGATCTCGACTCAGGCTGTGCAGGCGCTGTGCGAGGCGGAAGTGCCGATCTGCTACTTTTCGATGGGCGGCTGGTTTTACGGAATCACCACGGGGCTGAATCAGAAGAACGTGTTCCTGCGGCGGAGCCAGTTCCGCCTCTCGGAGCAGGACTATTTCGCGCGGGCGACCGCGCGGAGGCTGGTGGAGGGGAAGATCCGCAATCAGCGCACACTGGTGCAGCGCAATCACGTGGAACCAAAGCGCGCCACGTTGGAGGGGTTGAAGGAGATGGCGGACCGGGCCGCGCGGGCGGAGTCGCTCGAGGTATTGCTGGGCATTGAGGGAAATGCGGCGCGCCTGTATTTCGGCGACTTCGCGGGGATGATCAAGCCGGACGATGAGGTCGAGGTGGCGGAGTTCGATTTCGACTGGGAGGGGCGCAACCGGCGCCCTCCGCGCGACCCGGTGAACGCGCTGCTCTCGCTCGGTTACAGCCTGTTGGCCAAGGACCTGACAGTCGCGAGCTATGCGGTGGGGTTCGATCCGTACGTCGGGTTTTATCATCAGCCGCGGTTTGGCCGGCCGGCGCTCGCACTCAACCTCATGGAACCGTTCCGGCCGCTGATTGTGGATTCCGCGGTTTTGACGGCGATCAACACCGGGATGGTCACGCCGAAGGATTTCGTGCGGGTGGGCAGGTCGGTGGCGCTGACAGCGTCGGGACGCAAGGCGTTTTTCCGGGCGTACGAATTGCGGATGGATACGCTGGTGACCCATCCCCTGTTCGACTATCGGGTGAGTTATCGGAGGATGCTGGAGATTCAGGCGCGGCTGCTGGCGCGGGTGATTGCGGGGGAGATCGGGGAATACCCGGTATTCACCACCCGTTGAAGGCTGCGAGCGGTGGTGGCAGGAAAAAGGCGGGGGTCGCTCGCGAGGTGGTAAGGTAGTGAAGACGTGCGATTTAAGAGTGAGATGCACGTGGTGAGTTTGGGTTCGTGGGGCAGGTTTGGACGGGCGCTCGCAAATGGGCACGTAGGTCCTTGAAAATTGAATAGGATAGACGAGAGGCTATTTCCGCGATCAACAGATCGCGGCCCCATTGAAGCGATTCAGTGCGCCACGCTGTTCACCACCGACCAGGGCATTTCCGCGATCAACAGATCGCGGCCCCATTGAAGCTGAGTAACGGTAAGAGTGTCGACCGTATTCGACGTAATTTCCGCGATCAACAGATCGCGGCCCCATTGAAGCGCGTAATGTCCCTGAGTAGCGTACGGGCGAACTACCATTTCCGCGATCAACAGATCGCGGCCCCATTGAAGCAGGATGCCCAGCATCTGGCCGTTGCCGGTGCCGGGGATTTCCGCGATCAACAGATCGCGGCCCCATTGAAGCCAGCCTACAGTGGGCTTAAGGTGGTTAGGGAGAACAAATTTCCGCGATCAACAGGTCGCGGCCCATTGCAGCGCGTGGGAACCGTTATTCTTCCGATTGCGTCTGACAAAATATCCGCGATGAACAGATCGTGGTCCCATTGAAGCTGCGCATACAACGCCGGGCTGCTGGTGGTTCCCGGGTAATTTTCCGCGATCAACAGGTCGCAGCCCCATTGAAACGAGGCCATCGCCGGAGAAGAGCAGGCGGAACTCGCGCATTTTCCGCGACCAACGGTGAGCGGCGTCGGGAGAATGCACCGCGCCGGCCGATCTGGAGCGCACCATTCGCGAGGGTTTTAGCAAGGGGGAACCGGGGGGCGGCTCGCCCTCCGAGGGGGTGTGGAGGACGCCCCCCAGTTGGCGAGGACGCGGTACCCCCCTCTACAGCAGACTTTGTCCTTGGCACACGCTCGACCTTCGGCTACGATCGAGCTTGCGCCAAATGCTCCAGTGCTCATTCCGACTGCCACTATATGCCGTCCCCTTATTGCAGACCAGTCGCTCAGATGGCTCAGTCGGCTCGTAGACGTCAACGTGGCCCGCGTGGCCTTGACTAAGTCGACCTACACTCACGTGCCCGACTCGGGGTCCGAAGGGAGACCCAGCACAGGTGGTCATCTAACGCTCATGCTCACGTCGAAGGCGCGGAGGGTAGCGACTCTGATTCGGCTTTTGACGGAACCGATGGGCCCGACCAAGCACGCCATAAGATGCGCTCAGGTTGATGTGTGCCTTTGGCAGCCTTAGAGTCTTAGCGCCGCTCCTTAGTGCACACTCAAACCGGCTGATCTGGTACACTCACTGACAAGCGCTCACAACCAAGCAGATCGCGGCCCCATTGAAGCTTCGCGACCACGTCCCAGCATTAGTTGCTACCAGCATATTTCCGCGATCGACGAATCGCGGCCCCTTTTGAAGAATGGCGACGCGCACTGGTTAAGACGATAACGCAAATGTCGAAGACGTCCTTGTTAGGGAACCCGTTCCGTTGCGATTGGAAGGGAGCTGTCCCAATCTGCCAAACCACTACCAACTTTGCCCCCGCCCGTTGATGTCTCAGCGCCCACGACATTCGGAAAGATCACAACCGTCCAACCAGAAGAAAAATCCGGAGATCGAACCCACCCAACCCTCTCTCGTTCGAGTTTCTGATAGCTACATCTCCTGACGCCCCCCGAGACCGCCCAATACCGCTTCCATGCTGACGACCGGACCCTGGAGGCCATTCTGAGAAGGAATGCAGACGCCACCGATGGAGGCGCACTTCGATCACCATCGCAGTCGTGACGCCCCCTGAGCGGTGTGGCAGCCGCTTCGCGCAGCGCTGGACGAGTCCGGAATCGCATGCCTCCACGCGATACCGCCGGGAAGGCCAGGCTGCGGACCGCCACCCCCGGATTGTCAACGTAAGCGCCACAAGTAGGTACCGTGGCGGGATCGGATCTCGTAACTCCGGTCCCGCTACCAGCATAAACCGTCCAACCACAGTCTGCAAGACGAGAATACCTACGATCCTTACGCCCCTCCACGCGCGGACGATGCGATTCGATGATCACTTACTTCACGGCCATCGTAACTGCCGGACTGATTGGGCTGGTCTGTCCCGCCACGCTGATGACAACCGGCACCGCGTCGCCGGTCACGATCCCGGAGGGCACCACGGCGTTGATTTGGTAGAGGCCGGGGTCTCCCGGCGTCAGGCCCGCGAAGGAAACGGTCGCGGCCACGCCTCCGATCGTCACCGTCACCGGGTTATCCGTGTTCGAAAGGGGTGAGGTAAGTGGTGGAGCGCCCTCGGCGACTTTGGGCGACACGGAGCCGAGCCCGGAGCAGTAGATCACGACGGTTTCGCCGATGCCCGCGGGCGTACCGGGCTGGGCGAGGGTCAGCAGATCGGGATGCACGATGCTTCCTTGTCCGAAACCCTGCGAGTTGATGGTGAAGATTCCGGGCTCTGCCTGCGCGACTACCAACTGTTGTGGCACCGAGTAGCTGTTCCCGTGCTGTACCGTCAACTGATATAGCGTGTTCACGGGCACTCCATAGGGCACCTGAACGTTCAACTGCGTGGGGCCCGCATAGACAATGGGCAACGGCAGGTTCCCCGCAAGCACCTGTGCCCCGTTCAGTTGACCTGGCAATGGCACACCATTGCTCAAACCGGCACTGTCCGCCAGGTTTTGCCCATAGATGGTGATGAGCCCACCGGGGGCGATCGGCGCCGCCTGTGCACTGGCGGCATGTGCCACCGCCGAGACGATTGGGGTGGCCGCGGTGCTTACGGTAGCGGTCAGCGTTGCCGATTGGCCGGACACAATGCTGCCGTTCTGGCTGGACGTGAGCGCGTTCACCAGCATCTGCACGGTTCCGGCACTCGACGGCCGCCAGGTTCCCTGCCAAATCCCGTTGCCGATATTCACCATCGCGACCGAGTCACCGTTGGAAAAACTAGCCTTCACACTGCCGTTCTGGGGTCCCAACAGATTGCCGCACCCGTCGGTCACCTGCATATCCAGCGTCGTCGCCTGGCCGACGGTGGCGTTGAACGTCGATTGATTCGGTTGCGGCTCTCGAAACACGATCCGGAGGGGCAGGCTCGCGCAAGTTTGTGCATGCGCGACCAAGCCGGTCGACCCGGTCGCAGTGGGCGCCACTACGGTCAGCACGTTGATTGTCTGCTGCGGCGAAAAATCCGAAAACTGGAGCGTGATGGTGCCTTGTTGGATGCTTCCCGAACTCAGTTGGCTGAAATCCGGATACACGTGCACGGTGGTGGGCTGATTGGGTTGGAGACTGGCATTCTTCGGCAGATAGTCCAGGCCGGCACCGATGATGCCCGAAACGAAGTTGACCGTGGTTCCCGCCGGGTCGCCCACTTGCACATCTTGCGATCCCGGAGTCACTCCAGCCACTCCAGTGAAGATCAACCCTGCGGGGAACACCTGCGGGCCGAGCGTAGTTCCCGGAGGGAGTACGTTCAAAATCACGGTGATGACCTGCGGCGTATTGGCTGCTGCTGCCGCGACCTGAATCCGCCCGTAGTAAGTTCCCGCCGCCAGAGTGCTCGGATCGATCGATACGTTGACTAGGGAGACGTCCAGGTAAGGCCGTTGAACGGTTCCGCTCGAAGGCGTGATCTGGAGCCAGTTGCCGCCGCTCAAGGTGTTTGCGGTAGCGGTCCAACCCATGGAGCCTTGCCCGGTATTGAGGATGCCGAAGTTCTTCGGTAATGGAACGCCGCCTTGCGCTACCGCGGTGAAGTTCAAGGCGCTCTGGGAGAGCAGAATGGCGGCAGATGGCGCGCTGATCGATAGGGTTACCGGAATTGCGATGCTCTTTCCTGCGCCGGTGATGGTGACGGTGCCGCTGTATGTTCCGGCGGAGAGCGATCCAGGTGTCGCCGTTACCGTGAGTGAACCGGGAGACGAAGGAGTGGCCGTGCCGCTTGTTGGGGAAATGCTGAGCCACGAGCCGCCGGAGGTGGATGCCGAGAAAGCCAGCGACCCGCCGCCGGTGTTCAGGACTTGCACCGTTTGGCTGACGGCG
>Ga0070734_10001648_pt1 | contig 31181 bp, 31 predicted proteins | sample Coa_R1_8_FD_66444 | JGI IMG/M metagenome (GOLD analysis project Ga0070734, IMG submission 66444) | Surface soil microbial communities from Centralia Pennsylvania, which are recovering from an underground coalmine fire - Coalmine... | ecosystem: Environmental > Terrestrial > Soil > Unclassified ... | reverse complement strand
GTCATCACCTCCTTGAGGATCGCCGCCACCGACTTGCGCTTGGCAAACCATTGGCGGCGGATGCGGGTAAGGATCCGGGTGGCATCGGTCTTGTCGAGCGCAATCGCGCGGGTCGACCACCGGTAGGGAATAGCAAGACGATTGAGATCATCGAGGATTCCCGGATACGTCACCGACGGGAAGCCCATCACGGTAACGGTGCGCAAGTGCGCCTTGCCGAGCCGCGGCGCTAGCCGACCAGCGGCTCATCGACCAGGATGGCATCGAGATACATCGGCACTTCGGGCACGCGCACGCGGTGACGCCGGGTCGAGATGCAGGAATGCAGGTAGGTCAGCGTCTCGACGTCGGAAAGCCAGGCGGCTTCCGGCACGAAGCCCTCGATGAGCTGCAGCACCCGGTCGGTCCGCTCGGCAAAGTTCTTGAGAATCTGGTGCGCATCGACGTTTCCGCCGGAGACAACGCCCTCGTAGAGGAAGGATTCCGCCCGCGCGGCTTCCTCGGCCGGCGGCAGGAACACAAACGTGAGGTAATAGGCGCTCTCAAAATGGGCTCCTTCTTCCTCGAACTGGGCTGCGCGTTCCGCATCGACCAGCGAAGAAACTGGATCGGGGAATTGGCTCGCCGGGTGGTCCTGGGCTGAATTACGGTTCGCTTCGACGAAGATCGCCCAGCCCGTACCGAGGCGGCGCAGCGCGTTGTTGAGCCGGGCCGTCACGCCGACCAGCTCGGCCGCCGTCGCGCTGTCAAGGTCCGGCCCCCGGAAGCGCGCCGTGCGCTGCAGGCTGCCGTCCTTGTTGAGGACGACGCCGTCTGCGACCAGCGCCGCCCAGGGCAGGAAATCCGCAAGGCTTTGCGGCTTATTGCGATATTCAGCGAGATTGAACATCGCGTCACCTCACGAGCCGAAATGGGCCGGATAGCGCACATGGCGGCGCACCACTTCGACGAACAGCGGGTCGCGCCTCGCGGCCCACACGGCGGCCATGTGGCCGAGCGCCCACAGCACGAGACCGGCGATCCAGAGGCGAAGGCCCAACCCGATTGCAGCCGACACGGTGCCGTTCAGGATTGCGACCGCACGCGGCGCCCCGGCGAGCAGGATCGGCTCCGTCAGAGCCCGGTGCACCGGTGCTTCGAATCCCGGAGTTGGTTCCTGGCTCACGACATGTGTCATTAGATCAGCGCCCCACCGCCGAACGAGAAGAAGGACAGAAAGAAGGACGAGGCTGCGAAGGCGATCGACAGGCCGAACACGATCTGGATCAGGCGCCGGAAGCCGCCGGCGGCATCACCGAAGGCAAGCGACAGACCGGTCACGATGATGATGATCACCGCGATGATCTTGGTAACCGGGCCCTCGATTGATTGAAGGATCTGCTGGAGTGGCTGCTCCCACGGCATGTTCGAACCGGCTGCCAGGGCCGGGGCGGTCGCCGCGAACACGCCCGCGAGTGCCAATGTACCGCGGGCGCGGGCCGTCTCCGGCATCATGGGCGGCCTCCCCTGGATGTGCGCTTGACCGCCGGCTCAAGGACGTAGTCTCCACCACGCTGGAGACCCTTGACGACCGCGAGCTCGACCAGCTTGCGTGCAACGCCGCGCCCCGCGAGAACCGCAATGAAGTTGATCGTTTCAGCGATCAGCGCCCGCGGCACCGTAACGACTGCTTCCTGAATGAGCTGTTCCAGCCGTCGTAACGCGCCGATGGCCGATCCGGCGTGGATCGTGCCGATCCCGCCGGGATGGCCGGTTCCCCAGGCCTTCAGGAGATCCAACGCTTCGGCGCCGCGCACTTCACCGATCGGAATGCGATCGGGCCGCAGCCGCAGCGACGAGCGCACCAGATCGGAAAGCGAAGCGACGCCGGCCTTGGCGCGCAGCGCAATGAGGTTTGGCGCCTTGCACTGAAGCTCGCGGGTGTCCTCGATCAAAACAACGCGATCAGCCGTCTGGGCAACCTCGGCGAGAAGTGCATTGACAAGCGTTGTCTTGCCGGTTGACGTGCCACCGGCAACCAGAACGTTTTGGCGCCGAGCAACGGCCTCGCGGAGGATTTCCGCCTGCTCCGCCGTCATGATGCCGGCGGAGGCATAATCTTTGAGGCTGAAGATCGCGACTGCCGGCTTGCGGATTGCAAAGGCAGGTGCCGCGACAATCGGCGGGATCAGGCCTTCGAAACGCTCTCCGGTCTCAGGCAGCTCGGCGGAAACCCGCGGCGCTGAAAGATGCACCTCGGCCCCGACGTGATGCGCGACGAGCCGCACGATGCGCTCGCCATCCGCCGCCGACAGCCGTTTGCCGGTATCCGCAAGGCCCTCGACCACGCGATCGATCCACAGGCGGCCATCAGGATTGAGCATGACCTCGACGACAGCGGGGTCTTCCAGCCACGCTGTGATCGCAGGTCCTAGCCCGGATATCTCACACTAAGAATGCGCATCGGGGCGCGAATCAGCGAAAGTTGTTTTGCGAGAACGACTTTTGCCTGATCCAGGAGCCGCCCCGATGCTGACAGAGTGTAACGCAGAGCTGTTTGGATTTGCAGCGGTCGGACGGCGCGAAGTTGTGGGCAGTTTTGATGGCGGGACGATCACGTCTGACGCTGGGGCACTGCTGTTGGGGATGACGGAGCGGACGATCGGATTGGTGGATCGGTTCGCCGCTTGCTTTTGCGATCATCGCAGCCAGGAACTGATCGAGCATCGTGTTTCGACCCTGGTGGGTCAGCGGGTGTTCGGGATTGCGCTGGGTTACGAGGACCTCAATGATCATGACGAACTGCGTCACGATCCGGTGATGGCTGTGCTGGCTGGCAAGCTTGAGGCGGGGCGGGCAAATTGTGCACCGGTGGCCGGCAAGTCGACGCTCAACCGCCTTGAGCTGAGCCAGGCCGAGACGACGCGCTATCACAAGATCGGACATGATGCGGCCGCCATTGAGAGCCTGTTCGTGACGTTCTTTCTGGAGGCGCACAAGAGGCCACCGGCAGAGATCATTCTCGATCTCGACGCCACCGATGACCCGCTGCACGGGCACCAGGAAGGGCGGTTCTTCCATGGTTATTACGATTGCTACTGCTATTTGCCGCTCTATGTGGTTTGCGGCCGTCATCTGCTGGCGGCCAAACTGCGACCGGCCAATATCGACGCGGCGGCTGGCGCGGTGGAAGAGATTGCTCGTATCGTGGCGCAGATTCGGGCGCACTGGCCGCACACCCGCATCAGGCTGCGCGCTGACTCAGGCTTTGCCCGCGACGCCCTGATGGGATGGTGCGAAGCTAATGCGGTCGATTATATCTTCGGTCTGGCGCGCAACGTCCGCCTCGCCGGCGCCATTGCGGCCGAACTGGCCGAGGCGCAGGAGGAGAGCCAACAAACCGGCAAGCCGGCCCGCCGCTTCAAGGACTTCACCTGGTCGACCCGCAAGAGTTGGAGCCGCGAGCGGCGTGTCATCGCCAAGGCCGAGTGGACCAAAGGCGAAGCCAATCCGCGTTTCATCGTCACTTCGTTGAGCGAAGGCAATGGCCGCCATCTCTACGAGGATATCTACTGCGCCCGCGGCGAGATGGAGAACCGCATCAAGGAATGTCAGATCGACCTGTTCGCCGACCGCACTTCGACCCGCACTATGGCGGCCAATCAACTCCGCCTCTGGTTTGCCTCGATGGCGTATGTGCTGGTCGAGGGCACCCGCCGTATCGCTCTGCAGGCAACCGATCTCGCCGACGCCACCTGCGGCACCATTCGCCGCAAGCTGTTCAAGATCGGCGCCCTTGTCACCGTCAGCGTTCGCCGGATTACATTCGCCATGGCGTCCGGCTGTCCCTATAAGGCCGTCTTTGCCGCAGCGCATCGCGCCCTCCGCGAGGCCGTCGACACGACATGACCAAGCCCCATTTGCCGCCACTATTGACGACCAAGCGTACCGCTGAGCCCACGCGCCCGTTCCCACACGCAGACCGCGCAATCCGCAGCCTCGGGACTCGCTCCGCGCGAACCAGCCGATCCAAAGCCGCCCGACAACACAAAACCAGCCAGTAAACGGATTTGACCGCCTAAATCCTCGATTGCGGATTGGTAGTGTGAGATATCCGGGCTAGCGCTGTGCGTAGCATCCGGACGCTGCGGGAACCTGCTTCCGATTTGAGAGAAACCGTCCCCACTGTCGCCCCCGTAGCTCGCGACTGCTCCCGGCAGTCGATATCGGGGACGATTAAAAAGGCCTACGATGCGGCGAGCGCAACAACAAGAATCGAGGAGTAGGGCTCTGGCGTAGAATGACAGGCAAATGGGAGGGTTGTCAGATTGGCCCCCGTTGTGCCCTGCTGCTTAGAATTTGGAAATTAACGCGATCCCGCACACGATCAGAACTGCTGCGACGATGCGGCGGTTGGTGAGCGGGTGAATGCCAACGCAAATCGATTAAGTTTATCGATCGCAAGCGACATCGGAGGACGCCTAAAAGGGCTTCGTTGGGGCGAATCTGATGCTCGGCCGCAGGTCACGTAGATCAGTCGATGCGAAGCAAACTCACGTACATGATCTTAAGGGGCCAGGTGTGCGGCTAGCAAACGAGCTACGATTTTTGGGACGTGAGGCAGACGGCGACGGCTCGCGTTCGACGTTTCCGGCCCTCAGCTCAGTCAGGCTTTTGGCTGTGTTTTTTTCGTTTCCCGAAGCTTTGAGAGGACATAGGCACCGCTGGTATGATCATCACCCGGCTCAAACGGCGCATCAAAATCGGCAAAGCAGAACAGGGCGACTGAGTAGCGGGCCAATGCAGAGTGAGGTGAGAAGCTAGCCCGCACACGATGCGGTGTGGAGACGAGTCTTCCCGCGCTCAAGGCCTGCAGCTGATCGCCGACGTTCACTAGGACGGCATCGGCCAAGGGTGGCGCAACGGTCCATTCGCCTGTGCGCCGGCGAACTTCCAGCCCTCCTCGCCCGTCTTGAAAGAGCAGTGTTATGGTCCCCCAGTCCGTATGTTCACCGCATCGCTCCTGGCCATCTTGCACCGGCCCCTGAATCGCCGGGTAGTGCAGAAGCCGCATCGTATAATTGCGTCTTGAATGATTCTTCATCAACTGCCGATGAGGCAGACCAGTCGCTTCTTCGATAGCAGCCAAGATTTCATCGGCCAAAACTTCACATCGAGACAGGAAGGAGAGCATGGTTTCCCGGAACTGCGGGAGTTCCGCGGGCCACCTGTTTGGCTGATTGGCGAGGAAACTCCACGCCGCGTCGGGAGCCGACGGGCAATTTGGATTTGGCTCCGCGGTGAATCGAAACGACTCCTTGAGATCACCCGGTTTTCCGGGATGGAACGACTGCGCCCCAACGCCGTCATAGCCTCGGTTGGTCCGATGTAAGAGGAGTTCGTTTTTTCGTGCTTGCGGAAGCGCGAAAAACAATCGGGATTGCGCGAAGACCTGGCCGATTTGCATCGGGTGGATCCCGAAATTCTTCAAATAGAAGAAACCTACGTCTTCGGAGGCGCGACCAATTTCGGCGACGAGTCCCGCCCGAGTACTGGCCTCCCCGCGGAAAGCCGCGAAGTCGATGACGGGAAGATTGCTGTCATGCATTTCCTACCTCCTTGTGATGCGACGCTGAATACTCTCTGAATGTTGCGGATGATGGTCGGATCGACGGAGGAGCCCAGCGCGGCCGCAATGATGATGCCAACGACCGTTGATCGCCTTAAGCCAGGTCCAAAAACTTCCGCTATCGAATTGTGTGTTCTTTGCACGACAGAGATCCATCGATCGGACTCGGGTATTCGCCTACGAACGAATAAGACCCAGACCGCGGGAATCGAACCGAATCCCAGCACCCAGCGCCAGCCGTAGGGGCCAAGTGTCCAGTTCACGATGGCAGCTAACAGGAAGCCGATCGCAAACGAGGATTGCACGAAGCCCATCGCGACATCTCTCCTGCGATCCGGCAGGGTTTCGGCCAGGAGCGCGGCGCCGACGGCCCATTCACCGCCGATTCCCAAAGCAGCGAGTGCCTGTAGGGCAACGAGCTCCTGCCAGGTTCGGGCCAATCCGGAGAGACCAGTAAACGCTGCGTAAGTCCACGATGGTTGACACCAACACGGGGGCGCGTCCAAAACGGTCGGCAACAACTCCAGACAGCACGCCCCCGATGCCCCAGCAGATGAGCTTAATGGCGATCACGAAGCTGCCGGCCTGCAAAACGAGACCTTGATCGGTGGTTTGCATCAGCTCGCTCATGCTCGGGACCAGGATCAAGGTAAAGATGTTGAGGTCCATGCAGTCGAACATGTAGCCGAGAAACGCCGACCAGAAGGCCCGCCTCCGATATGCGCCGGCTCCAACGGTCGGAATGAACGGCCCGACGGTGACGTGTTGATCCATACGCTCCTCCGTGATCAGAAAATCGACAAAGAACCCACAAAAACACTAGCGACGGTCCGTTCAGGGACAGCGTCGCTGTGAAGACAACGGCCCGTGCTTTGTGATCACGACGGCCCTGTTTCATCGAATTGCGTCCATCATGGGGTCGTGCCGCCACGTGAACCTGTCGAAATAGATCCCGAGTGGATTCGCGCTGATCGTCCCGCGGATATTCGGGACTTGAACACGACGGAGAGAACTCCAGAAAAGCGCTCGCGCTTGACCACTGCTCCTGCGTCGAATGTCCGCTCTTCCCAGCGAACATCGAAGGCGTCTACGGATACGCGCACTACTTCGATTGCGTCCACCGTGATGGTCTGCCGGCCGATCTTCGCGAAGGGAGTTTCAGCGCGGACATAGGCATCCAGCGCACGGGCTCCGCGTGGAGTGACCTGATCGAGGGCGTCGATCCAATTTGTGCGAACGACGACCGGATCGATCGAAAGCGACCTTACATTCTTGATGAACCTTGCGACGACATCCGCGATCTGCGCTTCGTAGGGCGCCGTCCTCGCGGTCCCGGGGAAGAGCGCAGATTGTCTTTCTATGCCAACCGCCGATACGACGTGGCGAGTCGCGTTGGCACGAACTGCCGAAACTGCAAGTGTGAGGCCAAGGAGTGCAGCAAGGGTAGCGCATCCCAGGCCCGCGAGCCGCCAATGAGAGGCTTTCCGCTGTGCGGAGCTGAGCCGGCCAACCCAATCCACGGATTGCGGGTAGGGCGCGCTGGAGGCAAGCGTGATCCGGATAGATCTGGGAATCCGGCGCCAAGACTGTGGGACAAGCATGAATTCGCGCGCTTTCACCCGGGGGATCGCGAACCAGGCGAGTGCTGCGCACTGCAGAACTAGATTGACGCCGAACGCGACCTGATAGGCTATTGCGGGATAGTGCCCATTTTGGCTCGGGCATTGGGCAATGATTACGCCGATTACGTACTGCAGTACGAAGGCGCCCACGAAATGGAAAAGGTTGAGAGCACCGTTCGCCCGTCCGGCAATCTCGCTCGGAAAATACTCCGCCAGGATGGCGTAGCTCAGAATGATACCAGCTCCGGCGGCAGTAATGATCGACCATGGCAGATTGGATGGCAGCGGCAGCCGCAGCATCAACGCAAGCTGAGCCGCGGTAGATAGCCCTGCCATGAGCCCGAGCACGGCCCGCGGACCGATACGGCGCCGGTGAAGGCGATCTGCCGCCGTACCCCAGAGAAGCCCTCCTGCGCTGAGCGCGACGGCCATGACAAACAGATGCCGAGTGACATCCCCGGGCGCGAACCCATCGACGTCCGTGAGCCACGGCGCTGCCCACAGTCCCTGTAAGGCCCAGGCAGTTCCAACGCATGTCGCCGAGAGCGGCGCCAGCCGCCAGAAACGGGGATCGCAATAGATCGTCTTCAGACTGACGGGTGGGCGCCCGTTTGACGCTTGTTTGGTAGGTACGGGCTCCGGAACGATGATCCAGATGAGCAGCGCGCATGTCACAGCCGCAGCAGCGAGGATCGCGAACAGTCCACGCCAGCTTCCGATCCAATCAAGCAACAGGCTGGCCGGCGAGGTAGCGCTCAACGCCCCGAGCGCACCGAGCGTGACCATGTAGCAGTTCATGACGGCGATACGGTCTTTGGGAAACCATTGGATGATTGCTTTGATGCCGCCGGTCAACGCAGCTGCGACTCCGACTCCTATGAGAGCACGGGCCAGGACAAGGGCTGCAAATCCTTTCGAGATGCCGAACAGCGCGGCGCCGGTCGCCGCAAACAGCAGTAGCGCGGCTTGGACTCGGCGGGGCCCGTAGCGATCGAGCCACACGCCAACCGGCAGCTGAACCACCGCAAAGGCCAGGAAATAAACCGACGTGAGAAAGCCGAGATCCGCTGCATCAAGCGCCAGCTCGGAACTCAGTTCTAAGGAGATCAGCGCATTTATGGTTCGGAATAAATAGGAGAGGTAGAAAGCGGCAGTGAAAGGAAGGAAGACCCGGAGGATAAGCCGCCCGGTTGCTGAGCTTGCGAATTCGGAACGGGTTCTGTCCCGCTCAAATGTGATGGCTTTCAATTGCGCCCCCGTATGGCCCAACGGGGATGATTAGAAGAAGCATGAGATGGTTCGAATCAACAGAGAAATGGGCCGATCGTGCAATTGCGTAGAGTGGCGCGCGAAAAGCGGCGTGAGCTAAAAGGCACTAGCAAACAGCCCTCCTTTGATCAGGAAGTACTCGCCGGGGAATCGCAGGTTATTCGACGCTGATCCGGCGATGAATTGAAGATCGCCAAATGGGGTGCCCGATCTGGTGTCGGCAGTGACGTTGCCGGCGTCGCCATACGTGAACAAGCGCACAGTGGTCACCTCCTGCGTAACCGGCGACAGCGTATTGCTGGTCGAGGGATAACTATAGGGTACGCCCGTGATCCGAAGCCGGACCACGTTCGCAAACTCGATCTCAATCACGCTAGATCGAGCTGTCAGCGCCGGCGTCGAAGTGGGCTCCGCCGACATAGTCACGGCTGCAAACCTCGAGGTGGCCTCGCCCCGCTGGCAAAGCTCGTGCCGCCATCGGAACAACGGTTGACGTGGATCCCCGCTTCGCGCTACCGCCGATGCAACCGCGCCACGCTCCAACCCGGCTGCTACGATCCGCTGCTTCTCCGCCGCAGACCAAACGCCGCCGACGCTGCACCGACGTAATGACCTTGACCCATACGCTCGTCATTGTGACTATCCATAGGATTTGTCACATCACTTCGCCCCCGATTCGAGGTGCTGAGGAACCACGTATCAGCCGACTCCCCCTGAAAAGGGATAACGTGCTGATCCTTCACAGCTAGTTAGTCCCATCGTTATTTCGCGCAAGCTCCGGGAGATATTTCGGTCCGCGCAGCTGCGGGATCTCCCGGCGCTCCATGACTCGGATTGCCACGTGCATCCAAACGAGGGCGATAGCGACGAGAGCAAATAGCAGCATGAAGCAGCTTGTCCATACATTCACCAAATCGTTCATGAAGCCGAAAGCAATCGGAAGCACGAAACCGCCGAGTGCGCCGATCATGCCGACAAGGCCGCCGACCGAGCCGACGTTGTCTGGATAGTAGACCGGGATGTGTTTGTAGACGGCTGCGCTTCCCAACGACATGAAAAATCCGAGGATGACCGTCAGCGTCACGAACGGCAGAAAGCCGATGCCGAAGCTGAACCGTATATCCCCCTTGATTCCGTGAACGACGTATTCCGTCTCGGGATAGGAGACGATGAATGTCACGATCACGGCGGCGATTAGCGATACATACATGATGGTGCGGGCGCCAAATTTGTCTGAGAGCCATCCTCCGACTGCCCGAAACACGCTCCCGGCCAAGGAGAAGGCCGTCACCACAAGACCCGCCGTCTCGATCGATAGACCGTAGACACCCACGTAATAGCGCGGCAGCCATAGTGCCAACGCGACAAACGCTCCGAAAGTGAAGAAGTAGTACAGTGCAAATCGCCAGACTTGGAGTCTTCTCAGCGGCGCAAGGCGCCGCGCCAACGAAGCGGCAGGAGTCCTTCCTGCACGCTGTGCCGCCGTGATTGGGTCTTCCTTCGCGAAAAGCCAGAAAGCAACAGTCATGGCGACGAGCACAGCAGCCCACACCCGGGCGACCACCGGCCATCCGAACGCTACCATGACGAATGGTGCAACAAAGTGCGTGATGGAGGCGCCGACATTGCCAAGCCCGAACACGCCAAGCGCTGTGCCCTGCTTCTGGGTCGGATACCAGCGAGACAGGTAGGCAACGCCGATAGCGAAAGAGCCGCCGGCGATGCCCATGCCCAAAGCCGCGACGAGCATTGAGACGTACGTGGTAGCAAGCGATAAAAGGAACGTCGCGATCGCGGCGAATAGCATGACGAACGTGTACACGGTCCGCCCACCGAACTGATCCGTCCAAATGCCAAGAACGACCCGACTGATTGCACCGCTGAGAATGGGAGTGCCGACAAGAAGACCGAACTGCGTGTCGTTCAGGCTCAGATCCCTCGCGATCCGAACGCCGATGATGGAAAAAATCGTCCACACCGCGAAGCACACGGTGAAGGCGATTGTCGATATCCAGAGCGCACGGCCTTGCTCGTCGGGATCGACTACTGCATTCTCCGGCATGGCGACCGTTCCTCGCTGCAGGGCGGAGCGTTTCAAGTGCGAAGGACAGCGTGGTACTGATTCTATGGTGTCTTGCCAATCACGTCCCAAGAGCCGGTGGGACTGCTCGGGGTGCAAGGTAAGATATGCTTCAGTCAAGCAACTTCTGGTGGGATGTCAGTTAGTCGCGCCGCCGCACGCTCCGCCCTGGCACGGCGTGACCGTGCCGATGGAACTTCTCGTTTGCAGAGTCGTTCCGTCTTCACGGTTGAAAACCCATAGCCAGGGCAGCGTCTCCAAGGCGGGGCGGGTTGCCCCCCAATCGCGTAGCGCCTTTAGGCCAATCCTCGTTCGGTGTCCTGGGAACCTTGCCGCAGCAGATCGAGCCATGCCAAAAGCCCCACGCGTGGCGCCGGCAAACTCCGTGAGCTTCAGGAGTGTCGCGTCGTCAGAATCGGCTTACTCCCATAAGCTGTCTGTCCCGCTTAGAATATGGCGCGAGGTCGATCACGGCCGAACGGAATTGCGCTAGGGGCGATCGATCTGAAGGAGAGGCCGGGCCTGGAGGCATCCAACATGAGTCATTTCCTTGAGCGGCTGACTTACCTTGCGCGGCGACGCGAACCATTCGCCGACGGTCTGGGCGAGGTTCGCGATGAAGACAGGATGTGGGAGGAGGGGTACCGTCAGCGGTGGCAGCACGACAAGATTGTACGGTCGACCCATGGAGTGAACTGCACGGGTGGGTGCAGTTGGAAAATCTACGTCAAGAGCGGCGTCGTCACCTGGGAAACGCAGCAGACCGACTACCCACGGACGCGACCCGGGATGCCGAATCACGAGCCCCGCGGCTGCTCCCGTGGCGCCTCCTATAGCTGGTATCTTTATAGTGCAAGCCGCATCAAATACCCTATGGTGCGCGGCCGGCTGCTGCGCGCGTGGCGCGAAGCGCGCACGATGATGGCGCCGGTCGAAGCCTGGGGATCGATCGTCTGCAATCCCGAGCTGGCAAAATCCTACAAAGCCGCGCGCGGCCGCGGCGGTTTCGTGCGTTCGACCTGGAGCGAAGTCAGCGAAATCATCGCCGCCGCCAACATCTATACGATCAAGACCTGGGGGCCCGATCGCGTTGTCGGCTTCTCACCGATTCCGGCGATGTCGATGGTGTCCTACGCCTCAGGCGCGCGCTATCTGAGCCTGATCGGCGGCACGCTGCTGTCGTTCTATGACTGGTATTGCGACCTGCCACCGTCGAGCCCGCAGACCTGGGGCGAGCAGACCGACGTTCCGGAGTCGGCCGACTGGTACAATTCGAGCTACGTCATCGCCTGGGGCTCCAATGTGCCGCAAACGCGCACGCCTGACGCGCATTTCTTCGTCGAGGCGCGCTACAATGGGACCAAGGTCGTGGCGATCACGCCGGATTATTCCGAAGTCGCCAAACTGTCAGACCTGTGGCTTCACCCCAAGCAGGGCACCGATGCGGCGCTCGCCATGGCAATGGGTCATGTCATCCTGCGCGAGTTCTTTCTCGATCGCACAGTGCCGTATTTCCAGGATTACTGTCGCCGCTACACCGACATGCCGCTGTTGGTGCGGCTGCGCCGCGACGGCGACCGCTACGTGCCCGACCGCTATCTACGGCAAAGCGATCTTGATGGAGTGCCGAATTCGGCGCACGCCGCCTGGAAGACCGTCGCGTTCGACGAGAAGAGCGGCAACGTCGTGGTGCCGCAGGGCTCGATCGGCTATCGCTGGCCACGGGAGGGCGAGCCGAAGGGACGCTGGAACCTTGAACCCAAGGATGGCGAGAGCGGGGCGGACGTTAGCTTGGTGCTCACCCTGATCGATCGTCGCGACGACGTGGTCCCGGTCGCGTTTCCGTACTTCGGCGGGCTGCCGCATGAACGCTTCAAGCAGAACGACCAAGGCGGCGACGTACTCGTATGCAATGCACCGGTCCGCCGGCTGGCACTCATCGATGGCGAGGCCGTGGTGACCACGGTGTTCGACCTCCTGTGTGCCAATTACGGCCTCGAGCGCGGGCTCGGCGGCCACTGCGCCAAGAGTTACAACGACAACGTGCCCTACACGCCGGCCTGGCAAGCGCCGATCACCGGTGTCGCCGCCGACAAGGCGATCGCGGTCGCACGGGAGTTCGCGCACAACGCTGAGAAGACAAGAGGGCGCTCGATGGTGATCATCGGCGCCGGCATGAACCACTGGTACCACCAGGACATGAATTACCGTAGCATCATCAATTTCCTGATGATGTGCGGCACGGTCGGCGTCTCCGGGGGAGGCTGGGCGCATTATGTCGGGCAGGAGAAGCTGCGGCCCCAGACCGGCTGGACTATGCTCGCCTTCGCGCTCGACTGGGTACGGCCGCCGCGGCACATGAACGGCACCTCGTTCTTCTACGCCCATACCGATCAATGGCGTTACGAAAAGCTAGGTGTGCACGAGCTGCTCTCGCCGCTGGCGGATTCGTCGGCCTATCGTGGCAGCATCATTGACTTCAACGTGCGCGCCGAGCGCATGGGCTGGTTGCCATCGGCCCCGCAACTCACAGTCAATCCGCTGACGCTGGCGGCTGAAGCCGACAAGGCGAGTGTTGGGGTGAAGGAATATGTCGTCGCGGCGCTGAAGGAAGGCCGTCTTCGGATGGCCTGCGAGGACCCGGACGATCCCAAGAGCTTCCCGCGTAATCTGTTCGTCTGGCGATCGAACCTGTTGGGCTCGTCGGGCAAGGGGCATGAGTATTTCCTGCGTCATTTCCTCGGAACTCGGCATGGCCTGCAAGGCAAGGACTTGGGTGAAACCGGTGGTCGCAAGCCCCAGGAGGTCGTGTGGCGCGATCCGGCCCCGGAGGGAAAGCTCGATCTTGTCGTCACCCTCGATTTCCGCATGTCGACGAGCTGTCTGTATTCGGACATCGTTCTGCCGACCGCCACCTGGTACGAAAAGAATGATCTCAACACGACTGACATGCATCCGTTCATCCACCCGTTGTCGGCGGCCGTCGACCCGCTGTGGGACGCGCGCAGCGATTGGGAGGCCTACAAGACGATCGCCCGCCGCTTCTCCGAGCTCGCTGCCGGTCATCTCGGGGTTGAGCGCGACGTCGTGCTGACGCCGATCCTGCACGATACGCCCGCAGAGCTTGCCCAACCGTTCGACGTGCAGGATTGGAAGAAGGGCGAGTGCGACCTCGTGCCAGGCGTGACCGCACCGCAGATCACTGTGGTCGAGCGGGATTATCCCAACACCTACCGCCGCTTAACGGCACTCGGCCCGCTTGCCGAAAGGCTCGGCAACGGCGGCAAGGGCATCATCTGGAACACCGAGGAGGAGGTGCGCGGCCTCGGCGAATTGAATTACCGTGTGAGCGATAGCGGCCCGACCAACGGGCGGCCGCGCATCGAAAGCGACATCGATGCCGCGGAGGTCATCCTCTATCTCGCGCCGGAGACCAACGGACAGGTGGCCGTAAAGGCGTGGCGGGCGCTCGGCCAAGTCACCGGGCGAAACCACGCACACCTCGCCGAGACCCGTAGGGATGAGAAGATCCGCTTTCGTGACCTCTTGGCGCAGCCACGCAAGATCGTCACCTCGCCGACTTGGTCGGGCATTGAAAGCGAGCATGTCAGCTATACGGCCGGCTACACCAACGTTAACGAGCTCATTCCCTGGCGGACGCTGACTGGACGCCAGCAGTTCTACCAGGATCACCGCTGGCTCAGGGACTTCGGCGAGGGCTTCGCGGTCTACCGGCCGCCGATCGACACGCGCACCGTCGCCGACATGCTCGGAAAGCGCAAGGACGGCGGGCCCGAGGTGGTGCTCAACTTCATCACGCCGCACCAGAAATGGGGCATCCACTCGACCTACACCGACAATCTGCTGATGCTCACGCTGTCGCGCGGCGGGCCGATCGTCTGGATCTCGGAAGTAGACGCCAAGAAGGCGGGCATCGTCGACAACGACTGGATCGAACTCTTCAACATCAATGGCGCGATCGCAGCGCGCGCCGTCGTCAGCCAGCGAGTGCAGGAAGGCATGTGCCTCATGTATCACGCGCAGGAGAAGATCGTGAACGTGCCAGGTTCCCAGATCACCGGCCAGCGTGGCGGCATTCACAACTCGGTCACGCGCGCCGTACTCAAGCCGACCCACATGATCGGCGGTTACGCCCAGCTCTCCTACGGATTCAACTACTACGGGACTGTCGGCTCTAATCGCGACGAGTTCGTCATCGTCCGCAAGCTCCAAAAGGTCGAGTGGCTGGATCACTCCAATCCTGTCGACCGGGCCATCGAGGAGGCCGCATCATGAAGATCCGCGCCCAGATCGCGATGGTGCTGAATCTTGATAAGTGCATCGGGTGCCATACCTGCTCCGTCACCTGCAAGAACGTGTGGACCTCGCGCCAGGGCATGGAATATGCGTGGTTCAACAACGTCGAGACCAAGCCTGGCGTCGGCTATCCCAAGGACTGGGAGAACCAGGAGCGCTGGCGCGGTGGCTGGCAGCGCAAGAAAAACGGCAAGATCATCCCTAAGCAGGGCGGCCGCTGGACGATCCTGGCCAAGATTTTCGCCAATCCGCACCTGCCGGAGATCGACGACTACTACGAGCCTTTCACCTTCGACTACGAGCACCTGCACACCGCGCCGGAGTTGCCGACTGCTCCGGTGGCACGGCCTCTCTCGCTTGTCAGCGGCCGGCCGATGGATAAGATCGAGTGGGGCCCGAACTGGGAAGAAATCCTGGGCGGCGAATTCGAGAAGCGTTCCAAGGACTACAATTTTGGAGCGGTGCAGAAGGATATTTACGGGCAGTTCGAAAACACATTCATGATGTATCTGCCGCGGCTCTGCGAACACTGCCTCAACCCGAGCTGCGTTGCCTCCTGCCCCTCGGGCTCGATCTACAAGCGCGAGGAAGATGGGATCGTCCTCATCGACCAGGACAAGTGTCGCGGCTGGCGCATGTGCGTGTCGGGCTGCCCCTACAAGAAAATCTATTACAACTGGACCTCCGGGAAAGCCGAGAAGTGCATTTTCTGCTACCCGCGCATCGAGGCCGGCCAGCCCACTGTCTGCTCGGAGACCTGCGTGGGACGCATCCGCTATCTTGGCGTGCTGCTCTATGATGCCGACCGGATCGAAAGCGCGGCCAGCGTCCAGGATCCGCAGGACCTCTACGAAGCCCAGTTATCGCTGTTCCTCAACCCGAACGATCCCGAGATCGAAGCTCAGGCGCGGGCCGACCGCGTGCCGGACGCCTGGATCGAGGCGGCCAAGCGCTCGCCGACCTACAAGATGGCAGTGGAGTGGAAGATCGCATTTCCGCTCCACCCGGAGTACCGCACACTGCCGATGGTCTGGTACGTGCCGCCCCTGTCGCCCATCCAGTCGCACGCGAACGCCGGTGCCATCGAGACCGACGGCGTGCTACCGGACGTTCGGTCCTTGCGCATCCCGGTGCGCTATCTCGCCAATCTACTCACGGCCGGCGCGGAGGCACCCATCGTTTCCGCGCTTGAGCGCATGCTCGCCATGCGCATCTATTATCGCCAGCGCCAGCTCGGCGAAGGCGACGGCCGCGAGGCACTGGCGCAGGCCGGCCTCACGGTCGCCCAGGTCGAGGACATGCATCGTTATCTCGCAATCGCCAATTACGAGGATCGTTTCGTCATCCCGACGAGCCATCGCGAACAGGCGGAAGACGCCTATGGCCTGCGCGGGACCTGCGGCTTCAGCTTCGGCAACGGTTGCGATTTTGGCCCGCCGCATTCGACGTTGTTCGGTGGCAAGATGGGACGCCGCAAGCTGACGCCGGTGCGGCCGGTCGATACGTAAGGAACAGGCCGTGATCGTGCTCAGGGCGCTCAGCGCATTGCTGTCCTACCCGACCGAGGAGATGCGACAGGCTCTACCCGATATCGCGGCGGTCGTCACCCCCTCGCCGCTCGTCGCAGAGCGCGAACGCGCAGGGATCATGGCGCTCATCGACGACCTTGCCCGTCGCGACCTGTTGGACGCGGAAGAGCGCTATGTGGAGCTGTTCGATCGCGATCGCGCCACCTCATTGCATCTCTTCGAGCATCTTTACGGTGACAGTCGCGACCGGGGCGACGCCATGGTCGACCTCAAGCGGATCTACGAGCGGGCTGGCTTTGCACTTATGACCAGCGAGTTACCGGACTATCTGCCTGTACTACTAGAATATCTGAGCTGCCGCAGCCTCGCAGAGGCGCGCGAAATGCTAGCCGACTGCGCCCACATTCTCAAGAAGATCGCTGGGGCGCTACTTGCTCGCGACAGCGCCTATGCGGGCGTGCTGCAGGCGCTGATCGTGATCGCCGGCGAGCGGCCGGTGGACGCTGCGTCAGTGCGCAAGGCACAGCCCCTGCCTGAAAACCTCGATCGTGATTGGTTCGAGGAGCCGGCCTTCGCCAACGCGCCGCTCGCGACCGGCCGCGGCCGAACGGGTGGGAACAATATGTAACGCATGAAGAACGAGCATCCATAACGGAGGAAGCATCGCTGCCAAGATGGGAGAGCGCCGCATGGTCTCTGGGGACTACATCAACACGTTTCTTTTCGGCATTTATCCCTATGTTTGCCTCGCAATCCTATTGATCGGAAGCCTCATCCGTTTCGATCGCGAGCCCTACACGTGGAAGAGCGATTCCTCGCAAATGCTGCGCGCAGGGCAACTCCGCCTCGGATCGAACCTGTTCCACTATGGGGTGATCATCGTCATCCTCGGGCATTTTGCCGGTTTCCTGGCGCCCCATTGGGCGATCGATTGGGCCCTCGATGCGGTCGCACACCAGTTCCTTGCCATGGTGGTGGGCGGGATCGCCGGCCTTATTGCGATCCTCGGACTGAGCATCCTCCTGCATCGGCGCCTCGCCGATCCGCGCATTCGACTCAACAGCCGCAAATGGGACATCGCCGTCGCCATGATGCTGTGGCTGCAGCTCGGGCTGGGCCTCGCCACTGTGCCGCTCTCCGCCGCGCACATGGACGGGGTGTTGTTCGAGATATTGACGACCTACGTGAAAGGCGTCGTCACGTTCGACAGCGGCGCAGCCTCGCTCATGGCCGCGGTGCCGCTGGTCTACAAGTTGCACATCCTGCTCGGCTTCACGATTTTCCTCATCTCGCCGTTCACGCGCATGATTCACATCTGGAGTGGAGCCGGCGCCCTCGCCTATTTGTTCCGCCCCTATCAGATCGTGCGCACGCCCCGGACGCGGGCAAAAGTCCCGGTGCGCACATGACCGTCAGCGTCAATGGCATTGCCATCGACGTCGGCCGCTGGCCGAGTCTCGAGTTGGCTGCGGTGCGGGAACTATTGCGACAGCGTGCCGTCGCACGCTGCTTTCTCGCTGTGGACGCCGACGACGATGATGAAACCGAACGGGCGATCGAGCACCTGCTTGCCGAGGAGGTCCAGGTTCCGACGCCGACCGAGGCCGAATGCCGGCGCTATTACGAGGTGCACCGCAAGGAGTTCCAGAGCGGAGACCTCGTCCATGCGCGTCATATCCTCTTCCAGGTGACGCCTGGCATCGACGTTGGCCAACTACGAGCGCGTGTCGAGACGACGCTAGCGGAACTGCTGCGCGAACCCGAACGCTTCGACGCCATCGCCCGCAAGATGTCGAATTGCCCGTCTGGCCAGCATGGCGGCAATCTCGGCCAGGTCAGTCGCGGCGACGCGGTGCCGGAATTCGAGCAGGCGCTTTTTCGCCTCCAGCCCGAAGGAATTCTCCGCGAAATTGTCAAGACGCGGCACGGCTTCCACATTGTGGCGGTCGATCGGCGCATTCCCGGCGAGACGCTGCCGTATGAGGCGGTGAAAGAGAGAATCGCCGAACAGCTCAAGGCGAGTGTCGAAGAGCGGGCGTTACGGCAGTACGTCTCGATCCTCGCCGGTCAGGCGGAGATCGTTGGGGTCGATCTCCAAGCCGCGTCGTCGCCGCTCGTGCAGTGATTTTGTTGCGGGGTGAGCGTCCGCACTGTAGCGGCCGCGAGATGCTGATTCGACTGCCCTCCCCGACTGATTGATGCGACAGGTTGCAAAAGACGCGTTTGGCTCCTCCTGGCACATGGAAGACATCTGTAACGCCGCGGAAGGGGTTTGCACGCTCGATGAAAAGACCGAGTCGTTGTAGCTGGCTAACGAGCAGACACGGTTGCCTTCCCGTTCCTAAGTGCTAGCGAGAGCGAAAACCTTGATCGAGCGGGCCGTAGCCAATTTGGCAATGCCTATGCCGCGTTTGGAAAAGAAATGTACGGCGAGCCCGATGCAACAATGAGCGAATATACGCGGTCCAGCTCGTTTCAGATCCTGATTATCAATTCACGCCTGAAGCAGGACGCTTTACTATGGTCTGGAGCGCAATTGCCCAAAGGCGGCGACCCCTACGTGGCATCTGTTCGCTACCGCGAGCGACGTCGCTGGGTTCGTCACCATTCATCCTCCGGGAGCCGACCGGACTGATCTCCCGGTTCGCTTTCCGGTGGATCGGCAGCCCGCGGAGGGTGGCCATGAACGTCCTCCGGAATCTCATGCAGAAGACTTTGTCCCTTCTGGAGGCGTCGCCCCAGCGCTTCCACGAAACCTTCGTACCGCTGGCGGCCTTTCAGCTGCGCCGCTGCCTGCGCATCGGCTGGCAGCGGTGGCGTGACCGTGAGCCAGAAACGGACGAACAGTGCCAATGTCTCAATCGAGATACCAACATTGCGCTCGAGCCGCTGGACCTGCCGCGACAGCCGATCGAGGCGCCGAGCGAAGGCGGCCTCGCGACGGTCGGCGCCGTCCGGGGACAGGAAGGATGCGGCCGCTGCCTCCACGATCGCGGAGCGCGATAGCTTCTTACGGTCAGCAAGATCGGCGATCTGCCTTACGAGCTCAGGCGGGAAGTAGACGTTCATCCGGCGACGCATCGATCCCCTCAAAGCCGAGGCCATCGCCGCGATCCAGTGCGGCCTGCCGGGCGACACCGCGCATCTGCCGGCCGAGGACGCGGACCTGGAGAACCGTGTCGTCCGCGTCATCAGTAACATCAAACTCTTTGCTTGGTGGCGACACCGTAGTCTCCCTGGCAATCGCGAGGTGGTCTGGGAGATCGGGCTCGCGGCGCAGACCGCTGTTGGCGGCATCTCGACCGTCGTTGATGTCGGTAAGCGGAGCGGTTGACGGCCCACGGAGCGGCAGCAAAGACCAGTCGTCGGGCCGCATCGGCCCGGATATCTGGCCGAGCTTTGGCGGCGGCAATACGCGCTGAGCCAAGCGCCTATCTTGAAAATAGCGGGCCTTCTTTGCCCGGATCGGCGGATAACCAGACATCAGCACGAGTTCGTCACTCAGCGGAAGCTGCATGACTTCGCCTGCTGTGAGAAGGGGCCGGGCCGTCTCCTGACGCGAAACCATGAGGTGACCCAACCACGGCGATAATCGGTGGCCGGCGTAGTTTTTCATTGCCCTCAGTTCGGTCGCGATTCCGAGCGCGTCCGATACCCGCTTGGCAGTGCGCTCATCGTTGGTTGCGAAGCACACGCGCACATGACAGTTATCAAGGATCGAGTTGTTGGGGCCATAAGCTTTCTCGATCTGATTGAGCGACTGGGCGATCAAGAAACTCTTCAGGCCGTAGCCAGCCATGAAGGCGAGCGCCGATTCAAAGAAGTCGAGGCGGCCAAGTGCCGGGAATTCGTCGAGCATCAGAAGCACACGATGCCGGCGGTTCTTGGGGTGCAGCTCTTCGGTCAACCGCCGGCCAATCTGATTGAGTACGAGGCGGATCAATGGTTTGGTCCGGCTGATGTCGGATGGCGGCACAACGAGGTAGAGCGTCGTCGGACGATCGCCGTCAACGAGATCGAGAATGCGCCAATCACAGCGCTGCGTGACCTGCGCCACCACGGGGTCGCGATAGAGGCCGAGAAACGACATGGCTGTTGAGAGAAACGCCGGAACGCTCGTTCTCGGACTTGTTCAGGAGCTCTCGCGCTGCCGATGCCACGACCGGATGTGGTCCTGCTTCGCCCAGATGGGGAGTGGTCATCATGACTTTCAGGGAGGCCTCGATCGGGCGCTGCGGATCGGACAGGAACGCAGCAACGCCGGCCAGCGTCTTATTGGCTTCGGCGTATAGGACATGCAGGATGGCGCCGACCAGCAGCGAATGGCTGGTCTTCTCCCAGTGGTTCCGGCGTTCGAGCGAGCCTTCGGGATCGACGAGGATATCAGCGATGTTCTGTACATCGCGAACCTCCCACTCGCCCCGTCGCACTTCCAGCAGGGGATTGTAAGCCCCCGAGGCCGCATTCGTCGGGTCGAACAGCAGCACGCGGCCATAAAGGGCACGAAACCCTGCGGTCAGTGTCCAGTTCTCGCCTTTGATGTCGTGGACAATGGCTGACCCCGGCCAAGTGAGCAGTGAGGGCACCACCAGCCCCACACCCTTGCCGGAGCGAGTCGGAGCGAAGCACAGCACGTGCTCGGGTCCGTCATGTCGCAAATAGGCCCGGGTATAGCGCCCGAGCACCACGCCGTCCGGCCCAAGCAGTCCAGCGCGTTTGACCTCACGCCGTGTTGCCCAGCGGGCCGAGCCGTAGGTCTCAATTGCCTTGGACTCCCGCGCCCGCCAGACCGACATGCCAACCGCGACCACGACGGAGAAGAGTCCGCCCGATGCCGCGATGGACGCGCCTTCGAGGAAGATTCGCGGCGCATAGGCGTCGTAGGCGTACCACCACCAGAAGAACGCCGGCGGGAGATAAACAGGCATGCCGGCCATAAAGTGAAACCAGGGCTGGCCAAGCTGCGGCTGAAAACCCAGGCGCCAGGCGGTCCACTCCGTCGCTGCCCACGTAGTGGCCAGCACGATCAGCATGACGAGCGTGATTTGACCCCAGAGAATCTTGGTCGCAGACACGGCGGGCTTTCCGAACCGACTTGTCCGTCAATCAAGGCGCCCTCGCACTGAACTTCAATGCCGGGCAAAGCCTGTGCGTGTATAAGCGTGCCGTGGCGTAGAATTACTGAGGCTGGCCATCCTCAAATTTCCAACCCGCGCCTCCGCCCAAACCCCCATTCGACGCCGCCGCCCTCCTTGGCGATGCCGGAAACATGGCCGCCGAGATGTTTCTCAAGGGTTGGCGTCCACGGGACGAGCGCAAAGCCGAGGCCGTTATCGATCATGGCAAACCGGCCGGAGGTCAGTGCGAGGCGCTGGCGATAGGTGCCCGCGACATGCTCTCCGCTGGCCATTGTCACGTATGGCAGCCCAGTCTCGGCCGAGAGTCGTGCCCCGGCCGCATCAAGCTCGCGGCGCCGCAACGTGTTAAGAAGTTCACGCTGCAGAATGATGCGCTGGCCATCGCGGTTGGCCAGCCCTTGCGCCACAAGATGTTCGGCACGCGCCGCCATGGCATCGCGGGCCTCCTTCCCGAACCCAACCATCGCGAGCGGCATTGGTTCGCGCTCGACCAGCCGGTGATCGAGCCAAGTGGCGCCGGGCGCGGTCACCTGCTGGTCGAGATCAATGTCGGACCGGTTGGCAAGAACGAGAGTCGGACGCGGATCGTCCGGGCCACCGAACTGGCGCACTTCGACGATGCCTCCGATCGGCGGCGCATGCTCGAAACCCTCGACTCCCCGGAAGCGCACATGGTGGACGTGGCCATCAGTACCGTCGATCACGGCGCAGGCTTCGCCTGTCAGCTCATCGTGCAGCCCTTTGTCGACGAGGCGCCCGATGATCGGTGACGCCGGCCGATCGGTGTGGATCACATAGTCCGCGATGCCACGGTCCTGACCCCGCTCGCCAAGGGCCCGGTGCATGGTCTTGATGATGTCGCCACGCAAGCCAAGATCACGCAAGCTGCGTTCGGCATCGAGGCCCACGATCCATTGGGCCGGACCTGTGGCCGCGGCGAGGCCCATACGTTCGAGCCGTTGCAGCCGGCCGATGGCGAGCCGGCGAATTTCGGGATCGCCGGCGCCGGGATTGTCCGGCCGCAAGTCGATGAAGCCCGTCTCGTCGGCCGCCATCCGGATGGCAACATCGAGGCGCGTCCAGCGCTCGGCCTCGACGTCCTGCTCCAGAGCAGCGCGCACCTCGTGCTCAGGCTTGGGTCCGAGTTCGATTGAAACCAATTCCTCGGCCCGCGAACGCAAGCCGCGGCTGATGTAATCACGGGAGATCACGAGATCGGAACCATCCTCCGCGATGCCGCGCACCAGCAGGTGGACATGGGGATTGTCGGTGTTCCAGTGATCGACTGCGACCCAGTCGAGCCTGGCGACGAGATCGCGCTCCATCTGAGCGACGAGATCGCGGGTGAAGGCTTTGAGATCGGTCATCTCGGCAGCATCCTCGGGCGCGATGATGAAGCGGAAGTGATGCTGATCGCCATGGCAGCGCCTTGCGAAGGCCGCGGCATCGGATTGGTCCTCTGCGGCGCTGAACATCTGTGCTTTCTCGCTGTCATGGGTGACACCGTCGCGTTCGAGATAGGCGATGTGGGCCGCCAGCGGCGCCGAGCGGGAGGCATGGCCCGTGTGCCGGACTACGCGGGCCTTCACGATGACGCGGCGGTGACCGGCAAAGAATCGGCTGCGGGCAAACGCCAGGTGCCCTCTCCCGAACGTTGACCGTCGCGAGGAGCCCCTCCTGCCGGCCGCATACGAACCGCCATGACCGGCCTTCTTCGCCGCGCGCAACACCTGATCGATGAAGCTCTTGCCGCCACCGCGATCGCGGATGCGTCCCGGTCGGACCCGAAAATCTTCATCGCTGCTGTTCATACACGCGGTCCTAAGCGCGTCTGTCTCGGGGCAGTGCCGAAATGAGCCTTGAAGAAGCGCCTCTTTTCGTTGCGAGCGGCACGCGAGCCGACCGACGCACCCGGAGGGAGCCAAGCCATGTCAATGGCTTGGCTCTCGTGCGGGGGCGCTCCTTTTATCTTGCCGTCGTGCGGTCGTATTCCCGCTGCCGTCACGCGTCGCCGCAAACATGCGAACTCGTACGACCGCGTGCGAAATGCCGCCATTCCGATCATGGCGAGGTCGGCTGCACTGACCTGGGCACGAAAAGACCGTTAGCAGGTCGTTGGGTTGGATTCGGGTGCGCGGTCTGACTGTCAGACTTTTGCTCCTGCGCTGGCGGCCGATCTCTTGCTGAATCGTCGATTGGCAAACGCTCGGACAGCCGGGGCTTGACCGGAAAGAGGGGGCTTAACCAGGCGCGCTCGCGATCATCCGGCGCAGCAGCAGGTGTCATCGCGGTGTCGTGGGAAGCAAGCTGTCGAGTAGAACGAGCCTCAGGCGCATCAACGCCGGTTCCCGCCGGCATCTCGAAATCGGGCGCGTCATTGTTCGCAACCGACGTCCTGACCGCGTCCGCGAAGGCGTTGTCGGGCCGCTCCCATGAGCCATGATAGGCAGCTATTGCGCAGTAGATCGGATCGCCATTGATGTGCAGGGATGTCTCGCAGCGTTCAGCGAGTTGCGTGATCTGGCGCGCCGCGATGGTGATGTTCGGGCAGGGTGCAAACGTTGCTGCGGGAACCGACCGAGGATTCGCCGACAAGCCTGTCAGCCCGACCCGAATGGCAAAGTCGGCCGGGTAGGTGTCGTGTGCGGCCGCGACAGCGTCACTCAGGTATCGAAAGACCTGCGGCTGATGCACTCCCGCCACGGTGAATGACCACGGTTCTCCACCTGATTGGTGCCAGATCAGCGCATGCATGATCTTCGGATCAACACTGAGGGCGCATGCGGTCACGAGGGTTGTGAGGTCCATGGCATCCACTTCATCGATAGTGCGAGTGTTTGCGCATTGTGCGGCGATGGGAACGCCGAGAAGCTTGCGGTCATCCGGCGCAGCGCAGGCAGCGTGCTTGCCGAGAAGCACTCGTCCGTTCGGCCAAGGTCCGGACTGTCCCTCGCGCGATCGCAGCTGCTGAGCGTCTGCTGAGCGTTCGTCGTTCTCAAGAAATAAGCTTGGCTCCGTCAGCGCAGGGCAGGGCGACTGCATCATCAGCGCTCCTGGAATGTCCAAAGCGGTACGGCGCGGCCGACGACCGCACGCAACGGGATCGATCCGAAGTAGCGGCCGTCGAGCGACGCCGGTTCATCCGAATTCATGAGAAAAACCTCGTCGCCGGCCAAGGTATGGCAACCTTCCCAAACTGGGAGCTTGCGTCCGCGGTGATCGCGCTCGCGTGCCACGCCCAGTACGATGCCATCGACCGTAATGGTTGGGCCGGTGCGGCACACGGTCTGACCTGGAAGCGCGAGAATGCGTTTGATAAGCGGTACATGTCGCGGGAGGTAGCCGCCCTCATCGAGTAAGCTCGCCAGGGGTTCGGGCGGATACGCAACCACAAGCGCGGTGACGGTCAGGTCGCGCGTCGGCTGCACCTGATAGAGTCCGGTCGGAGCGCTTTCGGAGACGTTCCAAATGAAACGCGGTGCAGGTTTTGGGGCCAGCGTGGTCCCGATCACGGCCACAGCGGCCGCGCTGGTGACAAGCGCTATGGGATGGCTTGTCACGAGATCAGCTTCCAGCGGCGCAGCCAGGCTTGATGCCGGGTCTTAGTGTAGGGTCGCGGCCGCTCGCCGACAGACACACGATTGTGGACATGCTGCCAGTGCTCTGGGGCGGCATCGGCCGGATCGATGCCGAGTGCTTCAATCGCATTGATGGCCTGCAGCACCTTCTCGACCTTGGACCAGCCAGAAATCTGCAGCAGACTCTCGCCGCCCGGGCGCACACAAGGCAGCGTGATGTAGCGCTCGCCGGGCGCGACGGCGCGCAGGATGTCGATGCGCGAAAGGGTGGTTCCATACTCGTTCCCAGCCCAGCGCACGAACGCGAAGATGCTTCCCGCCTCAAAGGAAACGACACGCTGTTGGCGGTCAATGATGCGCTGATCGACGATCCGGCCGAAAGCGGATTCGGTTCTCGACCTGCTTCCTGATCCACAGGAGCTCGACATGCGTGAGTTCGCTCATACGGCGCCCCCGGAACGTGGAAACATCGACGGCCAAGTGAGCCGCGCGGCACGGCTTCGACACATGCTGCGTTTGTGCGGTCGGCCATCTTTGAATGAGGACGGTTGCGCCGGCTCAATCGCGAGGGCTGATAAATGCATTGCCAAGTGGTGGTGCTCACGCCGTGCTGGCCATTGCGCAACCCGATCACCATTTGCGCCCCTGCAACGGGAGTGGACTGCCATGGTTTTCTCTTCTGCAGCATTCGATTTGCTGTAGCGATGAGATCCGCGATCGCTGGAGGAAGGCCCCGGGAAGGCAGCTTGCCTGATCGGAATGCCTCGCGTGCTGTCGCGGCGCGTTGGCTCAGCGCTGGGCTCGTGTGGCGAAAGCAGGCGAGACCGCGATGACTCGCTTGGCGGGAAGCCCGGTCCCTTTGCCGGGGTCCGATGTGGACTGCTTGGCGCCGCGATCGGCCCAGGCCTTGAGATCTTCGAGCGCGTAGATGACGCGGCCGCCGACCTTCCGGTAGGTCGGCCCGGTGCCATAGGTGCGATGCTTTTCGAGCGTTCGGCCTGATAATCCGAGAAAACGCGCAGCCTCAGGCGTGCGCAGAAAACGCGGCGGCAAACCGGCCAGCGGATCGGGCATGATCGAACCTCCGTGGTCTCCAGACGTGCCCGCGGTCAGAGGCGGTCGTCGAAGGCCACGATGGCGTGAAAGCGGAGCGGAGGAGGATGGTGAAGATGCGACGGGCTGGAGTCGCCACCCCGACTAGCCCCGGTGCTTGGGCCAATGGCGCAACAGATCGAGGTAGCCGCCGCGCATCAGTTCCAAGCCACGGCGGCACAGACGGATGGTACGGTCGCGGATATCATGTGTCTTCCAAGCCGCCCCGGTCGGCACCCGCGTATCGCCCGTCAAGCCTTGCGCGATCACGCCGCGAAGGTGCTCGGCATGCCGCAATCTGCCGTGAGCCGACGCTTGCGGGCTCTTGAAGATGTTTTGGGCGTATCGCTGTTTCGACGGCACCGTGGCGGCGTCGAACTCACGGCCGCGGGAGCGCACTTCTTTGAACAATGCCGCGATGTCCTGTTGCAGATCGAGTTCGCGGTCAAGACCGCGGGAGCTGCTGGTCGCGGCACCACCGGGCGTTTGAGCATCGGCATTCCGTCGTCAATGGCGGCTTGTTTTCTTCGCGAGGTCGTACGAACCTATCATGCACAGCATCCCGATGTATCGATGCACGTCCAGGAGGGCGCATCCATCGAACAGATCGCGCTCGTTCGCCAGAGCGGCCTGGATGTTGCCTTTGTTTTAGGAACTCCGGACCTGCCGCAATGCGAAGTGATCAGGCTTTGGGCTGAGCGCATCTATGTCGCCCTCCCGCAAGAACACCCGCTCTGCGGCTGTGACGAGGTCACGTGGATGTCCCTTCGAGATGAGGAGGTCATCTTGTGCCAATCGGAGTTGGACCACGGCCTCCACGACCATCTGATCAAGCACCTCGCCCAATTTGGTTCACGCCTTCGCGTACAGCGGTTCGATGTCGGCCGCGAGAACTTGATGCATCTTGTCGGGCTGGGCTTCGGCGTGAGCCTCACGACCGAGGCGACTGTTGGTACCCAATTTCCGGGGGTGGTGTTTCGTCCTGTTGCGGGCGATGCGACCACGATCCCATTCAGTGCGGTGTTCCTGCCCAATAATGACAATCCGGCCTTCCGGCGGTTTAGGAGCCTGGCGCGTGCGATGGCCAAGAAATGGGAAGAGCGGTCAATAGAGGGCGCGGCGCACCAGGGGGCCGAACGGAAGAACGGTAAACGAATGAGAACATCCCCTCGGCCTCGCGGCGTACGATCAACTAGGCGATCCCAGGTCAGGCGTCGTCGTCGCGCCGGCCAGCATCGCTAAATTAGTTGGCCTGCGAGCGATACTGGCAAAACGCATCCAAATGCGATATATCTTTCCAGAAATCTGGAATGATTTTCGGAGATCTGAGTGCCGGCAAGCCAGACAGCCCTTGTGACTGCAAATGAGGCGGCATCCATCACGGGTGTGCCGCTGCGCCAAGTGCATCGCATCATTGATGCGGGACTTCTGGGCGCCGCGGTGAGGCGGCGCGACCGCGCCAGGCTTCTGGCGCCGAATGCCCTCGTCGGCCTCAAGCTCGCGCACGAGACCGCCGATGTACTCACGCTCCAGAGCCGTCGCGCCGTTGTGGCGAACGCGATCCGGCAGCCGCAGCAGACCATGATCCGCGCCGACCTGGTCGTCGTGGACACACGCCCGGCCGCGCGAGCCGTCCGCGCGGGGCTTGGCCAATTGAGCAGGGCGCGCGCGGTCGTATCGACGGATCCTGACGTGCTTGCTGGGACTCCCGTATTCAAAGGCACCCGTATTCCGGTCCACGATATTGCCGACATGCTGGCCAATGGCGATCGCCCGGCCGCTATCATCAAGGCTTTCCCACAGCTGGACAGCGAACGCGTTCGCCTCGCGGCCGTTTATGCGCTGGCCTATCCGGCGCGCGGTCGACCGCGGAAAAAGGCGCGCCGTTCGCGGCCCTCCAAATCGGAGACCCTCTCCCTGGTTGACCTCCTCCGCCGGTGAAATTCCTAATCGACGAATGTCTGAGCCCGGACCTCGTCGCGATCGCGCGTGCGCGCGGCCACGGGGAGTCCACACATGTCACCTGGCTGGGGCTACGGTCGCGCAAGGATTGGTTGATCGTGCGCCGCGCCGCTGCGGATGGGTATGTCCTCGTCACCAACAATGCGACGGATTTCAGGTCGTTGCTTCGGCGTGAAAAAATCCATGCTGGTCTGGTGTGCATCAATGTGGCGCCTGGCCTGATGAGCCTTGCCATTCAGAAGCGGCTGTTTGCCCTCGCTCTCGATCGCCTGGGCGAGGACGAACCCGTCAACCAGGTGCTGGAAATTACGCTCGACGAACACAAGGCGGTTCATGTCGAGCGCTTCGATTTTCCGGCCGCAAAGTGAACAGCGTCCTACTTCACCGCACGAAACCAAAGGCTGCTTTGAGGCACGGCCCGGGTGCGCAGACCCGGACCACGCCTCCGCAACAATTTTCAGCGATTCGCAAGTTCGATGAGTACATCGGCGTGGCAGCGCTCGGGCGCACACCAGCACACGAGGTCCTTGCCGCGCAGTTCGTGCAGTGCTGCCATGAGCGCTGGCTGCCGTACGATCCAGGTGCGGAATTTCGCAATCACCTCATCGCGTGAGCCGTCACGGCCGATCACGAACGGGTTGCCCCATTTGCCGGGGCGACCGACGTCAACGCGATCCGGCATCGAGCGCCGGCCGACGCGTCGGGCACTGAGAACCTTGCACATGATTACCTCCCTCGGCCGTTGTGATGCATCTCGGCGGCACCGTCGCGTTCCTTGTGCGCCGCGATCGCGGCTGTGAGCTCGGCCTCCACGACCGCGCGCTCACGACGCGTCAAGCAGCCGCGCAGCTCAGCCCGCAGTTCCTCGATGTGGTCATTAAGCGTGATCATCGTCCCCTCCTTCTGTTTCGAAGACGGGGCGGGCGGACCGCGCCGATCGGGCCGGGTCAAGAACGCTTGCGCCGCGAAGCGGGGCGCGGGGGAGCCGATTTTGCCGCCCGCCGCAATAACTGACGCGCGCCAGCGCGCTCTTTACGGTGCGGCAAAATTGGGGGCACCGCGCATCCTTGGGCCGGCCTGATCGGTGCGGTACCATCGGCGATCTGAGGAAGAGAACGGGAGTGGACAGGTGCTGTGCGTGCGAAAAATCCCGCCCGGATTGCTCCGGGCGGGCGAAATCGGCGTGCCGATCAGTCGCCGTTTGACCTGCGGCCGCGTGACCAGATCAGGCTGAAGGTCTCGCCGCCTTCGTCGTCGAACAGGTTGGCGTAGATCGGCGTGGTGAAGCTCGGATCGTCGAGCTTGACCGAGAGATAATCGCGGCCCTCGGTGGAGCGCTTCGACCCGGCAGCACCGATCTCGGCGCGGCCGACAAACACGCGGTGGCTTGGCGCGTTGTCGCTGGCCCTGTTGGCCTCCGGAACGATGCGGACGCCTTTGGCCTGGACGCTGAGCGTGACGATCTCGCCCTGGAATTCGGTGCCGGACTTCTTGAAGGTGCCGATGGTTGCCATATCGTTTCTCCTTGGCTGTTCGAGCCCGCGACCACCGCGGCCTCGATGGCGATCGTCAGCCGCAGGCGATCGACGACGCACCCGCAGGGCCGAAGCGCAGCGGAGGATGGCAGCGGAGAGACTTTCTTGCCTCGCGAGGAATGGGCGCAGCCCAGGGGAAGAAAGTCTCGCCGCCGCCATTGCGGCAAGGCGATCGAGGCGCCGCCGTCCTGCGGCCAGATCAAGCCATCAAGACGCCGCGCGGGTCGCCGTCGGACAGCCTCCAAGGAGAAGACATGGCAGAGATCGGTCCGTGCAAGAGGCCAGGCTCAACGGGCGAAGCAACAGAAACCCTGGCGTACAAAAAGGCCGCCCAGCCATCCGGGACCAGGCCAGTGCTCGCATTTCAGGCACCGGGTCTGTCGGCTGCGGACATCGTGCCGTTCGATCGAAGCGCTTGCGAGGACCGCGCTGTTCGCGGCAGATGTGACGATCAGTATCGGCCGGGCCCCCAACCGAAATATGACGAAGAGCCCTCAGCTGTCCGTGGCCGCGGAAGCCGCTGGAAACGGAGACCTCAAACCGGCACCCTCGCCCGCTCCAGTGTCGGGCGGGCTTGAGAGCGCCAGGCGCGTCCAAGCTGTGATGCCGGCAGCAATCGCGCCGATGAGCGCAAACACCCGCTGCCACGGCCCCGACGGGACGCCGAGCTGTGCGAGACCAAGCGCCGCGTCATAACCCGCGATGGCGGCCGGCACGGCGAACAAGAGGGCGATGGCGTTGCGGATCAGCGGTGAGTGGAACGCAGCCACCGCAATCTGTCCTGCGGCGAGGGTGAAGGCTCCAGCGATCAGGCCGACAAAGATCGCGCCGATCTCCCCGGCACCGCTATCGTAGGCGGCCATGCCCGCGGTGACGCCAACGAAGGCGGTAGGGCCTGCACCGCAACCGCAAACAACAGCCAGCACAGAAATCCAACGCTGATAAAGCTGAGAATGATGCCGATAACAATCATGGTGGTGGTCTCCCGAGACGCAGGTCTGACGGATTGCGCCTTCCACCACCTCCACGGCGCAAAAATGGGATAGCAAATCCGCCGCGCGTTTGGAATCCTACCGCGATGGTTTGAGACGTTGCGGCCAAGTTGCGGGACGAAACGATGGCGCGATCTCGGTACCCCTCATCGATCGACCACGCGATCTCGCCAAGTGGGGTGCAGCACTGTCGCTATCGCAATCGAGCTCGGTCCTATCCGGCATAGCCGACTCTGGATCGCGCCCGGCATGAAGACGCTGTAATCAGAGATCGCGGGATCAAGTGTCGAGTTTGAGTGCTGTTTTCGTGGCTGTCTCGGTAGCGAGCAGCCGTAGGCCCGCGGAGATGTCGTGACCCCGCAATGAGCTACATGCGGGAATATGCTGATCCCGAAACGCGCGTGGAAAAGCGGCGCTCATGCGCCGCCGTCAAACTTCCAGACCGGGATGCCGAGCTTC
>Ga0070734_10001647_pt1 | contig 31211 bp, 24 predicted proteins | sample Coa_R1_8_FD_66444 | JGI IMG/M metagenome (GOLD analysis project Ga0070734, IMG submission 66444) | Surface soil microbial communities from Centralia Pennsylvania, which are recovering from an underground coalmine fire - Coalmine... | ecosystem: Environmental > Terrestrial > Soil > Unclassified ... | reverse complement strand
CAAGGTAAGCTGGAGAGAGGAGGGGTTCGCGGGGCTTTCAGAACTGCTCAAGATCGTGCGGGCCACCGCAGATCCAAAGGAATTGCTGCCCTTCGCCAATCCTTCTCCAGGAGCGGAGAAGCCCCGTGTTCTCACCTGCCATAATCCCGACCTGAGCCGCCGTTTTATGGAGGCCCAGCGGCGCTATGACGAAGCCCGAAACCCCTTGCCATTGCAACTTGCTCTCTCCGTGCCGCAATCTCTGGAGTGGATGGAGGGCTGGGCGGAGGAGAAAGAAGTAGGGGAGCGTACGGTCGAGGTCTACGTCTCGTCCGGTACGCATGCCAACCTCTCGTTCTATGCCAGTTCGTTCACGATGGGCAAGGATTTTCTGCTCTGCCTGCCAACGGCGCTGCCCGACGACCGGCGCGATAAGACAGTCATCGAGGTCGTGCCCTGATCGGGGCAAGATTGCCTGGACCACCACGGGACACTGTTAGCCTGATCGTAGGAGTAGGTTCAGCAAAAAGCAACCACGAGAAAACCGTTCTCGTGGTTGCGCTTTAGTCGCGGATTCGGTTGATGGAACAGTAGGGATACGGGGAATCGAACCCCGGTTTACGAGCTGAGAACCCGTCGTCCTGACCTCTAGACGATATCCCCAGATAGTGCTTGACTGCCTCCGCTGCATCTCGAAACAGCCATCCGGATGGAGGTTACTTATGTCAGGCTGTTCTGACCGCAAAAGCAGTGAAATCACTCGCTCCCTATTTTACCCCAGATGCCCCTGTTTGTCCAGAGGAAATTCCGAGGTTTTCTGCATCCCCGCCCAGGTGAGGTTCATACAGAGTTTATACAGAGTTGGTTTGTATACTGCGCCTGTCAGTTTCACTCTTCCGTGCGCGGCTCTGCAGTCGGAACTGCGGAGAGCCCGGAGCATTATCGCCCCTCGATGGGCAAAGGAGCAGAGAAAATGAAAGGTAAGATGAAAACGTTGGTTGGCAGCGCAATGGTTATAGGTCTACCGGCTCTCGCGGCACTCGCATGGACCGCACCGGCAATGGCTGTTCCGGTCCTGCCGGGCCATTTTGTCATTACCAGCGGCACCAACACGGCCACACGACCCGAACTGGCCGGCACGGTCCTTGCGGATACTTACCGCAACTTCCAATTCAAGGATGGCCACGGTGGCACCATCGCGGGACAGATCGAGGATAAAGTGGTACGCGAGACCTCGGCAGGCACACTCGACTTCTACACGCGCGTCATCATGTCCCCAGAGTCGAGCACCAACGCTTCTGTGCATCAGTTCAGCCGCACCAATTTCGCCGCCTACACCACCGATGTGGACTACACCACCGACGGACCGGGCGACCGGGGGACGACCATTATCGGTCGGGCCAGCAACGGCAGCAGTCTCGCATGTTCGCTGCATAATAGTCTCAATCCGGGAGAATCCTCGTACTCTGTCTTCACCCGGACGAACGCGATCACCTACGATGCGATCGGCACAACCGTACTGAACTATGCGGATGCCAACAGCGTCACCTTGTACACCTACGAACCGCGCGGCGACGCCCGAACGTTCTACGTCCCGACCGACCTGGGACCCTATGCGGACGTGACGGGACTGGCTTATCTCAATGATCGGGGGCAGGTCAGTTTCCCTGCGCCCGGTGTCTCACTGACTTCCCAGGCCGCTATCTGGAATCCGAGCGCTCCCAACGCGCTCGACGGCGCGGTCACACTGCTGCCGACACTGCCCAATACCTCGTTCGCTGTAGCGGGAAAGATCAACAGCAGCGGACAGGTTACCGGAACCTGCAATTATGCCAACGGCCTCAGCAACGCCTTCCTGTGGACGCCCGATGTCAAGAACGGAACGACCGGAACGATCGTCAATCTGGGCACGCTGCCCGGCGACACACTGAGCGTAGGGTATGGGCTGAACGATTCGGGGGAAGTCAGCGGTGCGTCGGGCGGCTACGTGAATGGCGCACTGGGGACCACCTCGGTTGTCTGGCAATCCGGAACGCCCTTTACCTTTCCCAATGGCGCTTATGGGGGCAGTTATGCGATCAACAACTCGGGGCAAGCTGTGGGATTCGGCGGGTTCGCCGGCACCTATTTCGGATACATCTGGACGCCCTCTAGCCCCAATGGAACGAGCGGCTCGACCCTCAATCTCAGTCAGGAGGGCAGCATCTACGACTTAACCAGCGCTGCCGGCGACATCAACGATGCGGGAGTAACGGTCGGCGATTATCTGGCCAGCGACTTTAGTTATCACGGTTTTATATGGAGCGGCTCGACGGTGACCGACCTTGGAGTCGGTAATGGAATGTTTGGCATCAACAACAAAGACCAGGCCGTCGGAACCTACAATCAGGCGGCGGCACTGTTCTACTCCAACGACGTTCTGAGCGTACTCGACTCCTTCCTGCCGACCGGCTCATCCTGGTTTCTCTTGGGCGCCTTTAGCATCAATAACGTGGGACAGATCATCTGCCAGGCATACCCTCTTGAGGCGGTGCTGCTCACCCCGGTGCATATCTCCACGTTCAGCCCGGTGTTCCATCCCACGACGGGCTTTAACCTGACACTCACGGGGACGGGCTTCGAGCCGAACGCCCTGGTGTTCTGGAACGGCGTCGCCCTGAACAATGTCTCCGCGACCTCCACCAAGATCGTGGCTCAAGTGACGGCAGCCGAGGCTTCCGCCTCCGGTCCGATCAACGTGATGGTGATCAACCCGGACGGCACGGCCTGGATCAAGCTCTACGATTAAAGCGCCTGATACAATACCCCCTCCCCAAGAACATGGATCTAGTTCCTTAGCCTGGGAGGGGGTATTTTTGTGTCTTTGTAGCGGTGTTTTACCGCCCAAACGCAGTTGAATCAGGAGGCTTCCAGGGCGTCGGCCACGGCCTGTTCCAGGGTCAGGGCCAGACCTGCCGCCAGGGAGGCGTTGTAGGCTTCCTCGCCGAGCAACTCGCGCAGTTCGGTAAAGTTCGGATCGTATTTTGCCCGCTCTTCGGCGGAGAGGGAGATGCCCATCTCGGGATACAGGTTCAGGGCAGCAGCGAAAAGCCGAACAGCCCGCTCCGGTTGCTTCCGTGCCCTGGCCAGCAGATAATACGTTTCGAGGGCATGAATCATCGTACTTTTTGCACCCAACTCCCGGCACAATTGCAGGCATTCATGGAGGTAGCTCTCCGCTGCAGGCAGATCGCCTTGTAAACAGACAATCCCTCCCAGACTGCCCAGGGCATGCGCAACGCTCCCCTTGCTTCCAAGTTCGCGTTGCATTAACAGGGCTTCTTCCGTATAGGTTCGCGCACGGACGTAGTCGCCCTGTTGCCTGGCAAGCCAGCCCTGAGCACTAAGGATCGTGGCGATCAGGCGTTTATCTCCCAGTTCCCGCCAGATCGTCATGCTTTCCTGGTAATAGATTTCCATTGAATCGTAATCGCCCTGTCGTGAGGCGATAGTACCCAGGCTATATAAGCTGTAGGCGACCCCGAGCCGATTGCCGATTTCGCGGCTGATCGCCAACCCCTCTTCGGCGTACGCGTGTGCTTGCTCATAATTACGAAGTTGCATATGGTAGAGGCTGAGGGTACACAATGTCTTGCCGATGCCTTCCTGGTCTCTCAGTTCCCGGACAAGACTCAAACTCTGTGTACAGTAATCCACAGCAGTTTGATAATCGTCCTGACCGGAAGCGATATTGCTCAGAGTCTCGAGGTCAGCGCTTATGAGGCGCTTGTTGCCAAACCTCTGAGCGATCTCCAGGCTCTCCTGGAGATAGGTGCGCGCAATCGCATAGTCGCCGTGTAGGAAGGCCAGGGCTCCATAGGCATTGAGTACTCTGGCGCGCAGTTCTGTCGGCCCTTGCGCATCCGGGCGTGCCAGAGCCATGCCAAGATAGTGACGCCCCTCGGTATAGTAAGCACGATACTGCCAGAATTTCCTCAAGCTTACCACGAAGGCAAGGATCTCATCGTTGGTCAGCGGCGACAAAGACGCCGGGTTCTCCCTCGCCTGCCTCCCCCCAATCGGCTCGTCCATACAGAGATCCAGCGCCGCTCGCAGATTGTCATGCTCTCGCTCCAACCGATCCAGCCATCGTGCCCCCTCTGAACCTTCGAGTTGCGCATACGAGTCTCGCGCCAGATTTCGATAATAGGCTAAGTGACGATGGGAGACGCTGTCGCGCTCTTCGTTCGCAGCCAGTTGTTCGGCGGCATATTCTCGTACCGTCTCCAGCATCCGGAAGCGCATCCCACTCGCATGCTCCTCAACCGCGACCAGGGAGTGATTGTGAAGTGTCTCCAACGCCTCCAGAACATCTCCAGCCTCCTGACACACCTCCGCAGCCGCCTCTGCCTCCCATCCTCCCCGAAACACCGACAATCGGGTGAAGAAATGCTGCAATTCGGGCGAAAGCAGACGATAGCTCCAATCCAGTGCCGCTCGCAGCGTCCGGTGCCGGGAGGGGAGATCCCGTTTGCGGCTCACCAGAAACGCAAACCGATCTTCCAATTCCGCAAGCATCCGTCCCACCGAGAGCATCTGCGCCCGACCTGCCGCAATCTCGATCGCCAGGGGAATGCCCTCCAGGCGGATACACAGTGCTCTCACGTCCTCCGCATTGTGAGCCCCCAGGAGAAAGTCCGGTCGCACCGCCTGAACCCGATCTACGAACAACGCGATGGAGGGGAATGAGAGGAGGTCGTGTGACGTCCCCTCCGGCACCGGCAGCGGGGAGATATCGACGCGGCGCTCCGCGGAGAATTCGAGCGCTTGTCGTGACGTCACCATCAGTGTCAACGTCAGCGCTCCTGATAAGAGCTGCCCGACCACCTCCACGCCTCCTGCCTCCACCAACTGCTCAAAGTTGTCCAGCACCAGAAGCGTCTGCTGCGCGCTCACGGCATCCACCACCTGATCCAGCGCCGAACGGTTCGGAGAGCGGGACAGACCCAGTGCGGTCACGAGTGCATCCGCAAGACGCGATGGGTCCGTGACTTCGGTGACATCCGCCCACCAGACCCCGCGACCGGGTGTGTCCGCATAACGCGCCGCTGCCTCACGCGCCAGGCGCGTCTTGCCCGTGCCTCCAGGGCCTAAGAGTGTCACGAGCCGCACGTCCGGCTCCTCCAGCAGGTCGGCCAACCGCTCCATCTCCGCCTCTCTGCCGAAGAAGCGGGTGAGCGTAGGCGGCAACGAGACCCGATCTCCCGAAGGAGCTTGCAACGGGGGAAACGAACGCAACGCCTCCCGATCCTGCAGTCCGAACACGCGTTGCGCCCCCTCATGCTCCTGCAGTCGATAGCGTCCCAACTCCTCGATCTCGAACCGCTCCTCGGGCTCACGCCGCAGCAGGCTCGCCGTCGCCTCCCCGCAGACGATCTGGCCCGCATGGGCTGCACCCAGCAGACGCATCGCCCAATCCAATACATGCGCCGGCTCCTCCCCGTCTTTGAGCCGGATCTCGCGCGTGTCCAGCGCCACCCGCGGCGCATCCAACCCCTGCCGATCCTGCGGTGGAGGGAGCGCGCGCTCTTCCGAGGGGAGAGGATGGGACACGCCACCGCTCGGCGTAAACAGGTCACGGATCGCCAGCGCGCACCGTCCGGCGTCGCTCGCGCGACCGAACGTGCAGACGAGCAGGCTCCTGGGAGATCGGATCTCTCCGCCGCCGTGACGCCGCACCTCAGCGCGCAAGCGCGTGAGAGCCTCGTCGCCGATGACTTCAGAGAGCCCGCGATCCGCACCTCCTTCCGGATCGGCAAAGTCGAGCAGCAGGAGCGTCATAGTGCCGCTCATCGGCGGAGGCGTCACCATCGGCGACCGGCTCAAGTTTCTTCGCCTCTGCGGTTCCGCAGGATCCTGTGCGGGCAACGCCTGCTCGGAGGGGAGCCGAGCTTCGGAGCGCGGCGCTTCCGATCCGGCAATCTGTGTCTGGACCTGGGCCAGCAATTGGCGCGTGGGGGCAGAGGGAGCGATGCCCAGCTCCTTCGCCAGGCTCTGCTCCAGCTTCCGATATTGCCGCACTGCCGCCGCAGGCTGACCGGACGCAAGATACAGGCGCATCACATCCCGATGCGCCTCCTCCAGCAGGGGATCCGCCTCCACTGCCTGCACGGCCATCGAGAGCGCACGCGATATCTCGCCCGTTTTTGCCAGCAGGCGGACCAGCGAGCGCAGCGCCTGCAGCCGACGCTGCGCCAGGCGCTCCCGTTCGCTTATCGCCCAGTCGGCATAGCACTCCGGAAGCAGCGGACCCTCATAGAGTGTGAGGGCATCAGTGAGGTGTTGGATGGCGGTTCGTTCGGAGAGCGCGCGGCTCGCCTCATCCAACGCGGCCTCGAAAAGCGCGAGGTCGGTGGTGACATTCTCGGGGTTGATGGCAACGGAGAGCCGATCCGCGACAAAGACGCTGCCTGCCGGAAACGGAGGGTGCTCGAACTGGCGGCGGAGGAAACCCAGGTGCTGGCTGAGGTTATTGCGGGCGGCGGCGGGTTCGAGATCGGGAAAGAAGCTTTCGATGAGGTGTTCGCGGGGATGCGTGCGGCCGCGATTGCAGGCCAGGTAGGCCAGCAACTCTCCGGTCTTGGGGGTATGGAAGCGGGTGATGAGGCGGTCCTGATGCCGCACCCGCAGTCCTCCCAGCATCTCGACACGATAGGGAGCCGTCATGGAGCCTCGATCTATGGGAAATTCCGTGATTCTACAAGGGCGGCGGGCAATGCCCGCCGCCCAGTCGTTAGTACAGGCGATGTGGAAGCGACTGGAGAAAAAGCGTCATTTGGCACGAGAACTCGAAAAAGACGTCTCTCACCGCTCCGACTCAACTGCTCATTTGGTATTGTATTACTTCGAGGTTACCTCGAATGCGCGTTCTGACTTGCTCGCTTCGGTTTGTAGAAAGTCCTTTCGATGAGAAAGGGGCTCGAATGCATCGCGGATACCGAGATCCTCGGGATGCTGACGTACCCATTGACGTAGCGCGTCGGTTGCCTGTTCGATTTCTTCCAAAGTATTGGCTTCATGCGCAAATAGGATAAGATGTTCTCGTTCGGGAGTGTTGAGGTTATTCATCGTATTCTTCTTTCCAAAATGACACGAGCTGTGGAGACGGCTCCCATGATACGTCTGCCGCCTTCATCCCTGGTGAGGAGGCCGGATTGTAATAGAGATGCATGTCGGTTCTTTATCGGAGTATTCAGAAGTTGGACATAGAACGCACGGGCATCGGTGTCATTGATCGCTTCCCGAATTTTCTCCAATGCTGCTATATAGGGATTGAAGGGATGACCGGCTTCGGCGCTCGTAAAAATCTCCTCTGCTACTATTATACCGCAACGCGTCAAAGCCTCAAGTCGTATCAGGCGTTGTAGTTGCTCTACAACGCCTTCCTCCCATCCATAAAAGAGGTTATAGTCGTTCTGGTTGTAGCCTGCCGATAGAGAATGTAGGAGTTCGTGAAGGAGGGTGCGCCAGCGGACGTCGAGGTTGGCAAGGTCAGCGTCTAGTTCGATATGGCAAGGGAAGGGCTTTTTACCGAGGAAGTCGGCGGATTGAACGAGGTAGATTTCGCCGTTCCAGCGTGAATTAAGGCCGGTGAGTTCTTCCAGAATAGGGACAAGGGTTTGTAACTCTGCTTGAACTCTTTTTGCGACTTGCTCACTCATGTGGTTTCATCTCGTAGGACAATGGATCAGGCAGTATTCGCACAAACCATCGGTGCGTGCGATGACCAACCTTCGCAACTCGGCACCGATATAGCTAGTACTCATGTTATCTGAGAATCTGTAACATATAGTCTGGCGCGGGCTTTCGCCAGACGCATGATATGTTCGAGCTGCTGATAGTGTTCCAACTCGGAGGCTTCCTTGACCGTCAACGTCTCGGATTTTGCACGGGCTATCAATTCCAGCACACGTGCTTTGGCTGCTTCCGAGGGATGAAACTCGCTGACACTTTGTGGGCTACTGCCTGCTGCGATGAAATCCACAAGCTCTTCATAGGCTTTGGTTAAGGTCATCTTATAGACTCCCGGAAAGGCGCAAGAAGCCTTTCTGCATAACGCTGTTTTCTATTCCTATGATACCACTTCTCTACGGGGCAATCACCTCCTTGTTTTCTCTCGCAGCGATTTGAATCTGGAACATGGACGTTCAAGAGGAGACGGATTTCATCTCGGCCCAGTTGGTTCCGGATTTGGCGTCGGCGCGGAGGGGGACATTGAGCGGGTAGGCGGCCTCCATCAGCCGTTGGATTTCGGGCGTGACCTTGGGAACATCGGCTTCGGCGACCTCGAAGAGCAGTTCGTCGTGGACCTGTAGGAGAAGGGTGCAATCGTGCGGGCACTCCTGTTGAAGATAGCGGTGGACCTGGAGCATGGCGAGCTTCATGATGTCGGCGGCAGTGCCCTGGATGGGCATGTTGACGGCGGCCCGCTCGGCGAACTGGCGCAGGTTGTGGTTGCCGCTCTCCAGTTCGGGCAGGTAACGGCGTCGGCCCAGCAGGGTGGTGACATACTTCTGCTTGTGAGCGAGGGCGGTGGTCTCGGTGACATACTGCTGAACGCCGGGCAGTCGCTCGAAGTACTCCTTGATCCACGTATTGGCGACGGAGGTCTCGACACCCAGAGTGGCGGCTAGGGCGAAGCCGCTCTGGCCGTAGATGACGGCGAAGTTGATGGTCTTGGCCTGGCGGCGCTGGTCGGGCGTGACCTGGTCCAACGGAACATCGAAGACGCGGGAGGCAGTGGCGGCGTGGACATCCTCGTTCTGCAAGAAGGCCTGGGTCAGCGCCGGGTCGCCGGTGACATGGGCCAGGATGCGCAGTTCGATCTGAGAGTAGTCGCAGGAGAGCAGGACCTTGCCGGGCGGGGCGATGAAGGCGCGGCGGATCTCCCGTCCCAGTTCCGAGCGCACGGGAATGTTCTGTACGTTGGGATCGGAGGAGGAGAGGCGTCCGGTACTCGCCACGGTCTGGTGCAGGGAGGTGTGCACGCGCCCGGTATGGGGATTGACCAGCTTGGGCAGGGCGTCGGCATAGGTAGCCTTGAGCTTGGCGATCTCCCGGTATTCAATGATCTTGCGGGCGATGGGATACTCGGGCGCGAGCTGTTCCAGCAGGTCGGCCCCGGTGGAGAAGCCGGTCTTGGTCTTCTTGCCGGTGGGAAGTTGCAGCTTCTCGAAGAGGATGGTCTGCAACTGCTTGACGGATCCGATATTGAACTCCTCTCCGGCCAGGGCGTAGATCTCTTTGGCGAAGGCGTCCAGTTCGCGGGCCATCCGGTTGGAGAGGGTGATAAGGTAGGCGTTGTCCACCAGCAAGCCCGCCTGCTCGATCTGCGCCAGCACGGGAACGAGGGGCATCTCGATCTCGTTTATGATGCGGGTCATATTCACCTCTTCCAGGGCGGCCTGCAGCGGCGCGACCAGAGTGAAGAGGAGCGCGGCTTCGAGCGCCAGCACCTCCTGGGGGGCATAGGCGTCCTCGGCTTCCAGCCGGACCCCGAGATGGGCCTCCGCCAGATCCATCAGCGGGTAGGAGGAGCGGCCGGCGTTGAGCAGGTAAGCGGCGATGAGGGTATCGAAGCCGAAGGGCGCCGGCTTCAGGCCCCAGCGCTCGAACAGGATCTCGACCACCTTGACGTTGTGCCCCACTTTGCGGATCGCGGCGTCTTCTAAAAGAGGCCGCAGGTCGTTCGGTACTGCGGCATAACCTGCCTCTCCCTCTCTCTCTTCCGCATCGAAGAGCCCGCCGAGCCCGCCTGCGGTAGCCTCCTGGGGTAGCCGGATCGGGACATAGTAGCCGACTTCGGCGGAGGGGGCGAAAGCGAGACCGCGCAGTTCGGCCTGCATGGGCAGCCCGCCGTCGGTCTCCACCTGGAGGGCAGCAACTCCTGTGGCTTTTACTGCCGCCAGCGCCTCCGACAACTCCTCCGCCGAGCGTATCCACGCGGTCCGGGCAGCAAACGCCTCCACCGGGGTGAGGCGCTCTCTCTCGATAACGCCTGGAGCGGATTCTGAACGTGGAATACGGGCCAACAGGGATTTGAATTCGAACTCGGCGAAGATGTCGCGGACCCTCTGCCAGTCCTCCTCCGTCGGAGCGTAGGGCCGAATGGGATAGTCGCCCGGCGCGTCACAGACGATGGTAGCCAGCCGCTTGGAGAAGCGCGCCTGATCGAGGTTGGCTTCGAGCGCGGCGCGGGCCTTGGGAGGGGTGACTTCGCTCACATGGTCCAGCAGGTTCTCCATCGTACCCCACTGCTGCAGCAAAGCGGTGGCGGTCTTCTCCCCGATGCCGGGCACGCCGGGGATATTGTCGGAGGTATCGCCGACGAGGCCCTTCCAATCTGCGATGCGCTCGGGGCCGATCCCGTAGCGCTCCCGCACCGCATCGGCGTCGTAAACCTTGACTTCACTCACGCCCCGCTGGGTCATCTGTACTGTCACGCCGTCGCTCACCAACTGCAACTGGTCCGAATCGCCCGTCAGGATCGTGACTGCGTAGCCTGCATGCACGCCCTGGGTCGCCAGCGTCCCAATAAGATCGTCCGCCTCATAGCCTGGCAACTCGACCGCTTGCACCCCGAACGCCTCCACGATCCGTCGCGCCTCCGGCATCTGCGCACGCAGTTGCGGGTCTACCTCCGGGCGGTGGGCCTTATACGCCTCGAACTCCTGCTCTCGGTGCGTCTTACCCGGCGCGTCCCAACAGACCACGATAGCGTCCGGCTTCTCATTGTTCAGGATGGAGAAGAGCATGTTGGTGAAGCCATAGAGGGCTCCGGTGGGGCGGTTGTCGGCGGTGGAGAGATAGCGGCCTGCGAAGAAGGCGCGGAACAGCAGGCTATAGGCGTCTACAAGTACCAGCTTCTTGGTAGTAAGGATAGGAGATGCATTTTCCTGAGCCATGCGGTGTGGCGCTCCTTTGTAGCGGGAAGTGGAGTTCTGTCTGCATATATTATACCGTTTCTCAACCCTATCTAGCAAGCGGCGGGGGGCGCAGACATAGAAGAACCCCCTCCATCACAGCCAGACGAGGCGACAATCCCGAAAATCCTTGTGGATGAGGGCCGATGCCCTTGAATTGATGGGGAGAGATTTGATATAATGGGCATAGGGCCGGTAGCATAGCAGAGGACCGCCGCGGATGATCCTGCGAAGTATTCTGCGTTCGGAGCATCCGTCCCTGCATGATGCCCTTAAGATTGCAAGCGCGGACTTCCGCGCAGAAAGGCCAAGCGCAGCGTGAAGTATTCGCCATCGGAGCGGAGGGCACAGGAGAACGGGGCGGCCTCTCCCGGATCGCCGGACCTGGATGACCCTCGCGCTTCCCGCAGGACGGAAATGACGGCAACGCCCCGCTCGCACCCTCTGACCTTTCCTTCGCTGCTTCGTTTCGGGACCCTCCTCTCCGCTCTGATTCTTACGCTGTTAGCGCTCCGGCACGAGCCCTTGGCGCTCTCGACCGCGTGCGCGGTCCTCGCCTCCGCCGTGCTGCTGTTAGTCGTACGGTCGGCTCCCGTCGTCCGCACGCGAGAAGGGACGCTAACTTTTACCGCGCCGGTCGTGTTTGCATTGCTGCTCTGGCTGGGCGCGCCTGCCGCAGCAAGTGGGGCGCTCCTGGCCTGTTTTCTCCTGTCACGTATGGGGGTAAAGACCGGAGAGGCGCGACGCGCCATGCGCTTTCAGGGCGCGCAACTGGCCCTGGCCGTCTGGGCAGGCAACGCCCTCTGGATGCACGCGCATTCGGCGCTCCTGCCCGCATCTGCACCCATCCACCTCTTTGCCATGGCCTGTGGCAGCGCTTCTGTATTTACTCTCGCTTATGGCTTGCTGGCCCTGGGGGAGAAGCCTGCGCGTCTGCGGTCTCTCTGGCGCTCAGCCTCGTACCGAACCTCCTTCCGCACGCTGGCGCTGGTCTATCTGTTGGGAATGCTTCCGCCGGTGCTGCTGACCCTGCTCGATGGGCAGCGCAGCCTCCTCTTCGGCCTGCCACTGTTGGCGCTGCTGCTGCTCTGCGCTCAGATCGCGCGGCTGGCACAGGAGGCGCAAAGCCTGCGTGGACAACTGCAAACGACCCAGGCCATGGGGAGGGCCAGCATCGCCGACCCCGACAACCTCGATTCCACCGCCCTGCTGCAGCGCTTCCTGACGCTGGCGCAGGATCTCGTCGCCGCCGACCAGGCGCTGGTCTGGCTGATGGACACAGAGACCGGCGAATTCGCCCCCGCCGCCGGCCTGCCCGATACCGGCGTGTTTGCGGGCTGTAAGGTGCTGTTCGGCGAGGGGATGATCGGCCACACTGCCGCGCGTATGCGGCCCCGGCGCATCGCCAATGCCCGCCAGGACCCCCACCGCCTGCCGGACGAGCCCGTACCAGGCGCCTGGCTGCTCTACCCGATCATCGCCCATGAACGGCTGCTTGGGGTCGCGCAATGGGTCCGCCCCGTATCGAATCCCTTTACTGCCGAAGATGTCGCCCGGTTGGACGCGCTGATGCCCCACTGCGGCGTGGCGCTGGAGAGCATCCGCATCCGTGAGGCGATGCAGAACCTCGCCGCAACCGATGGGCTGACAAGCCTCTGGAACCATCGCAAGATGCAAGAGCTCCTCCGCTCCGAACTGAGCCGCGCTTCCCGCTACCATCGCGCCCTCTCGGTTCTGATGCTCGATGTGGATAGTTTTAAGTCCTTCAACGATACCTACGGTCATCCGAGGGGAGATGAACTGCTGCGTCAGATGGCTGCCATTCTCTACTCCAGCCTGCGTACCCACGATTCGGTCGGACGGTATGGGGGCGAAGAGTTTATGGTGATCCTCCCCGAAACGGCCAAGGATGACGCCTGCCGCCTCGCCGAACGCATCCGTACCGCCGTCGAGGAGCGGGCCTTCGTCTTCATCGAGGGCGAAGCCATCCATCGCACGGTCAGCGTTGGCGTCGCCTCCTATCCGGAAGACGCGCTCAATGCTGTCGCCCTGGTGCAGTGCGCGGATGAGGCCCTCTATCGCGCCAAACGCGCCGGCAAGAACTGCGTCCTCTGGGCATAAAAGCATATTTCCACAGAGAAACACAGAGAAAAATGGAAGGATGATCCACAGATTAACACAGATTAACACAGATTAAGAATTGAGAAGGGGACCTTCCGGATCTGGCTTGATAGGATCCTGCTGGTTCTGTTTTGGTAGGGTCTGTTCGTTTATAATCTGTGGTAATCTGTGTTAATCTGTGGATAAATAGAGTGCCGCGATGTTCAAGACAACGAAGTTGATCTTCACGCTTTGCCTATGCGGGGCGACGTTGCCTCTATGGGCGCAGACGACGGTGGATCCGGGGAAGAACGGCCTGGATCGTTCGCTCTCCAATGCCGACCCCAGCGACCGCAGCCACTCCCACATCAGCCCGGCCTTCGATCAGGGACCGCGCCAACTGGCGCATCTGATGACCGGCGTCGGCAACGTCCATTTCTCCGTCACCACCTCCAGCCCCGAAGCGCAGAAATTCTTCGATCAGGGTGTCAATCTGCTCTACTCCTTCTCCTGGTACGAGGCCGAGCGGTCGTTTCGGCAGGTGGCGCTGCTCGACCCAGACTGCGCGATGGCTTACTGGGGCATGGCGATGGCCGATGGCGGACGCGCCAAGGACTTTCTGAAACTGGCGCAGACGAAGCAGGACCACATTACGGACCGTGAACGCCGCTATATCGAGGCGCTGGCGATCGATTATCGTGACAATGATCCGAATACCCGGACGGCTGACAACATTAAGGCGCTGGAGCAGTTGACGCTGGCTTACCCGGAGGATGTGGAGGCGAAGGCAATGCTGGCCTGGGCGCTCAAGGGGCAGCAGAACGGCGGCATCACCTTCAAGACGGCCATCGATGCCCTGTTAAAGCAGGTGATCGCCAAAAACCCGCTCCATCCCGGCGCACACCACTTTCGCATCCATATGTGGGATAACCAGGACGCGCCGCAGGCGGCGCTCGATAGCTGTAAAGCCTTTCCCCTCGCCGCGCCCAATATCGGCCATGCACAGCACATGCCGGGGCATATCTACTCCCGGCTCGGGATGTGGGACGAGGCGACCTATGCGATGGATGCCGCAGCCCGCGATGAACGCCACTACTTCTACACACAGGGACAGATGCCGTTCGACTCCTGGGATTACGCGCACGATCAGGACTTCCTGATTTCGAGCATGGGGTATGGAGGTAGGATCGAGGAGGGGGCGGCGCTGGCCTGGGAGTTGATCGGTGTGCCGCACGACCCCAACTATAACAATGGCTCGCGCTACACCACGGCAGGCGATGGGCGGTTCGGCCTCATGCGGGTGCGGGTGCGGGGCGAACGCTGGGATGAGATCCTCACCGGCCCCGATCCCGGCTGGAGTGACGACGCAGACGACCAGCTCTGGAAGCACTACACGTTTGCGCTGGCCTGGTTGGCAAAAGGCGATCAGGCGAAAGCGAAAGCCGAGTACGCGGAGATGGGGAAGGTCAAGGCAGGTGGGTCGCCGATAGATGCCGCCCGGCTGGAGATCAGCGGACGCATTGCGCTGGCGGACGGTGATACCAAGAAGGCGATAGAGGACATCAAAAAAGCGGCGGAGCTGGAGAAGGCGAACTTCAAGTATGGCGACCCCATCGGCTATCCGCGTCCACTCTACGAGACGCTGGCCTGGGCGCAGATGCAGGCTAAGCAGTGGGCCGACGCGGAAGCAACGCTGAAGGAGGGGCTGGAGCGGAGCCCGAAGAATGGTTTTGCGCTCTGTTTGAAGATCGAATGCAGTTTGGATCAGGGGAAGAGGGACGAAGCGAAGCAAATGTATGAGGTGCTGCGCGGCGCGTGGGCGCATGCCGATGGCAATCTTCCCGCGCTGCATCGGGTGCAGACGGCGGAACTGGATGCGGATATCGCCGCCGGACGCAAGCCTTCGTTCCCCACGCCCTATAAGGCGCCGGCTGCGCTCACCAGATTGGGTCCGGCCCGCTGGCAGCCCTTCCCCGCTTCCGATTTCGTACTGACCGGGGCGGACGGCAAAACCGTACGCCTGGCGGATTTTCGCGGCCATAACCTGGTACTGGTCTTTACCCTGGGCGGCGCGTGTCCGGGATGCAATGTGCAGGTGAAGGAGCTATCCGATGCCAGGGCGGCATTCGACAAACTGGATACCCGTGTCGCTATCGTCAGTAGGGACACACCGGAGACGAACCGGGATTTTCTGAAGGCCAATCCCACCTTCGGGCCGCAACTGCTCACGGATGTCAAGGCCGCTGCCGCGCGGAAGTACAAAGCCTACGATGAGTTCGAAAATCTGGACCTCCACTGTATCCTGCTGATCAATAAGGAGGGCCGCGTCTGGTGGTACCGGGCAGGCAGTGAGCCGTTCCGTGATGTGAAGTTCCTGCAGAGCGAGATCGTACGTATGGACGCGTGGAAGCAGCCGACACGGTGACCTATATGTTATACTAAGGCATGTGCGATCTATCGGGAGGAAACCATGGCGAACCTGCTACTGGAATGTGAAACCGAACGGAGTCTCGAAGCCCGGCTCGTTTATGTCGGTGAGCGCGCTATTCCGTTTGAGCGCTTTCTCGACATGGCGGAGGGGCGATGGGTCGAGTTGGTTCAGGGTGTGATTGTGGAGAAACCGATGATACAACTGAATCATGAGCGCTGCTCGCGCTGGCTCTATCAGGTGATTGGACCTTACATAGAGCGGCGCGGATTGGGTGAGATGCTCAGTTCGCGCATCATGGTAAAGACCGAGACCTTCGGCGGCAGAATGCCGGATCTGCTGTTTGTGCGGCAAGAGCGCATGGACATTGTGCAGCAGAAAGCCGTCTATGGCGCTCCCGATCTGATTATTGAGATCATCTCGCCAAGCGACCGCCCATCGCATGTGGGGGAACTGGAAGCGGATTACTTCAAGCTTGGTGTCCCGGAATTGGTTTTTATCCATCTTCAGAAACAGGAAATTCGCCTGTTGCGCCGACATGACGAAGGTTATACAGAAAGGGTGATTACCGAAGGGCGATTGATATTCGAGGCGTTGCCAGGTTTGGAGTTGGATGCCGCCTGGGTGCTATGCGAGCCCCGTCCCGATGTATTCGATACATTAAACGCGTTGTTTGCACGTTAAATGGCGGTGGGTAGAAGAGAGAGGAGCCAGGATGGCCGACTTGCAGACTCATATCGAGAGCTTCCTATCGTATGCGCTGACGGAGCGGGGACTATCGCCGAATACCGTAGCCGCCTACCGGGTGGACATCAACCAGTTCTGCATGGTGGCGATGCAGCGGGGGGCGCGGGAGGCGGAGGACCTGATCGAGCCGCACGTTTTGGCGTATATCGCACAGCTCACGGAGAAGGGGGCGGCGACCAACACGATCTGTCGGCGGCTGGGTGCGATCCACTCTTTTGCAAAGTTCCTGGTGATTGACGGCGTGCGCAAAGACGACTTTATGGCGGGCATCGAGGGGCGCAAACGTCCCAAACGGCTGCCGCGTCCGCTCTCTCTGCCCAAGGTCAAGCAGCTCTTAAACCAACCCGACCCTGCCAATCCCCGCTCCCTGCGCGATAAGGCGCTCTGTGAGCTGCTCTATGCCACCGGGCTGCGGGTCGCGGAGTTGACCGGGCTGACCGTGGATGATCTGGATCTGGAGGGCGGCCTGGTCAAGTGCTACGGCAAAGGGCGCAAGGAGCGCATGGTTCCGGTCGGCAAGGTCGCCTGCGACTACCTGGCGCTCTATCTGGAGCAGCGCAAGACAATTGCCCAATCCCCCTCCAGGGCGACCGCGCAGCCTGTCAGGCGGCGGAGCGCCCGCAACTCGCTCCCCACCGTGGAAGAGGCCCGCAGCCCGTTTCTCTTTCCCAATCGGCGCGGGGAGGAGATGGACCGCAGCGAGGTGCGTCGCCTGTTGAAAGCCTATGCGGAGAAGGCGAACCTGGAAGAGAATGTGACCCCGCACGTCCTGCGCCACTCCTTTGCGACCCACCTGCTCTCCCACGGCGCGGACCTTCGCACCGTGCAGGAATTGATGGGCCACAAGCAGATCACCACCACCGAGGTCTATACTCAGGTCACCAACGAGCGCCTACGCGACATCTACAAGAAGGCGCATCCCCGCGCGAAGTAGGTCTCACGCAAAGGCGCAAAATTAGCCTCACGCCAAGACGCCAAGACGCAAAGAAAAAGCGAGAGAGAATCAGATCTGATTCTCTCTCGCCATCTTTGGATTATTCTTCGCGTTCGTTGTGTGAGACCGCTTTTGCTTCTTTCTTTGCGCCTTTGCGTCTTGGCGTGAGGCGAGGTTCTATGCGGCTGTCAGGGTCTCCTGATAGGGCGTCAGGCGCTCACGCAACATGGTGCGTGCGCGGTTCAGGCGCGACTTCACCGTTCCGATGGACAATCCGGTGGTCTCTGCGATCTCCTCGTAGGATTTCCCTTCGGTGTGGTACATCCGCAGTACCTGGCGCTGATAGTCGGGCAGATGCTGAATGGCCTTGGCGAGCATCTGAGCGGTCTCATGCTCCATGCAGAGCGCTTCCGGGGAAGGGGAGGGATCGACGATATCCCGTCCTGCGGAGGGTTCGCCATCGTTGTTTGGGCCGGCATCCAGGCTCAGGTGGCTCTTATGCGCCGGTCGGACACACAGGTCGAGATAGGTGTTGCGGACGATGCGGAACAACCAGGAAGTGAAACTGGCTTCGTTTCGGAACGTGTGCAGGTTCTGATAGAGCCGCAGAAAGACCTGCCCGGCAATGTCGCCCGCCTCTTCATGGTTGCGGCAGAGCGAATAAGCGAATTTATAGACGGATTTTTCGTAGCGACGGATCAGAGTATCCCACGCAGAGGTATTACCGGCTTTGCATCGCTCCAGAAGCACGGTCTCAGTAATATGGTCGAAATGGGATCCGGAATGTACGGATGGGTCGGTGATGTTGGAAGAGATCATCGGAGTCATGTTATTTATCTCCTGGACAAGGGTGTGCAACGTGCGCAGGGCGCATCCTGTTGCTGTGTGTATCTGGGTTTATGCCCGCAGACGTACACGGCCTGCCGGGAGCGACAAACGATGCCGCATCCGAGTGATGGTGGGTCTCTCCGAAATGGGGTCATGGTCGGGGAGAGCGACGAAAAAGGCGGCTCCGTCCGGTGGATGCACACCAGGACGGAGCCGCCTCGCTTTGGAATACCTAAGCCGAAAAAAGGCGACCTGTCAAGGTGGTTCACCAGGACAATGACGCCAGGGCCTTCCTCCCACGACGCTCTAGGCCGTTGGAGGGATTGAATATAGAGTTAGGGATATGTGATTGTTGTTTGCTGTGTTACCGATGTCGCCGGTCTTCCGACAGGAGACATGTTACATTATACACTACAATGGACGCCGATAGACCAGGAAATGTTCCCATTAAGAGAAGATATTTTTCGGTATTTCTGCGGGGTAAGCAGAGAGACGTGTTCCACGGGGCCTTGCGGTGCAATCCCCTCAAGCCTTTAGTGCTTGAAGAACAGAGCCCAGACTTGCCACGCACAGATCGCTGCCCAGAAGAGCGTGACCCAGGGTGGCTTGGCCCAACATCGCCAACGCGTCACTCCCCTCCAGGCCGCGAGCAGATAAAAAAGCGTCGCCAGCCCGGAGAGTGCCAGCAATGCGTATTTGGGTTGGAAGATCAGGACGAGAAATGCAGCCTTGCAGAAGGTGAAGGCCCACCCCTCGAAACGCTCTCCCTGTTTTTGGCGGTCGAACTCGTTCATACCCCCTCCTCTCGATTCGCGACCCACATCCGGAAAGAGGACTGCATCCTGTGCAGAACCCGCGTGGACGGATGGAAGGATGCCACTTCTATTCAGGAATCGGGTGGGGATATCCTTCCCGAATCCTCAATACCGGTCCGAATACCTGCACAGGCTACCCGGAATGAAAAAAAAGCAGTGGAAATGGAAAAAAAGCTTGACAGTGGGAATGCGGTATGCTAAAATGGCTTATCTTCGTACAGCATACGTGCTGTGCGGTTATGGAACCCCTCGAAGATACAGCGCCGGTGGAGCGACATTTCGAGCCTCCGCAATGTCGAAAGAGGACGCGTATCGAACAGGCAGACCTCATTATTTCCTCAAATCAAAATGGCGGCGGACCTTCAGGGTCGCCGCCTTTTGTTTGTCCGGATTATGAGGAACAGAGCCTGATCTAATTCCTGTCAGCGCTCTTGCGCGCGATATAGAAGATGCGGTCGGAGGCACGACCGGGAGCGCGGAAGGTATATGCCTGGTAGGTGGTAATATCGTCGAACCCTGCCTGCTGGAGCATCGCGAGGATCTCATCCGTCCGGTAGGCGTATTGCCAGTGGATCTCCTCAAAGGCGCGGTCGGTTCCGTCCTCCTGGGGATACCAGAAGCGCATGCGTACCCGGCAGAGGCGGGTATCCGGGAAGAATTCGCTCTTCCAATCGTAGCGCAGCGCCTCGCCGGATCCGAGGTTGTCCTGATCGAAGAAGCGATTTTTGAGGGCGAATTCGGTATTGAGATCGAAAATGAAGAGGCCGCCCCGCGAAAGGTGCAGCGCGACCCGCTCCATGGCGAGCGCGAGCCGCGTGGGATCGGTGATGTAGTTCAGGCTGTCGAACAGACTGATGCAGAGATCGAATTTCTGGCCGGGCAGGTCGAGTTCCGCCGCATCCTGAATATGGTATGCGATCTCCAGGCGCTGGGCCTTCGCTTTGCTGCGTGCGGAGGCGATCATGCCGGGAGCGATGTCCACGCCGGTCATGGCATAACCCAGGTGCGCCAGGCGCTCGGTGACGTTGCCGGTCCCGCAGGCCAGATCGAGGATATGGCGTGGGGTGGCATGGCGCTCGTGCAGGAGCTTGCCCAGGTATTGAACCCACTCGTCATACGGAACGCCGTACATCAGCGTGTCGTAGAGCGGCGCAATGGCCTGGAACTGGTTGCGGTCGAACGATTCTGCGGGAGCCTCGGCGGAGCGCGCCGGGTTGTCGTCGGTATGCATAGGTAGTTTGCGTAAGCGCATAGCGCGCTGAATGTGATAGGAGAGAGTGAGTATCAGACGGACCAGCACGCTGTTTTATCCTGGATGTCTAGCGCGTATTGGGACCTGACTGCGGTTGGGCGTATCCTCCGCCCTGGTAGGGCTGTATCAGGACGGCGGTTCCGTAAGCGAGTACTTCGGAGACGCCCTGACCGAGTTCGGTAGCGTCGTAGCGCATGCCGATCACGGCATTCGCGCCCCGCTCGCGGGCGTGGGTCAGCATAAACTGCATCGCCTCTTCGCGTGCGTGTTCGCACATCTCGACATACATGCCGATCTGGCCGCCAACCATCTGCTGCAATCCGGCCACGAACTGCCCGCCGATCCCGCGTGAGCGGACGGTAATGCCACGTACAATACCCATGTACTGCACGATCTGAAAACCGGGCACATCGAATGTGGTCGTGACCAGGACATCGTGTCCGGTACTGACGTACTGATTTGACATGAGAGTTTCTCCTTCTCCGTAGGTGAGACGTTAGCCTGGAATTCGGCGCAGCATTGCCGAATTCCTTCCCAACCGATTAAAGAGAGCAAGATATGGATCAGGTCATGCGCTGGCTGCAACAGGCGGATCGCCTCCTCCTGTCCGGCCAGTTATCGCAAGCGGAGAAACTCTGCCGCAGGGTACTGGGCCAGAAACCGGATCACGAAGAGGCCCTGATGCTGTTGGGCACGGTCTTTCTCCAGCAGGCAAAGAAGGGCGCTGCAGTGGAGTGCTATCTCAAAGCCGCAGCGCTCCAGCCCAGATCCGCTGCCGGGCAGACGGCGCTGGGCATGGCAGCGCATGTGCAGGGGCAGTATGCGCAGGCGGCGATGTACTTCCAGATGGCGCTGGAACTGGAGCCGGATGCCGAAGAGACCCGTGTGCTGCTCAACAACACCCTGCTCGCCCTGGGCAAGCCGTTGGATACGGGACGCCTTGTGGCTGACACACTTCTCGCTCCTGCAGGCGCGCCTGTCGGACGCCCTTCCGCGCCTTCGCCGCAGCCTGCTCTCCCGCGCAATGCGGCGGAGCGCGAATTCGATCTGGGCGTCGTGCTCCTGAAAGAGCAGCAGTTTGTAGGGGCTGAAGCCCGATTTCGAAAGGCCGTCGCACTGCGGCCCAACTATCCCGATGCGCTCAACAACCTGGGATTTACTCTGCGCATGCTGGGCAGGCTGGAGGAATCGGTTGACGCCTATCGCCGCGCTCTGGAGCTGCGCGCAGATACCCCACTGGTCTATGATAGCCTCGGGATCTCGCTACAGATGCTGTATCGGTTCACGGAAGCCGAAGCAATCTACGCCAGGGCGCTGGAAATCGCGCCGAACGATCCTATCATCCATCGGAACCGGGGCGTGCTCTACCTCAGCCAGAACCGCTGTGAGGCGGCGGCGCAGTGCTTCCGACAGGCGCTCACGCTGCAGCCCGACAGCGCCGAGGCTCAGATGAATCTGGGGATCACCCTGCTCAAACAGGGGCAATTCGAGGAGGGGTGGGCCGCGTATGCGGCGCGGCTGAAGATGCAGGCCACCGTGATGGATACACTGGCGCCCCGCTGGGATGGCAGCCCGTTGGAGGGGAGAACCATCCTGCTCTATGCGGAACAGGGGCTGGGCGATGCGATTCAATTCGTGCGCTATATCCCGCTTGTGAAGGCGTGTGGGGGGCGCGTGGTATTGGTGTGCCAGGCCGGATTAAAGCGGTTGTTTGCCAACCTGGAGGGGGTGGAGGAACTGGTGGAGGGCACACCTACCGGGGCGGCGACGCTGCCGCCATTTCAGGTACAGGCCAGCCTGCTCAGCCTGCCGGAGCAGCTCCAAACGCGGCTGGAGACCATTCCCTCCCCGGTGCCCTACCTCCATCCGGAAACGGAGAAACAACGCGATTGGCAACACCGCCTCGCAGCCTATCCCGGCTTCAAAGTGGGGATCGTCTGGGCAGGAAACCCCGAGTTCGGCAACGACCGGAACCGATCCTGTCGCCTCTCCGATTTCACGCCGCATATCGGCCTTCCTGGCGTGCAACTGTTCAGCTTGCAGAAGGATGCCGCCGCCTTGCAAATCGCCAACCTTCCCAAACCCGACACGCTTACCGATCTCGCCCCGGATCTGCACGACTTTACCGACACCGCCGCCGTGATCGCCAACCTGGACCTGGTGATCTCCGTGGATACCTCGGTTGCCCATCTCGCCGGCGCCATGGGCGCGCCCGTCTGGACTCTGCTGCCCTTCGCTCCCGATTGGCGCTGGCTGCTCGACCGCGCCGACACGCCCTGGTACCCCACCATGCGCCTGTTCCGGCAACCGCAACCCACCGACTGGGCCTCCGTCTTCCAGCAGGTCACCGCAGAATTAACAACCCGGATTTGAGGCACAGAGACACAGAGGAGGCACAGAGAAAAACGAGAAGAGAAAAACAGGAGAGCGATCCACCGATTGACGCAGATTAACACAGATTACAAACGAAGGGAGAGATTTTTAATTGGGGAAGCAACTATCCTTCTCTTTTGGGCTTGTAATCTGTGTTAATTTGCGTTAATCTGATCAATGGCTTTTCTCTGTGTGATCTCGGTGTCTCTGTGCCTCTGTGGTTCCTATTTTCTTTGGGGGCGAAGGCGCACTTGCCGCAGCCGGGGCAGCCGCTGGATTTTTTGCTGAAGAAGGCACGTGCGGACAGCACCAGATTGCGGCCCAGATAGACGGCAGCCATGGCGACGATGCTTATGGCGATCAGTTGTTGTATGTTCATGGTTAAGCCTCGGCAGACGACGTCAGGCAAAGCCCAGGATGTGCCCAATGTGGTAGACCAGGAAAGTGACGATCCAGGCCATTCCGGTCATGTATCCGATCTGGAACAGCGGCCATTTCCAGCCGTTCGTCTCGCGGCGGACTACTGCTACCGTGGACATACACTGCATGGCCAGCACGTAGTAGACCATCAGGCAGATGGCGACGAGCGGCGTGTAGGCGGGCTTCCCGGTCTGTGGGTCCACTTCGTCGCGCATCTTCTGCTGGATATCTACTTTCCCTTTCTCCTCCGGATCATCTACGTTGTAGACCGTCCCCATCGCCGACACAAAGACCTCGCGGGCGATAAAAGAGGAGACGATGCCAACGTCCATCTTCCAGTTGAAGCCCAGGGGCTTCAGCACGGGTTCGATCCCGCGACCCATCATTCCTACGAACGAGTGGGTCGCTTGTTCTTCCTTGGGAAGTTCAGGATGCTTGGGATAGGTTGCCAGGAACCAGAGGACGACGGAGATCGCCAGGATCAGCGTACCGGCGCGCTTGACAAACAGCCCGGCCCGCTCGACCATCTGGAACAGGGCGGTCTTCACGCTGGGCAGACGATAGGGTGGTAACTCCATCAGGAACGTGGGAGCGACGCCCTTGAGCAGCGTCCGGTGGAAGAGCCAGGCGATGCCGAAGGCAGCGAACATCCCCAGCATATACATCGCCAACAGCGTCACACCCGGCAGCGTGAGCAGGTGGAGGCGTCCGATACTGAGGACGGGCCGGTTCGGGATAAACGCCCCGATCATCAGCGCGTATACCGGGAGTCGGGCCGAACAGGACATCAGCGGCGCAACCAGGATCGTGATAAGGCGCGCCTTCCGGTCGCCGATGGTCCGCGTCGCCATAATGCCGGGAATGGCGCAGGCGAAAGAAGAGAGCAGGGGAATGAACGACTTGCCGTGCAGCCCCACTTTGCTCATGAGGCGGTCCATCAGGAACGCGGCGCGGGCCATATAGCCCGTATCTTCCAGCAGGCTGATAAAGAAGAAGAGCAGCAGGATCTGCGGAAGAAAGACCAGTGTGTTGCCCACGCCGCCCAGAACGCCGTCTTTGATGAGATCACGGAGATCTCCGGAGCGCATATGTTGCGTCAGCAGTGTGCCGAGCTGGTCCATCCCATTCTTAATCCAGTCCATAGGGGCCTGCACCCAGGAGAAGATGGACTGAAAGACGATCGTCATCACGACGAAGAAGAGCACATAGCCCCAGAAAGGATGCATGACGATTCGGTCCACCCGTTCGTTGGTGGTGAGAGGGCTATGGCGTGGGGGAGGCGCCTTGTCCATAACGCCTTCGCAGACCTCCGCGATCCAGGCATAGCGCGCCTCGATGGCCTGGGAGGCGAAATCCACCTCGCGATCCAGCAGGCGCTGGCGTGTCTGTTGTACCAGTTTGCGGACGGCAGAGGGAAGATGCGCAAGTCCGGTCGTGTCTCCCTCTTGCATCAGAAGGGCAATGGCCTCGGCAAAGGCCATACGCGGGACCAGGTTGTGTTCCCGTTGCAGGGCCTCCTGTAGCTCGGCGATATCTCCGGAGATCGTATCGGGTACGCGCCAGGCGGGTTCCTGTACCGGTTGACGCTTTGCGCGCTCCAGGGTTTGCTGCAGTGTGTCCATGCCAAGCCGCTTGGGTGCGACGACACTACAGACCGGGATATGCAGCGCCTTCTCCAGCGCCGCCTCATTGACGGTGACACCCTCTTTGATCGTGGCGTCCGTCATCGTCAGCGCGATGACCATGGGGATACCGAGATCGAGCAACTGGCTGGTGAGGTAGAGGTTGCGCTCCAGGTTCGAGGCATCCACCACATTGAGAATGACATCGGGGCGGGGTGTGTCCGCGCGGAGGCCCATCAGGACCTCGCGGGCGATGAGTTCATCGGGCGAATGGGGTGTCAGCGAGTAGAGACCAGGCAGGTCGAGCAGCAGGGCGGGCGTACCCTTGGGAAGCGTTGCACGGCCCTCTTTTTTCTCGACGGTAACGCCGGGATAGTTGCCCACTTTCTGACGGAGGCCGGTCAGGGCGTTGAAGAGGGTGGTCTTGCCGCAGTTGGGGTTGCCCACCAGGGCGATGGTCAGGGGCTGCATATCGGGATCGCGTCTGCCGGAGGCTGCACCCCCGGCAACGGCGGGTTTCATTTCTCGGTATCCTCGTCGTCGAGCCACACCGAGGCGGCTTCATCGCGGCGCACGGAGAGCTGATAGCCGCGCACCAGAATGTCGAGTGGGCCTCCGAAGGCGGCGGCCCGGATCAGCTTGATGTGGGTGCCGGGAGTCAGTCCCATCTCCAGCAGGCGAAGGCGACCCTGCGTTGCGCCGAGCAGACGCCGTATCGTTCCGCACTGTCCCGGCTCAAGCTCCGCCAGAGTGAGCCCGGCGCGATAGAGCGATCCATGGGGAGTGGGGGGAGCAGGCGTCTCCACACTGTCGAGAGCGCTTTGCGCTTCCTGTGCGAAGCCCGACGGTTTGTGACGACGCATCCATGCCAACAGATGCCAGGTCTTACAATGTTTTTGCTTTGAGGGCATAATGCGCTCGGATTCCTCATTGATGGTGTTATTACAGCGCGATTCGAATGTGACGGCCTGTCAAAAGTGAAGTACACTCTCAACGTAGTTTGTGACGTAGATTATCGGTTAAAGTTTCATCCGACCTCATCAGACGCGTCCGGGATCAGCGTCCGAATACCCAGATGCTGTTGGCGACATCGCGCCCGATGGCGATAGGAGCCAGTCTGCCTTCGACCTCCAGGGTCATCACATCCCCGAAGGGGGTGCGCGCTTTGAGGGCGATGGGGGTATGGGGAAGCAGGCCGATCTCCATCACATACGTCAAAAACTCCAGGCGCTCGTCGGTAATCTTGGCCACGATCAACTCTTCCCCAACCTCGCACTCCACCAGACGTCGGGAGCCATCCTTCTCCGTGGCATCCACCGGATTGCCGTGGGGACAGGTGCGCGGATAGTTCATGGCCTTGGCGATACGGTCGGCGACATCCTCGCTGATGTAGTGCTCCAGTTTACAGGCCAGATCATGGACATCATCCCAGGGCAACTCCAGGAAGTCCACCAGCAGGCGCTCAACGAGCCGATGTTTTCGCAGCAGTCGGATCGATAGGTCTTCGCCCTTCGGCGTCAGATGCACGCCCTGGTAGGGGGTATGCTCCACCAGGCCATGCTCCGCCAGCTTTTTGAGCATGGTGGTCGCAGATGCCGGGGCAACGCTCATGTACTTGGCTACATCCCCGGTGCTGACGACCTCCATCTCTTCCTGAAGCCGGTAGATCCCCTCCGTATACTCCTCGATGCTCTCGGTCAGCTCATGCTTTTCTTTGTCGCGTGCGGCTTTCGGGCGGCAGGACGCCGGAACACGTAACTGGACTTCACGTATCTCTCTCACCGGCATCTGTCTGCTTCCTTTCTGCATCCCCCGCGTAATCGCAGTTTGCTCCCTTGTTGCTCTTAGTGTATCATGACTGCGGGGGATAAGTCAAGGTTTGGAAAATAAATTTTAGTCTTATCTAAAAATTTGATATGGGGTCGGGCTGAATAACGATGTAAGAGACGGTAGATAGGGGTATGATAGAGGAGGATTCCCTGGTGAGGGGAGTGAAACACAGAGAAACATCTGGAAGCGAAACAACGTCACTCTGGATAAGGAGATTGATCGCATGTCACAGCGCACCACTGCCGTACGAGAGAACCACTATGCCCTGGAAGGCCAGGAACTTCATACCGGCGACAAAGCCCCGGATTTCAAACTCCAGCAGCGCACTGAGAGCGGGCTGACGGATATCACGCTTGCCGACTTTACCGGCAAGACCCTGCTGCTCTCCGTGCTTCCATCGCTGGATACCCCGGTCTGCGCCCTGCAGACCAAGCGCTTCAACGAGAGCGCGGCGAAACTGCCGGATAGCGTTGTAGTCCTCACCGTGAGCACCGACCTGCCCTTTGCACAGGCTCGCTTCTGTGGGGCGGAGGGGGTGGACAAACTGCAGTGCGCCTCCGACCATCGCGATGTCAACTTCGGCAAAGCTTACGGCGTCCTGATTGCCGAAGGACCGTTCCAGCGGTGTCTTTCTCGCGCCATTTTTGTCGTAAACCCGGATGGAAACCTCAAGTATGTGGAATATGTGCCCAACGTGCCAGACCACCCCAATTACGATGCCGCCCTGGCAGCGGTGGCCTGACGTGAGGCGCGTCCTCCGCACGCTCTTCCTGGTGTTGGCATTGCTGGCGCTCCTGCCGGCAATGCTCACGCCGGTCTACGCCCAGCAGCACGTACCCCGACGGATCGCCGTTCCGACCGGAACGGTCAAAACCGCACAAGGGGATCCTTACACGCCTCACCTGCCTCGGCGCGCACTGGCCTACCAGCGTACCCGCCGTGTTCTCGGCCTGATCGGGATGGCCTGGAACCTGCTGGGGCTGTGGCTCTTTGTTCGCACGGGGCTAGGAGTGCGCCTGCGGAACGCCGTCTATCGGACGCTGCGCCGCCCGGTTCCGGAGGACGAGGCTGTGCCGCCCCTGCATGCCCTTGCGTTCTACTATGCTGCCTATGCGCTGCTGTTGCTGCTCTGGAACCTCCCGTTCGGTTTCGGCAGCCTGGCAATTGAACACACCTATGGATTTTCCCGCGAGACCGCCTTCGGCTACCTTGGCGATAGCCTGATCAGCGTTGGGTTCAACTGCGCCATCATCTTTCCGCTCTGGATCGCCTACCGGTTCTATGTGCGTTCGCCGCATCGCTGGTGGCTCTGGCTCTGGGCTGGGCTTGTGCCGCTGATCTTCTTTGTGATCGTATTGCAGCCGGTTGTGGTTGCGCCTGCCTACAACCACTACACTCCGCTTCCTGCGGGTCCCCTGCGCGACAAGATCCTCGATCTCGCAGACCGAGCCGGCATAAGAAATGCCCGTGTCCTGATCGAGGACACGAGCCGGCGTACCACTCACGTCAACGCTTATGTCAATGGTCTTGGCCCCTCGGCGCAGATCGTCATCAACGATACCGCTCTGGCGCAGCTTCCCGAAGACCAGCTTCTCGCTATGCTGGCGCACGAGATGGGCCACTACGTGGAAAAACACGTCTGGTGGGGTTTTCTCAGTGGGGCGTTGGGGGCTGGGGCCTTTCTCTGGATCGCCTCCCGCCTCCTGCCCTGGATGCTCAAGCGCTGGGGCGAGCGCCTCCATCTGCGCGGCCTTACCGACCTGGCCGCCCTCCCGCTCCTGATGCTGTTCATCAGCCTCTTCCTGCTGATGCAGGATCCTATCGCCAACGGGATCTCCCGATACATGGAGCACCGCGCCGACGCCTACGGGCTACGTCTGGCTCACCTCAACGACGCCACCGCCCGACTCTTCGTCGGCTTTGCGGAGCGCGACTTCTCCGATCCGCGTCCACCCGCCTTGCTGCACTTCTGGTTCGGCACCCATCCCACGCTCTCTGAACGCATCCGTTTCGCCCTCTCCTACCGGGAGGAGTGATGGTACAACTAGGCTGCTCGGAAGTACTCCTGCGTTACTGAAGTACCCCTGATGTCCTTAAGAGGATGAGCCGTATCATGCGAAAGGGCGCGGGAGAAATCTCCCGCGCCCTGATACATGCATAGCCTCTATGGGTCTTTGGAGTGTTTCAGGCTCGACCCGGGAGAACTACAGAGCCGGAGGCGGAGCGCCACCGGGAGGAGCGCCGCCAGGAGCACGGCCGCCGCGCCCGCCGCCGAACTGGGGCTGCGGGTGGGCTTTGAGATAAGCTTCCAGCGATTTCTTCTGGTCGGCTGTCAGGACGGCAGTGGCATCCTCATGCGCCTTGGTCATGTTTTTCTGCATCTCTTGTCCCAGCTCCTGCATCTTCTGCTGGTCCATGTTCTGGCGCGCTTCCCGCATCTGCTGCATGGTGCCCTGTTGCGACTTGGAAGCCTCATCGGCGATTTTGGCGATCTTGGTTTTCTCATCCGGCGTGAGCTTCAACTCGTCCAGCGCTCCCACGGGGATTCCGACCATAGTGATGCCCTGCAGACTCTTCTGTACATCCGGCCACTTGGTTTTCTGAGTCTCGTTCAGTTCGGCCTCGATGTCCTTAACGGCATTCTGGGTGAGTTCGTTGCGACGGGTCCGATTCTCCTGGGCCGTCTGCTGATCGGGTGGCGGGTCGCCAGGCTTGGGGGTCAGGGGCTTGAGATCTTCCGCAAGCTTGTCCTGAATGGTTTTGATCTTGGTCTTCTGGGCGTCGGAGAGGCCCAATTCGGACGCGAGTATGCTGGCAGGGACCGTGGCAACCGACAACTGGAAGCCGCCGCCACGTCGCTGTCCGCCGCCCTGGCGGCCTCCGCCTGCACCCGGTTGGGCTTGTGCGAAGGAGGTGACGCTTACGGCCGTCATAAGAACGGCTGCCGTCAAGATCAATCCGAGTTTACCGTAGCGCATCGTTCGTAGCTCCTTTGGGGAAGTGGCTGTCTCCTGAGCAAACCTCCGGGCGCGCCGACGCGTGGTAGGAAAGCGTTTTGATGGAGAGCGGGAGGGAGAGCAGCCAGGTTAGCGAAACTTGCTCACCACAATTGACGAGGCTGCCCCGCAAAAGTTCTTGTCAGTTAGACAGAGGGTTTATATTTTTTTTGATTCCACGAGTTGCTGCCCCTCTGTCAGGAAGAGCAACTGGTTGGCTGAGACGTTCGTGAAGGTCTGTTTCGTACCGGAGAGCCAGTGTACCTCCAGCTTTTCTAAGAGGGTAGCATCGCCGAGCCCGAAATGGACCCGATGATCGCTCTCGCCACCGTAACTTCCACCCCCTAAGACGACGCGCAATCGGGGTTTTCCTTGAAGGGTTGCAATACAGCGCGTACCGATAGGGGTGGAACAACCCTGCTTGTTGATCAGTTTCAGCAACAGCCAGTTTGCGGGCGTGCTGTCGTTGCGGAGGAGTGTGGGACGGTCTCCGCTCGCAGTTACCAGAATGTCGATTCGGCCATCATTATTGATGTCGCCGAAACAGGCGCCGCGATGGACCCGAACGTCATCTTGCGGGAGAGCCGCTCTCGCCTCGATAAACTTACCCGCGGCATCGTTTAGTAAGAGCAGGTTGCGCTGTTTGTAAGTGGTAGTCTTCTCCATGCGCTCGATAAAGGGGTTGACATGTCCGTTCGCGCAAAACACATCGAGCCGTCCCAGGTTACGGGCATCGAAAAAGCCGGCTCCAAAGCCCAGGTAGGGGAGGGTCGCTTGGGCGATCCCGGCCGGAAGGCTCACCTCCGTGAAGAACTTACCCTGTTCATTGCGATACAGAGGATAGGTCTCCCCCGCAAAGGTGGTGACCAGTATGTCCAGGAACCCGTCTTCATTATAATCGCCGACGGCAACGCCCATATTCGCCATGCCGGTCGGCTTCTGCCCACCTAAAGCGCAGCCCTCCTGTGCCGCAACATCTTCGAACTTCCCATTACCGAGGTTGCGGAATAGGAAGTTCGGACCGATGTCATTGGCTACGAATAGGTCGAGGCGTCCATCCCCATGAAAGTCCGCCGCAGCCACCCCCAGGCTGCGGCGCGGTTCGTGGCCGATACCAGCTTCGGTGGTGACCTCCGTAAACGTCCCATTGCCATTGTTGTGATAGAGTACATTGGTGGATGCCTGATAATAGGTAGGCATACAGACGTCCGGTTGACCGTCCGGCCCCTTGCAAGGATTGTCGCCTTCGACGCTCCATTCACAATAGCGGCAGACAAACAGGTCCAGGAAACCATCGCCATCGTAATCGAACCAGACGGCGCCTGTAGAGAATCCCTTGAGCCCGACGCCGGCTTTTGCCGTCACATCTTCGAATGTGCCGTCACCCCGGTTCCGAAACAGCTTGTTCTGTCCATAACAACAGACATAGAGATCGGGATGCCCATCGTTATTATAGTCGCCGACAGCAGCGGCGATGCCATAGTCCGTCTCGACGCCACCGAAAGCGTCCGGCTTGAGTGTAAAGCGGCCGCTTCCATCGTTGATATACAGACGATGGTGCAGAGGCTCTTTATACCTGCTCTTACATACTCCCAGCGGTTTGGGCTGTGGGAAATAGATGTCCAGAAACCCATCTCCGTTGGCATCGAATAGCGCAGCGCCTGCGGCGACTTGCTCCACGAAATAGCGCCTCTCGCAGGTGCCGTTGGCTTGAATGAAGTCGAGATTGGCCTCGCGCGTGATGTCGGTAAACTTGACCTGAGCTGTCTCGTTATCGGATGCCTGAGGCGTTGAAGAGACTCCGTGTGGCTTCGTGGCATCCATAGAGCCACGGCATCCGGGAAAGGAAGCGGCAAGTCCCAGCGCGGTTCCGAGGGCGACACGACCGGTTTTGGTGAGTATTTCACGCCTTGTAAGTGTGTCAGG
>Ga0070734_10001645_pt1 | contig 31236 bp, 21 predicted proteins | sample Coa_R1_8_FD_66444 | JGI IMG/M metagenome (GOLD analysis project Ga0070734, IMG submission 66444) | Surface soil microbial communities from Centralia Pennsylvania, which are recovering from an underground coalmine fire - Coalmine... | ecosystem: Environmental > Terrestrial > Soil > Unclassified ... | reverse complement strand
CTTTGTCAAGATTTTGGAATTTTGGTAAAGCCAGCCACGGCCCAAGTTAGGACCCTACAAAGCCAGTTTGCTGGCCCGACTGACCCAGGAATGGCGCGGCCTGAGGCATAGTGATGCGGATTGAACACCTCATTCTGCAATCCACGCGGGCGCTCGTGTATAAATTAACCAATAAGGGTTACTGCTTCTTCCGATCTGTTCGGCATTGTCGTTCCCCGTAAGAGTTTCGATTTTTCTGACGGTGAAACATCTTCCCCCTCTGCAGCCCGCTGAATAAATCGCTTGAAGAAGTCGGATACCCGCATCACATTCTCCTCAACTCATATTGCCTGATCTTAACTGCCAACCATCCGGATACGGATTCGTCGTGAATAGGCAATCTGGCGGATATTAACTGCTTATGTAGATAGACTGCTGCACCGTGCGCAACAAGAGGCTTGTGGTGGTCTCACCGATTTGAAGTTTTAAGCACGGTGTGGATTTCATCTACTCGGATACTCCGCACAGCCTGCACTACCGGGAAAGCCGTGCGTACCTCTTTTCAACAATCTTTTTCGGCATTCTACGGAAAAGACAGAGGAGCATTAGGTAGGAAGAATACCCGTCCTCTCCCACGCAAACGCAAGGGGCTACTGGCAGGTTTCATGAAAACTATGATGAGCGATTACTTATCTTCTCCAGGGACCATGCTGCCGCATCTCTTACCAACTCTTCAGGATCATTAAGGGCATGTTTCAACGCTGCAATGGATTCCTCGTCATCTCGGTTACACAGTGTGTACGCTGCATTCCTCAACAAGCCTCTGCGTTTTGTCCTCTTCACCGAACTGCCTTTGAACTTCTGCCGGAACTCTTCATCCGTCAGATAGAGGAGATCCGAGGCGTTACTTTTCGCGGTTACGTCCTGTGGTTGAAAGGCCGGTTCGGTCGTGGGAACGCTGCGTCGCTGGCAGAATGGACAGCATTCCTGGCAGATGTCCCCTATTTCATATAGACTGATACGGCTGGCTACTCTGCGTTTTGCCCGCTTGACCGGATAGGAAGTCATCGCTTAATAAACGCGTCATGTACCGACTCAAGGTGGCTGAGCGCCAGGTTCGCCAATGCCTCTGCTCGCGACGGATCGGATGCAAAAAGGTGTTGAAAGCGTTGCGCACAGTTGGTATGGGGATGAGTGGGCGAGGTGAGGATCGTGACGGCCCGCGCCTCATATGAGCCGGGTACGGCCACTCTCAGCGCCATAAATAACCCGACGATGAGCCTGAACCGCTCTCGCAGCAAATCCTCTCGTGTTACAAGTTCAAAGAAGTCGATGGTGACCTTGGCGCGTTGGTAGTCGTAGGTGGCGGGATCGGTCGAGATGGGAACAGGAATATGGCCGTCGAATCAGATGAGTGTCTGTGGGTCGTCTGCCTTCTCGCCGAGCGGAAAGATCAGGAGCGGCTTCTCTCCTGTTAGATCAGCAGGATCATCCTTATTGGCGATACGGGCTCCCGCAATGGGAAAGTAGCTCCCCTTGAGGTTGGTATTACAGGGCTTGCAAGTTGCAGCGTAGTTCCCAAGGTGATACGCCAGGAGATAGTAGCCCTCGGGAAAATCCCCTCCAGTAGCAAATGGGTAACCTGGCTTGCCCGGTGGCGGCCAGGCCAGCACAGCGTTCTTTGGTCGGAAGTGTTCCACATCGAACTCTATGGTGGCATCACTGAGTTGCCGTTCACAACACGCACACTTGTCGTTCTGGAGGGCCATGAAAACCGTCTTGATCTCACTCCATATCGGCGCGGGAGGATCAACGTACGTTCCTGCTTTGCGGAACTTGGCGGTACGTTTGCGCGCCCGAGAGCGCCAGGTCGGCTTTATTGCATCTACTTGAGCGTTCAATGTTGCCGCAGTAATCTGGTAATGGATCACTCCTCCCTGGCCCTCCTGGGGCGGTCGGCGTTTGGCATTGGAACCGGCTCAAAGCCCTCGGTCAGACGGCGCAGGAACTCCTGGGAGGCTGTAGGGTCACCTTCCCAGGCGCTTCGCGCCAGATCGTTCATCTGGTCCACGGCATCTGGTGCGCGTGGGGTGGTCAGGTCGAAATAGGGACTGGTCAGGATCTGGTCGGCACTGAGGCCGTGGACATTCTCCCGTCCGGGCTGAATGGTAATCGCGCCGGTCTGAGGATTCTGTTCGGTGACATAAATATTCGCCGCTTCCAGGGTACCCGCAATGATGGGACTGTGGCTGGTAAAGAAGAATTGGAGGCGTGGAAAGGCCAGGGCCAGGGCATCGATCACCGTACGCTGCCAGGCCGGATGGAGGAGCAGGTCCAGTTCGTCTACCATGACCACCCCGTGCAGGTCGGTCAGTTTCTGCGCGGCAGGAATCACGCGATTGAGTTGAAATAGCAGATCTCCCACCCAGCCGATGAACGCACGGTACCCGTCAGAAAGCGCCGCAAATGGCAACAGGGTACCACGCACCAGGAAACGGGGTTCTTTGTACGACAGAGTGCGGCGGTTTACCTGAACATCCTCTGGCAGGAGACGGTTGAGGAGTGCAATCCCCTCTTCCAGGTGGCCCGCAGTCCGCAAGGCGGATAGCCAGACATTCACAGGCGTCAGCCCTACATACTCCTCGAAGAGCCCGGCGACGCGCTGGTAGCGCATTGCCCGCGTGCGGTCACGCACACTTGTGTCAAACGTTTCGGCGTTTTCCACCCGCCGTGTTGCGCCATACCCGGCAAGGAAGAAGGCGGGGGCGTCCTCCACAAATAACCCTTCCCACGCTGCCGGGTTAACGTGGGCAGCAGACTCTACTGTTTCCAGAGTGCGTCTACGCTTAATTATAGCCTGCCCAATCACGGAGAGAGAGCGGTTGCCGTTCCCATTCTCCTCCCAATGCGTGGGAGTCGGAAAGGTATCTTCCATATGGAGGCGCAGACTGGCACGGGCCTCCGCGTTAATTCCTTGAGGCGGGTCGTCCGGATCATAATCTGCGCCAGCCCGTCGTACCAGGAAGTAGGGGCGGAAGCCCGTACTCTGAATAATCTCGGCAAGAACCGCCAGCGCGACCGCTGTGAGTACGGCGGATTTTCCGGTGCCATTGTCGCCCAATAGCAGGTTGACATTGGCGAGCCGCGGAGCACGCTTCGATCCGTGCCGTCGCCCTGGGTACTGAAACTTCAGTTCAGCATGTTCAAAGCACCGAAACTGGTTGACGCTCAGGCTTTCAATGTACATGCCTGCGGGCCATCCTTTCTATACAGGCTGCGAATTACCTCCACTATACCCGAAATCGTTACCTCCTCCACCAATGAAGCGCCCTGGCGTACATATCCTGGCTTAAGGTACGGACGATTATAGGATACGATAGTCCTACCGTCATCCTTCACTCTGACGTTTTCGCTCCTCAATGACTGTAAGCGACCACGCTGCCGCTTCCCGCACCAACTCTTCCAGATCGTTTAAGGCGTGTTTCAGTGCGGCAATCGCTTCCTCCTTGTCGCGGTTACAGAGCGCGTACGCTGCGTTCCTCAACAGTCCTCGGCGTTTTGTCCGCTTGACCGGACTGACTTTGAACTTCTGCCGGAATTCTTCATCGGTCAAATAGAGTAGATCGGAGACGGTGCTGTTCGCCGTTACATTACGAGGTTGGTATGCAGGCTTCTCCGTTGGAAAGAGCGTGGGATTGCGAGAGGTAGACGGTTGACGATTAAATGGGCAGCATTCCTGGCAGATGTCCCCTATTTCATATAGACCGGTACGACCGACGAACAGAAAAAGGCACCGCGTAAGAATGCGGCGCCAAGGGTAAGATCCTTCGTCAGGTTACTTAAGCCAGTTGAATAGTCTCATCAGGAGAGATCGCAGGCATCGAAGTCGAGCGTTACTACTGGCTCCCACTCGGCCTCTTTCAGATTGCTTACTCTTTCTGGGTCATGTGCCGCAGCGGTTCTGGTAACGGGACATCCGCATAGAGGTCCGCCATGGGGATCGTGTTGCCGAATGCGGGCAGGAGAACCGCCCTCTCCAGGCCGTGAAATGTGCTGAGCCGCCAGTCACCGCCTTCGATTCGCGGAAACACCTTGTTCGTGTTGGATTTATACTTGACAGCGAGCGAGAGGGATTGCTATAATGCTCGCAATTGCACCGGAGGCTGATACCACAAATCGTCTCCCTATATCGTGCTGTTTCCGCCTTCACAAAGCCCTTAAGAGAGTATATTTTCGTGGAGACAAGGATGCCTGCTTCCATTTCTCCCCAGCGTAAGCAACAACTCGCCCAGTTTTTTCAGCAAGTGAGCGAGGCGCCCACACAGCGCAAACCTGAAGCCTCGATTGAAGTAGCCTTCGAAGTCCCGGATTCCGATGCGGCAGACCGGCTTGCTACGGAGGAGACGCTCCTTCTTGCCCCCGCTCTCTCTGAGACAGAACTGCCGCCGTTGATGCGCATGGATAGCGAAGATGTGACGCGCATGTTACAGGAACGGCAAACCCTGCAGACGCAGGAAGAAGGCGCCCTTGAGAGCTTCCCCATCTCTTCCGGGCGCGCTCTTATTACCGATGAAACGATTGAAATAGCCCATCGGGTCATCGAGAAGATTGAGAGAAGAGAGGAGCTCTCGGATAGGGAGGCCGGGGTACTGGAAGACGTCATCCTTCCCGGACAGCGCCCCGTGGTGGATATTATCCGGGGCACCTTTGATACTCCTGCCTTTCCGTTTGATTTTTTGGGGCGCAAACGAGAACGGGGTCTCCTGGAACAGGCATACGAATCTATCGGGCGCATCGAGCTGCCACTCGACCCATTGCGCCCGTTCGGGGGAACAGGTTTCTTTATCGGAGAAGGCCTGCTTCTCACCAACCGCCATGTCGCCCTGCTTTTTGCACAGGGGCCAGGACACCCTCGCAGTCGAACGCTCTCCTATCGGGCAGGCAGCGCCGCATTGGACATGAAGAAGGAGGTATTACCGCAGGGGAGCAAGGAGGCTCCGTTGCTTCTGACGGTCAAGGACATCCTCCTGATACATCCCTATTGGGACGCCGCCATCCTGGCTGTACAGCCGGCGCCGAACTCTCTGCTGCCCCGCCCACTGCCTCTGGCGACCATTCCGCCAGATGGTCCGCTGGAAAGCCGCTATGTGGTCACGGTCGGCTATCCGCAAATGAACTCGCGGGGCAATGTCAGCGTTCAAGACCAGGAGTTCAGGAAGATTTATGGCCGAAAGCGTTTGCTGCCGGGTCTGCTGGGGATGCAGCAGGGCGATACCCGAATTCCCTATTTCCGGTATGTCCCGCAAAGTCGTCCCGAAGTTCTGGCCCTGACTCATGACTGTTCTACTCTGACCGGCAATTCCGGCTCGGCGGTCTTGGACCTGGAAACGGGCCAGGTCGTCGGTCTGCATTTCGCCGGTCAATATCTGAAGACCAACTGGTGTGTACCTCTCTGGGAACTGGCACGCGATCCCTATTTTTGTGAGATCCTGAAAGTTGCTTCTCCCTCCGATTCCAAGCCGGATTGGCTGCGTTACTGGGACGCCTATTCTGAGGCAGTATCGCCTGTTGGGTCCGCTGCTTCCGCTTTAGCACCGGGAGGGGGTTCGACTTCCAATGCAGGCCCGGTACCTGTCACGCCCGCCGAGCCGATTCCCGTATCTCCGGCGCCTCCCTCCTCTCCGACTAGCTGGTATGAACAGACAGATGATGCCGCGCTTGCCTCCGCTTTAAGGGACAATCCTGAAACGGCAGCTCGCTTCCTACGCACGGTGCTTACGCCGCAAGAAGCAGACTCGCTGATTAATGACCTGACGATTTTTAGTCCGGGCGAACCTTCTACTGAAGCCATTGCGGTCGAGGAGACGCTCTTAGGCGGTCTTTTGGGGAGAGAAGCGGATCCTGACTTGCCAGAAATTGTCTTTCTGCATGGGATAATGGGGGGACACCTGGCGCGCACAACCGGGATCGGCGGACGCCTATGGATCAACCCCCTGTCCTTTCTGGTGGGAGATCTGGCGGAGAAGCTCTCTATGGCCTCAGATGGGATCAGCGATGCCATCGCAGGTCAGGCGCTCAAGCCGGATGGCATGATCCGACTGGCCTATGCATCGGCATCGCGGGCCTGGAGAAAAGCCGGGTTTGTGGTGAATGAGTTCTCATTTGATTGGCGCAAACCCATCGAGTTACTGGCAGACAGCCTGCACCATTCTATTGAAGAGCTGGCTTTACAGCGCCCGCAAAAGAAGTTCGCTCTGGTGGCTCACTCGATGGGAGGGCTATTGTGCTGTTTATATGCAGCGCGCCATAAGGAGCCCGTGGAAGAGGCGGCGGCAGCCGAAGAGGAGGCCGTGACGGCGCTAGAGAGCAACCCTGCCGCCATTCGAGAGCGGTTTCAAAAAGGGGCATTCACCCAGACGGATTGGTATTGGGTTCTGGATGGAAAATAGTCAAACTAGGAAAGATAACGCAATGGACGGTATACAGTTAGAGCAGCTACAAAAAGCCCTTCTCAGCGCGTTTCCGCGTCGTTCAGACCTGGAACAGTTGCTCTTATTTGAGTTTAATGAACGTCTACAGAATATCGCTGGGGGAAACAATCAGGCCGAACTTGTTCTCTCTCTATTAGAGTGGGCCGAACGGAACGGCAAATTGGACGAACTGGCACAAAAGGCCCACAAAAGGGTTCCTGGAAATCCCCTGCTAGCTGCCTACGTCAACCAGTATCTTAAAGCAGCGGCTCCGGGGCCGCAACCGCCGCCCATGAATCTTGATATCAACCGCCTCATTCAGATCGTTGCCAGCCAGCCACAGATCACCAATCCATCGGCACGTTATAACTTCGTGCGTCAACTGCTGCTTGCCTCCCGCGATGCCAACAAGGTTATCGGCGGGATCGACCTGGAGGGAGGTGCAAACACCGCGGCTACCGCCATTATTTTTGGTATCATGGGCCAGGAAGAATCCCCTCTGGACTATGCACAGGGCCGCTATTATATACTGGACGCTCTGAACCAACTGCTTGAACTCGTTCCCGGAGAAAGCAACCGGGCATTCCTTCGGCAGACGGCCCAGGAGATCGCCTCGCATGTCGGGATAAGCGCGTCTTCCCCTCTCCCCACCACATCACTGGAGATTCCCCCCGGCAGTTGGACGGGTCAAGAAGAGACGCCGAATGAAGAGATGCCGAACGCGGAAGGGCTGTTCAATGAAAAAGTCATTGACGAGAACACTCTGCGTCCGATTTACTATCTCAGCCTGGGCCTTACCGCAGCGGAGGCGGTCTGCAAAATCTCCTATCCGCAAACGCCTGGAAGCGCCGTAAAGCTGGCGGGCACCGGCTTTCTCATTACCCCCCGACATATTTTAACCAACCATCATGTGATCGGCAGAAACGATATCCTGGCCGAAACGGAGGTGCGGTTTCACTATGAAAGGCTCTCGAACGGGGCCGAAAGAGAGGTAATCAAGGTCCGGCCGAAAGCGGGTACGGATATCATCGCCGATCCCAGCCTGGACATTTCTCTCTTTGAACTTGACGATGCCGGCGCGGAACTACTGAAAAATGCCGGTATTGCTCCGCTGACCGTTTCGACGCTCCCCGTTGAGATCAACAACCGGGTAGCCATCATCCAGCATCCCGGCGGTGAGTACAAACAAATCTCGCTCCAGAACAACAAAGTGCAGGGAGTGGGCGATAATTTTATGGATTACACGACCACTACTCTGCCCGGGTCTTCAGGTTCCCCGGTATTGGATAACGGCTTCCGGGTGGTCGGCATTCACCGGGCAGGCGGCGACCTGAAGAAGCCAGGAACGAATCTCTTTTATTACCGCAATCGCGGCACCATGATCACCGCTGTCATCGCCTTCCTGACCGGGAAAGGCGTGAACGGTTTCAACTTGACGAACCAGCCGCTAGCGGATTAACCTGTAAAACACAAACATACCTGGAATGGCGTTCGCCTTAGCGAGTTGACTGCAAACCTGCGGCCCCTTCCTCTCATCCTGTTACAGGCTTGAGGATTGGCCAAGCCCTCACGGTTAAGAATGAGAAACCATCTACATGTCTGTCTTTTATGAAACTGCAGCCAGGAACGACTGGGTCAGCCTCCTTTCGGATGACGAATGGACAGCTCCGCCCAAGGGTCGTAAAACAAGATTACGCTTATTGCTGTCTGCTTGTATCCATCACAGCCTGATCACAGAGTTTCTAGGCAGGATTGATCTTTTAGGTGGAGACATCTCTGTCGCGGAGCGAGTATACGACGAACTGAACCAGATGCCAGCAATCGCTCCTGGCGTCTTCGCGCCACTCGCCCTGTTGAAAGCTCTCTCCACTAGCCTGGTTGGATACCAGAGGCAATTGCTGTTAGAATTGCTCTTGCTGAGCGGCAGCGTCAGTCAGGAAAACAATAATATCTCTCAGGTGAAACTTGAAAAGGCGTTTCAAACTACCCTGGCTCTCTTACACTTCAGATACCCGGCGTTTCAAAGCCCAGAACCGCCGGATCCCTCAGGCGTGTATTGCTATATCAAACTGTTTTCTGGCCTGGCAAACTTCGAAGAGGCGGCGGTCGCCATCGGCGGCTTTTTACTGGCACTGGGCTACGATTGGCGTGAGGAACATTCTGAGGCGCAGAAGCATTTCGGACGATATCTGGATTCTCGTAAAGTAGACCGGGACTTAATCAAGTCAAAATGCGCCGAATTTGAGGAGTTCCAGGCCAGTTTCAATGCACCAACGCCCACGGAAAAGACGCCCATTCTCAGTATCATTGTCTCGGCGAATCGAGCCAAGATTTCGGCGAAACTGTATCGTCACCTTCCGGCTTCCTTCCTCCAGGATGGCGCCGGCAGAAAGATATGGGAATGTCTCGACACCTATGACGATTCCAGTTGGCAAGCGGAATCGGATCTCATGGAGCTTTGCACGGACCCTCATGAAGAGGAATTCCCGGATTGTCCGGAACTGGAGGGGCTGCGCCGCTGGCTCCGTATCACGCTCTGGCGGGCTATACGTGATCTGAACCGAGAGACCGACGTGACGCCTCATGTCCGAATCGAATTTATCCTGCCGGATCACCTGATGAATGCCCCCGTGGACACCTGGACTATCCTCGAACCTCTATACGGTTTAAATAGATTGAAGCGTGAAGTACAACTCAATGGGTCGGCGCCACACATCTGTATCGGGCAATCCCATTATGTGGCCGTTCGTAATCTCACCCGACTGGAAATAGAGTTGGAGAACCGGGAGGAAGGAATACCTCCGATCTTGATGATCGAGCGCCTGAAAGCATCGCCACTTGGGTACTATGTCTGTCATCGCGACCCCGAGGTCTCCTGGTTCTACAATACGCTCTCCGATGCGCGGAATGCCGACAAAGCGATTTTTATTTGCGCCCAGACGGTGCAGCACAATCCCGACATCTGGAAAGTGATCCATCGCCTGGGAATTCCCTACGGCATATGGGCACGCCGTCCGAAACAAAAGCCCGTAGAGACGGTATGTGAAGCTCTGCAACGCCTGGTAGACTACCCTCCGGTAAAGAATGCGATTTCAATTCAGGACCGGGTCCGAAAGTTACGAACGGGCATCATCGCAGATGACTCTTCCTCCTTGAAAGCGGGAGTATCCTTGCTTTACGATGACTACAGCGCGGAAGCCGTTCTTCCGCCCATGGACTACGAACTTGATTCCCTTGCGCCCAATATGGCGTAACCCGCACGAAGAAGGATGAGAAGGCGATGACGTTCCCGATTTTCGGAGGAAAGAACCCTCAGAATAACAAAATGCATATTCCCGATCCCCCCAAGTGGCGATCCTTCGGAGGCCCCTTCGACACAAGGCAGGATAAAGTGCAGCGCCACGCTCCCCCCATGAGCGCCGACGAGGTGAGAAAAGGCAAAACGTTCCAGACAGGCGATCCAAGCACCCAGGAAGGCAAGGAGCGCAGAAAGGTAATCGAGCACCAGGTGAGCGCCGCCATCGCGTTGCGGCGTCCGCTCCTCGTGACCGGTAATCCGGGGACGGGAAAATCTTCGCTGGCCTATGCGATTTCCTATGATCTGGGATTGGGCAAGCCGCTCCGCTGGAACGTTACAAGCCGGGCGATGCTCAAGGAGGGCCTCTACTCTTACGATGCGCTGGATCGTCTGAACAACGCAAGCCTGCGCAAACCAGATGAGGATTCCCCTGCAATTGACGAGTATATCAAACTCGGCCCCCTTGGCACCGCGCTCCTTCCCACCAGAGAACCGCGCGTGTTACTGATCGATGAATTGGACAAAAGCGATATCGACTTGTCGAATGACCTGCTGAATGTGTTCGAAGAGGGAATGTATGAGATTGGAGAGCTTGTGCGTTCCAAACAAGCGGAAGCGCGGGTCTTGCCGGCGGACTATCGGATCGATGCCCCGGAGGACCGTGTGACGATTCATCGGGGGCGCGTAAGATGCTGCGCTTTCCCGATTGTGGTGATCACCAGCAACAAGGAGCGCGAGTTCTCCCCGGCGTTTTTGCGGCGCTGTATTCCGCTGCATATTGAAGATCCCGATGAGGGAACCCTCAAGAGCATCGCCGAAGCGCATCTGGAGCAGCAACTCAATGCGGGCGAATTCGCCGATTTTCTTACGAGTTGGAAAGCACAGCGCCAGAAGGGAGTGGTAGCGACGGACCAGTTGCTGAATGCGCTCTTTGTGCTGCGTGAATTGACACCTGACGATCCCATTAGCGAGGGAGAACGCAAGGAGCTACGAAACGCGTTGATGGCGCCGCTGGAGATTACAGGAGAGTAGACCTGGATGGAGCAACAGGGCAGCGTGCATCCTACGGAACACGGTTCGGACGACAGCAGGGCGACATTGCGCGCCCTGCTTACCAAAGTCGCCCCTGTCTCCCTACGCCTTGGCCTGGATGCCGAACAGGTGGCGGACGCCTTATTCCTTGCAAGTCTGCTTCCTCCAGAAGCCGCCTTAGAGGACGAGAACTCCGCGGATACGCCGAAGAAATCCACCGATGCCTCACCGGCGCCCGGGGGAATGCAATCCGGTGGGCAAACGCGCGTTCCTCCCGAGAACGGACAGAACCTTACTGCTCCCAGGAGCGATGGATCGCCGGGAACCTCTGGAACAGAAGAGCATTCGAATTCTGGTACCTCTACAGAGGCTCTGCTTGGTACGCAGCAAGGCAGCAGCGATTCTTCCGATGCCGGAAGAAATTATCAGGCGTTTGCCAGCCCCTCGACCCGCGCGATTCCGAACATAGGCAAACTCGCCCGCTCCCTGCGCCCGCTGATGCGCCGAGAAGCGGACCCTTCCCGGCAGACCATCGCGGAAGAACAGACGATCGATCTCTGGGCAGAATGGGGAATTGCCCAGAAGAAGCAGGGTCCGCAGAGGAAAGCAGGGGTTCCTCGGCCTATCTTTCCCGCTCCTGTATTGCGTTCCGGAGTCCGCCTGGCGATGGAAATCGCCTTTGTGATGGATATCTCCCCCACCATGAGCCTCTGGTGGGAGAATGCCAGTGAACTCGCCGCGATGCTGCGATGGCAGGGAGCCTTTCGTGATGTCCGGCTGTATGGGTTGGATGCCGCCGGGTCTATCGCGCATCTTGTTTCGGCTCCTGTTCTGAATGACGTGGCCTCCGACACACGCAAGATATCCGTGCGTGAGTTGCGTGCCGCACGGGGTGATTGCATCGTCGTGGTCTTTACAGACGGCCGGGGCGAGGGCTGGCGTTCTGGCTCGGCGCTGGATCTCCTCTATCACCTGGGAAAGCATCAACCGGTTGCCATCTGGCATGCCCTTCCGGAGTCACTCTGGGGGCGGACTGCCTTCGGCAATCCGCGCTGGCTGGCCCATAGCCATCTGCCCGGCGTGTCGAACGATCGCCTGACCCTTACCCCCCGCCCCGGGGTATGGAATCGTTTACGGGATACTCCGGCGGATGGGAATGAGGCTCGATGGCTCCGCCCAGGTTACCTCGCATTGCCTATCCTTTCCGCCACCGATCCAGATCTACTCGGCGCCTGGGCACGTATGACAGCGGGGCTGGACAGTACGGATGTCCCGGCGATTCAGATCTGCCTGCGTGAATCGCACCCCTCCCGCAATCGTTCGCGTTCACTTCGGGATGAGAATCTTACACCGGAACAACGCATCGCCCTGTTCCGCGAGCGCGCCTCCCCCCAGGCACGGAAGTTTGCGACCCTCTCCGCCTATATTCCCCTCTCACCGCCGATCTTACGTCTTCTGTTTCGCACCTTCCAGAGCAAATATCGCCTGGGCAGCAACCCCGCGATTATTGCGGAACTGCTTATGAGTCCGCTGGTCCGATCTGTAGAAGGCAGACGGGATTTCTTTGAGTTCCATCAGGGTATTTCAGATCTGCTGCTCTCCGGAGCCCTGGCTGCAGATGTCATAGAGGTTCTGGATCGGCTGATGGAAGAGATCGGCAATACCCTGGAGAACGCTCCAGAGACGCGCCAGACATTCCAGGCCTATATCGAGAGGGCGGAAAATGAGATTGGCAACAAAGCGGTCGCTCTGGTGACGTTGAACAACCGTCAGCGTTTTGCCCACCTGCGTGCCCTTGCGCTTCGTAAACTTGGTCTCCTGGCGCCACAGGAGCGTCCGTCCTCGAAAGATCTGCCACCTTTGCCTTTGGGAATCACACGCTTGCTTGAGACAACTTTGCCAGCAGCAATAGAAACCCTCCGGTGGACTGAGGATGGAACAGTGTTGGCGATGATCGCCGGGAAAGATCCTCGGGTTCGCATATGGCGAGAAAGCGATCCAGGAGTATGGTTGGAAGAGCCTGGTCCACCCCTTAACGATATTTCTATTAATTGCCTCACCTGGTCTCCCGATGGTCACTCCATAGCCCTTTGCAGTGCATCGTCGATAAACATCTATCGGCAAGATAATGCTGGGCAATGGCGTAGGTCTGCTATGCAGAGATTGCCGAGTGTGGTTTCTGCAGTGGATTGGGCTCCGCAAAAATCTATGCTCGCAATGCTCCACGACGGCCGCGTAACAATTTGGCATAGCGATACCTCAGAAGTTTCTGTGATTGATTTATCCCCAATGCATGAAATTATGGCAGTTCGCTGGTCACGAAGTGGCACACTACTGTTTTTCGGCACACATAATGGTGCTGTCGGGTGGCTACGACCAGATAGTAACGAAGAGCCCTTCTGGATTCGACGTCGGAAGAATGAAAGTGTTGGTGGGTCAGACTTCTCCATTACTGCCCTCCAGTGGGCGCCCCCAACCTCACAATACGAAGATGGTCTATTGGCAACAGGGGCGGCAGATGGGAGCATCACAGTTCACGAACTGCATAACGGGCGTTGGAGCCATACTCTACTACGTTACAATGGAGATTCTGCACATAAGGCTCGCATCACCGCGTTGTGCTTCTCTCCTTCCGCAGATAGAATGGCTTCCACCGATGCCATGGGGCGCACGCACTTCTGGCGGTGTGACACCTGGGAATCAACAGCAGAATTGAATGAGGAGTTCACAACGCCTCAATTCGCCCCGACGATCTGGTCCAGGAGAAGCATTCTGGCAACGACAAGCAGAGAGGGACGGATACTCCGCTTGTTGAGTGTGGAACTACCCAAGTTTCCCTGGGAGCCAAAACCTGATATGGTCATTGATCGCCAAGTCGTGATAAATCGCCACGTCTGCCGGGATGCAATACAGGCTTTTCGCAGGTCAGACGCCGCTCCTAATGCAGCTCGTGTACTTGTAGTCGAAGGACCACCCAGAAGTGGGATATCGTTCACGTGGGAAATGGTTCGCCACTCACTTGATCCTGGACAGGAACAAGGCATCTACCTCAACTTGTACAGGGATTTGGACCAGCATGATCCGGTTTGGGGCTTAGCTTCCCATATCCTTTACACGATGGGGGCTGATGCGGAACTCTATATTCGCGAATGGAGAGAGAGAAGCATGCCCATGTCGCATATGCTCCTGCGCTTGAGTGACGCTATAGAGGCGGCGGCGCAAGCATCTGGAAAGATCTGGTACATTGCTCTGGATGGAAGTTCATCTGGTTGGAGACCGGCGGAAATGGCGGATCTGATTGGCTTTCTTGCAGAGGCAGCTGTCAGATCTAGATCAGGCGAGGCCGCTTTTCGGTTATTGCTCCTGGGATCTAGCCTCTCCTTGCTGCCGAGATCATTGCGCTACAGACCAAGTGTCTGGCATGAGATATTGGCCGTGTTCACCAGAGAAGATATGCGTTTGTTCTTCGAAGAATCATGTCGGCAAAATCACTGGGCGCCGGGAATATGGCCTAATCTTTCCGATGTACTGGAGCACGCCGTCCAGGATGTTCTCCGAGACAAGTTACCCTCTGGAGAAGACAATCGCGTGATTGCAACGAACGCGGCCAGGCAAGTTGAAGTGTGGCATGAAACTCTTATGACTTCTCCAAGGCTCTTCCTAAGCGGTCCCATGCGTGCGTTTGCAGAGGAACGGCTAACTGTTCTCGAAGTCGCTGAGAAGCTAGGAGTTAGCATTACTGCCCGGGAGAACTATCGTGAGGAAACAACCGCACAGTTGCGTGGCCGTGTCGCGGATTGCAACCTTTATCTTGCGGTGACAACTGCCTATTCCACACAGGCATTAACGGTTGGCAAGGGAGGAACGGAGATAGAGTATCACCTCGCTCGTCATGCTGGCAGGCGTTGCCTGATTTACCTCAGGGGAGAGGTCGTATCACGTAACACTAACATACAGAACTGGGGTTTCACACCTCTTTGCGAACTGGTCTTAAACTCGGATGAGAATCATGTAGTACGTCACTTCCAAAGCCTCCCCGAACTGAAGGACTTGTTACAAAACGATCTCAAACAAGTGCAGAGCGGCGTTTGGCCACTACCTAACAATTATGAGATCAAATCACCTAATGATAGTACAGCAGATGGGAATTCATTATCGATTCGCGATAGGTATGAGCAATTTTGTGACATGACACACTGGCAAAAACTCGAAATGATAGGAGATTGGAAACTTACATCGGACGGAGTCATAGAAGCATCGGGAGTGGCTAAATTCCTATTGTCCCAACAGGAATATGGAACCAAACCATTCACAATCAATGCTAAGATCCGGTTTTTCGGATATGAGCGTAATAATTGCAACGCAGGCATTGTCTTTGGCTGGCAACGCGAAACTCCAAATCATGCATACTACAATTTGCTTCTGACGGGTAAGCGCATATTGCTTGAAGAGATACGCGATATTGATCGTGACAAATTTGAACACTTAGATCAAGGTATAGATTTTCTAATCGAAGAAGGGAGATGGTACGAGTTTCATATCATTGCAACGGAACACGAAATAACTATCTTCATAAATGGCGCTACAGTTTACACGACTCCTGCACCTATAACATTCCTGGGTAAAATTGGAATGAGGCCATGGAGATCGCAGCTAGAATGTAACTACTTCGAAATTCGCGAAACCCTTCTTGCAGCACCAGAGGTTGATGCCGTGGATACCCTACTGCAAACAATTGGAATTGCGCCAGACATAAGAGGCATGCTACTACAGTATGTGGCGTCGCCCCACTGGAAAACAGTGTGGAGCGTAATCGATACTGCCATTCAACTGTTTGAGACTGCGGTTGCCATAGTTGAGGCGGCAACGCAGTCCGGGTATGTGCAGTTATGGATTATAGAAGACAACTTGCTATTATTGAAGTCTCAACAAATCGATTCCGGAAAGACCGAGTATTCGGTTGCCTCTTGGAACGGTGTGATTGGCAGAGCAGCAAAGACTGGTAGAACACAATGGGTCCGTGATGTCACAGTGGATAAATCTTATATTGGTGCTGAGCCAACCACTCTTTCCGAACTTGTCATTCCTCTCATAATCCCGTCCATACAAGTACAATTAGGGGTTATTAATATAGAAAGCCAAATAATTGAAGCATTCGATCCAGTACAGATAAAATGGCTAGAAGGAGTTATGCTGTCATTGTCGACAGAAATTTGGGAACGTAGGTTAGTACCGATTCATCCAACTCAAACAGATGTAAAGGATGAATCTTCTCCTGGAGATGTATCGTATTCTAATCTTAACGATATCATTGCGAATATAGTCATACCTGAAATGCCTCTTTTACGCGAGGATCTGCACGACGAGATGAGTATCTGGTTGCGCAGAACTAATGCTTTAGTACAAGAACTATACGAGTGTAAGTCAGCACATAATATCCTGCATCAATTAAGTCATCAAGTACTGGATCCACTAATGAAAACAACAGCGGATGATGAGATCACGGTGTTCGTTGCGGTATTGGAAGAAACTATTCGTAAGACCAGCGATCTTTACACGCATTCTAAATTCTTGAATAATGCCGACTCCAGCTTGATTAGAAAATTAGAAGAGTTTAGGTCAGAACTAATGCAATTCCAGTTCGGAAACGATACAAGAGGTTTGCGAGAGGCGCTTAGTGACATGAAGCGAGCGTTGATGGCTGAGCTTTCAAATTTAAATCGAGATCTTGTAAAATCCGCTGGGCAAATAGATTTTTCACACCTGTTCAATATGCTCGACCGTCTGATGAAGGTTAATCCGTTGCCTGATAGGCAAAACTTCGTGAATACCTTGGATTCCATTCATATGCTGGAAGCTCAGTTTCGCCGCCTCGTGAAGGATCACGACGAGTGGCAGCGGGTTAATTCTGATCTGGAATTGTTGGGAGAGGATCAATTCTCAGAGTTATTAGTGCCATGGCAACGTGTTAAAGAGTTGATAACTCCCTTATATGAGAGCAGCACAGATATATGGGCTGCCCATCTTCGGGAGTTATCTGCTGATATGGATATAGCAGTGAGATATTCTCAAAAGGAGGAAATTAATATACGCCTATTTCCTCAGCTCCAGCGAGAAGTAGCGACTCAATTCTTCAAGGTGGACAACGATTTACTGTCAATAGTCAATTTGCTCAGGCAATTAATCGAAGACTTAAAACGATCATACAGCATATTGTAACATCATTCATACCGCGTACACATAAGCTCATAGGAAAAGTTACTGTTGGTTTCACGCCACTCGATGGCAAGATTTACCCGTCCCTTCGAATATAAAGTGATCAGAAGGCCATCATCTTTACTGCGCAGAAAATATGCATAGGCCTTGTCGTCTTATGTTAATCCAAACTCGGAAGTTTCCTCTCCTCAATGACTTTCAGAGACCACGCTGCCGCTTCCCGCACCGACTCTTCAGGATCGTTTAACGCAGGTTTGAGGGCTGCAATGGCTTCCTCGTCATCTCGGTTACACAGCGCACACGCTGCATTCCTTAACAAACCTCTGCGTTTTGTCCGCTTCACTGGACTGCCTTTGAACTTCTGCCGGAACTCCTCCTCGGTCAGATAGAGAAGATTGGAGACGGTACTGTTCGCGGTTACGTCGCGGGGTTGGTATGCTGGCTCTTCCGTTGGGAAGAGTGTGGGATTACGAGATGTAGACACTTGACGATTAAATGGACAGCATTCCTGACAGATGTCGCAGCCGAAAATGCGGTTGCCGGAGGCGGCGAGGGCGGGACGAAGGTCTTCAGGGATGGGACCTTTGATCTCAATGGTGAGGTAGGAGAGGCAGCGACGCGCATCCACTTTATACGGCTCGATGATCGCGCCGGTCGGGCAGGCATCCAGGCAGCGGGTGCAGGTTCCACAGCCCCCGATGGCCGGTGCGTCCACAGCGAGGGCGACATTGGTGACGATCTCACCCAGGAAGAAGTAAGAGCCGCGCCGGGTGTTGATGAGCATGGTGTTCTTGCCGAACCAGCCCAACCCGGCCCGGCGCGCCACCTCCCGCTCTAAAAGCGGCCCGGCATCCACATAGACGCGCCCGTCCGCGCCGTCTCCCGCCTCCGCTTTCAGGAAGGCGAGCAACTCCCGCAGGCGGGCGGTCATCACATCATGGTAGTCATCCCCTCGGGCATAGCGGGCGAAGACCGCACGCTCCGGATCGGGCTGTGGCGTTCCCGGCCCCTCCTCCGTATCCGTGTAGTAGTTCATCCCAACCACGATGATAGAGCGGGCTTCGGGCAGAAGTTCGCGGGGATCGAGGCGGCGATGCAGGTTGCGCGTCAGGTACTCCATTTCGCCCGCATAGCCCTGCGCGACCCAGTCCCGATACTCCTCCGCAAAGGCCGAAGGCTCCGCCGTAGTGATCCCGACCAGATCGAAACCCAACTCCCGCGCTCGCGCCTTCACGCGCTCCGCCAGATCCTGCTGCATAGAAAACCACCTCTGTGGTTCAAAACCCTACCCCACGGCGTCGAGGGCGTCTTTGATGGCCATCTGGACGCAGGTGAAGGTCGGCGTATCGCGGAGGGTGTACTTGCTGGACTCGGTCTCGCGCAGGTGGTGTACTAGGTCGAGGAAGTCGGCGGGAATGTCGGTCTCGAAGGCGACCACGAACTCCTGATCGTCAATGCCGAACGAGTAGGTGGTGTTGAGCTTGACGGTGGGGTATTTGTGGCCGACATCGATGTGGGTATGCATGGCTTTCTGGCGCTCTTCCAGGGGAAGCAGATACCAGGCGCGGGTCTTGACGAAGGGATAGATGAAGAGGTACTTGCGGCCCGTAGGCTTGACGACAAGACGGCGGCCCTCCGGAGCGCCCTTCTCCGTCGGGTCCTTATACTGCGACTGCTTGGTCATCGCCAGGTAGCAGTAGGGCTGGGTGGCCCAGCGGCCCATGCCGGTGTTGAGCAGACGGGAGCCGTGCTTCTGAAACAGGTCGAGGTCGGGGGAGGCGCTCCAGAGCAGCAGGTCGGCGTCGCCGCGGATCCCGACCAGGGAGTAGCTGCGGACCATCATGTCGTCGGCGGCCTCTTCGACCGCGCAGCCGAACTCCGCCTTGTCCTTCTGCCGTATCTCTTCCGGTAGCCGCCGCCAGGCCGGGTCGAATTTGTAGAACGCAAACTGTACCATCATGCGTCCGCGATTTTCCATGTCTCTCTCCTTAAATGGGCTCCCGATCCGTCTCGCGGCCCCAAAGATTTAGGCGAGGCCGCTACGGCAAAACCACGATCGCCTTCACCGCACCGTCGTGCGCGGCGATGCTTTTGAGCTTCTGCCCGTTGGCGGCGTTCCAGTAGCGTACGGTCTTGTCCGTGCTGCCGCTGACCAGGATCCGGCTGTCGGACGACCAGGCCAGCGTTGTGACGCTCCGGTCATGGCTGGCATTGAAGGGGAGCGACGCCCCATTGGCGGGGTTCCAGAAGCGGATTTTGCCATCTTCATCGCCTGTAGCCAGGGTCTTCCCGTCCGGAGAGAAGGCCAGCGCATTCACGCCCTGCCCGCAGACGCGCACCCGATTGATGAGGCCCCCATCCAGACGCCAGAGCTTCAAGTAGCCGTCCGCCGAGACACTGGCCAGCGTCTTGTCATCGGCGGAGAGGGCCAGCGCCGTCACGGTATCGTCGTGCGCCACGATATTGGATTGGTACTCCAGCCGGGGCTGGCGTCTCGGCTCCTTCACCACCCGCCAGATGCGAATGCTCCGGTCCGCGCTGGCGCTGATGAGAAACATACCGTCCGAAGTGAACTGCAGGGCGCGCACGCCTCCGCTATGCGCCTTCACATCGAAGACGGGTCTGCCAATGACGCGATCCCAGAGCGTGATGTGGTTATTGGCCCCGCCCGTGGCGATCAGGGCTCCATCCTGCGGAGACATCGCCAGGGAGAGCACCTCGTTCTGCCCGGTAGGTATCGTCGCAATCGCGCGCATCTGGCCGAGGCTCCAGAACTTCATCACGCCGTCCGCGCTGGCGGAGATCAGGGTGTCATGCGTATTCTCCGTCGAGAGCAGCAGCACATTCACGGTATCGTCGTGCGAGCCGAGGTTCAGATCCAGCTTGCCGGTCATGTCCCAACGCTTGATATCGTGATCCGCCCCGGCGGAGATCACGTGGGGCAGATGGTCGCCATCGACCTTGTCGTTCTGCGGGCGAGGCGAGGCATGCAGCCGGCTCGCGGAGCCTCCCGTCAACAGGAGCAACGCCAGGATCGCCAGGATCCCGGCGCATAGGCGGAAGCGCGCACGCGGCGCTTTAGAACGTAGGGGCGCTGCTTGCTGCGCCCTTGCAAGATTGGTGAGCGTTATGCAAAGCAAATTCGTTATGGTTTCCTTCCAGCAAAATCCAGCGCCGCATCGCTGCGGCTCCTCTGCACCGTTAGACTACCAAAACGCGCAATTGTTGCGCTGCCCTGCGCTTTCCGCTCAGGCCGTGGTCAGTTCCAGATAGAAGTCGTGCTCGTAGAGGTCGGCGACGCGCCCCAACTCCTCAGCGGTAAAGGGAGGCGTGTCCGGCCCCTTGGCAAACTCTTCCAACTGCTTTGCGTCGTAGATATTGGGGAAGAGGCTGGCGATGCTCGGCTCGCTCAGGATGAACTGGATCGCCATCTGTCCCAGCGTGCGGCCCGCGTCTTCCGCCGCGAAGCGGAGCCTCTCGACCTTCTTGATGCCATCGAGGAGCCACTGCTTGCGCATGGCGTCCGTCGAGACGCGGTGGCTGCGGTGGTCGGTGGGGGCGAAATCCGTCTCCTCGGTATAGGTTCCCTCCAGGATGCCGGAGGCGTGGGGAACGCGCACCAGCACGGGCGCCTGATGGGTGCGAGCGACCGGACAGAGGGCCTCCCCCAGCACCTGCTCCAGCAGGTTATAGATGATCTGTACGGGGGCATGGCGGTGGGCGATGCAGTAGAGCCCCTCCTCGATCTGGCGGTCGGCCTTGAGCGCCGGGCCGAGCGCGGCCCCATACGCGCGGATCTTTCCCTGCGCCTTCAGGCTCTCCAGTTCGGCGAACAGGTCGTCGCTCTGAAGCGCGTTCAAGCGGGGATTGTGCAGTTGGTAGAGATCGATCCGATCCGTGCGAAGGCGCTGCAGGCTCCCCTCGCAGGCCCGGCGCACAAATTCCGGCGACCAGTCGTGCGGGCGCTCGCGCTGACCGGGTTGCGGGCCGGGATAGTTGTACCAGTCGTAGCCGAACTTGGTGGCGATCACGATCTCATCGCGGCGGTCGCCCAGCGCCTCGGCCAGCAGTGTCTCGCCCTTCCCATCGCCATAGACATCGGCGGTATCGAAAAAAGTGACGCCCAGTTCCAGAGCGCGGCGCAGCAGCCCCGCTCCGAAAGCGTCGTCGGTGATGCCCCACATCGTCGTTGAGACCGTCCAGACGCCGAAACCGACCGTCGAGACGCTCAGGCCCGTATCGCCCAGAGCGCGGTATTGCATGTCAACCTCCTTAAAAACCTGGCCGCCTTGGGTGTGAACCCTTTTAGCGCCGCTCCCGACTAAATTATTGCTTGAAACCCGAGAACCTGTCAAGGCGGTCACTCCCGGTTGAATACCCACAGGGGTATTCACGCCGTTGACTTTCCTAATTTCCTGTGATACACTAGGGTGTCTTATAGACACACCAGGAGGGAGTCTCCATGACCTATCGCAATGCCCTGTCCGTAGCCGTGTGCGCCCTCGCGCTCAGCGGTCTCTGCGGCCTTTCCGGCGCCCATGCGCAGGGAGCGCCCTTTACGATCAGCCGTCCTCCGGACGGCACCCATGTACGCGAAAAAGTCCGCATTGAAATCCCGCGCGGCAGCATCGGCCCCGGCGGGTTCGTCGCCTTCTATCTGGATGCTACCGACACGCAGGAAGGGAAGTTCCTGCTCGCGCTGGCCCCGCCCGAAGATGAGGAGAGCGCCAGTAAGCCCTTCACCTACGTGTGGGATACCAAGGGCAACAATATCTCCGATGGCGAGCACACCATCAAGGCCATCCTGTATGAGCCTGCGGGTGGGTTCCCCTCCGCCGTCAATGAGAAAGGCTCCACGGAGATCAAAGTCACCGTCGAGAACAAGATCAAGCCCGGCCCGGATGTCCCCACCTCGTTCCTGCTGCGCTACCAGTATCGCGAGGGGGAGACGTTGACCTACGACCGGCTGGGCCGCGCCGTAGTCGTCGGCTCCGGGACGGAGACCGGCGGCATCAACAGCGACATCGAGATCATGTCCGCCAAGAGCAAACTGCTGCTCTCGGTCGAGGATGTGAGTTTCAGCGAGGAGGCGAAGACGAATCTGGCCCTCGTGCGCAACAAGCTCACGGAACTCTCCATCCTCAACGGCGGGCAGGAGATCACGGTAGATCCCACCGCGCTGTCCAACTCGATCTATCAGGAGCTTCTGCCGGAAGGCACCGTCCACTATGAGACGGGGATTGCCGCCGGTCTGGCGGAGTTTACCGCGCAGGGCCTGCCGGTCAACAACTCCATGGAGCTGCCGCTGATGCCGACGCTGAAAGTAAGCGTTGGCGATACGTGGACGACGCCCAATCAGCGCCTGGACATTCCCGGCCTGCCGCTGATTCTGCAGCCCTCCGTGACGCTCAACAACAAATTTGTGGACCTGGAGTATGAGGGCGGTCGCCCCTGCGTCAAGATCCATCAAGCCTTCTCCGGCCAGATGACCGGACTTCTGGGCGGCAAGATCAAAGAGATCCCGTTCGGCGGCATGGTCATCACCTCGCCCTCCCTGGACTATCAGCGCGATATTTACATCGCCTATGAATCCGGCACCCTGGTGCGCGCGGCACGCACCCTGACCATCAAGGGCCGCACCACCTCCACCATCGGCACCACGCCTCAAGGAGCCGGCGGCAATTTCGGCGCTCCCGGCGGGTTCGGCTTCCCGGGCGGAGCAGGCAATGCGGGCCGAATGGGCGATGATGGCGGCGGAATGACGCCCGGCGGTAAGGGCGGCGGCATGGGCGGCCCGAGGAGCAGCGGCCCCAGCGGGTTCGGTCCTGGCGGTTTCCCCGGCGGACCGGGCGGCGGCCCGAGGAGCAGCGGCCCCGGCGGCATGGGCGTTCCCGGCGGTAAGGGCGGCGGCATGGGCGGCCCGCCCAGAAGCAGCGGTCCCGGCGGGTTCGGTCCTGGCGGTTTCCCCGGCGGACCGGGCGGCGGCCCGAGGAGCAGCGGCCCCAGCGGGTTCGGACCGGGCGGTTTCCCCGGCGGATACCCCGGCGGACCGGGCGGTCTCACCGGCGGCGCGGGCGGTCAGGAGCAGGATCATGCCGTGACGGTACGCTCCGTCACCGATACCGACCTGATTGCGGCCGTGGGCGTCGGAAATGGGAAGACGGCGGAAGCGCCGGCCAAATCCACGACCAAGCCGGCCAAAAGCACGAGCAGTAAGCACGGCAGCCGACACGGTAAGTAGTCGCAAAGCTGCCTGTTGACAGGGCATGGAGAAGCGGGAGGTGCATTCCCTTGCACCTCCCGCTTCTCTTGTGTATAATGTAGGCAGCGGAGTCAGGAGAGGAGATGGGCGTGCCTACCTCCTGGGATCGCTCTCTGCGCCGGGCAGCCCACGCCTTCGCGCCGGATCCGATAAGGAGAGAACCATGGCTGAAGTTCCGCCTCATGAAAAACGCATGGAGTTGACCGAACACCTGAGCGAACTCCGATCGCGTATCATCCGGTCGCTCTGGTATCTGGTCATCGGTGCGATCATCGCATACAACTGCTTCCAGCCGCTCTATGGGCTGCTCTACCGCCCCCTGGAAAAAGAGATCACCCGGCTCAACAAAATCCAGATACAGAAGCAGATCGATGCGCAGGGCAAACAGGCCGGGGACCTCAAGGCGGAAGTCTTTGTCTTGCCCCACGCCACGCACGATCCCCCGACCAAGGAGGAGTTCAACCAGCTTGCGGATGCTGTGGACTGGATCCGCAGGCATCCGGTCGCGACCCCCTTGATGTCCATCGTCTTCAAAAACTTCCATGAGCCGTTTATGGTGCGCCTCACCATCGGCGTCATCGCCGGCTTTATCCTGGTGCTGCCCCTGGTCGTGTGGGAGCTGGTGATGTTTATCGCCCCCGCGCTGACGCCCCAGGAGAAGAAACCGCTGCGGCTGCTGGTGCCGCTCTCGATCTTTTTGATCATCTGCGGGATCGCGGTCGCCTACGCCACCATGTTCTATGCCATGGGCTGGTTCCTGAGCTACCTGGACGACTTTCCGCAGCCTGCCGTGCTGATGCAGGACCCGAACGACTATGTGATGTTCTTCATCAAGATGATGGCGGCGTTCGCCATCGCCTTCCAGTTGCCTGTAATCCTCATGGGCGGCGCATTCCTGGGCTTCGTCACCTCCAAGGGCCTCACGAAGCACTGGCGGTGGGGCGTCATCATCGCCTTTCTGGGCGGGCTGCTTACGCCGGCCAACGACCCCATGTCCTGGATCCTGATGGTCGTTCCCCTGTTGATACTCTACTTCGGCAGCATCGGGCTGGTCAAGTGGGTTGAAATGGCCCGGCCGAAGCCGGTATCGGATTAACCCTTCCGACAATGGACTTCGACGGCTACCTGCAGGATCTGCGCCGCGCCTCCTTCTATAAGGGCCAGATCGCCCATGTGCAGCGCATCCCGGCCCGTACCGCACGGTACGGGCTGCTGGAGCGCCCGCTGGCGTCCACGCTTCAGGAGCGGCTCAATTCCCTCGGCATCCTGCGCTTATACGCGCACCAGGCGGAGGCGGTCAATGCGGCGCGGGATGGCGAACACGTCACCGTGGTCACTGCGACCGCCAGCGGCAAGACGCTCTGTTATAACCTCCCGGTTATGGACGCCGTCCTCAACGACCGCCATGCCCGCGCCTTCTACCTCTTCCCCACCAAGGCCCTCGCCCAGGACCAACTCGGCAAGCTCAACGATTTCGGCCTCTTTCCCAGCGTCCGCTTCGCCACCTACGACGGGGATACGCCCGCCACGGACCGCCGCTTCATCAAGCGGGGGGCGCACATCGTCCTGACCAACCCGGACATGCTCCATGTCGGCATTCTGCCTTACCATACATCGTGGAGCGCATTCCTGGCGAACCTGAAGTATGTGGTCGTGGATGAGATGCACACCTATCGCGGCGTCTTCGGGGCGCATGTCGCACACGTCCTGCGGCGACTGCGGCGGCTCTGCGCCCTCTATAGGGCCGATCCGCAGTTCCTCTGCTGCTCCGCCACCATCGCCAACCCGGAGGAGCTGACGCAGCGCCTCACGGGCGTAGAGCAGCCTATTATCGTGGATGAGAACGGCGCGCCCGCTGGGCCGCGCACCTTCGTCTTCTGGAACCCACCGGTCATCGAGCAGCAGGAGGGGACCCGGCGCAGCACCAACATGGAGGCGACGGCCCTCTTTACCGACCTGGTACAGCAGGGCGTGCGCAATATCACCTTTACCCGCGCCCGCAAGAGCGCCGAACTGATCCTCCGCTACGCCCGCAACGCGTTTCATCAGACCTTTCCTGAACTCTCGAAGAGCATCATGGCCTATCGCTCCGGCTATACGAAGGAGGAGCGGCGCAAGATCGAGCAGGGCCTCTTCGAGGGCAAACTCATCGGGGTGACGGCGACCAATGCGCTGGAGCTGGGCGTGGATGTGGGCGGGCTGGATGCGACGGTGCTGACCGGCTACCCCGGCACCATCGCCAGCGCCTGGCAACAGGCGGGCCGGGCCGGACGGGGTGGGCAGGAATCGCTCTCGATCCTGGTCGCCCTCGACAACCCGCTCGATCAGTTCCTGATGCGCCATCCGGAGTACTTCTTCGGGCGGCCCCACGAGCGCGCCGTGGTGGACCCGGACAACCGGCGTATCCTGGCGCAGCATCTGCTCTGCGCCGCCTACGAGCGCCCCCTCGCGTCGGAGGACCTGCCCCGCTTCGGGCCGAATGTGGCTACGGCGCTGGAGACCCTCGTGGAGGAGGGCAAGCTCTTCCGGCAGGGTGGGCGCTGGCGCTATGCAGCGCAGGACTACCCGGCGGCCAACGTGAATATCCGCTCCGCCTCGGATACGATCTTTCGCATCGTGAACGAGGCGCAGGAGGACCGGCTAATCGGGACCGTGGAGGGTGGGGTCGCCTTCAAGACATTGCATCCCGGCGCGATCTACCTACATATGGGCGAGACCTACAAGGTCGAAACGCTGGATATCGCCGGGACGACCGCGTTCGTCCGACCGGCGGAAGCCGACTACTATACGGAGGCGCAGGAGAGTTCGCGCATCCTCATTCTGGACACCAGGCACACACGCGAATTGGGGAAGACGACCGCCGCCTTCGGTGAGGTCGTGGTCACCAACCGCGTGATGGGCTACCGCCGCAAGAAGCTGTTCAGCGACGACGTGCTGGCTATTGAAGACCTGGACCTGCCGGAGCAGACCTTCGAGACCGAGGCGTTCTGGTTCACGGTCCCGCAGAGTATCGCGGCGACGCTGATACGGGAGGGCGGCGACCTGGCAGGCAGCATCCACGCTATCGAACACGCCGCCATCGGCATGATGCCCCTGCTGGCAACCTGCGACCGCTGGGATCTGGGAGGCGTCTCCACCGCCGACCACCCCGATACCAATCTACCGACCATCTTCATCTACGACGGCTATCCGGGCGGGGTCGGCATCGCCGAAGCCGCCTACACCACACTCCGTGAACTCCTCTCCGCCACTCACGCCCTCATCGCCGAGTGTCCCTGCGCCGAGGGCTGCCCCTCCTGCGTCCAGTCGCCCAAGTGCGGCAACAACAACAATCCCCTCGACAAGCAGGGCGCACGCTACCTCCTCGAATTGCTCCTCGACCTCGAAACGCGCCTCCCCGAACTCCCCTCCAGAGGCGGCGAAGAGCCTCCAGACTTCATGGTATAATGGAGCCGGAGCAAGGTTTTTATTGTGATCGGCTCTGCAATACAACGGGTCGGCAGCAATCGAGGTGACATCATGGCAATCGCACGCGAGTTGATTTCTCCCTTCGAAGAGGACGAAGACTTAACGCAATATCCGGTGGAGGACGGCGAACCGATGGCGGAATCTCCCCTGCATTGGCGACAGACGGTCTACTGTGCCCTGGCGCTGGAAACATGGTTCGCCGATAGGCCGAAGGTACTGGTCGCCAGCGATAATTTTATCTACTACGAACGCGGCAACCGCAGTGCCGTGGTCTCGCCCGATTGCTATGTGGTCTTCGGCGTGGACAAGCGCCTGCGCGATAGCTATTTTGTCTGGAGAGAAGGCGGGCATACGCCCAACGTGGTGATCGAGATCACCAGTAAGTCCACACGTGCCGAAGACGAGGGCGACAAAAAGCAGAAGTACGCCCGCCTGGCCGTAGAGGAGTACTACCAGTTCGACCCGACAGGCGACTACCTCAACCCCATATTGAAGGGATCGCGATTGGTGAATGGTCAGTATGTCCCCATACCGCTTGGAGAGGATCGGATTTATAGTCCGCTGTTGGAGTTGGACCTGGTGATCGTGGGCCAAACCTTGCGCTATATAGATCCGACGACAGGGACGCAATTGCCGACCTACGAAGAGCAGGAGGCACAGTTGCTCCTCGCCTCACAGGCCAGAGCGGAAGCAGAGCATCGCGCCGAGTCTGAAGCGCTGGCACGTGCCGAAGCCGAAGCCCGAATTGCGCAGTTGACGGCGGAACTGCAAGCCCTGCGCCAGAAGCCCTGATCCCATGACGAAGAAGCAACATTAAACAAGGGATGAAATGAACATACAATCATTAGGGTATCGCACAGACCTCTTTTTTGCGCGGTTTGGGGGAGAGGTCCAGGATCGCGGTCACTATGTGGTCATTCGCACGCCCTCTAACCCAACCTACTACTGCGGCAACTTTCTGCTCTTCGCGCGTCCGCCGGGCGAGGGAGATTTCGAGGCTTGGCTGCGCCTGTTTGCCGAGGAAATCGGAACCCCACCAACCACCGAGCATATCCGCTTCGGATGGGATACCACCACGGAGGAGGTCGGACAGGTAACGCCCTTTTTGGATGCAGGCTTCGACCTTGAGCGCAACGTCGTGCTGACAACAAGGGAGATCCATCGGCCTCCCAAGTACAACATGGAGGTTGTGGTACGCCCGCTACAGGCAAAGGAGGAGTGGCAGGGCGCGCTGGACAATCAGGTCGCGTGTCGCGAAGAGGGCCATGCCCTGGATACCTACATCACGTTCAAAACCCGACAGATGGCGCAGTACAGGGCCATGACGCACGCAGGACTGGGAGAGTGGTTCGGGGCCTTTCTGGACGGCAGGCTGGTGGCCGACCTGGGCGTCTTTGTGGAAAGAGGCGTGGGCCGCTACCAGGCTGTGGGCACGCATCCCGATTTTCGGCGGCGGGGGATCTGCGGCGCATTGGTGCATCAGGCGGGGCAATACGCCTTCGAGCGCCTGGGGGCGGAAACGCTGGTGATGGTTGCGGATGAGGCCTATCATGCCGCCCGTATCTACGAATCGGTGGGCTTTCAGCCTACCGAGCGCCAGTTCAGCCTGTGCCGGTGGCCCCGCGTGGAGCGCGCGGAGGAGTAATCTCGCCGCGCCGGATCAGGCTCCTGCCTGTTACGGCAAGTACAACTCCATCTCGTCGTCGGTACCCACAAACCCTACCTTCTCGTAGAGGGGCCTGCCGTTCGCTGTGGCGTGAAGCCAGACGCGTTTTGCTCCGGACGCGCGTGCATGAGCAATGGCGCATTGCAACAATGTCCTCGCCACGCCGCGCCCTCGCCACGCCGGGAGCGTGTACATGCTCATCACGTAGGCGTCGAGGCCGGTCAGGTTCTTGAAGGTCGGCGGTTTCCGGAAGTAGGCGAGGCCGCTCGTCCCAACGATACGCCCTTCGGCTTCCGCGACCCAACCCAGAAAATCCCCTTTCGGCATATGCGCCAACAAGTACTGATAGATCGCTGCCCTGGCGACGGACGGATCGGGGAGATCGCGCTGCCCCGCCGCCTGCGCGACCTCCTGCAGAAAGGCGACCCTCAAATCCGCCAACACCTCCATATCGGCCAGGTCCGCCTGCCGGATTTCAAACATATCTCCTCCTTTGCTCTATTCTACGAACAAAAGACTGCAATTATCCGGTTGACGTACCCATAGAATCTGCTCGCCCGCAGAGAAAAAATTGAGACAGGAGGAAGAGGACGGGATGCAGAAGCAGGCATGATCTCTTGTATCGGAAGGGCCGTAGGCGTCCAGTCGAAGGTAGCGGCATAGGAGCCATTCGAGAGCTGAACGCCCTGAAAGTTGCAGGGCGCACCCTCACACTGCCCGGTCGCATGCACCGCAATCCGCTTAATGCCCAGCGACCCGAGCGAGACCACCTCACCAGGATCCGAGATCCCGTTGCCATTGCGGTCGAACCAGACAGCAAGCCCCTCCAACTCCTTGCCCTCCAGCCAACCATTGTGGTCGTTGTCCAGCGCAGCCAACGGTTCATACCCATCCTTCCAGAAGAGCCACCAGGTAACGTTGCCGAAGAGTTGGAGGCCGGAGGTGATTTTGCCGGTGTGCTTGGGGTCCCAGACGAGGATGCCGGTGGTGGGCTTGGTCCAGGGCCAGGCTCTCTTCTCTCCGCTGCCATCCAGGTCAAACCGGACCTGCGAACCCGGCGCCAGTAAGTCGGAGAGACCATCCGAGGGCCGAAAAGAGATCAGGATCGGCGTGACCGCGCGAGGCTGTTTGTTCAGCTTGTCGAGATTGGCCTTCAGATTCGTAAGCTCCTGCAGTTCGGGCGCCGTCAGCTTTCTGCCCTCCTGGAGGCGGAGGATTCCTGCGGCGGCCTCCTGACTGGGGGCAGTGACAAGGCGGTGCGATGCCATCAAATCTCCCTCAATCGCGAGATCATAAGCCTTGCGATACGCCGTTAACGCCGCCTGCCTCAGCGCCTCGGTATTGGGCTTCTGCGGCAGAGCCAGGGCTTTCCAGGCAGTATTCAGCGCCTCCGGAAAGCGTAGCGCCTCTTCGCACTGGAATCCCAGGCCCAGAAACGCGAGGGGCTTTTTGGGGTCGAGTTCCGTCGCCCTCTTGTAGTTGCGTAGGGCGTCCGCCAGATAAGTAAGCGACTGGCCGGAGAGCGTTTTATGCGAATTATGGGGATAGATGACGGAGCTATAGCCAGGAAATTGAGGCAACTCGTCCTCTTTTTGCTGAGAGGCGATGATATTCTCGCTCTCCGTGGCGAAAGCGGCGCTATTGATACGGCCCAGCGTATAGTAGCCGTTGGCATCCTTCGGATGCGCTTTCACATACTCCCCCACGTTCTTCAGCAAGCGTGCGGTGGGCATTTGCGTTACGGCTGCCCACTTTCCCTGTGCCTGGGATGCGATCAGTACGCTCAGGCACAAGGCCGCTCCCAGGATCCTCGCCATGCGGCGCCATGATGATTTCATAGACCTCTCTCCTTCCTACAGATGTGCGTGTGACTTTTGAACGCTTCCACCTTTTGGTTCCGATTCTTATTGGTTCCGATTCTTAATCCGTTTGTTCATATGCCATGTTGCCTCGACGGTACAACCACAACAGGGTACAATAGAATCACTAGAATCACCACGCATCTCCCTCCGACGGTCGGGCAGAGATGCCTCACGAGCCTATGCCCATGAAATTTGGATCTCTTTTCACCCAGCGCCGCTCTGCATCCTTCTCGCGCGCCCTCCGTTACCTGGCGCTGTGGTTCGGAGTGACGCCCCTGCTTGCCGGCATGGTCGCGCACTCCACGCAGGAGAAGCGAGCGCCCCCGATAGCGAAGGTGGATTTCAACCGGGACGTTCGCCCCATTCTGGCAGCCAACTGCTTCGCCTGCCATGGGCAGGATGCCTCCACCCGGCAGGCCAATCTCCGGCTGGATACCCGCGAAGCCGCCACGGCGCTTCGGAACGGCGGGCGGGCCATCGAGCCAGGCAAGCCGGAGAAGAGCGCGCTAGTCGCCCGGATCGATGCGCTCAACTCGCCCCTGCAGATGCCGCCTCCCTCCAGCAACCATAAGCTCACACCGGAGCAGCGCGCGATGCTGACGCGGTGGGTACAGCAGGGCGCGCCCTACGACATCCACTGGGCGTTCAAACCTGTAATGCGCCCCGCGCTGCCGACGGTCAAGAACCGGACCTGGGTCCGAAACCCTATAGACGCCTTTGTGCTGGCGAAACTGGAAGCGGCAGGCCTCAAACCCGCACAGGAAGCGGACCGCCTGACTCTGATCCGTCGCGTCTCATTGGACCTGACGGGCCTCCCGCCCACGCCGCCAGAGGTGGACACGTTCCTGGCCGATAAGTCCCCCAATGCCTATGAGAAGGCGGTGGATCGGCTGCTGGCCTCCCCGCGCTATGGCGAACACTGGGCGCGCATGTGGCTGGACCTCGCCCGCTATGCCGACACGCAGGGCTATGAGAAAGACCAG
>Ga0070734_10001644_pt1 | contig 31242 bp, 32 predicted proteins | sample Coa_R1_8_FD_66444 | JGI IMG/M metagenome (GOLD analysis project Ga0070734, IMG submission 66444) | Surface soil microbial communities from Centralia Pennsylvania, which are recovering from an underground coalmine fire - Coalmine... | ecosystem: Environmental > Terrestrial > Soil > Unclassified ... | reverse complement strand
TGATGACGCGCTGTCACAGCGTGCTCACCGACTCCGGCGGCATCCAGGAAGAGGCTCCATCGCTCGGCAAGCCCGTCCTCGTCATGCGCAACGTGACCGAACGGCCGGAGGCGGTGGAGGCCGGGACGGTGCGGCTTGTCGGGACCTCGCGCGAACGCATTATTGCCGTCACCTCCGAGATTCTTGATGACTTGTCGATCCATGCGTCTATGAGTGCGATTCACAATCCTTATGGCGACGGCAAGGCGTGCAGCCGGATCGTTGCCGACATTCTGGGCGGACACTGATGTCGTTCTCGGGGACAGAGCGTTTCGAGAAGCGTGCGGATTCCGGCGTCCACGGGCGAATCTCCGTGCTCGGTCTCGGCTATGTCGGGCTTCCGGTTTGCGCGGCGCTGGCAAGCCGTGGTTTCGAAGTGATCGGAGTCGATGTCGAGCCCAGGATCGTCGAAACCATCAACACGGGACGCATTCACATCGTCGAGCCAGATCTCGACATGCTCGTACAGGCCGCGGTCGCGTCGGGAAAGCTTCGCGCCACGCTGAAGGCGGAGCCGGCGGATGCCTTCATTCTCGCCGTGCCGACGCCCTTCCTCGATGGCCACAAGCCCGATCTCTCCTATGTAAAGCAGGCGACGGAGACGATCGCGCCGCTGCTCAAGAAGGGCGATCTCGTCATCCTCGAATCGACCTCGCCGGCCGGGACGACCGAGCAGATTTGCGCCTGGATCGGCGCGAAACGTCCCGACCTTCTGATGCCGGATCCAATGCGCGAGAAAGCCGATATCAACATCGCGCACTGTCCGGAGCGCGTGCTTCCCGGAAGCGTTCTGCGCGAACTCGTAGACAATGACAGAATCATCGGTGGGATCTCGCCGGCCTGTGCCGAACGTGCAGCGGGCCTCTACGAAAGCTTCGTCAAAGGTGAGATGCATCTCACCAACGCGCGCACCGCCGAACTCGCGAAGCTGGTCGAGAACGCCTATCGGGATGTCAATATCGGTTTTGCCAACGAGCTTTCTGCCGTCTGCGATCAGCTCGGCGTCAATGTCTGGGACCTGATCGCGCTCGCGAACCGCCATCCGCGTGTGAACATCCTGTCTCCAGGGCCGGGTGTCGGCGGTCACTGCATCGCAGTCGATCCCTGGTTCATCATTGCCGCTGCGCCTTCGCAGACGCCGATCATGAGGGCGGCTCGGACAGTGAATGACGGAAAGCCGGAACAGGTATTCAGAAAAGTGAAGGCGGCCGCCGAGCGCCTGCGCGCACCGGTGATTGCGTGCCTTGGCCTTTCGTACAAGGCGGATATTGACGATCTGCGCGAAAGCCCGGCGCTCCACATCGTCGAGAGACTCGCGAACGAAGGCACGGGCCAGTTACTCGTGGTCGAGCCGAATCTGCGCGTGCTTCCGAAGAGCCTCGCCGGTTCTATGTCGGTGAAGCAGGCTGAGCTCGGCGACGCGCTCAAGAGCGCAGACATCGTTCTTCTGCTCGTCGATCACCGACAGTTCAGGCGCGTCGATCGCGAGCTGCTCAAGCTCAAGATCGTCATCGATACCAGGGGGCTCTGGAATTGAGGTCTCCCCGATTGCACGCTGACAAGGCGTGAAGCTTCTCCTGATTTCCTGGTACTTCCCGCCGCACAATGACATCGGCGCGGTCAGAACTGGCCGCTTTGCGGAGTATTTGCACCGGTCCGGACACGACGTCTGGGTCATCACCGGAAAGCGCGAGCAGGGTGATCAATCGCTACCTTGCGCGCTCCCGGAAGAGCGCATTCTCCGCGTGGCCTGGTTCGATGTGGACAGGCTGAGCCCGACGGGATCGGCGGGGACGCCACAATCCGCTGCTGTGAGCCGTTCGTCGGCCGAAATGCCATTGGGCGATTCTGGGCGCCTTCACGCGCTTCGGGAGCTTGCGTCTCGCCACTATGCCGCCGCGATCCGCATTCCGGACCGTCAGATCGGCTGGCTTTCGCATCTCGTTCGTGCAGGACAAAAACTGCACGAAAGCGAGCCGTTCGACGTCATCTATGCGAGCGGGCCATCGTTCACCGCATTCCTGGGTGCGGCGCGTCTTAGCCGCCGCTTGGGCATTCCCTGGTTTGCCGAATATCGCGATCCCTGGAGCCGCGATGCTTATCGTCACTTGCCGGAATGGCGCGGGCCCATCGATGCGCTGATGGAAAGGCGCACGGTCAGGCGCGCGGCAGGGATCGTCGCGGTGTCCGAGCCGTGGGCGAATATCTATCGCGAGCGGTTCGGAAAGCCTGCAATTGCGATCTACAACGGCTTCGATTCCATTCCAGATGGGGATCGCAATGCCGCCGAGTCGGCCTCCGGAGGACCCCTATCGATTGTCTATGTAGGAAGCCTCTATGGCGGGTTGCGCGACCCTGCGCCGCTCTACGAAGCGATCAAATTGGCGGGACTTGGCGCGCAGGATCTTTGCGTCCGGTTCTATGGTCCGGGCGAAGAAGAGGTGTTTCCGACCGCCACGCAGTCGGGGGTCGGCGGCTTCCTCAGCGTCGGCAAGCGCGTCGGTTTTCGCGAGTCGCAGGAGATTCAGAGACGCGCCGATGTACTTCTGCTTCTTCAGGCGCCCGTCGATCCCGGCAACGTACCGGCAAAAGTCTTCGAATATCTTGGTGCCGCGAGGCCCATTCTCGGCATGGGTCTCGATGCGGGTGTGCCGGCGCAGTGGATCAATCAGCGCGGCGCGGGTCTTTACACGTCCGATCCTGGACGGATCGCCGCGCAATTGCGCGTATGGGCTGAGGCAAAGAAAGCGACGGGCCGGCTCGCGTCCGTTCCGGAGAGTGCGCGCGCCGGTCTGTCGCGCGAGGAGCAGTTCGGCCGGCTTGTTCGCTTTCTTGAATCCACGCTCTCTAGACGGAATCTCGAAGTCTGATGCCTTACGCGCTGCGCTGACGGCGACGGCGCAGCGGGGCTAGCCGAGGTCGAGTTCCAGCCGGTTCGCGTCGATCGTGAATTTGCAGGCCCAGTTGAGGTACTGCCAGCGGCCGTATTCGCCGTCGATCGGCTGGGACCCCTTAACTCCCCCGGAGAGATCGGGTGGTCCGTCAATGATCATCGTGCGCCGAACATAGCTGTTGGCGCGCCGGCCGGCATCGCGATAGTCCGCGCGCCCGGTGATCCGGAAGAGCCGCAGCCAACACTCTGCGAACTGCGAGAGGCCGGTCAGGCAAACCCAGGTGACCATGGGGCGCCACGCCGAATCGAAGCGGCCGGCGAGGCCGCCGTCCGGCCGGGACGACATCATGATCGCGTCTGCCGTCCGGGTTGCTGCATCGAGATAGCGCGGGTTTCCGCTCGCCTCGTAGGCGGCCACGATTCCACGGAGCGCATAACCCAGCGTGTGCGTAAGCGGCCGCGTCGAATCGTCGAGGCAACATTGGTCGAGCCAGCCATTGGCGCGTTGGTTGCCGAGCGCCCAATCGACTTGGCGCAGGCCGGCTTCCTTATAGCCGCGGTTCGGCTCGATCTTGGCGGCTTCGAACAGACCGAGCGCGACGTGAGTCTCGTAAGTCTTCTCGCCACCCATCGCGAGCGGAGTTGGATGGTCGCGCCAGCACCCGTCGGGATCCTGCGTCTCGACGAGCCAGTCCGCCGCCTTTTTCATCGACTCGCGAAAATACGCGGCACAACTCGCTGCAGCGGCAAATCCGATCAGGATCTGACCCGTGTTGAAGGTGACAGGCACGCGCGTCTGCCCGATCGTACCGCCCGGGAATGCACCGTCCGGAAATTGAATCGATTTCAGCCAGTCGGCGATGCGCAGCGCTCGTATGATCGCATCCCTGCTGCGCCCGCTCAGTCCTGCGTCGAGAAGTGTCGGAATGATGTATCCCGACGTCTCGGGATAGGAAGCACCCCATCCGGTGGTCACGCTGTAGTGGCGTGCAACACCACCGTCATGGTTGGGCGAGCAGTCCTGTGCGCGCCGAAGCCAGGCGATGCCCGCGTCGACTGCGCGCTCGGCGCCGGGATCGTTCTTGAGGATCCCGTGATGATCGTCGTGATAGATCGAGCGCGCTTGCCGCGGCAGCTGGGCATATTCGAGCCATGCGCTCGCGGTCCGGCGAATTGGGCGCAACCGGCTCATAGCGACGGCACAGGTCTCGACGCACGGGACCGCAGCGCGCGCAATTTGAGCGCGACATATGGGGCAGGATCGTTCCAGCGGAAATAGGCGTCGGAGATCCGGCCCGCGATGAGGGCGCGCGGCGCAGAGGTACCGGCCTTCGCGGAATTGGCGCAGCCGATGGGATCGCGCCAGAAGCGCGGGGGCGTCTCGCGGGATCGCTGCGGTTCCAGCCCGAATTCCGCGTGGCAAGCGGCCGCGGGAATATTCGTTCCGTTCAAGGCCGCGATCTCCTCCTGGTAATCGGTGCGGCACACCGTTGGCTCGACCATGTAGAATCGTCCGTCGCGCCGGTTGCGCTTGTACTCCATGCTGCCGAGTCCTGTGAACGTTACCTCTTCGAAGAATCGCTCGGTCAGCGCGATGATTTCCCGGCCTTCTTCTCCGGCAGGAGCGCACAAAGCCGTTCCGCCCACGAGCGGCGGCCACTGAACCAATTTGCGTCCCGCGAAAGAAACAGAATAGCGGGGATCGCGGCCGCGATAGGTGAGACAGAAATAGACGTCGCTGTCGTCGCCTTCGATCCACTCCTGTACGGCGACCGTACGGACGATCACGCGCATGCGATCCCAGAGGCGAAGCGCCTCGTCGGCGGAATTGACGCGATACGCTTTGGCGAACTGCCTGCCATATTCGAGGTCTTTGGTCGCCGGCTTCATCACGCAGGGAAATCGCAGGCCCTGCAGGGCTTGCCTTGCATCGCTCGCATCTTCGAGGCGAACAATCCTTGGAATCGGAAAAGCAAGCTGTTCGGCGCGATTCTGAAAGCGGAATTTGTCCAGCAGATCTTCGACAACTTCATGGTCGGGCATGGTGAAGCGGTAAAGGCCGGCGAGTGCGTCGCGCGCGGCCGATATAGTTGCGACGCTCGCTTCTTGCGTGAGGATGAGAACAGGATTGCTCGTAAAGCGGTTGCGGAGGCCGACGAGCGCTTCGACGAAGCCGGCCCCATAGAGGGCAGGGACCTTGAGTTTCTCTCCGTAACGGCTCGCGGCTGTGGGCTTTCGCGTATCCGTATCGAGCGCCACGATCCGAAATCCGGACGGGGCAAGGCTGCGCAGCACCCCGAGGCCATTGAGATCGAGGCCGGCGATCACGACAGCTCTTTCGCCCGGATATTCCCTACGCGGCACGTCCGCAGCTCCAGCTGTGTCCATCCGGTTCTAGAAGAAATCGACTCCAGGTGCACACGCGCGTGCCTGCATTTTCTCGCCGGTGCGGAGCTGGCGGCACTCGGGCGTTCGACCCTCCACCGGAATCGAGCTATGGAGAGTCTCGGGTGTCACCTCCTGAAGACCAATTCGCGTTGCGGGCGAGCCGGCCTTGAAATCGAATCGTACCCTGCTTGTGCAACTTGCGATTCTGGCGTTCTGCGTGCTGGCGGTCGCGGAAACCGTGTTGAATTTTCCATTTCCCTCACCGCTGATACAGCCGCTGCTGCCGCCGAAGCTGCGCTGGCCGGCAGCGGAAATATCGCAGTGGGCCGAAGCGGAGAATTTCGATCGGGGCTTTCTCGCGTTTTTCATGCGCGATCCCGAGCGCAAAGTTCCGGGCGGGGACAATCTTGTTTCCGCCGCTGACGGTGTCGTAAAGGACATCATCTACAAAAACCGGACCACCTATTTCGTAATTGGGCTCTCCTTCTGGGACGTGCACGTGGTTCGCACGCCAGTGGAGGGCGTCGTGCGGAGTGTCGATGCCGAGGGCTTGACCTTCTACCGTGGCGCCAGCGAGAGCGCCGATCAGGCCTATCTGAAAGGCAAGGCCGGACCGGTCCAGCAAATTGTCACCCTTGCGACGAAATACGGAAATATCAAAGTGCGACTGATTACGTCCTATATCGCCGATCGCCTGAAGGTCTGGGCGCGGGAAGGGCAGCATCTGGACAAGGGTCAGCGGATTGGACGAATCTTGCTGGGAAGCACGGTCGTGATCGAAATGCCGGGCCAGGCGGATTTTCTGGTGCACCGGGGACAGCGGGTCGTCGCGGGCGAAACCATCATCTTCAGCGGTGAGAGGCTTCATTGACACGGTTCGTTTGGATCGATGGAAGGTTTTCCTGGCCGTTCGTTGTCTTTGTGCTCTACGGTTCGATCTGCGTTCTTGTTGCGGATTATGCCTGGCGGGTTCTGGTCCTGCCGTTCGACACCCTCCTCTTGGGCTCGATCGTGGTCTCTGCCGCGGGCGCGTTGCTGCTCGCAGTGATGGTCTTCACCACACGCAGGAAAGCAGGCCGGCAGCGCTCGTGAATGGTCTCATGGGATTCGGACAATCTATTGGCTAGCGGGCAGCCGATCTGTGTCATCATGGCATCGCGGGCGAACGCAGCCCGCGCGAAGCATCTCGATCGCGCCATCGAAAGCGTTGTGAGCCAGCAAGGAGTCGCGGCCACTGCCGTCGTTGTCGTGAATGGGGGCGCGCACGATGACGGCGTTATCGCCTCACTGAAGAACCGCCCCGGAGTACGGCTCGTGGAGCTTTCCTATGGCGGCTTGCCGGAAGCCCGGCTAGCAGCGCGGGAGGCCGTCGATACGCCCTTCTTCGGGACTCTCGATGACGATGACGTGTTGCTGCCGAATGCGCTCGCGACGCGCCTCGAACCGATGCTCGCGTACGCTCGTTTCGACGTTGTGATCACGAACGGCTATCGCGAGACGCCGGCTGGGAGAGAGCTTAGCGATCCGGATATCGCGCGCTTCCAAGCCATCCCTCTTGAGGGCTTGATGGAAAGGAACTGGCTAAACGAAAGCGCAGGACTCTTTCGGTCGGCGTCGATCGGACCCGAGTTCTTCGCGGGCTTGCCGCCAGTCGGTGAGTGGACGCATATGGCGTTCAGACTGGCCCAGTCGCGCAGGATCCTTTTTCTCGACAATCCGACATTCGTGAAGTTCGACTCGCCGGATTCGCTTTCGCATTCGCCGAGTTACGCGTTGAAACTGCCGGGTGTGCTCGAAGAGATGCTGACTTGGGAAATGTCCGACTACGTCCGTGAAAGGCTGCTCGATAAATACCTTTCGGCACTTCACGACACGTCGGTGAACATGTTGCAGCGAGGTGACTATCGCACGTCTTGGCGGTTTCACCTTCAGTCGCTCCGCCGCCCTGGGGGACGGCGGTATCTCGGTTACACCCGTCACATTCTTCGCCGCCAGCTTTCGTCGCGCTTTCGTGCCCGCAACGGGAAGGCGAGACCGTGAATCGGGACGTGGTGAGGTGAATCAGAGCCAGCCGGGTGAGACACCAGGCTCGCCGCCACCAGTGCCGCCTCTGAGCACGTCGGTGTTCCGCGGCACCCTGTGGACGATCGCCATGCGCTGGGTCATCCGCTTTGTCGGGCTCATCAGCCTCACGATCGTCGCGCGGCTGCTGGACAAGCAGGACTTCGGGCTGGTGGCGGTCGCGAATGCAATCGCGGCACTGCCGTTCGCAGTGCTGGATCTCGGACTTGAGACGGCGATCATTCGCGATCCGGATACCTCGCCGGGCGTTTACGACACCGCTTTCTCGATTCGCGTGACCCAGACGACAATCGCGGCCGCGATTGTACTTCTCTTCGGTCGCCCGATTGCCCGCTTCTACGGCGATCCGCGCATTATCCAGATCATCCCAATTCTCGCGCTCAGTATCTGGGTCCTGGGCCTCGAGAACACCTGGATCGTTTGGTTCCGGCGCAATCTCAATTTCAGAGTCGATTTCGCCTACAACGCGGGCGTCAAGGCTGGAATGGCCGCTATCTCGATTGCGCTCGCTTTTTATCTTCGGAGCTATTGGGCACTCGTGTACGCGCAACTTGCGGGAGGAGTGTTGCGCATCGCGCTCAGCCACGTCATCGCCCCGCGCTTTCCCCGTCCGACCTTCAGCCATTGGCGCGGCCTTTGGTCCTTTGCCCAATGGAATCTGGTGCGGAACCTCGCCGACTACGCCGCGGTGAATGTGGACCGCCTCATTCTCGGGCGCGTCACGACTGCGGGCGAAGTCGGAGCCTACACACTCGGTCGTGAAATCGCGGATGTTCCGCTCACGGAGATCTCCGCGCCAGCGAACCGTGCGCTCGGGCCTGGCATCGCCAAGCTGCAACAAGAACCGAAACGATTGGCGCAGGCTCTTACCCAGGCATTGGGTGCTGTTGCAATCGCCGCCTGCCCGCTCGGACTTGGGCTCGCCGCCGTGAGTCCTGCCGCCGTTCCGCTTCTGTTGGGAAAAGGATGGAGCGCCGCCGTCCCCATTGTGCAGCTGCTTGCGCTCTCAAGTTTGGTAGGCGCGCTACGCGGCATCCTCGGTTATGCACTCACCATAACCGGGCGATATCGCAGCGTGGCCACCCTGCAGTGGGTCCGTGCGCTCGCGCTCGTGATCGCAGGAATTCCGGCAGCATTTCTTGCGGGACCTCTCGGCATGGCGGCTGCCTTCGGGGTTTCAGAGCTCGCGACCTGCGGATTGCAGGCCATCTATTACCGTCGCTACATGCCCGACTTCACACCGTCGTCGCTTCTCGCCGCAATAAAGAGGCCGGTTCTGGCCTCTCTCACCATGCTCGTCATTGTGATTGCACTCCAACGGCTGAGCCTTCCCTCGCTGCTCGCCCAATTGTCTCTTGAGGTGACGGGAGGCGCTCTGGTCTATGCCGCGGTCTTGCTCGGGCTCTGGCGCTTTTCGGGTCGGCCGAAGGGTCCAGAATCCGTTTTGTTGAGCCAGGTCCAATCCTTCTGGAGCGTCGTGTCTCGGGCCTGACGGTTTGAAGATTGCAAACGGTCGTGGTTCCTGGGCGTGCCGAACAGGCTCGCGAACTCCTGCCGTTAACCCCGCGACAATGCTGTCCGGAACTATGGGGCGGCGCGCCTTGAACGCACGCCAGCCATCGGCCAGAATTGGCATGATTTTCGCGTGCAACCGAAGCGGGCTGGGTGCCGACCCTCTCCCCTTCCGAAAAGCGCAAGGGGCAGAATGGCTTCCGCGAGGCACAAGGCGGCGAGACCGGCCGGATCCCGCGGCCGCGACCTGTTGGCCGCCCGCCGGGTTCTTCAGCACGCCACGAATGCGCTTACGGCGCTCGCCGATGCCCTGGATGGCGATTTCTCCCGTGCCGTGGAAGCGATCCTCGATGTCCAGGACCGCGTGATCGTCAGTGGCATGGGCAAGAGCGGGCACATTGCACGCAAGATCGCCGCGACCATGGCCTCGACCGGTACCCCAGCGCATTTCATCCATCCTGCCGAGGCGAGCCATGGCGATCTCGGAATGCTGACGCGGAACGACGCGCTGATGCTGCTGTCCTATGGCGGCGAAACGCCAGAGCTTTCGGACCTCATCACCTACGCCAAGCGGATCTCTGTGCCGATCATCGGCATCACGGCCGGCGGACGGGAGTCGACCCTGGCCCACGCTTCGGACGTCGCACTGGTCCTTCCGCAGGCACAGGAGGCTTGTCCGATGGGCCTCGCCCCGACGACATCGACCACGATGATGCTGGCGCTGGGTGACGCGCTTGCAGTTGCGCTGATGGAACGGCGCGGGTTCACCGCCAATCAGTATCGTGAATTCCATCCGGGCGGTTCACTGGGCAAGAAACTGATCCGCGTCAGCGACATCATGCACAGCGGCGAGGAATTGCCGTTGGTAGGACTTGATACGCGAATTCGAGACGTCGTTCTCAACGTGATGAATCCAGGCCAGTACGGCTTTGCCGGCCACGCGGGCGTGATTGACGGCAAGGGACGGCTCGTCGGCATCATCACGGACGGCGATCTCCGGCGCCATGTCGAGCGCAATCTGCTAGACCGCAAGGCGCGCGAAGTCATGACGCGGAATCCGAAAACGGTCCCGCCGGACATGTTGGCGGCGGAAGCGCTGACCTTCATGAATGTATCCGCGCCGAAGGTCACGCATCTTTTCGTCGTTGATCCGAAGAACGGCGGGCGGAAGCCGATCGGTTTCCTGAGTGTGCATGATTGCCTGCGGGCGGGTCTTCGCTGATGGCAGAAGGCTCGCCTGCGGCCCTTCCCCGTGAACGCCGGTTCCAGCGGCGCGACTGGAGCGCGCGTGCACGCACGACCGCGCTCGAGTCGATCGAATATTCGCGTTTTGTCGGCGTGATGAAGCGCGCTCTTCCGATTGCCGCATCCATATTGATCGCCGTGGTCCTGATTTACGCCTTCATTCCGCGCCAGCAGGACCGGGTGACGATGGTCTATGAGCGGCTCGGCCGGATCGAAAACGATCTTGCCATGATGAAGCCGAAGCTCACCGGCACCGATGAGCACGGCAATCCTTTTGTGGTCACCGCAGATCACGCCGTCCAGGATGCGCGCAATCCTCATCGTGCGCGACTTTATAACGTCGAAGCCGACATTACGCTGGACAAGACCCAATGGATCAATGCCTCGGCAACAAGAGGCGCATTCGATATGGATGCCGGCTCGCTCAATTTGACGGACGGAATTTCCGTCTATTCCGATTCTGGTTATGAACTTCACACGGCGCGCGGCCATGTCGATCTGCGTCGCGGAATTTTCACTGGCCTCGATCCGGTAAGCGGGCAGGGACCTCTTGGCAATCTTCGCGCCGACCGGTTCGCCATCGATCAGAAAAAGCGGATGATTGAACTTTATGGCAATGTGCGGATGACGTTCTATGTCCAGCGCGCGAAGCGGGCTCCATGATGCGCAAACAGGTCCTGCCGGCGTTGCTGGCGCTGGTGGTTGTCTCTCTAGGCGCACGCGCACAGCAGTCCGGGCTTGGTCTCGGAAAGCACGACGCCAACCAGCCGATCGAAGTGTCCGCCAACGCGTTCGAGGCGGACATGAACGCCAAGACGGGGACTTATGTCGGCAATGTCATCGTGAAGCAGGGCGACTTCCGGTTGCGCGCGGATCGCGTGCGCGTGAACGTCGTCCAGGGCAAGCCCGATGTGATCACGGCCAACGGCAATGTTGTTTTCGAAGCGCCGTCGGGAAATGCGCAGGGCGATACGGGAGTCTACGATGTCCGTCCGCGCCTGATCACCCTGACCGGACGTGTTATCCTGACCAAACAGAAGAATGTGATGCGAGGGACGAAACTGGTCGTCAATCTCGTCACCGGAATGGCGAATCTGGCTGCGGGTGGGCAAGGGGCGCCGGGGGGGCGTGTGACGGGGCTCTTCGCACCGCCGCCTTCATCGACACCGCCGAGGCATTGAGGTTCATTTTTCCTTAAACGCGAACAGGCATGGTTTTTGCGGATGGGCATTAGCGGGGCGGACACGGGGAGGATGCGCGTCGTCGAAGGCGGCCGGGGCCTCGTCGTGACCCGGATTTCGAAATCATTCAACCGGCGTCCCGTCGTCCGCTCTGTGAGTCTCTCGCTCAAGCGCGGCGAAGTCGTCGGCCTGCTCGGTCCCAACGGCGCGGGCAAGACCACCTGCTTTTACATGATCAGCGGGCTCATACCGGCTGACGCCGGGACGATCGAGGTTGAAGGTCATGATGTGACGCGGCTCCCCATGTATCGCCGCGCGCGTCTCGGCATCGGTTACCTGCCGCAGGAAGCCTCGATCTTCCGCGGCATGACGGCGGAAGAAAACATCCGCGCGACGGCGGAACTCGTCGAGCCTGATCCGGCCCGTCTGGAATCCATGGTCGAGGAATTGCTGGCGGAGTTCGGCGTGACGCACGTTCGCAACACGCCCGCGCCGGCGCTGTCGGGTGGCGAAAGGCGCCGGGTCGAGATCGCGCGGGCCCTGGCAACCCATCCCTCATACATACTTCTCGATGAGCCGCTCGCCGGCATCGATCCGATCGCGGTCGGCGACATCCGCGACCTCGTGATGCATCTCAAGGATCGCGGCATTGGAGTCCTCATCACCGACCACAACGTCCGTGATGCGCTCGACATGATTGATCGCGGCTACATCCTTCACGACGGAACGGTACTGAAGGAAGGCACGCCGAGCGAAATCGTTGGTGATCGCGAAGTGCGCCGGGTCTACCTCGGCGAGCGCTTCTCTCTGTAACGGGTGGCGCGATCATGGCCCTGACACAGAGACTGGAGCTTCGGCAGGGCCAGACCCTCATAATGACGCCGCAGCTGCAGCAGGCGATCAAACTGTTGCAGCTCACCAATCTCGAACTCACCGATTACGTTGAACAGGAGCTCGAGCGCAATCCGCTGCTGGAACGCGACGAGAGCACGCAGCCAGAATCCGACCGTGAACCAGCGGCCGAAATCGTCGCGGACGAGAAGCTCGAAACCGAACTTTCGCGCGAGGACTTCTCGAAGGCTGTGGAGCTCGATGCCGAGAATGACGATTTGTATGAACCGGATGCACCAGTTGCCCACCAGACACCCTTAAGCGACTGGACCACGCTGCGGGCCTCGCAGTCTTTCGAGGGAGGCGAGTCTCTCGAATCCTCTCTCGCGAGCGGAGGCACGCTCAAGGATCATCTGCTCGACCAATTGTCGATTGCGGCGTTGACGCCGGCGAAAAGGCTGATCGGCGCCACCTTGATCGATGCAATCGACGAGTCCGGCTATCTGCGCGCGGAGACCGCGGAAGTCGCCGAGCGGCTGGGCATCCAGGAGGAGACTGTTCTGGAGGTGCTCAGCGTCATCCATGGCTTCGAGCCGATCGGCATCGGTGCGCGGCATCTTGGCGAGTGTCTGGCGCTGCAGCTCGCAGCAAAGGACCGGCTCGATCCCGCGATGCGCGCGATGCTCGCGCGCCTTGACCTTGTCGCCCGCCGGGACATTCCGGCCTTAAGGGACATCTGCGGCGTCGATGCGAACGATATCGACGATATGCTGAAGGAGATCCGCGAACTTACGCCGAAGCCCGGTCTCGCAATCAGCAGCGAGCCGGTTCAACCCGTCGTCCCGGATGTTTTCGTGCGCGAAGGGCCGGACGGTGGTTGGCACGTTGAGCTGAATTCAGAAACACTGCCGCGACTGATCGTGAATGCACAATATTATGCGGAGGTCTCCGCCGGCGCGCGGGACACCGCTTCCAGGACGTATCTCGCGGAATGCCTGAACGGAGCCAACTGGCTTGTGAAGAGTCTCGACCAACGGGCCCGGACGATCCTGAAAGTGGCGAGCGAAATCGTACGCCAACAGGACGGGTTTCTGACTCATGGCGTGCGTCACTTGCGTCCGCTCAACCTGAGAGCCATCGCGGACGCCATTTCGATGCACGAGTCGACGGTCAGTCGCGTGACCTCCAACAAGTACATCGCAACGCCGCGCGGCGTGTTCGAGCTCAGATATTTCTTCACGGCGGCGATTCAGGCGCTGAATGGAGCGGAGTCGCATTCGGCGGAAGCCGTGCGCGACCGCATTCGCGAGATGATCGCCAACGAGCCTGCCCGGGAAATTCTTTCGGATGACCGGATTGTGACGCTTCTCGGCGCGGATGGCATCAACATCGCGAGGCGTACCGTGGCCAAATACCGTGAATCGATGCGTATTCCATCTTCGGTCGAACGCAGAAGACAAAAAAGTACGACGATGGTGAACGGTTTTGCAGCTGCGCGCTGAGGGGCGCGGAGATTTTGCGAGTCGGTTGGCTCTGCGTAAACGTTTGGGTTTTTCAAGCGTTGACTTTGCATGGACCGGGGACTAAACACCGGCGCCTTTCAGGTGGGGGCGTGTCCGTTGCGGAACTATTGTGACGCCCGACGCGTTCAGCCCTCGCACAAGAACGGGCCAAAGTGGCTTCCTGATCCGACCCCATTTGCAACGCCCGCCTGCGCCGGTCTTTTTGGCTAAAAGCCTCCACAAAGGCATGTCATGAACATCTCGGATTTGCTCGCACCTGACGCCGTTCTGGCGGGTTTGAAGCCGCAGGGCAAAAAGCAACTTCTTCAGGAAATTTCTGCGCGCGCCGCGTTGATCACCCATGTTCCGGAACGCAAGATTTTCGAGACTTTGATGGAACGGGAACGGTTGGGAACGACCGGCGTGGGGCAGGGCGTCGCCATTCCGCACGGCCGCATCCAGGAGGTGACGACCATTCATGGCGTCTTCGCGCAACTGGATGCGCCCATCGACTACGCGTCGGTGGACAACCAGCCGGTCGATCTGGTCTTCATGTTGCTCGCACCGGCAAGCGCCGGCGCAGACCATCTGAAAGCTCTCGCACGCGTGTCGCGACTGCTGCGCAATCAACAGGCGTGCGAAAAGTTGCGCTCGGCGCGCTCAGCCGAAGCGCTCTACGCCATTTTGACCGAGCCGAGTGGCAACGCCGGTGCACAGGCGGCATAGCCTGGTTGCTTAGTGCACGCTTACCGGCGTGAGTTCATTCTGCACTGCCGCGCCGTAGGCCGATTCCCACGCATCCGTGAAGCCAAGGACGCTGCCGTCGACCGCGTGCAGCACGTAGATCTTTGCGCCTTCCGGCAGCGTGATCCCCGGGGGAATGATCCCCAACCGATGCGCTTCCTCGTTGCCCGTCGGCTTGATGTAAGCGATGCGCCCTGCGTTCAGCGCTTTCACTTCTTTCTCTTCGAATCGTTCGTCGTTCATGACGAACCTCCTTTCCCGTTCGCGGGGCTTGTGCCGGACGCCGATCGAATCTCGATCGTCCGCACCACGGGCTCTTCCTTCCGCCGAAACAGTTCGACGGTCAGCAGTCCGTTCTCAAGCACCGCGCCGGTAATCTCGATTCCGTCGGCCAGAACGAAGGAACGCTGGAACTGGCGCGCTGCAATCCCTCTATGAAGAAACGTTTTATCCGGGCTCTCGGTTTGCTTTCCGCGGATGACGAGCTGGTTGTCTTCAACGGTGACCGCCAGTTCGCTCCTGTCAAAACCTGCAACCGCAAGCGTGATACGGAGTTTGCCGTCGCCGGATTGCTCGATGTTGTAGGGCGGATAGGCATCGCCCGACGCCTTCGCGGTTCGCTCGAGAAGCCGCTCCAGGTGCTCGAATCCGAGCAGGAAAGGATTGTTGAATGGAACTGTTCTGTTCACGGCGCCAAAGCCCTCCTTCAAGCGGCTTTGAAAGTGGCGGCCCTTCCGGCACCGCACACCATCCAATGTGGGCATGGGCCACAGAGGATCAAGGGCTTCGGGTTCCGGGCATCGCGCCCCCAAGGCGGCCCTCGGACTAGGTACGCGCGGCGAGCGAACAGAGTTCCACGAGGGAACTGGGTAAGACCCAGCCGCCGGCTTCTTTCAGTTCGGCGGAGGCCAGTTCTCGGCGGCTCAGTCCGGCAAGTCCTTCTGACCACAGGGCCTCCCGAAGCCGCTTGATCGCGGCGTCATCCGGGATCGCGAGCCCTGCCAGGCTGCCCAACCGGGCTGCGGCGCCCAGGTCTCGGAGTGCCTCGAGGACATCGGCATAGCGCCCGCCCGGCACGAGCCGATGCCGGCCGAGCCACCGTGGCCACTCGCGAACCGCGAGTGTTGCGCCGGCCGCGAGCGCGAGCACGGCGACGGCCGCCCGCCGGCTTGTGGTCGAGCGAGCACTCAACGAAAAAAGCTCCTGATGTGATCGGCGAGCCGCAAGGTCAGGGCGATCAGATTGAGGGTGGGATTGGACGCACCATAGGTCGGAAACGTCGAACTTCCGGCAACAAACAGATTCGGCACGCCGTGGACGGCAAGATTGGAATCGACGACGCCCTGGTGCGGATCGTCATGCATGCGCGTCGTTCCCATGTGATGATTGCCCCAGTCCATGACCGAGAGCCATTCCGCTCTGGTCTTGCGATCGAGGCGGATCATTCCAGTGCCCGCTGCGAGCAGCTGGCGCCCCAGTTCGGTGAGCGAGGCCCGGTAGCTTTCCAGATCCGAGTCCGAAATCCGCATATCGAGACACAGCCTCTGCATCCCGAGTTGATCGCGCTCGGTGGTGAGATACACCCGCCGGGCCGGATCGGGCGCAAGCTCCATGCCACAGCCAAGGGAGTAAGCCTTCGCGGCGCTGTAATCGATGCCGAGCGACGAGGCAGCGGTGGCGATCGCGGCGCGTCCGAGATCATCAAGCTCGACAGCGTCGTCGACCGTGGTGAGCGAGCTCAGGGCTTTTCGGGATGTCCGATACCCAGCGTTTGGTGCAAACGTCGCACGGACGACCGCACCGTCGGCGTCGATGAAGTCCCTGTAAAAACCAGGGAGCTTTCCGTTGAAGACGACCATGGTCGCGGTGTCGCGCGGAATCGGATGATCGGCGAAATACCGCCCGACGCAATCGCCGCTATTGCCGACGCCCGTTCTCAGCACGTCATTGGACGCGAGAAGCAGCCGCGCGTTCTCGATCGCGCCTGCTGCGAGCACCGTATATTTCGGTTTGATGGTAAAGCGGCGACCGCTCAGCGTTGCCACGTCGATATGGTCGAGGTGGGCCGCGTCCGTCGACAGCCTCAGTCCGGTGACGTTCGCATAGGTGTAGAGGCGTAAGTTCTGGATGCGCTGCAAATCGCTCGCGTAGCGAGAGCCGAAATGCGTGGGCAGGATGCTGCCGCGCGTCTTGGAAAACTGAAACCAGCTCGTGTAGATGCCGCCTTGCGCGAGTGCCAGGGGCGCAGTGTCCAGCACCGCGGTCCAGCGTTTCGGTTCGTCGTAGATGAAAGGACCCGCTTCGACGAGCGCCTGCGCGCGGGCGAAGTAAGGCTCGAGTGTCTGACGCGGGAATGGCCAGCCCGAATGGGGAAGCCAGGAACGCGTCTCGAAATCGATCGCCTCGAGGGGGCGGCACCAGCCGCCCCAATGGTTCGTACTGCCGCCGAGGAACCTGAGCCGGGAACCGTCCAGCGGAAGGTACGGAACGCCCTTCTGGCTGCCGAGATAAAGACGCTGGGTGAGGGGATCGAAGTCTGTCCCACCGCTCTCGAGGATGACCACTGAGATCGGTGCGTTTGCCAGTGCCAGCGCAAGTGATATTCCGGCGGCGCCGCCTCCGATAATCGCAAGGTCGGGCGTCAGCGTGGTGCCGTCCGGCACCTGGCGCGCGTCGATGAAGGCGCTCAGCGAAATCCTCTCGATGAATCTGGGAGAGCCGCCAGTGCCTCAGGCGGCACGAAACGCAAGCTGTGCAACGAATTCCGGGCGAACGTGGATGGTGGAGCTGAGCGGGATCGAACCGCTGACCTCCTGCATGCCATGCAGGCGCTCTCCCAACTGAGCTACAGCCCCGAATTGCTTGTGCCGGCGGACACGATCGGTGCCGGCCCTATCTCTCGTCCTTCTCGATGTCGGCATCGATGATGCCGCTGACATCCTCTTCATCCTCTTCGACTTCTTCGAGGAGATTGGCGTCATCGCCATCTTCCTCGACATCTTCTTCGGCGATGTCCTCAAGATCGGCATCCTCGCCTTCGACCACCGACATGCCGGCATCTTCGGCCTCGGCCTCCTCGCTGACGGGCTCCTCCTCCTCTTCGTCCTCGTCGCCGGACGCGATTGGCGGCTCGTCGGGGACTTTCTCGATCGTGGCCTCTTCTTCGGCGGCGGCCTCTTCGGTCTCCTCGTTTTCCGTTTCGTCTTCGTCCCGTTCGGCCTCTTGAGCTTCAGCGGCGACCGGTTCGGGTTGCCTCGGGCGGCGCTGCTTGTAGAGTGCTTCCGGCTCGAAGGCGAAAGCGCATTTCGGACACTCGATCGGGCGCTTCTGAAGATCGTAAAAGCGGGAGCCACAGGAGGGGCAGACGCGCTTTGTCCCGAGATCGGCCTTGACCAAGTTGTTGCTTCCCATTCAGAAGGTTTTGAAGGCCGCGTCCCTTGCCACACGGGCGGCCTCGCTGTCAAAGAGGTTTTGACCGCGCGAAATGCCTGATTTGCAGGAACAAAAGCCACTTCTCGCCCGCCGTTCTCCGCCTCTTGGGGGGACGGTGTGCGTCCCGGGGGACAAGTCGATTTCGCATCGTGCGCTGATCCTTGGCGCCCTTGCCGTCGGCGAAACCACGATCTTAGGCCTGCTCGAAGCCGACGATGTTCTGAAGACCGCGGGTGCGATGCGCGCACTCGGTGCCGAGGTGCAAAGAGACTCGTCCGGCACGTGGCGCGTCTGGGGCCGCGGTGTCGGCGGACTGAGTGAACCCGAGGATGTTCTCGACTTCGGCAATTCGGGGACTGGCTCTCGCCTCGTTATGGGCGCCGTGGCGACGACGCCCATAACGTGCGTTTTCACTGGCGATGCTTCGCTGCGAAAGCGGCCAATGTCACGCGTGCTCGAGCCTCTGACCAGGTTCGGCGCACGATACGAAAGCCGCGAGGGTGGCTTGCTGCCGGCGACCCTGGTTGGCACCGGCCGGCCGATCGCCATTTCACACGAGCTCGCCGTTGCATCGGCGCAAGTGAAGTCGGCGCTACTTCTTGCAGCGTTGAATGCGCCTGGTCGGACACGGCTTGTGCAGCGAACGCTGACACGTGATCACACCGAGAAAATGCTTGCGGGTTTTGGCGCGCAGATCTTGGTCGAGCACGCGCCAGAGGGTGGCGAAGCCATCTCGTTGCTGGGCGATGCTGAACTCAAGTCCTGCGCGATCGAAGTCCCGCGCGATCCGTCATCAGCCGCGTTTCCTATGGTTGCCGCGCTGATCGTGCCGGGATCAAAGCTCGTAATTCCATCGCTGCTTCTCAATCCCCGAAGAACGGGTCTGATCGAGACGCTGCTCGAAATGGGAGCGCGTATATCGGTGCGCGACCGCCGGGAGAGCGGTGGCGAGGAGATCGGCGACATCGCGGTGGAGTTCTCCGAACTGAATGGCGTGGACGTCCCGCCCGAACGAGCGGCATCGATGATCGATGAATATCCCGTCCTCGCCGTTGCTGCGGCATTCGCCAAAGGCAAAAGCGTGATGCATGGCCTTGAAGAGCTCGCGTTGAAAGAAAGCGATCGCCTCACGTGCACCGTCAAGGCGCTCAGCGCATGTGGCGTGAGAGCCGAAGCGACGGAGAACACGATGATTGTCCACGGGCGGGGCCCTGGCGGAGTCAAAGGCGATGCACGCATAGCGACCGAGATGGATCATCGCATTGCGATGGCATTTCTTACGCTCGGGCTCGCGAGCGAACGGGCAGTCTCGGTCGATGATGCGTCGATGATCGGTACCAGTTTTCCCGGTTTCGAACGGATGGTGCGCGATCTCGGTGGCCTTCTTGCGGTTCCGAACCGATGACCCGCCCGGTCGTGATTGCCGTTGACGGCACGGCGGCATCGGGCAAGGGCACCTTGGCCAAGCAGCTCGCGCGACATTTCGGCTTTGCGCATCTCGACTCGGGTTCGCTTTACCGCCTCACGGCACTTGCGGTTCTCGAGCTCGGCGGCGATCCGACGGTAGAAGCCGACGCGGTCAAAGGCGCGCGCACAATCGATCTCTCGCGTGCCGGCGACGTTGCCATTCGGTCGGATCGCGTGGGTGCTGCAGCATCGAAGGTCGCCGCCATCCCTGCGGTGCGCTCCGCGCTTTTCGCTTTCCAGCGTTCTTTTCTCGAGCAGCCTCCCGGTGGCAGCGAAGGGGCGGTGATGGACGGAAGGGATATCGGTACGGTGATCTGCCCTGACGCAGCGGCGAAACTCTTTGTCGACGCCGCCCTCGACGTGCGTGCACGCCGCCGCTGGCTGGAACTCAAGGGCCTCGGGATAGAGCGGGATGTTGCGGGTCTCGTGAAGGAACTCGAAGCACGTGACCATGCCGACGCCACGCGGCCCATATCGCCAATGCGCCGGGCGCCGGACGCCGACTTGCTCGACACCTCTGCATTGGATATAGACGCCGCGCTGACGGCCGCCCTTGCTCTGGTCAGACCCAAAGTCGAGGCGGCGCTCAAAGCGAAGCCCAGGGGTTGAGGAGACCCGGCGACGCTTCCACCGGGCAAGGCCGTCTTCAACATTCCGAAACCATCAGCCGCGCACGCGCGCGGAAGACCGCCGGTCCTTTGCCGGTCGGCATAAGTATTTGAACGAGGAAAAATGGCTCGCGCGCAAACCGCAACTGTCCAGAAGGAAACGTCGATCGCTTCGCCCAGCCGCGAAGATTTCGAAGCGATGCTTGAAGCAAGTTTCGAAGAACGGGCTCCCACGGAAGGGGCAGTCATCCGCGGCCGTGTGGTTGGAATCGAGAACGACTTTGCGGTCATTGATGTCGGCCTGAAAACCGAAGGTCGCGTCTCGCTGCGGGAATTTGCGATGCCGGGCATGTCGCCCAAGGTCGGCATTGGCGACGAGGTCGAGGTGTATCTCGAGCGTATCGAAAACGCGCTCGGTGATGCCGTCCTGTCGCGCGACAAGGCGCGGCGCGAGGAGAGCTGGATCAGACTGGAAAAAGCATTCAATGAACAAACCCGCGTGCAGGGCGTAATCTTCGGCCGCGTGAAGGGCGGGTTCACCGTGGATCTCGACGGCGCGGTCGCGTTTCTTCCCGGGAGTCAGGTCGACGTGCGCCCGATGCGCGACGTTGGTCCCCTGATGAACCAGGCGCAGCCGTTTCAGATCCTGAAGATGGACCGGCGGCGCGGAAATATCGTCGTCTCGCGCCGCGCCGTGCTCGAGGAGCGCCGCGCGGAGGAGCGCTCATCGCTGGTCGCGAGCCTGCAGGAAAAGCAGGTGGTCGAGGGCGTGGTGAAAAACATCACCGACTACGGCGCCTTCGTCGATCTTGGCGGAGTCGACGGACTGCTGCACGTGACAGACATTGCCTGGCGGCGTGTCAGTCACCCGACCGAAGTGCTGACCGTCGGCCAGACGGTCACCGTCCAGATCATCAAGATCAACCACGATACGCAGCGCATCTCGCTCGGCATGAAGCAGCTGCAAACCGATCCCTGGGAGGGTGTTGGAGCGAAATATCCGCCGGGTGTCCGCTTCAATGGCAAGGTTACGAACGTTACCGATTACGGCGCCTTCGTGGAGCTCGAGCCCGGCGTGGAGGGGCTCGTGCACGTTTCCGAGATGTCTTGGGTGAAAAAGAACGTTGCGCCGTCGAAGATCGTGCAATCCGGTCAGGAGGTCGAAGTCCAGGTTCTGGAAGTCGATTCCAACAAGCGCCGGATCTCGCTCGGTCTCAAGCAGTGCATGGAAAATCCCTGGCAGACCTTCGCGGCGGCCCATCCGGTCGGGAGCATTATCGAAGGTGAGATCAAGTCGATCACGGAGTTCGGTCTTTTCGTCGGTCTCGACAGCGAAATCGACGGGATGGTGCATCTTTCGGATCTGTCGTGGGACAAGCCCGGCGAGCAGGTGATCGCCGAATATCAGAAGGGTCAGGTCGTCCAGGCCAAGGTCCTCGACGTCGATCCCGAAAAGGAGCGCGTCAGCCTCGGTATCAAACAGGTCTCCGGCGACCCGATGGAGAAGGTGGGCCCCCTCAAGAAGGGCGATGTTGTCACCGTCACGGTCTCCGAAGTGAACGACGGCGGCATCGAGGTGACGCTGGCCGATGGTGTGAAGGGCTTCATTCGCCGCTCCGATCTCGCCCGTGACCGCAACGATCAGAGGCCCGAGCGCTTCGGCGTCGGTGATAAGGTGGATGTGCTTATCACCTCGATCGACAAGGCGAGCCGGAAGATCTCTCTTTCGATCAAGGCCCGCGAGGTGGCTGAGGAGAAGGAAGCCGTCGCCCAGTACGGGTCCTCGGATTCGGGCGCATCGCTCGGCGATATTCTGGGAGCAGCGCTCAAAAAAGCGACCAAGAAAAAGGACGAGTGAGCGGAAATCTGGCCTCGCCCCGAAAAGCGCTTGTGTTTCAGTGGCTTCAGTTGACGCCCCGTGCAGCCTCTGCCAAGTTAACGCTGCCGGATCGCAGAATGTGACGATTCGGCAGCGGGGGCCTTGCGGGGGCAAGGGGATGATTAAATCCGAACTGGTTGCGCGGCTGACGCAGCGCTATCCGCACCTTTATCATCGCGACGTCGAGCGCATCGTCACGACGGTGCTCGACGAGATCACCAAGGCTCTGGCCGAGGGTCACCGCGTGGAATTGCGCGGTTTCGGCGCTTTCTCCGTGAAGGTGCGTCCTTCGCGGATGGGACGCAATCCGCGCACCGGCGAGCCGGTGTCGGTTGATGAGAAGCGGGCCCCATTCTTTCGTACCGGCAAGGAATTGCGCGAACGGCTCAATACTCGCGCAGCGCCTGCAGAGTAGCTCCTTGCCAGAGCCGTGCGTGTGGGCCTAAGCCTCGCGCAACATGAAGCCGACTCGCTCTTCGCAGCTTTTCATTGCGCTCGACACGCCGGATCTTCCGGAGGCGCTTCGCCTTGCGCGCGCGGTCAAACCGTTCGTACACGGATTAAAGATCGGTCTCGAATTTCTTACCGCCAACGGGCCTGACGGCGCGAGAAGAATTGTCGAACTGGGGCTTCCGGTTTTCGCAGATACGAAGTTTCACGACATTCCGAACACGGTCGCCGGCGCATCGCGCGCCATTGCTTCCCTCGGCGTGGCAATGTTCAACATTCATGCATCGGGCGGCGCAGCGATGATAGCTGCGAGCCGCGAGGCCGCGCGTGGCGTGAACCCGGATATCAAGCTCCTCGCCGTCACGGTTCTCACGAGCATGAACGGAGCCGATCTCGACGCGGTCGGCCAGCGCGGGCCTCTCGGAGAGCAGGTGGCGCGGCTCGCCGGCCTTGCGCATCGCGAGGGGGTTGACGGTGTCGTCTGTGGCGCGAGCGAGATCGGCGCTGTGAGGGCGGCCTGTGGCGAAAAGTTTCTGATCGTGGTCCCCGGCATTCGTCCAGAAGGCAGCGCCAATGCTGACCAGCGCCGGACCATGACGCCGGGCGAGGCCGCGCGAGCCGGCGCCGACGTCCTGGTCGTGGGCAGGCCCATTACGGCTGCGCGCGATCCGGGCGAGGCTGCCCATGCCATTGCGCGCGAGCTCGAGCACGCGATCGCCGCCTGACCTGGCCTTGCTTGATTTCATGATGGCCCGCGCCCATAAGGCGCGCCCCATGAGCCTGCTCGTAAAAATCTGCGGAATCGACAGGGTCGAAGCCGCCGACGCGGCCATTGCCGGCGGCGCGGATTTTTGCGGACTCAATTTTCACCCGCACTCGCCGCGCTTTCTAAAACCCGATGCCGCGCACGTATTGGCGGATCGTCTGCGTAACAGAACGCGAGTCGTGGTGTTGCTTTGCGATCCCGGCGATGAGCAGGTTGCCTCCGCAATCTCCGTCGCGAAGCCCGATTTCCTTCAGCTGCATGGCGACGAGCCGCCCGCGCGCCTCGCGCATATTCGCAGCCGTTTCGGAATTTCATTGATCAAGGCGCTCCCCGTCGCCGACAACGCCGACTTCGTCCGTGTGGCGAGCTACGAGCCTGTTGCCGACATGCTTCTGTTCGACGCCAAGGCACCCCCGGCCGCGTTGCGGCCAGGGGGGCATGGCGCAGCGTTCGATTGGACCTTGCTTCGTGGCCGGCGATTTCAACGTCCTTGGCTCCTCGCCGGCGGCCTGACACCGGAGAACGTCGCGCGTGCCGTCGCTGTCAGCGGAGCACGCGCCGTCGACGTGTCGTCCGGTGTGGAGGGGTCGCCCGGGCAGAAGAGCCCGGACCTTATCCGCGCGTTCATCGCAAATGCGCGCGCCTCGGCGCACATACCGGAGTCGCAGACATGAACTTGCGGCCCAATTCCTACCGTTCCGGTCCCGATCCGAGCGGGCATTTCGGCGGCTATGGCGGCCGGTTCGTTGCAGAGACCCTGATGCCGCTCGTTCTGGAACTCGAACGCGCCTACGAGCAGGCGCGCCGCGATCCCGCCTTTCACGCGGAGCTTTCCGGTCTCTTGCGCACCTATGTCGGGCGGGAGAGTCCGCTCTATTTCGCCGAGCGCCTGACCGCGCATCTGGGCGGCGCAAAGATCTATCTGAAGCGCGAAGACCTCAACCACACCGGCGCGCACAAGATCAACAATTGCCTTGGCCAGATGTTGCTCGCGCGGCGCATGGGAAAGACACGCATCATTGCGGAGACCGGCGCCGGCCAGCATGGCGTCGCCACAGCGACGGTGGCTGCGCGCTTCGGCCAACCCTGCATTGTCTACATGGGCGCGGTCGACATGGAACGGCAGCGGCCCAACGTCTTTCGCATGCGGCTCCTTGGAGCGGAGGTGCGCGAGGTGACGTCAGGATCGCGCACCTTGAAGGACGCGATGAACGAGGCGCTGCGCGACTGGGTCGCCCATGTGGACGACACGTTTTACATCATCGGCTCGGCCGCAGGGCCACACCCCTATCCCGCCATGGTGCGGGATTTCCAGCTGGTGATCGGAAACGAGACCCGCAGCCAGTTGCAGGATGCGGAAGGCCGGCTGCCCGATCTTGTCGTCGCCTGTGTCGGCGGCGGATCGAACGCGATCGGCATGTTTCACCCTTTTCTCGATGAGCCGGGAGTCGAGATCCATGGCGTCGAGGCGGCGGGCGAGGGGACGGACTCGCCCCGTCATGCGGCAACGCTGTCGAAGGGATCTCCCGGCGTGCTTCATGGCGCGCGCAGCTACCTGCTTCAGGATCGCGACGGGCAGGTGTGCGAAGCGCATTCCATATCGGCCGGGCTCGACTATCCCGGCGTTGGTCCCGAGCACGCCTGGCTGAAAGATCAGGGACGAGTGAAGTATTTCTCGGCGACCGACAAGGACGCGCTCGATGCCTTCGTGATGCTATCGCGTCTCGAGGGGATCATTCCCGCATTGGAATCGGCGCACGCGATCGCCCATGTGGCACGTGTGGCGCCGCGGATGCCGAAGGACTCCATTGTCGTCGTTTGCCTCTCCGGTCGTGGCGACAAGGATGTGTTTTCGGCCGCGGCGGCCCTGGGCGAGACGATATGAGCCGCATTGCGGGGCGTTTCGCGGAGCTCAGAAACGCGGGCAGGAGCGCGTTCGTGCCTTTCGTCACCGCCGGCGATCCCGATATGAGCACGTCTCTCGCGATCGTCTCCGGACTCGCCCGTGCCGGCGCCGACGTCATCGAGCTTGGAATCCCGTTTTCGGATCCGATGGCCGACGGCCCGACCAACCAGGCCTCCTATCTTCGCGCTCTCGCGTCCGGTGCAACCCTCCCGAAGGTGCTCGATCTGGTTCGCAAATTTCGCAAACAGGACGTCCAGACGCCGATCGTCCTCATGGGCGCATACAATCCGATCCACGCTTATGGAACGGCGCGGTTTGCCAAGGATGCTTCCGAAGCCGGCATCGACGGCCTTCTTGTCGTCGACCTTCCCGCCGAGGAAGACGAGGTGCTGCGCGTGCCCGCAAAAGCGCATGAGATGGATGTCATCCGCTTCCTCGCGCCCACCACCAATGATGCGCGGCTTGCGCGCGTGCTCGAAGGCGCGAGCGGTTATCTCTACTACGCCTCGATCGCTGGAATCACGGGAACGAAACGGGCCGACCTTCCGGGCATCCGCGCTGCGCTCGCGCGCATCCGAAAGGCGAGCGGTCTTCCCTGCGTGGTTGGCTTTGGAATCCGCACGCCGGAGGAGGCCGCAGATGTCGCGCGCGAAGCCGACGGCGTGGTGGTCGGCTCGGCGATTGTCAATCGGATTGCAACCTCGGTTGGGAACGGCGTTTCCGCCGATCGTCTGGTGACGGACGTTCTTGACTTTAGCGCTTCGTTAGCCAAATCGGTTCATGCGGCGTAGCGCCACTTTCGTGGTAGGGTAGGGAATGAACTGGATCGCCAATTTCGTCCGGCCGCGGATCAAGAGCTGGATTGCCACGCGCTCCAACGAAACGCCCGAGAATCTGTGGCGCAAGTGCAATTCCTGCGGTGAGATGATTTTTCATCGCGATCTCGCGCTGGCCCAGAATGTCTGTCCGAGCTGTGGCCATCACATGCGGATTGGCCCCCAGGAACGCTTCGCATCGATTTTCGATGGCGAGGCGTATGAGGAACTCGAGCCGCCCGAAGTCGCTGTCGATCCGCTGCGCTTCCGCGGCGAAAAACGCTATAGCGACGAACTCAAATCGGCGCGCGGAAAGCTTGGACGCACCGATGCGCTGAGCGCAGCACGCGGAACAATTGACGGGATGGCGGTGCTCGTGGCCGTCCAGCCTTTCGATTTTCTTGGCGGTTCACTCGGGATGGGGGTGGGCGAGGCTCTGGTCGAAGCCATAAGTCTCGCCGTCGCCGAGAAACGGCCCTTCGTACTCTTCGTCGCGTCGGGCGGTGCGCGGATGCAGGAGGGAATCCTTTCTCTCATGCAGATGCCGCGCGTAACGATCGCGGTCGAGATGCTTCACGAAGCGGGTCTGCCCTACGTCGTTGTTCTGACGGATCCGACCTTCGGCGGCGTGAGTGCCTCCTACGCCATGCTGGGGGATGTGCAGATTGCCGAACCCGGCGCGCGGATCGGATTCGCCGGACAACGGGTGACGCAGGGCCAGATCCGGGAACAGTATCCCGAAGGTTTCCAGCGTGCCGAATGGCTTCTCGCGCACGGAATGCTCGACATGGTGGTCAGCCGCCACGAGATGAAGGAAACGCTGTCGCGCGTCCTGCATCTGATGATGAAGAAACCGCGGCCGAAGCATCGCGCGCCCGAAGGTGACGTGGTCAACGGCACGGCGACGCGCTTCGTACCCGAGAGCGCCACTGGCAATGGCATCGCCAGGAATGGCGGGAACGGCGCCAGCGCGTGATGACGGCGGCGCTCAAGAGCGACGCCATCCTCGAGCGGCTCTCAAGACTTCATCCAAACAAGATCGAACTCGGGCTCGAACGCATTGGCAGACTGCTCGCGGCTCTCGGACATCCCGAGCGCGTCCTGCCTCCTGTGATTCACGTTGCCGGGACCAACGGAAAAGGCTCGGTCTGCGCGTTTTTGCGTGCCATGCTCGAAGCGCATGGCCTCAAGGTGCACGTCTACACCTCGCCGCATCTCGTGTGGTTTCACGAGCGGATTCGCCTCGCGGGCAAGCTGATCTCCGAGGAGGAGTTGCAATACACGCTCGAAGAATGCGAGCGCTTCAATGAAGGCCAGCCGATCACCTATTTTGAAATCACCACGGCGGCGGCGCTGCTCGCCTTTTCGCGCCACAAGGCCGACGCGCTGATTCTGGAGGTCGGCCTTGGCGGCAAATATGACGCCACCAATGTGGTCGCACATCCGAAAGCGACGGTCATTACTCCGGTGGGCTTCGATCACATGGAATATCTCGGCCATTCGCTCGCGGGCATTGCGGCGGAGAAGGCCGGCATCATCAAGTCGCGGGTGCCCGTGATCGTCGGTCCGCAGGAGGACGTCGCGCGTGATGTCATCCTGCGCCGCGCGGATGCACTGAGTGCACCGGTCGCTGCCTTCGGCCAGGACTTCTTCGCGCATCAGGAACATGGCCGCATGGTGTTCCAGGATGACGACGGTCTGCTCGATCTTCCCCTGCCGCGGCTCGTCGGACGCCACCAGATCGAGAATGCGGCCGTGGCGATCGAAACCCTGAGACGAACCGCGGCGGAATGGGCAGGCGAGACCGCGATCGAACAGGGCGTGCGCAGTGTCGATTGGCCGGCACGTCTCCAGCGGCTCTCGCGCGGACCTCTCATCGAGGCCGCACCAAAGGGCGCGGAAGTTTGGCTCGATGGCGGCCACAATCCCCATTGTGCGGCGGCGCTGGCGCGCGCCGTTGCCGACCTCGAAGAACGGGCGGAAAAGCCCCTCTACCTGATTTGTGGCATGCTCGCGAGCAAGGATGCTCCGGGCTTCCTTGCTCCGTTCCGCGGGCTTGTCCGTCACGTTGTGACCGTCAGCGTTCCCGGCGAAGCAAGCTTCGGATCCGGGGCGCTCTATGATCTCGCGCGCAAGGCGGGCCTCGACGCCGCCCCGGCCGAGGATCTCGAAGACGCTATGTTGCAGCTTTCCGCGTGGGCGCGGGCGCGGACCCATGAGCCGCCGCCACGGATCCTCATTTGCGGATCCCTGTATCTCGCGGGCACCGTGCTCGCACGGAATTCCTGAACGTGAGGGCCGCGGCGCTTCTGGTGGCTTTCGCCATCGCGCTCGGCGCAAGCGCGCAAGCAGCGCCACGGCCGTCCTGCCCGCTGCCCGCGCAGAAGCCGATGCTCGTGGCGCAGCTCTTCTTCGGATTGAGCGTCAAAGGTCGTGGTCCGGTCACGCCGCGCGAGTGGCGCCGCTTCGCTGATCGCGTTCTCACGCCGCACTTTCCCGATGGATTTACGGTTTATGACGGAAAGGGCGAGTGGCGAAACGGAAGCGCGGGGCCCATCATCCGGGAGGACTCGAAGGTTCTCCTGGTCGCCGGGCCGGACGACGCGGAGTTCCGCGCGGCGATCACAGCGGTCGCCGATGCCTACAAGCAGGAATTCGGCCAGCTCTCCGTGGGTGTCCTGACAGAGCCGGGCTGCGGCGCGTTCTGAGCGCGCCCGTTCAGATCGAGGATTCGATCCACTCCTTGATCTTCGATTTGGGCAGGGCGCCGACCTTGGTCGCTGCGACCTGGCCTTGGCTGAAGATCATCATGGTAGGGATTCCGCGCACCCCGTACTTTTGCGGGATATGCGGGTTTTCGTCGATGTTCAGCTTGGCGATAGTCACGCGGTCCTGGAGTTCGCCCGAAAGCTCTTCGAGCGCCGGCGCGATCATTTTGCAGGGGCCGCACCACTCCGCCCAGAAGTCGACCACGACGGGTTTCTTGCTCCCGATGACATCGCTCTGAAACGATGCGTCGGAGACCTTCAGCGGAGGCATCTGATTCCTCGATAACGTGCTTTGGAAATCTAGGAACGCCCCCCATCGGGGTCAAGGCGCGCCTTGATGGTTGTAATCCGTTCATCGAGCAGCTCCGCGCCCAACGCCATCAAACAAGGCCCGTCGGTCCAGAGGAGCGCGCATTCAACCCTCTTTTCCGGGAAGACCTTTCCGAGCGCCGCGCGGTAGAGCGCCATCTGCGAGATGTAAGAAAGCGGCACATCCTTTTCGCTCTTGGGCGGCGGCCGGTTTGTCTTGAAGTCGATCACCAGCACGCGTTCGTCGGTGACGCAGAGCCGGTCGACTCGCCCGTTGACGCGCGCCTCAGGCCCAAGTTCTGGAAGTTCCGCGGTGAGAGCAATCTCGGCAAGCGTTCCTTGCGCAAACGCGGGCGCAAAGACAGGATCATCGATGACGCGCAGCGTCTCGGACAGAAACGCCCCCGCGTCTTTTTCATCATCGAGCTGTTGGCGCAGAAACCGCATGGCCGCCTGCGCACGGTCTCGTGGAGGAATGTCGGGAAGCTGCGCAAGCAGCGCGTGGATCAGGAGGCCTCGCCTGAATCGCATTGCGCCGCGAGGTCCGCGCGGCGATGGCGCCGAAGCCGTGTCCTCGTCGAACTCCGATGGACGCAGGAGGCGAGGCGCTTGCTGCTCTGGTTTCGCCCGCGATATCCACGACGGAAGCGGTGACAGCTCCGACATGGCTTCGAGGGCCAGTCCATATTGGTCGCTCGGACTGCCGAGAACGTGGATCACCTCTCCGTCGCGCGCCATGGGCTTAGCGATTCGTGCCGCCGCGCTGTGGCAAAGAGTGTACCAGGAATCCGGCGCGATCCCGTTTTTCGTTTCGAAACCGCAGATGTAAAGCCGGTCGCGCGCGCGTGTCATGGCGACGTAGAGCAGGCGCCGGTGCTCGCGCAGGATCGCGTCCTGGGCCGCGTTCGTGGCCGCGATTACTGGCGGCAATTGTGTCGCCTCGCCGACCGGAAAGAAGACGCTGTCTCCGTCGAAAAGAACGTGTCCCTTTTGCGTGGGAGATTGCGGCACGGTGGTCGTATCGGGAAGAAAGGCGATGTCCGCTTCCAGACCCTTGGCGGCATGAACCGTCATGACGCGGACTTCGTCGCGTCCATGCTCCATGTCTCGCCGGATTTCCGCGCCGCCGCGCTCGACCCAGTCGAGAAAGCCTTCAAGCGACGGCGGATTCTCGCGTTCATAGGTGAAAGCGAGCGAGAGAAATTCCTCGATCGGATCTTCGGCCTCGGCCCCGAGCCTTTCGAGAAGCTTTTGCCGAAGGCCATGGACCGCGAGCGCACGCGTATAGAACTCGTAAGGCCTGAGCCGCTCGGCGCTGGCAAGCACATCGGCGAGCACGCGATGGACCAGGCTGAAATTCTGTTCGCTCGCGCGGTTCACGAGCTCAGGCCAGAGCTTGCCGGCTCGCGCATGGCACAGCAGAAGGAGATCCTCCTCGCTCATGCCGCCGAGCGGCGAGCGCAGGACGGTCGCCAGCGTCAGGTCGTCCTCGGGCTGCAGCGCGTACCGGCCGAGTGCGATGAGGTCTCGAACCGCAAGCTCGTTGGCGACCCGCATCCGGTCGGCACCGGCGACCGCAATACCCCGTTCCTTGAGGGCGCGAATGACAAGCGGCGCGAAGGGCTCGCGGCGCGGCAGCAAGATCATGATGTCGCCGGGCCGGATCGGATGATCATGGTCGGGCAGCGTCACGCGGCGGTCACGCCAGAACGCGATCTGTGCGGCCACCTTCTCGGCCAGCCGCGCCGGCGCGCTCGCTTGCGAGGGTTGATCGACTTCGCGTTGCGGATCGGGTTCCGGTGCGTCGGGCGGCTTGATCGTCGGCCAGACTTCGACGCGGCCGCTGGCATTCGCGCGCTCGGCGTAATGGTGGATCTCCTGATCCGTGCCCGAGAGCCCGCGGCGCGCTTCGGGGCTCGCAAAGACCGCGTCGACGAAGTTCAGGATTTCCGGCGCGGAGCGTCTCGAATTTTCGAGCGGCTCGTTTGCGAAATCGCGTTCGGCCGCCATGGCCATCTGCTCGAAATGGCGCCGGAAACGATCAAATTGATCGGGATCGGCGCCCTGGAAGCTGAAGATGGATTGCTTCTCGTCGCCGACGGCAAAGATCGTGCGCACAATTGGTGAGCGTCCGCCGCCCGCGAAGAATTCCTCCGTCAGCTTGCTGACGACGGCCCATTGCTCGGGATTGGTATCCTGCGCTTCGTCGACCAACACGTGATCGATCCCGCCATCGAGCTTGAAAAGAACCCACTGCGCGGCATCGCTTCGGCGGAAGAGACGATCGGTCAGGACCACGAGATCGTCGTAGTCGAGCGCGCCGCGCTGCGCTTTGAGCGACGCGTATTCACGGTGCACCGCACGGAAGAGCGCGACGAGCGCGTGGGTGAGATCGGCCGCGCGCACCGCATCCCTGCGGGCCTGG
>Ga0070734_10001643_pt1 | contig 31260 bp, 24 predicted proteins | sample Coa_R1_8_FD_66444 | JGI IMG/M metagenome (GOLD analysis project Ga0070734, IMG submission 66444) | Surface soil microbial communities from Centralia Pennsylvania, which are recovering from an underground coalmine fire - Coalmine... | ecosystem: Environmental > Terrestrial > Soil > Unclassified ... | reverse complement strand
CCGTCGTCCAGCAGGCGACGGGCGAGGACTGGCCCGAGGCGCGCCTGTCGTTCTCGACCGCCATGCCGGGGCGGGGGATCGAGCTTCCGGAGCTCCTGACCTGGACGCTGGGCGAGCGGAGCGAGTTCGTGCCGCGCCCGCGCGCCCGCGCGGCGCCGCCCGTCGAGCCGTCGTACCCGGTGCCCACCGAGCCCGTCACCGACGAGAGGCGCGCCCTCGACGCCGCGGTGGTGCGCGCGCGTCTGGCCCAGGCGCGGAACGCGCCCCCGTCGGTGGGCGCGCTCCGCGCCATGGAGATGAAGGACGTCGTGGTGCAGGACCGGGCGCTCGACGATCTCATCGACGCCGGGCTGGCCAAGAGCGCCCCCGCAAGTCCGCCGCCGGCGCCGGCGGGTCCGCCCGCGGGGGTGGCGCGCGCGATGAGGCTGGCCGAGCGGCCGCGCATGCAGAAGTACCAGGCGAACGAGGCTGTGGAAGCAGAGCCGGCGTCCGCGGCCAGCGAAGCGGACGGCGAGGAGGTTGCCACCCGGCCCCGGACGCTGGGCCGGAGGTCGCCGCTGGCGTCGGCGCCGGCGGTCGGCAAGCGGGCGGGAGCGCCGCCGCCGCCGCCGGCCCGCCGGATGCCGCTGGCGCTCTACGACACGCCGCCGCCGTCGGAGGCGCCGCGGCTCTCCGATCCCTACCTCCCGGCGGTGAGCGCGGGTGGGTTCGCCTTCGTCTACCGTGCGCCCACGCTGGTGGCCGTCCCCAGCACCGGCAAGGAGATCCGGATCCCGCTCGCCTCGGCGACGTTCGGCACGACCGCCTACTACCAGGCGACGCCGGCGCTGGCGGCCACCGCCTTCCTGCACGCGCGCGTCCGCAACGACGGCGCGCGGCCGCTGCTGCGCGGTCCCGTGGCGATCTTCGGCGACGGCGAGCTGGTCGGGGTGGGCGAGATCCGGACCACCGGACCATCGGGGGACATCGAGCTGCCGATGGGGGCGGACCAGGACGTGCGTGTCGTTCGCCAGGTCGTCCCGTCGACGCGCACGACGGGCCTGATGTTCAAGAGCGACGAGACCACCTACGAGGTCAAGATCCAGATCGGCAACTACAAGAAGCAGCCGGTGACCGTCGAGGTGACCGATCAGGTGCCGCGCAGCTGGAACGACAAGGTCGACGTCAAGCTGCTGGGCACCGACCCGAAGCCGCTGGGCGACCTCGACCTCGACGGGACGCTCCGGTTCAAGGTCGACGTCGCCGCCGGGGCCACGCGCACCGTGACGCTTCGTTACCAGATCACGCGGCCGCACGACTGGGAGCTCTACCAGCGATGAGACGCTGGCTGCTGGGCCAGACGGTCACGCTGGCGGCGCTGACCGCGGCGCCGGCGCTGGCGCGCGCCGCGGCGCCGGCGGGCGAGGTCGACGCGGTCGTGGTGTTCGCCGATCGCGCGAAGGTGACCCGCCTCGTCGCCGCGCTCTGCGAGCAGGGCGTGGCGCGCGCGACCTTCGAGCGGCTGGCGGCGACGCTCGATCCGCGCACGCTGCGCGGCGACGTGCTGGAGAAGGCCGACGTGATCGGGCTCGCCTCCGACGTCGCGAACGAGGCGGTGCCGCCCGAGACGCGGGCCACGGCGCTGCGCGACCAGCAGGAGAAGATCGAGGCCGAGCTCCGTGCCGGCGGGACGCGCGCCACGGCGATCCGGACCGAGCTCGACGACATCGAGGGCTACGCGCACCTCGTGAGCTCGAACCTGCGCGAGGGGATGCGCAACCCGCAGCCGGCCACCGCGGCCTGGGGCCAGTCGCTCGACGGCCTGCGGAAGCGGCGCGCGGCCCTGGAGGACGAGCGGCGCAGGCTGGCGGTCGCGGAGCGCGCGCTGCGCCTCCGCCTGGACCGGCTGGGCCGCGAGCTCGGCGCCCTCGGCGGGACGCCGCGCTCGTACCGGACCGCCACGGTGACGATCGATTGCCGGGGCCTGCGCGAGGTGACGGCGTCGCTGTCGTACGTGGTGCCGGGCGCGACCTGGCAGCCCGACTACGACCTCGACTTCGTGCCGAGCGGCAAGGCCAAGGTCGGTCCCGGGGTCGCGCGCCTCACCGTCGGCGCCGTGGTCCGGCAGGCAACCGGCGAGGACTGGCCGGCCGCCCGCATCTCGCTGTCGACCGCCAAGCCCAAGCTGGGGACCGAGGCGCCGCGCCCGGCGCCGCTGCTGGTCGACGGCTACGCGCACGAGCAGGCCAAGGTCATGGTGCAAGCCGAGGAGCGCCGCGAGCAGCTCGACACGGGCGGTGCCACCCGGGGCGCCGGCCCGGCGTCGGTCTCGCTCGACGACAAGGGGAACGCCTTCGTGCTGACGCTGCCGCACCGGGTGACCGTGATCGCCGACGGGCGGCCGATCTGGGCGCCGGTCGACGTCGTGGAGGGGCCGGCCGCCTCGAAGCTGGTGGCCACCCCCAAGCTCGACGCGCACGTCTTCCAGGTCGTCGCGCTCAAGAACCCGGCGGCCTACCCGCTGCTCGAGGGGCGGGTGCGCAGCTATCGCGGCGGCTCGTACGTCGGCGACACGCAGCTTCGTTACCAGGGCATCGGCGCGCCGTTCGAGGTGTCGCTGGGGGTGGACGACGACCTGGCGGTCGAGCGCCAGGTGATCCAGGAGAAGGATCGCGACGCCTCGTTCCTCGGCTCGACCAAGCACATCGTGCGGGCCTACCGCATCAAGCTGACCAACCGCGCCTCCAGCGGGACCGAGAGCGTCGAGCTGCGCGAGAACGTTCCGGTGTCGAAGATCGACGACGTGAAGGTCGAGCTCTCGGACGCGCAGACCTCGCCGGGCTACGCCTTCGATCGCGAACGGGGCTTCGTCACCTGGACGGTGTCGCTCCAGCGCGGCGAGTGGCACGCCATCGACCTCGCTTACACGATCCACCTGCCCGACGACTGGCAGGTCGGCGGCGGACCCTGACCGGCGGGAGGCTGGCCGGCTAGACCTGCCGCCGCTCGGCGGGGATCGAGAAGACGAGGAGCGGGCGCGGCGGGGCGGACCCCAGCGCGGCGCGCGGGGTCGGGCCGCGGAGGCTCGACTCCATCGGATCGATGAAGCTCTGCTTGAAGCCGACCACCATCACCGGATCGCCGTCGCGGAGGGCGTAGACCTGCCAGCCCGACGGCGTGGCGCCCGAAGGGACGCCGAGGTCGGAGCAGAGGTGCCGCAGCTGGTGGCTGTCGAGCGCGACGTTGGGTCTCCCGAAGATGCGCCCCCCGGCGACCTGGATCGGGATCGAGCGGCCCTCCTCGTCGACGAGCTCGAAGTCGTGCACCGACTCGAACACGCCGGGGAACGTGTCCTGGCAGGGGAGGGCCACGCCGATCGCGCTGTCGCCCCCGAGCGGCTTTTCGAGGTGGAGCCTGCCGCGCGCCCAGCCGACCACCGAGACGATCTTACCGTCGGGCTCCCCGGCCAGCGCCGTCCAGTCGTCGGCGGCGATGCTGTCGGCGTCGCGCGCCAGCAGCTTCTCGATGCGCGCGCTCTTCACCCGCAGGATCGACCGCCGGATGCCGGGCCGCATGAGCACGAACAGGCCGCCCACCACGAACCAGGAGATCCGTCCGGAGAAGAACGGCGTCACGTAGAGAAAGATGACGACGCGCGCGACCCACCGCAGCAGGTACATCGCCACCACGAAGACCGCCCACAGGAGCCACCCGGTGAAGTCGATCCGGGCGGCCTCGCCGGTCGAGAGCCAGGCCCGGGCCGGATCGTCGTTGAGCGCCGCCAGGCGGTGGAGCGGAAGGACCTGCGACGCGCCGGACGTCCCGAACATCCCCACACCCGCATGATATCCGAATTACCGGGTCGGGTGGGCGCGCAATCCCTTGGCGAACAGGCCCAACCCGCCCGCAATGAGCCCGAACATCACGATCGTCATCCAGAGGCTGGTCGGCTGGAAGTAGATGTCGAGGTTCATCAGCACGCCGACGAGGATCAGCGCGACGCCCGCCGCGGCCAGCAACCAGCCGAGGAACGATTTGCCGTTCCGCGCCAGAAACCCGACACCGACCAGCAACGGCAACAACGTGAGGCCAAAGCTCGTTTGCGGCGCGCCGGCGAAGCGCCAGAACGAGGTGTGGACCGTGACGCGGTTGAACACCAGGTAGACGCCGACGGCCATCATCACCAGGCCGAGGAAGAACGATCCCTCGCCCCCCGGCGTGCCGCCCGGCTCGAACTTCGGTCTGCCCGCGAGGCTCCCCCCGGTCTCGGCCATGGGCCACGATTGTAGCCCGGGATCCCCGCCGTCAGCGAACGCAGCGGACCCAGGCGCCGGTGAAGTAGTTCCACTCGGGGCCGCCGTTCTTGCCGGTGGCCGTCCCCGAGTTGTAGCCGGTGAAGCCGTCGTCGAAGTTGATCGCCCAGCCGTAGCTCGAGGTTCCGTAGGTGGTGCTGGCCCAGTACCAGTTGTTGGAGTACGAGCCGTACTTGGTGTTGGGGAACATCGTCTTGTTGATGGCCGGCGCGACGTGCGCCTCGTCGACCAGCGTGGCCAGCTCGTTGATGCTGGGGACGCGCCAGGTGTGCCCGTTGAGTGCCAGCGACGCGCAATAGCCGGCGGCGCCCGACCAGGCCATCACGGCGGCGCCCGACGGCGTCGCCGAGTCGGTCTGCTGCCAGACGAGGCCCGTGTAGTTGTCGGTCACCTCGCCGTTCGCGGCGGTGTACTGGCCGGGCGGCGGGACGGCGAAGTCGCTCTGCCCCTCGCCGCTGCCGTTGCCGCGCACGCAGCGCACGTAGGCCATGCTGGTCGTCTTGGCGTACGCGTTGCTGGTGAAGCCGCTGCTCATCCCGTAGATCCAGGAGAACCCGCTGGTGTTCTGGCCGGTGATCGTCTCGTACCAGTCCGATCCCGTCCGGTAGTAGCCGGATGGCTCCTTGGGGAAAGCGGTCGTGTCGATGGCGTCACCGGTGCGCGCGAAGTCGACCAGCGAGGCCATCTCGACGCGCGTCGGGAGGCGCCAGTCGGTGAACCCGGCGTAGCCGCTGCTGGCCAGGCTGGCGCAGTGGTCGGAGTTGTCCTGCCAGTAGCCCTGGGTCGTGCCGGGCGCCTTCTCCCAGTCGAGGCAGGTCACGTTGTCGTGCACTGCGCCGTTGCCGAGGTCGGTGGTGCTGGCCGGGTTGGGGAGCCCGCTCGCCGCCGGGTTGGGCATGTGCCAGCAAGGCCACTTGTGGCTGCCGCAGGTCGCCGGGACGCAGGCGCCCGTGCTGCCGCCGGAGCCGGTGGTGCCGCCGGTCGCGGACGCGCCGCCCGCGCCGGTGGTGCCGCCGGTCGCGGACGCGCCGCCGGAGCCGGTGGCGCCGCCGGTCGCGGACGAGCCGCCGGAGCCGGTGGTGCCGCCGGTCGCGGACGAGCCGCCGGTGGCGCTGCTACCGTCCGTGCCGCCGGTCGCTGAAGCGCCGCCCGCGCCAGCCGGGGAGCCGTTTCCCCCGCACGCCGTCAGGACGAGCGCGGCGCCCAGCAAACAGAAGGGTGATCGGAGGCGCATTTCGTTATTCTCCCGCCTGCCATGGTGAAAGGGCAAACCGCTCGGTTTTTGGTGCTGGGGTGTCTGGTGGCAGGCTGCGCGGGGGCGCCGCCGCCCGCGCCCGGGGCGCCGCACCCGGTCCCGGCGCTCGACGGCGCCTGGGAAGGGACGCTGGAGGTCGCCGCCGGCGTCCGAGTCCGGGCGGTCCTGCACCTCGTCTACGCGGCGCCCGGGTGGACCGCCACGTTCGACAGCCCGGATCAGAACAGCTTCGGCATCCCCGCCAAGAACGTGAGCGTGGACGCGCGCCACGTCCGCGCCGACGTGCCCGACGTTCCGTTCAGCTACGACGCCACCGTCGACGGACAGCGCCTCCTCGGCACGCTCATCTGGAACGGGCGGCACTACGTGCTGAACCTCGAACGGCGCGTCGCCCCGACCGCGACCCCGGCGGCGCCGCCGGCCCCGCCGCCCGCCTCGATCGCGGGGGCCTGGGCCGGGGCGCTGGAGATCAGCGGCATCCGGCTGCGGCTGGTGGTGAAGATCAAGCCCGCGGGCTCCCCCTCCGGCTGGACGGCCACGGTCGACAGCGTCGACCAGCACGTCCGGGACATCACCGTCGACGAGGTGACGTTCGCCGGGGGCGAGCTCAAGCTGGTGCTGCGCGGGATCAACGCCAGCTACGCCGGGCGGGTCGCGGGCAGCGCCATGACCGGGAAGTGGACCCAGAACGGACAGGCCTGGCCGCTCGACCTGCACAAGACCGATCGCCCGCCGAGCGCGGCCGTTCGACCACAGGAGCCGAAGCGGCCGTTGCCGTACCGCGAGACCGGCGTCCTGGTCGAGAACCGCGCGGCGAAAGTCACGCTCGCCTGCACGCTGACCGAGCCGGAGGGGCCGGGGCCGTTCGGGGGCCTGGTGCTGGTGACCGGGTCGGGCCCGGAGGATCGCGACGAGGCGGTGTTCGGCCACCGGCCGTTCCTCGTCCTCTCGGACGCGCTCACGCGGGCGGGGGTGGCCGTCCTGCGCTGTGACGATCGGGGCGTCGGCCGCTCGACGGGCGACTTCGCGGCGGCGACCACGTTCGACTTCGTCGACGACACGCTGGCCGAGCTCGCCGAGCTGCGCGCGCGTCCCGAGATCCTGCCGCACCGGGTCGGCCTCCTCGGGCACTCGGAGGGGAGCCTGGTCGCTGCCATCGCGGCGACCCGATCGAAGGACGTCGCGTTCCTCGTTCTCCTCGCCGGTCCGGCGCTGCCCGGCGACGAGACGATGGACCTGCAGCGCGGGTGGTTCGAGCGGGCGGCGGGGCTCTCGCCCGAGCAGGTCGCGCACAGCAAGGCCAACTGGGATCGGGCGTTCGCCATCCTCAAGACCGAGAAGGACGCCGCCGCGGCCGAGAAGAAGCTCCGCGCGCTCTACGACGGGTTCCCCGAGGCCGATCGCGCGCAGCTCGAGGCCGCGGGTGGCTTCCCGGCCATCGCCAAGCAGATCCTCACGCCCTGGTTCCGCACCTTCATCGGCCTCGATCCGCGGAGGTACCTGGCGAAGGTGAGGGTGCCGGTCCTGGCGCTCAACGGTCAGGTCGACCGCCAGGTGCTGGCCCCCGAGAACGTCCCCGCGATGAGACAGGCGCTCCGGCGCGACGCCGACGTGACCGTCCGCGAGATGCCGGGCCTCAACCACCTGTTCCAGAGCGCCAAGACCGGCTCCTTCACCGAGTACGCCGAGATCGAGGAGACGATCTCGCCGGCGGTCCTGGAGCTGGTGGGCGCGTGGGTCGCCGCGCACGCCCGGTAGGGCGCGCGGCGACTCAGCCCTTCACGCACAGGACCTGCTTGAGCTCGGCGACGATCTCGACCAGATCCGATTGCTCGGCCATCACCTTGTCGATGCTCTTGTAGGCCTTCGGCGTCTCGTCGATGACGCCCGGATCCTTGCGGCACTCGACCCCCTCGGTCTGCTCGCGCAGATCGCGGACCTTGAAGCGCTTGCGCGCCTCGGTGCGGCTCATGCGGCGCCCGGCGCCGTGTGACGCCGACTCGAACGACTGCGCGCTCCCCTTGCCGCGAACGATGTACGACTTGGTCCCCATCGAGCCGGGGATGATCCCCAGGTCGCCGGCGCCGGCGCGGATGGCGCCCTTGCGGGTCACCAGCAGCTCCTCGCCGAAGTGCCGCTCCTCGGCGACGTAGTTGTGGTGGCACGAGATCGCCGGCGCGAGCTCGATGTCGGGCCAGCGCCGGCGCAGAAGGTCGGCCAGCAGCGCCAGCATGACCTCGCGGTTGAACCGGGCGTAGTCCTGCGCCCAGTAGAGATCGCGCCGGTAGCGCTCGAACGGCGCCGTGCCGGCCAGGAAGACCGCCAGGTCGCGGTCCTCCAGCGCCTCGTTGTGCCCGAGCCGGCGCGCGATCTCGACGTGGTGCTGCGCCAGCGCGGCGCCGATGCGGCGGCTGCCCGAGTGGAGAATCACCCAGACGGCGCCCGTCGTGTCGAGGCACAGCTCGATGAAGTGGTTGCCGCCGCCCAGCGTCCCCAGCTGACAGGAGGCGCGGCCGGCCAGATCGCCGACCTTGCCGTCGAGATCGCCGAACCGCTTCATCAGCAGGGCGCCCGTGGTCCGCAGATCGTCGGGCAGCCCCTCCCAGGCCGGCGCGTCGTGCGCCGTCATCCCGACGGGGATGGCGGCCTCGATCTCGCCGCGCAGCGCGCGCAGATCGTCCGGCAGGTGCCGGGCCTCGAGCGAGGTCCGCACGGCGGCCATCCCGCAGCCGATGTCGACCCCGACGGCGGCCGGCGCCACGGCGCCGCGCATGGCGATCACCGACCCGACGGTCGCGCCGCGCCCGGCGTGGACGTCGGGCATGACCGCCACGTGGTGCGCCACCCAGGGGAGGGCAGCCACGTTCTTGAGCTGCGCCACCACCCGCGAGTCGATCTCCTCGAGCGGCGCCCAGACCGCAATGGGGACGTTACGTCCTTTGATGGTGGAAAACGGCACGTTCATCTCTCCGTGGAATGGTCATTGTCAAACAGCCGGGTGGCGTCGTCGCGCCGGAAGCGGACCTCGGGCGTCCGTTTGAGGCCGAGGCTCTCGGCCAGCCGGTTGCGCAGCAGCGGCCCGACGCGCGTCAACGCCGCCTCGACCTCGGGCCCGGAAGGCGGCGCCCGGTACCAGATCCGGGCGCAAGAACCGTCCGGCGTGAGGTCGACGAACGTGATTCGCACGCCCTGCAGGCGTCCGTCGCCGAGCTCGTTGTCGAACATGAAGCTCACCTCTTCTCGAATCAGCTCTTGCAGGCGCACGGACCGCGTCGCGAAGCCGTCGCGCTCGCGCTCGCGGCTCCTCTGCTCTCTGTTGCTCATGACGCACCTCTCCCCCTGTTGACGCTCCCCTCGTTTTCGGGCAACGAACGGAGCTCGCGCGCCACGGCGCAGGGATCGCTGCCCGGTCCACGCCGGCGACGCGGGGCGCTCCTGACGGAGAGCCGCTAAAGCGCGCGCGACGCGGAGATGATCGAATATCGATTGGTCTGGTTTGCCTGCATCGTCGTCATCTCCTTTCCCGCGCCGCAACGAGCGCGATGAGCATTCACCAATGACAGACCGTCATTGACGAGTCAAGCGCAAATGAGGCGCAAACGGAGGCCGCGCTTCATGGGCTCCTGGCTCCTGGAGTTTGACGCGCGTTGCTCAACTCAGAGCGCGATCGCCCGCCCGCCGGGCGCGATCACCAGCTCGAGGCGCGTCTTCTCCTCGCCGGGCAGGGCCACCAGCTCCAGGGTCCAGGAGAGCGTGAGCAGCGCGCCCCGGAAGCTGTAGGGCGCCGCGGGGAGCGTCAGCTTGAATCGGCGCCGCTCGGCCGCCGCCGGGGTCGGCAGGGGGATGGTCTCCGCGATCTTGTAGTCGCGCCCGCCCTTGCCGGAGAGCACCCAGCTGAGGCGCAGCTCGATCCCCCGCGGCGGGCGCGCCGCCGACCAGGCGGCCACGCCGCCCACGCGGGCGCCGGGCGCGAAGGCGGCGCCCTCCTCGTCGAGCGTGAGGCGAAGCTCGGGCGCCCGGTCGCTCATGATCGCCTCGGCAGCACCACGACCGGAAACTCGTCGCGCCACACGGCGTCCGCCTGGTAGGCGGCCTCGATCACGACGGCCCAGGCGATCTCGTTGAGGCGGCCGGACAGCGTGGGGACGCTGTCCGCCGGGACGACGGCCGCGCCGAGCCCGTCGACGGAGGCGACGCCCGGCGCCGGCATCCGGCGATCGATCGCCAGCGTCACGAACGGGCGCGTGTCGGTGACCACCGAGATGCCGGTCCGCGCGCTGATGCGCTCGCGCGCGACCTCGCTGCCGACCAGAGCGACGGAGACGTTGGTGACCTCCAGCGCGCCGTAGTCGAGACGCCAGCTCACCTCCAGCCGCTCTCCCAGCGCGATCTCCGGCGGCGCCGTCACCTTCGCCAGGACCGGCGCGCGTCCGAACGCCGCGCGCAGCCGGTTGAGGAGCTTGCGCGACGACAGCGAACGGAGGGCGGTGGCCGCGGGCGAGGCGTTCATTCGGGGAGGTCGGCCAGAGTGTACCGCCGCTTGAACGTCTCGCCGGGCGCCACCAGCACGGCCTCGACCTGATCGATCTTGAGATCCGAGCGCTTGAACTCCAGCCGGTGGCGGCCACAGGCGATCTCCTGGTCGACCACCGGCGTGTGGGCGCCGGTGCTCTTGCCGTCGATCCAGACCTCCGACCAGGGGACGGAGTTGACCGTGACCTTGCAGGCGGCGCGCGCGGGAAGCGCCCCGTCGCCCTCGTCGGCCGGCAGCCGCGCGCGGCGTGGCGCGGGCGCCGCCAGCTCGGCGGGCCCCGGCGCGGCCGGCGGGGCGGCCAGCGGGACGATCCAGGGAGCGGGCGGCCCGGCCAGGGCCGGGGCCCGCGACGGATGGGGGCGGGCAGCCGCGGCCAGCTCGGCCGCCGCCGAGGTCGGCTGGGCGCCGGACCCGAGCACCTTCAACAGCGTCCCGAACGCGACCACGATGGCCAGCGCGCCCACGGTCAGGATGGTCCGCCGCTCGGCGAACGTGATGGGGCGGGGTGCCGGCTCGGCGTCGAGATCGGGCTCGGCGGCCGGGTCGGTGCGGGTGTTGCGCCCCAGCTCGCCGCTCGCGGCGGCCTCGTCGAGCGCCGCCAGCAGCGCGCCGGCGTCGGGCCAGCGCCGTCGCGGCGAGAGCGCCACCGCCTTCTCCACGATCTTCTCCAGCCGGCCGACACTCTTCCCCCGGCGGCGGGGCGTCGGTCGCGCCGTCGACATCACCTGCTCGAAGAGGTGCTGGTCGCCGTCGTCGGGGCCCTCGGTGTAAGGAGGCTGGTCGGTCAGGACCTCGGTCAGCACCAACCCCAGCGCGTGCACGTCGGTGAAGGGTCCGGTGCGCGAGAACGTGACCTGCTCGGGGGCGGCGTAGTGGGGGGAGAAGCCCGGCGCGCCGCTGGTGTGGCCGGCGCCCGTCCCCTCGGGGTCGCCGCCCGCCGGAATGAGCTTGGCGATCCCGAAGTCCAGCATGCGCAGGAGCGGCCCTCGCTCGGAGGTCACCGTCATCAGGTTGGCCGGCTTGATGTCGCGGTGAACGACGCCGTAGCGGTGCGCGTAGGCCAGCGCCTCGACGACCGGGCGGAGCAGGGCGAGCGCCTCGGCGGGCGCGCGCCCCCCGCGCCCACGGCGCCGCTCGAGATCGCTCTCCAGCGTCTCGCCGTCGAGCCACTCGAGCGCCATCCAGGGGGCCTCCTCGCCCGACGGCATCTCGGCGACGCCGAAGTCGTGGACGGCGACGATGTAGGGGTGCTTGAGGCGCGCGATCGTCTTGGCCTCGGCGGCGAACCGGTCGTGGAAGCGCGCCCGGGCGGCGTCGTCGAGCCCGTCCGGCGTCTTCAGCACCTTGAGCGCCACCGGCCGCTCGAGCGCCAGCTGGGTGGCGCGATAGACGACCGCGAAGCCACCCTCGGCGATCCGGCGCTCGACGGCGTATCGCTCGGCCAGCGTCCTGCCGCAAAGGCCGAACCGATCCGCGTCCGGTGAGCCGCTCGCCATTTCGCCAATGATGACAGCGCCAGGCCCGCGCGCCGTCAAGACCACGCATAATGCCCGCATGAGCTTCCCGAAAGCGTCCGTCCGGGCCTTCCCGATCCTGCTGGCGCTGGCGGCCGCGCCCGCCCGACCGGCCGCCGCCGACGCGCCCGCGCCCGCGGTCACGACCCGCCACTCGCTCTCCAACTCCGAGATCCGGGTGCTCCCCCCCTCGTCGAACGGGCGCAGCTACCAGCTGTATGTCGGGCTGCCGCCGTCGTACGCGAAGCAGCCGGGGCGCCGTTACCCCGTGCTCTACCTCTGCGACGGCTACTGGGACTTCACGCTGTTCAACAACATCATGGGCGGCCTCAACTACGACAACGACGCGCCGGAGGTGATCCTGGTCGGGTTCGGCTACCCGGGACCGAGCCCCGACTTCGGCGCGCTGCGGGCCTACGACTACACGCCGGCCCCCGAGACGCACGACGTGCAGGGCAAAGGGAGCGGCCACGCCCGGGAGTTCCTGCACGTCGTGGAGAGCGAATTCATCCCCTTCGTCGAGCGCGAGTACCGGGTCGACCCCCACTTCCGCGTGCTGGCGGGCAGCTCGCTCGGCGGCCTGTTCACGCTGTACGCGATGCTCGAGCGCCCGGGGCTGTTCCAGGGTTACATCGCGCCCAGCCCGGCGGTCGACTGGGCGAACGGCTGGCTGTTCGAGCGCGAGGCGGCGTTCGCGGCCGCGCACAAGGACCTGCCGGCGCGCCTCTTCATGAGCGGCGCCGGCGAGGAGCACCCCGGCTACCTGGCCCAGGTGCGCCGGTTCGACGAGCGGCTGCAGAGCCGCCACTATCCGGGCCTGCGCTACAAGTGGCGGCTGGTCGACGGCGAGCGGCACGCCGGGACCAAACCCGAGAGCTACAACCGCGGCGTCAGGTTCGTCTTCGCGCCGCTGGCCGCCAGCCCCAACGACAAGTAGCGCCGCTCGGTCGGGTCAGCCGAACGTCTCGCCGTTCCAGCCCCACTGGTAACCGACGGCGTCCGCGAAGTCGATGTAGATGCGGTCGCGCGCCACGCCGAGCGCGGCCGACAGGCGCTCGCACAGCGCGCCCGACAGCTTCGTGGTGTCGTCGGCCGTCATCTTGCCGATGTTCTTCACCGCCACGAAGGCGGCCGCCGCGGGAGTCCCGCCGAAGGTCATGGCCAGCTCGGGCTGCAGGCAGGTCATCACCCAACGCTCGGGTTTCCCGAAGCTCTCGGCCAGCAGCCTGGAGAGATCGGCGAGCAGCTTCTTCTGGGCGTCGGCCGCCGGCGCCGGCGCGGAAGTGAAGACCTGGACGAGCGGCATGCGGCGTTCCTAACGCGCGTTCGGCGCCGGCGCAACGGGGGGCGGAGCTCGGGTGGGGACCGGGGCTTTAGTCCGGGCCGTACCTGTGTTACGAGGGGCCCATGAAAACCTGGAAGACCTTGTTGGTGGTGGCGCTCGTCACGAGCGCGGCGACGCTCGGGTGCAACCGGATGGGCGGAGGAGGGCGCTCCCCGTCGTCCGAGGACGACAAGACCCTCTACGCGCTGGGCATGATCCTGGGGCGCAACCTGGGGACGTTCAACCTCACGCCCGACGAGCTGCAGATGGTCCAGTCGGGCCTCAGCGACATGGTCCTCAAGAAGGAGCACAAGGTCGATCTCGACAAGTACGGCCCCAAGGTCGACGCCCTGGCGCGCAAGCGCGGGCAAGAGCGGGTGGCGGTCGAGAAGGAGCAGTCCAAGCAGTTCCTGGACAAGGCCGCGCGCGAGCCGGGCGCGGTGGTCACCCCCTCGGGGATGGTGTTCCGCACCATCACGCCGGGCACGGGCGAGACCCCCAAGCCGACCGACCGCGTGAGCGTCCAGTACGAGGGGCGGCTGACCGACGGCACCGTCTTCGACAGCACCAAGAAGCGCGGCGGCGTCCCCGCCACCTTCCCGCTCAACGGCGTCATCAAGTGCTGGACCGAGGGCGTCGGCCGGATGAAGGTCGGCGAGAAGGCCGAGCTGACCTGCCCGTCGTCGATCGCCTATGGTGACGGCGGCCGGCCGCCGACGATCCCGGGCGGCGCCACGCTGATCTTCGACGTCGAGCTGGTCAGCATCCCGCCCGCCAACCCGATGTCGACGCCGCCCGGCATGCCGGGAGCACCGGGCGCGCACCCGGGCATGGGGGGGCCGGGCGGGCAGCCGCAGCAGCTCCACCTGGGCGGTCCGGGCGGGGGGCAGAAGCTGACGCTCCCGCCGCCGCAGCAGCTGCAGAAGCCGGGCGCTCAGGCGCCGGGCGCCGCCAAGTAGCGGGCCACCAGCAGCGTCACGTCGTCGTCGAGCCTGTCGGCGAAGGCGTCGAGCGCCGCGAGGAGCGCGTCGCGCACCGCCACCGGCGGCGACGCGCCGTGCTCCTCGATCAGCGCCGCCAGCCGGTCGGTGCCGAAGCGCTCGCGGCCGTCCCGCCCCATCGCCTCGATGAGGCCGTCGGTGTAGAGCACCAGCAGATCGCCGGGCTGGAGCCGGGCGCTGGTCTCGACGGTCCCGGCCTCGATGTCGCGCTTGGCCCCGACCCAGGCGCCCGGCGTCTCCAGCCGCTCGCAGCGGCCGGTGGCGGCGCGCCGGATCAGGATCTCCTCGTGCGCGCCGGCGAAGGTGAGCCGCCCGTCCTCCCGGTAGCGCAGCAGCGTCAGCGTCGCGTGCTCGCGCTGGCCCAGGCGCATCCGCACGTTGTCGACGAGCATGGCGTTGAGCGCCAGCAGCAGCTCGCGCGGCGAGGCGTCGGGCATCTTGCGCGCCAGCGCGCCGATCCCGCTCTGCATCATCAGCATCACCAGGCCGGTGCCGAGGCCGTGCCCCGCGACGTCGCCGATCCCCATCCAGCAGCCGTCGGCCACCGGGATGACGTCGTAGTAGTCGCCGCCCACCTCGGTGGCGGTGCGCATGGTGGCGGCGATCTCCAGCCCGGCGACCGTCACGTCGCGCGGCAGGATCGAGGTCTGGATCCGGGTGGCGATCTCCATCTCCTTCTCCAGCCGCTGGCGCTCGGCGACCTGGCGGCGGGTCGCCTCCTCGACCAGGCGGGCCACCAGGCGCGCGCCCTCGAGCGCGCTCGAGACCTGCTCGGCCAGCGACTCGTAGACGATCCCCTCGCGCGGCCCCATCTCCATGATCAGGCAGCCGAGCGTGCGGTCGTGGAAGTAGAGCGGCTCGACGATCACCGAGGCCCGGCGGGCGAGCGGCTCGATCACCGCCGGCAGGAGCGAGGCGGCCGACAGCTTGGTCCCGGGCGCCGGCTCGCCGCCGCCGGGCGCGCGCTCGGCGTCGTGCGCCAGCACCACCTCCATCTCGGCTGTTGCGCTTGCCGCCTCCGAGCCACGGTCGGTCAGCGTCATCCAGGCGCCCGGGATGCCGAGCTGGGGCAGCTGCTGGCCCACGGCGCCGGTCAGCGCGGCGACCTGCTGGGTCGAGAGCAGCGCCGCGCCGCTGACGGTCAGCGCGTGCGCCAGCCGCTCCGTGTGCAGGCGGTGCTGCGCCTGGGCCCGCTCGGCCAGCTCGGCGATCAGGATGCGCGCCTCGTGCCAGAGATCCTCGGCCTGCACCCAGCGCAGCGGCTCGCTGGGGAGCGAGGGGAGCAGCAGCTTGCGCAGCGCCGAGATGAGCCTCTGCCAGGCCGCCACGTCGTCGCCCGAGGCGACCACGTTGGCCAGCAGGCGATCGAGCGTCGAGGTGAAGAGGCCGGCGCCGGCGCCGCGCAGCTCGGCCTCGAAGGCGTCGAGCAGCTGGCGGTCCCAGCCGGCGGGCAGCGCGGTGTCCGAGCCGTGCACGGCGCGCGCGATCTCGCGCTGCAGATCGGCGCCGTGCTCGGCCAGCAGGCTGTCGACCGGCGTCTCGGTCATGGTGACCGGCCCGGCGCGGCCCGGACGCGCCAGCCCCGAGAAGCAGCCGCACGACTGGCGCACCACCAGCTCGGTGGGGGCGCTGGCCAGGAGGTCGACCTGGCGCCCCTCCAGCTGGGCCAGCACGAGATCGAGCGCCGCCTCCCCTTGCTGGTAGAGCGGCTGGCGCACGGTGGTGAGCGGCGGCGTCGAGAAGCGCGCGTCCTCGATGTCGTCGAAGCCCACCACCGCGACGTCGGTGGGGACCTGCAGCCCGCGCGCCTCGAGGGCGTTCATCGCCGCCAGCGCCATGTAGTCGTTGCAGGCGACCAGGCCGTCGAACGGGACCTTCCGCTCGTCGACCAGCAGCTCGACCGCGGCCTCGCCGGCGCTCTTCTCGAACGTGCCGTCGCAGACCAGGGCGGGATCGATGGGGAGCCGGTGCTCGGTGAGCACGGCGCGGTAGATGGCGTAGCGGCGCTCGGCCTCCGCGTTGACCGCCGGGCCGCGGATGAAGGCGATCCTCCGGCAGCCGTGCCGGGACAGCAGGTGCTCGAGCGCCTGCCGCATCCCCGGCTCCTCGTCCAAGGTGAGGCAGGGGACGTTGGGCGGGCCGAGCGCCAGGCTGGCCATCGGCAACGGCTGCAGCCGCGCGCAGACCGCCTCGACCGCGCGGGGACCGAGCGCGTTCCCCAGCGCGCCGCCCAGGATGACGACGCCGTCGACGGCGTCGTCGTCGCACAGATCGAAGACGAAGTTGCGGGGCAGCCCCTCGCCGCCCGGGGCGCCGATGACGCCGCCGGCGAACACGGCCAGGCTGACCTCGCGCCGCCGGGCCGTGTCGGCCAGCCCAGCCAGGACGGTGTTCTGGTAGCCGCCGCGCACCGTATCGAGGAGCACGCCGATGACCGGCCGCCGATCCTTGCCCTTGCCACCCCGGGCGGCGGTTCCCTCGGACGGGACCGCCCGCGTCGAGCCGGTCTGGTCGCGCCAGCGCATCATCTAAGCGGGAACCCTGGAAGGGTTCCCGCGCCCTCCCGCGAAGGACTCCAACCCACCCCGCGAGCGCGGACATTCGCGAGGGCCCCGGGCTGGGCGAAGCCCAGCTTCGTCCACGCGTCGCGCGGAACCTGCCGCGCTGCCCGACCCCGCATCCATCCATTCGTACCACGAGCGGCCGGGCGTTGAAAAAAGCTCGGCCGGGACCGAGGAGAAAGCCCCCTCGCCGCGCGCCGCCGGGAGGCGTATTCTTGCGGCCATGACGTCGCGGCACCCACCGGCGCTGACTGCCGGCGACCGACCGGCGTGAGGCCTCTCAACTTCCCGCGCCCGCGCTCGCGCCGCGCCATGCTGATCTGGAGCGCCTCGCTCATCGCGCTCATCCTGGCGACGGGCGGCATGATCGCGCAGCGGACGCGGCGCGAGATCCGGAGCGAGGAGCTGGAGATCCTGCAGGGGGTGCGCAAGGTCTGCAAGCTGTCGACGGTCGAGCTGACGCTGGCCGACTACGCCAAGAAGACGGTCCCCAAGACGATCGACCTTCCGTTCACGGAAGAGCCGACCGCCTACCTCTTCTATTCGGGCGTCGTGTCGGCGGGGTTCGACGTCTGCGACGGCGCGGCGGCGATCGCCGTCAACCACGCCAAGCGCGAGGTGCACGTGTCGTTGCCGGCGCCGCGGATCCTGTCGATCGACGTGCTGCGGTTCGAGACCATCAATGAGGAGACCGGGTTCCTGAACGCCATCTCGCCCGCCGACCGGAACCGCTGGTACGGCGAGGCCCGGGCGTCGCTCGAGCGCGGCGCGCGGGCCGCCGGAGCCCTCGAGCGGGCCGTCACCCACGCGCGCGAGCTCTTCGCCGGGTTCGTCGAGGCGCACGGCTACGCGCTGACGTTGCAGGTGGGGGGCGAGGGGGCCGCGACGGCCGAGGCGGCGAAGGGGGACGCGCGACCGTGAGCCGGCAGGGCGCCGCGCTGGCTGTGGCGGTGGCGGCGGCGGTCGCGCTGGGCGCTGGGAAGGCCGAGGCGCGCAAGCGCGTGGTGCCCGCGGCCGCGGGCGGCAAGAACGCCGGCGCGGCACCGGCCGGCTGCACCGACAGCGACGACAAGGCGCTCTGGTGGGCGCCGCGCGCGCCCGCGGCCGGCGCGACGATCAAGCTCCTGGCCGTCGGTGAAGAGGACGGGGCCGGCGAGCTCACGGCCGTCGATCCGGCAGGCGCCCGACACGCGCTCACGGTGGCGCGCCACCCGGGACTGCCGGGGAGCGTGTCGGCCGAGCTTCCGGCGGCGCGTGGCGGCAGTTACCGGATCACCTGGACCCGCGGCGATCGCACGCTCGCCTGCCGCACGATCGAGGTCACGGCGCGTCCCTCCAAGCCCGAAAACGCCGTCGGCAAGACGGTGTGGACCGCCGAGCACGCCTGGGACCGCCGCTACGAGAACTTCTTCTCGGCCTGGATCGACGTGCTGTTCGACGCGCCGCCGGACGCCTCGCTCGACTTCCGCCCGCTGCACCAGGCGCTGCGCGATCCAAAGCGCAACTTCCTGGCCAACTTCCTCGGCTTGCGCGAGGACGATCCCAAGAACAAGGCGGCCGTCGTCGCCACGCCCGACTGCGCCGACCTGCCGTACTTCCTGCGCGCCTACTTCTCGTGGAAGCTGGGGCTGCCGTTCGGGTTCCGCGACTGCGACCGCGGGACCGAGTCGCGGCCGCCGCGCTGCTCGGGCTTCTTCAGCAACGAGGATCCGCCGACCGGGCCAGGCAAGGAAACGCTGGGGGTCATTCGCAGCTTCCTGCGCCAGATGTCCAACCACGTCCAGTCGGGGAGCGCGCGGACGGCGCTGGACGACGACGCCACCGACTATTATCCGGTCGCGCTCGACCGCAAGGCGCTGCGCCCGGGGACGATCTACGCCGACCCCTACGGCCACGTGATGATGGTGGTGAAGTGGGTGGCGCAGACGCCGGCGCGCGGCGGCCTGCTGCTGGCGGTCGACGGCCAGCCCGACACCTCGATCGGCCGCAAGCGGTTCTGGGAGGGGACGTTCCTGTTCGCCAACGACGTCAAGAGCGCGGGGCCGGGGTTCAAGGCCTTCCGCCCGGTGGTGAGGGGCGACGACGGGAAGCTGGCCGCGCTGCCCAACAAGGCCATCGGCGGCGCGGGCGATCCGGCGCACGCGCCGTTCTCCGACGAGCAGGGGAAGCTCTCGGCCGACGCCTTCTACGCGCGGATGGGCAAGCTCATCAACCCGCAGGGGCTCGACGCCGAGGCCGCCTACCGCGAGACGCTGGACGCACTGGCCGAGCAACTCACCGTGCGGGTCGGCTCCGTCGACAACGGCGAGAAGTTCCAGAAGGAGAAGCCGACGGTCATCCCCATGCCCGAGGGCGCCAAGATCTTCGAGGCCACCGGCCCCTGGGAAGACTACGCCACCCCGTCGCGCGACATGCGCCTGCTCATCGCCATGAACGTGCTCCTCGGGATCCCCGAGAAGATCGTCAAGCACCCCGATCTGTTCAAGCTGGCCGGCCGCAAGCCCGAGGCCGTCCGGCAGGAGATCTCCAAGCTGCACGGCAGCCTGATCCCCACCAGGGGCATCACCTACACCCGGAGCGACGGGTCGTCCCAGAAGCTGACCGTCGCCGATCTGCTGGCCCGGCGGGCGGCGCTGGAGATCGCCTACAACCCCAACGACTGCGTCGAGACCCGCTGGGGCGCCACCGACGGGACGCCCGAGGCCGCCACCTGCCAGCGCCACGCGCCGGCCGAGCAGAAGGCCAAGATGGCCGAGGTCCGCGTCTGGTTCCACGAGGCCCGCCGGCCCTCGCGCTGACGCCACGCCGGGGGGGCCGGCGCGACGGAGAAGCGAGGTGCGTCGCCGCGAGGAGCGTCAGCCGAAGCTGACGGGCTGGCCGGTCGCCTCCAGGACCGACAGCCAGAGGTCCTCGTGCAGGTCGACCTGCTTGCGGAAGCGGGTGGCGAGCGGGATCGGGACGTGCACGAACCGGCCGTGCCACTGGCCGATGATCATCTCGGTGTTGCCGGCCATGGCGGCGTGGACCGCGTTGCGCGCCATGTTCCAGCAGAACACGCTGTCGCCCGGCGAGGCGGGGACGCTCCGGATCTGATAGCTGGGGTCGATGTACTTGAGCGTGACGTCGGTGCCGCGCTCGGCGAAGTGGCGGTTGATCCGCTCGCGCAGTACGAGCCCGATGTCCTTGAGCCGCGCGTTCCCGCTGGCGTCCGTGGCGCGGTCGCCGAGGCCGAGCTCGGCGCAGAGCTCTTGCCCGGCCCCCTCGGCCACCACGATCACGGCGTGACCCCGCTCGCCGAGGCGCCGCTCGACGGCGGCCAGGAACCCCGCCTGACCCTCGAGTCGCAGCGGGACCTCGGGAATGAGGACGAAGTTCGCGTCGGTCGAGGCCAGCGCCGCGTGGCAGGCGATGAACCCGGAGTGCCGGCCCATCAGCTTGACCAGGCCGATCCCGTTCTTGGCGCCAGTCGCCTCCACGTGCGCGCCGCGGATCGCCTCCACCGCGGCGGCGAACGCCGACTCGAAGCCGAAGCTGCGATCGATGAAGTGGATGTCGTTGTCGATTGTCTTGGGTATCCCGACCACCGCGATCGATAACCCGCGCCGCTCGATCTCGGCCACCAGCTTGGCGGCGCCGCGCAGCGTGCCGTCGCCGCCTACCACGAACAGCGCCCCGATCCCCATCTTCTCGAGGCGGTCGACCATCTCGACCGGGTCCTGGTTGCCGCGCGAGGTGCCGAGGACGGTCCCGCCCTGCTGATGGATGTCGCTCACCTCGGCGGGGCCGAGCGGGATCGGCGCGTGGCCGAACCGGGCCACCATCCCCTCGAACCCGTAGCGAAAGCCCACGATCCGTTTGACCCCGTAGGCGTGGGTCAGCTCGAGCACCAGGCCCCGGATCACGTTGTTGATGCCGGGGCAGAGCCCGCCGCAGGTGACGATCCCGCAGCGGAGCTCGCCGGGATCGAAGTACAGGCGGTCGCGCGGCCCGGCCAGCTCGAAGGTGGGGACCGACGCCTCGGTCGCGGGCGTCTCCCGGAAGGTCGACCAGCGGTCGTCGAGCAGCACCCGTTCGGCGCGGCCGACCTGGTGCACGGCGATGGCGCCCAGGCGGGCGGCGATCGGCGACCCGAACCGGCAGGGGCCGAGGTGTTTGATCTGGAGGTCGCTCGCCTCGACCCGTAGGGCCCGCTCGGGGACGGTGAGGTTTTCCGGACGTTGCTGTTCGCTTGGCGGCACGGGTACTGCGCTGGTGGTCAAGAGCCTCTCCCCCCTCCGACATTACCGCGAGGACGTTTCGATGAGATGTCCTTCTCTCCAGCCTCGGGTAAATCGTGCCGCGGGTGGGAGCGGCGTCGCGAACGTGGCGCGTGCCAGGTTGCCGTCGGCCCGCGCCACCCGCGCTCCGCCGTCGGTCGGCGACGGCGCCGCGACGATCCCCCGTAGCAAGGGCACCGTCGGCGTTGTACGCTGCCGGCCCATGAAGGTGGGTATCCCGAAGGAGATCTATCCTCACGAGGCGCGCGTCGCGGCCGTCCCCGATACGGTGCACAAGATCCGGAAGCTGGGGTTCGACGTGGTGATCGAGGCGGGCGCGGGCGACGCGTCGTCGTTCGCCGACGCGGTCTACATCGAGGCGGGCGCCACCATCGCCCCCACGGCCGAGGCGCTCTACGCCGAGGCGGACGTGGTGCTCAAGGTGCGCCAGCCGATCGCGATCGGCGGCAAGCACGAGGTCGACCTGCTCAAGCCGGGGGCCACGCTCATCAGCTTCGTCTGGCCGGCGCAGAACAAGGAGCTGCTCGAGCGGCTCGCGGCCCGCAAGGTGACGGTGCTGGCGATGGACGCCGTTCCCCGCATCACGCGCGCGCAGCGCATGGACGCGCTGTCGGCGATGGCCAACATCGCCGGCTACCGTGCGGTCATCGAGGCGGCGGCGCACTTCGGCCGCTTCTTCCCCGGCCAGGTGACGGCCGCCGGCCGGGTCAAGCCGGCGCAGGTGTTCATCGTGGGCGCCGGCGTGGCCGGGCTGGCGGCGATCGCCGCCGCGCGGGCGATGGGCGCCCAGGTCAAGGCCTTCGACACCCGCCCGGCGGTGCGCGAGCAGGTCGAGAGCCTGGGGGCCACCTTCGTCGAGTTCAAGTTCGAGGGCGAGACGGGCGAGGGGCAGGGGGGCTACGCCAAGGAGATGAGCGACGCCTACCTGGCGGCCGAGCAGGCGATGATCGCCGGGCACGTCAAGCAGTCGGACATCGTGGTCTCGACGGCGCTCATCCCCGGCAAGCCGGCGCCCCAGCTCATCACCTCGGGCGCGGTGGTGGCCATGGCCCACGGGTCGGTCCTGGTGGACATGGCCGCCGAGCAGGGCGGGAACTGCGCGCTCACCGAGCGCGACAAGGTGGTCCAGAAGTTCGGCGTCACCATCATCGGCCTCACCGATCTGCCCAGCCGGATGGCGCGCCAGTCGAGCGAGCTCTACGCCACCACGGTGTTCAACCTGCTCAAAGAGGTCGCGCCCGAGGGGAAGGTGGCGCTCAAGCTGGACGACGAGGTCCAGCGCGGCGTGCTGGTCCTGCAGGACGGCGCGCTCATGTGGCCGCCCCCCAAGCCGCCGCCGCCCCGCGCGGGCGGGCCGACCGGCAAGCACAAGGCGCTCGAAGCCGGGAAGAACACGCCGCACCCGACGCCGGCCGCGGTCGGCGGCGGCGCCGGCAAGTGGCTGGGCCTGCTGGCGGCCCTCGCCTTCGGCGCCGCGGCGATCTTCGGGCCGCCCTCGTTCACGCAGCACCTGACCGTGTTCCTGCTGGCCTGCGTGGTCGGCTGGCACCTCGTCTGGAGCGTCACGCCGGCGCTGCACACGCCGCTCATGAGCGTCACCAACGCGATCAGCGGCATCATCCTGATCGGCGGCATGCTGGCCCTGTTCGGCGGCGGCTCGGGCGCGCTGGCGCTGGGCGGCGTGGCGATCCTGGTGGCGGCCATCAACGTCGCCGGCGGCTTCCTGGTCACGCAGCGGATGCTGCGGATGTTCCGAAAGTAACCGCCATGGTCATCACCATCCGTTCGGTCGCGTATCTGGCCGCCAGCCTGCTCTTCATCCTCAGCCTGCGAGGCCTCTCGACGCAGGAGAGCGCCCGCCAGGGGAACAAGTTCGGCCTCACCGGCATGATCCTGGCCGTGGCGCTGACCGCGCTGGCGCTGCTGCTCCCCGGCGAGGGGACGGCGGCGGGGCCGCCCGACGTGACGGTGGTCGGCGTGCTGGCCGGCGCGCTGGGCGTCGGGTGCGTCATCGGGGCGCTGCTCGCCATGCGGGTGGCGATGACCTCGATGCCCGAGCTGGTGGCCATCCTGCACAGCTTCGTGGGCGCGGCGGCGGTGCTGGTCGGCATCGCCACCTACCTGCAGCCGGGCGGCGACGCCGCCGATCGCGGGGCGCACCTGGGCGAGATCTACGTGGGCGTCCTGGTCGGCGCGGTCACCTTCTCGGGCTCGCTCATCGCGTTTGGCAAGCTGCGCGGCAAGATCGGCAGCAAGCCGCTGCTGCTGCCCGGCCGCCACTATCTGAACGCTCTGATCCTGATGTTCTGCGTGGCGCTGGGGACGATCTTCCTGCGCGCCGACGTCCCCTGGCCCGAGCCGGGGATGGGGATCTTCGACGCCGGGATGCCGGCCCTCCTGATCATGACCGGTCTGGCGCTGCTGCTGGGCATCCACCTGGTGATGGCGATCGGCGGCGGCGACATGCCGGTGGTCGTCTCGCTGCTCAACAGCTACTCGGGGTGGGCGGCGGCCGCCGCCGGCTTCATGCTGTCGAACGATCTCCTGATCATCACGGGCGCCCTGGTCGGCAGCTCGGGCGCCATCCTCAGCTACATCATGTGCAAGGCGATGAACCGGTCGATCTGGAACGTCGTCCTGGGCGGGTTCGGCGCCGAGAGCGGGGCCAAGCCGGCCGCCGGCGGGGGCGCGGCGGCCCCGGCCGGGAAGGTCAACGAGACGTCGGTCGACCAGGTGGCCGAGCTGCTGCTGGCCGCGCGCAGCGTGATCATCGTGCCCGGCTACGGCATGGCCGTTGCGCAGGCGCAGCACCCGGTCAAGGAGATCTCCTCGCTGCTCATCGAGAAGGGGATCAAGTGCCGCTACGCGATCCACCCGGTCGCCGGCCGCCTCCCCGGGCACATGAACGTGCTGCTGGCCGAGGCGTCGGTCTCGTACGACATCGTCAAGGAGATGGACGAGATCAACGAGGACTTCCCCACCACCGACGTGGTGATGGTCATCGGCGCCAACGACATCGTGAACCCCTCGGCCGAGGAGGACCCCTCGAGCCCCATCTACGGCATGCCCGTGCTGCAGGTCTGGAAGGCGGCGCGCGTGGTGATGCTCAAGCGCGGGATGGCGGCGGGCTACGCGGGCGTCGACAACCCGCTCGTCTACAACGACAACACTCTGATGCTGTTCGGCGACGCCCGCCAGAGCGTCAACAAGCTCCTGACCGCGCTCCGCGGCGGCGGCTGAGCCCGCGCTCGGGCCTCAGAAGCGCAGCGCCATCAGCGGGACGCCCACGACTGCCCCGCCGGCCGGCGCCGGGGTGCGCGGGCGCAGCTCCGGCCAGTCGGCGAGCGCGGCCGGCGGCGGGAGGGGCGGCGCGGAGAGGCCGAGCGTGAGGCCCGTGTCCCCCGGGCGCCGGTGCTTGCCGAGGTGCCACCCGATCGTCGCGCCGATGCCGGTGCCGACGACGATCCCCAGCGCCGCGCCGAGGATGCCCGCGACCAGCTTGTCGGCCCCCTCGCCGTCGCCGTACCCCCCCGACCCGGTCTCGCTGTAGAGCACGTAGGCGAGCCCGGTCCCGACGGCGACGGCGCCGAGGTATCCGCCGAGGATCGCGCCGGCACAGTTGCCGTCGTAATAGCGGCTCTGGCGCCCGATCGCGCAGACCAGGCGGCCGCCGACGGCGGGCGCCATGAGCACGGAAAAGTAGATGAGCTCCGGCGCGCCGATCTCGGCGAACAGAATCGCGCTTCCGACGCCGGCCCCGAGCGTGGTCAGAGTCCCGGCCATCACCTGTCCGATCGCCAGGCCGCTCTCGATCGGCGGCGCCGCGGCGGGTGCCGGCGTGGGCTCGAGCACCAGCCGCGGGGCCCGTCGCACCGGTGCCGCCCCGACCGGCGGCGAGGCCGGCCGTGGCGTCGAGTCCTGTGGCGGCGGCGAGGCCTGCGGCGGCGGCGAGGCCGGCGGCGGTGGGGCGGGAGCCTTCCGGGCCGGCGGCGTATCTGCCGGGCTCCTCTCGTCCGGCGCTGTCTCGTCCTGCGGCGGCGGATCGAGGATCTGCACCGAAGGCTCCTCCAGCGGCGGATCATCCGCGCGCGCCGCTGGGCCCCAGGCCGCGAGCGCCGCGATCGCTGCGGCCAACGTTCCCGCCGAGGTCGACAATCTCATGGCCGCCTGCCGAGCCGCCGATCAGAACCGCAGCGACAGCACCGGCACGGTCAGCGTGCTGCCGACGCGTGCGGTGGCTGGGCGGGGGTGAAGATCGGCCCATGCCTGCAGCGCCTCGGGCGGCGGCGGCGGCGGGCCTAGTGTGACCGTCGAGGTCGCCGCGCGGGGATGCTTGGCGATGTGCCAGGCCACCGTGGCGCCGATGGCGGTGCCCACGATGATTCCCAGCGCCAGGTCCAGCACCCGGAGGTCGCCGCCTTCCGACGGGGTGTCATCATAGGGGCTCGGGGACGGGGTTCCCGGATGCCAGTGCCACATCACGAGCCCCAGCCCGATGGCTCCGATGTAACCGCCGACGAGAGGGGCGGAACAGCCGCCTTCGTACGAGGCGCTGGTCTGGCCCACCTTGCAGACGACCAGGCCTCCGATCGTGGGTGAGGCGGCGACCGTCGCGTACGCCACCGGCGTGGAGTGGCTCACCGCCGCGATCACCAGGAGGCTGACACCTCCCACGAACGTCGCCAGCGTGCCGACCAAGACCTGCGGGATGGCGACCGAGGTGACCTCGGAAGGCGCAGGGGGAGGAGGCGGCGCCAGCACCGGCGGCACCGTGGTCTCGTCGGCGGAGGCCGGATGAGAGCCGACCAGCGTCGCCAGCAGCACCGGCAGAGCGATGAGGCGCGCGCGCATGGCCTGGTTCCAGGCAAACGATAGACCAATTGCGGCCTTCGGCCCAGACGGGTGCCCGCCGCCGTTCCAGGAGGTGGAATTCTGGCTGCGCGCCGCGAGGTTAGCGGCGGAGGCGCTCGAGCTCGGCGCGTGCCCTGGCCGCGGCCGGATGACGCGGGGCGAGCGCGAGGAACGCCCGAAACGCGACAGCCGCGTCGCGGTCGCGGCCCAGCGCCTCGAGCGCGAAGCCTTGCGCCAGGCGCGCCTCCGGCTGATCGGGGTCAGCGGCCAGCGCGGCGCCGAGGTCGACCTCCGCCTCCGCGGGCCGTCCCAGCGCCATGAGCGCCAGGCCCCGGTTGGCCCGGGCGCGCGGGTCGGCCACGCCGGCATACGCCTCGGCCGCGCCCGCGGCGTCGCCGTTCTTGAGCGCCAGGTCGCCCCGCGCGATGGCGGCCGCCTCGCGCGTCGCCGCCGAGAGACAGCCTGGCGCGCTGGCGGAGGCGTAGGCGGTCTGCGCGGCGCCCTCGTCGCCGAGCTCGAACGCGACGTCGCCGAGGCGCTTGTCCCAGGCGCAGTCGGGCACCGGCGATCCGGTCGGCCTCGTGACGAGCGGCTGCGCGGTGACGCCGGCCCCGCGGGCGAAGGCGAAGGTCATCGGGATCTCGTCGCGCGCGATCAGCGCGGCGAGCTCGGGCCGGCGGGCGGCAAACACCAGCGCCTCCCCGTCGCGGTAGACGAGCGCCCAGCGCGCCGGATCGAACAGCGCGGCGCGCGGGTTCAGATCGGGGAAGGTGACCAGCGCGGCGGTGACGCCGAAGCGGGCCAGGAAGGCCTCCCACGCGCCGCGCGAGAGATCGTCGCGCCGGAGCGTGGCGTGGAACTCCGCCGGGTAGCTGTTGATGCGCGGGTCCTGGAAGACGCGGTGGCGTCCGGCCCAGTGCCAGGTCAGGTACGACCCGACCTCGAGGTCGTTGTACATCCGGCCGCCGAGGCCGTTGTCGTCGACGAAGCGGAGGGCGTCCGCGGGGACCAGCCCGGCCTCGAGGCCGAGGTCGAGGAAGCGCTCGCCGTGGCGCGCGGCCGACAGGCGCGGGACCAGCGTCAGCCCGGCCAGCGCCGCGGCGGCGGCGATCGTGGCGTACCGCCCCCCCTCGGCCGGCCGGCCCGCGGCCGCGCGGCGGGCGAGCGCGGTCAGTCCCCGGGTCAGCCCCTCCGCGACGACGGGCCCCCCGAGCAGGGCGAACTCGGCGACGAAGCGGATGCGGCGCGCGCCGAGGAGGCCCAGCGCCAGCGCCGGGAGCGCGTGGCGCAACCTGCGGCCGGGGAGGGCGGCGGCCGCCAGCACGCCCGCGGCGACGAAGAAGAACGGCCCGTCGAGCGGCCAGCTCGCGGGACGGTACTCCTGCAGCGGCCGCAGCCAGGGCATCCGCCAGTGGTTGGCGATGTAGCCGAGCGCGCCCGTGCCCGCCGGCGTGGCGAGCACCAGCGGCACCAGGGCCAGCGCGACCAGCGCCGCCCGGCGCGCCTCGCGCGGCCGCCGCTCGAGCGCCGCCCCGGCGGCGTAGAGCCCGAGCACGGCGGGGGCCAGGAAGAAGCAGGAGTTCGCGTTGGCCCAGACCAGCCCCAGCGGGACGAGCGCGTAGAGAAGGCGCGGGCGCTCCGCCTCGGCGCGCTCGAGCGCCAGCAGCAATAGGCCGAGGCCGAGGAAGGTGCAGAGGTGCGGCCGCTCGACGAACCGTGGCTCGGCCGCCCAGGCGGCCAGCGCCAGCGCCGCCGCGGCCGCCGCCGGGTGCGCGCCCCGGCGGAGCGCCACGCGAAACAGCAGCCAGAAGGTGGCCACCACGAACGCCGTCTTGAGGAGCACCGTCCCCGCGATCCCGCCGGCCCGATAGACCAGCGCCAGGACGATCTGGAACAGCCAGGCGAGGTTCAGCTCGCGCGCGTCCGGCCAGGTGAAGGAGAGCAGGTTGGTGCGGGGGACGTGGTGCTGGGCCAGGATCAGATCACCCAACCGCAGGTTGAAGAAGAGGTCGGTCTCGTCCATCGGCACCAGGCAGCGCCCCGCCACGAACAGCAGCAGCGCGGCGAGGGCGGCGAGCTCCTGGCCTCGACCGGCGCGCGGGGTCACGGCGCGATCCCGTAGACGCGCGCCTCGGGCGAGGCGTAACGGAGGTGAAACAGCGCCGGGTGGGCGTCGGCCCAGGCGCGCTCGATGGGAAAGCCGTCCGCGTCGGCCGCCACGTTGCGCGCCACGACCTCGTCGAGCGCCGCCACGAACAGGACGTCGGCCCGCGCCGCCCGGAGGTTTCGCAGCCAGACCTCGAAGCGGGCGTCGTCGCGGTAAGGGGCAGGCTCGGGCGTGGCGGCGCGCGCGCCGGAGCGCCGGTCGAAGTCGTGCAGGCGCGCGCCGGGCGCGCCGGCGACGTTGACGTAGCTGACCCGGTTGGACAGCCGGCGTCCGTGCAGCGGGAACGCCAGGTTCGTGCCGGTGTAGGCGACGCGGGCACCGTCGACGCTGGCGCGGAACCAGCTCCACGCGGCGTCGATGCCGCCGCCGATCGCGTACCCCGGATCGCGGGCGACGGCTCTCGGCAGGGCCAGCGCGACGGCGAGCACCGCGGCCGCGGCGCCGGCGCCCAGCGCGGCGCGCCGGGCAGGTCGCCTGGCGCCCAGCGGGAGCCGGCGCCAGGCGAGGAGCACCCCCGCGCCGCAGAGGCCGGCGGGCAGGACGAGCCAGCGTTCGGGCGTCGGGTATTCGACGAGCCCCGCCAGCAGCGCGAGGCCGATGCGCCAGTCCAGAGCAGCGGTCGGCGGCGCCGGAGCGCGGCCGATCGCCACCGCCAGCACGCCGAACGCGGCGAACAGAAAGCGGCTCTCCTGGTAGGGGATCGCCAGCCAGAAGACGGCGACGATCGCGGCCAGCAGCGCGGTCTCGAGCGGTGGCCGGCGCCAGGCGAGGACCAGCGCCCCGAGGAGAACGAACACGATCCCGCCCGCGCCCAGCATCTCGCCCAGCGCGCGCAGGTCCCCGATCGGCTGGTGGTAGATCCAGCCACGCATGGTGGCGCGGTCGTAGAGGCCGGGGAGGCCGAAGCCGGCCACCGGGTAGAACGGGTTGCCGGTGAGCGCGGCGTTGCGCAGGTACCAGAAGCCGCCGGTCGCCACGAGCACGGGCTCGACCGCCAGCAGCGGACGCCCCCGGGGGCGTCCGCGCGCCGCCAGGACGGCCGCGGCGGCCCCGAACGGCAGCGCCAGCGGGAGCCCGACGTACTTGGTCCCCAGCGCGAGCCCCAGCGCCGCCGCCGCCGTGGCGAGCTCGCCGGCCGTCGCGCGCCGGGCCGCCCGGTGGGCGAAGGGGAGCACGCAGAGGAGCAGGGCGGCGAGGCCCAGATCGGTCATCGCGGTCCGCGCCTGCTGCCAGATCTCGGGGACCAGCAGGAAGGCCAGCGCCGCCGCCAGCGCCGCCGTGCGCCGGCCGCCCGCCTCGCGCACCGCCGCCACCACCGCCAGCGCGCCCAGCGCCGCGAAGGCGAGCTGGCCCGTGCCGGCCAGGACCTCCGACCGGAGCGGCGCCATCAGGAACGCGAACCAGAGCTCGAGGTTCGACGGCGCGTAGGCCGACGACGGATCGCCGAACACCGCGGGGACGATCTCCAGTCGCCGATCGGCGAGCCAGGTCGCCGGCACGTGCAGGTGATACGAGAGGGTGTCGTAGAGGAACGTCGTCTTGGTGAGCCCGGCCCAGGCGCGAGAGACCAGCGCCGCCGCGAGCGCCGCCAGATAGGCGGCGTCGAGCGCGGTCACCGGCTCGCGCGCCGGCGGGGCGCCCGGGGCCGCTCGGCCCCGCGCGGCTGCCGCCAGCGCGGCCGAGACGACGGCCAGGGCGACCAGCGTGGCCCGCGCGTCGAGGTGACCGGCCGCCCCCAACCCGGCCTCGATCGCCACCAGCAGCGCGAAGGCCCAGATCGCCACCCGCACCGCCCGCGTGGCGCGCGACTCGTCGGCCGCTCCCGTCACCCGGGCGAGCCCGGCGCCCGACACCAGCAGGAGCGCGAGCGAGGCGACCAGGACCATCACGTCGGCACGGCCGCCGGCCGCAGGGCGATCGAGACCACCGCCGTCACGAGCACCAGGCCGGCGACGGCCGCCCACCCGGCGAACGGCTGCGGCAGCGCCAGCGCGACCCAGGCGCCGGCGCCCGCCAGCGCGGCGCCGGCCGGAAGGCGACGCTCGGCCGGAAGGTCGGCGTAAAGCGGCGCCAGTGGCAAGGCCAGCACCAGGCCCATGACCCAGCCCGCCGGCGAGGTGACGACGCAGGCGACGGCGGCCGCCCAGGTGAGCAGCGCCTGCCGGTCACCCTGGTGGTCGCCGGTCCCCGCGTCGCGCAGCCGGCGCGCGCAGAGCACCAGCGCGCCCAGCGCCAGCACGAACGGCAGGCGCGCGGAGGCGGGCGTTGGCGCCTCGGGCGCGAGGAGCCGGGGGAGGGACGCCGCCGCCGGAGCGCCGCCGATCGCGGTCCGGTAACGGCGTCCGTCGAACAGCGTCGTCTCCTCGTCGTCGGCCGCCGGGAATTGTCCCTCGGGGAGCAGCATCGCCGGGGTCCCCCCCTCGCCGTAGAGGGACGCGCGTGGCAGGACACCGGTCGCGTAGGCGCGGAGGAGGGCCGGCCCATCGCAGAGCGCGGTCGCCCCGGCCAGCGCCACCCCCACGGCGACGGCCGAGAGGGCCGTGCGCCCGCGGCCGCCGGCCCACACGACCGGCACGAGGCCGGCCAGCGCGGGCTTGAACGCGGCGGCGGCGGCCAGCGCAGCCCCGGCCGCCAGCGGCCGCGCGCGCGCCCGCCAGGCGACGGCGAGCAGCAGGAGGATGAGGAGGTCGATCTGACCGCGCTCGAGGTGGCGGTAGAACGGGAAAAACAGGGCGCTGGCCACGAAGTAGACGGCGCGCCCGCGCCGCCCGCCGCGATCGTCGCTGGCGATCCACCCCGCTGCCGCCCAGGCGGCCAGCATCGCCGCGGTGAAGAGCCCCTTGGCCGTCGCGTAGGGGAGGGCGGCCAGCGGCCGAAACAGGTCGGCGGCGAGCGGCGGATAGAGAAAGCGGCTGTGACGAAAGATCGCGACGCCGTCCCACAGGCGCCCGCCGGCCCCGGGGCCGGCCAGGTCGACATGGTTGACGTAGGGGTCGAGGCCCGCCCGCCGCGCCGCCCCGGCGATCCAGTAGGCGGCGAAGTCCTGTTGCAGCGCCCGCGCCGCGAACCAGGCGCCCGCCGCGGCCGAGGCCACGACTGCCGCCAGCGCCGCGGGCGACCGCCTCACGCGCCCTCAGCGGGTGCGGCCGAACGTGTCGAGCGCCGCCTGGTCGTTGTGCTCGAACGCCACCTCGGCGTCGAGGCTGACCAGATCGCGGCCCAGCGTGGCGACGGCCAACGTCTGCGCGCCCCTTCGGTAGGCGAGGGTCGCGTCGCGCTTGCCGAGGTCGCCGGCGACGTCGATTCGATCCCAGCTCTCGGCGTGGCCGACGTAGTTGACCGTCACGTCGAACTGGGTGGTCCAGAAGAATGGCGGCGAGGCGAACGCCAGGTCGCGTCCCATCATGTTGAGGGCGGCGATGCGTCCCATCCGCTGGGCCACCGCCCAGTGCTCGATCCGCACCGACTCGCCGGTCGGCGCGTA
>Ga0070734_10001642_pt1 | contig 31280 bp, 24 predicted proteins | sample Coa_R1_8_FD_66444 | JGI IMG/M metagenome (GOLD analysis project Ga0070734, IMG submission 66444) | Surface soil microbial communities from Centralia Pennsylvania, which are recovering from an underground coalmine fire - Coalmine... | ecosystem: Environmental > Terrestrial > Soil > Unclassified ... | reverse complement strand
CAGTCGCGATCGGGCTTGCGCTCGCAGGATTCGGTTATTGGGCGCTCGTCGGCTTGCGAATTGGATCGGCGCTCTTTGCGTTCATAGCCTGCTGGACATTGTGCCGCTGGCGGCCGAGCCGTCCCGCGTTCGCGCGTGGCACGAGCGAACTGTTGAAATTCGGTGCGGCGGTTACCGGGGTAAACATCGCAGCTGCGCTCTCGCGCAACATGGACCAGGTCCTGATCGGGTGGATGTGGGGCGCCGCACCGCTCGGCCTTTACGACCGTTCGTCCCGGCTCTTGATGGCTCCAATCAACAATTTCGGCCCGCCGATGTACGCCGTTGCGATGCCGGCGTTCAGCCGGATCGCGGATCAGCCGGAACGTTATCGAAGAGCCTTCACGGAAGTCGCTGAAAAGGTGGCCATGCTGGCCATGCCATTGGCGGCGATCGTCTCCCTCTCAGCGACGTCGGTGGTCACCCTTCTCTTTGGCGCGCGCTGGATTGCCGCCACGCCGCTTGTGGCGTGCTTCTCGGCTGCAATCATCTACCAGCCGCTGATGCAAACAACGGGAATGCTCTTCATCACCCAGGATCGTGCACCTGAAGGGCTTCGAGCCGCCATGGTCGACGCAGCTCTGTGCATCGGCGCCGTCGCACTCGCCGTCACATTTGGGCCCAATTGGGTCGCGTTCGCGATCGCAGCATCCGGAATCTTCGCTCGCCTTCCCATTCAGTTCGCACTCGGGGGCGCACGCGGCCCCGTCGGTTTTCGCGATCTTATCGGGGCGTCGCTGCCCGCTGCGGGTGCCGCCGCGAGCGCGGGTTTGGCCGTGTTGGTCGCGCGAAGAGCATGTGGAGCAGACTCTTCGCCCATATTTTCGCTCGCCATGAATACCTGCGTGGGCGCAGCCGCCGCAGCGACTACCTATCTGATGATTCCGCGCAGCCGCCGGGCGCTGAGAAGCTTTCACGGCCTCTTTCAGCGATTGAAGAATACACGCGGCCCTGCCCCCCAGGTAGCGCCGGCCGAATGAATCCGTTGCTCAAACATCGAGCCAAGCAGGTCGCCGCTGCCCTGGGACTTCATCTGAGGCAAGAAACGCCCCGGCGTTCGACACTCGCCCAGTTTTGCGCCCATCTGAAATCATTGGGCTATGCACCGAGAACGGTCATCGATGTCGGCGTTGCGGACGGGACCATGGAACTCCATGAGGCCTTTCCCGACGCACAATTTTTGCTGATCGAACCGCTCGAGGAATTCTGGCCCGCGCTCGAGTGGCTGTCCTCGCGTTACAAGGCGCGGGTCGCGCTCGTTGCAGCAGGCGCAAAAGATGGCACCGCCACGATCCTGCACGGCGGATCCATCGAAAAAATGCACGGCGCCACGCTTGCCGAAATGGATGATCCGCACGAGCGCGCTGCCAACACAGCCCGGGACGTCCCCATGCGACGGCTAGACGGACTTGTGCGCGAGTTCGGCCTCAGGGGACCAATCCTGCTCAAGATCGATGTGCAGGGCGTGGAACTCGAGGTGATCAAGGGAGCCGAGGAGATCCTCTCCCAGGTCGATGTGGTTATCATGGAGGTTGTGTTCTTCAGCTTCAATCGACGCCAGCCTCTGGTCGACGATGTGATGAAATACATGCTGGCTCGCGGATTCTTTCCCTATGATTTTTTCGGCGGCTATAACCGGCCGCTCGACGGCGCGCTCGCCCAGCTTGATGTCGCATTCGTCAAGCGCGACGGACTTTTCCGGCGCGATCAGCGCCATGAAGATATGAGCCGCGAACCGACGTGGAAACAAAAGGCAAGCATCGCAGCGCGCCAGTTGCTCCGCGCGTGATAGTGAATTCTACGGCGTCCGAATTTGAGTAGAATGCAACCATTACAATTAATGCGTGTAACACGCTAGAGATTCTCACTTATTTTCGACCGTGGGTCGTCGTGTCATCCTGATTCCGCTGAAAGTGCAGCCGCTGTCGCTGCGCTCGTCGAAGGGAAAAAACAACATGCAGAGGCGCCGCTTGCTGGCGGCCGCTCCTGTGCTCGCTGCGGCTTCGTTCGCAGGCACGGGCGCGCGCGCTGTCACCACCACAACTCCCAAAGCCACCCAGACTATTTTCGACTTTGGCGCCGTCGGTGACGGCGTCACGGACGATAGCGGCGCCTTCAACAAGGCCCTTGCCTGGGCGTCCGCAAACAATTCAACCGTCCTCGTTCCCGGGCTCAACTACTGCATTGCCAATCCGATCCGCTGCACGCCGACCGGGAATGTGGTGGCGCCGTGGGGACTCTTGGGTCAAGGCGCAACGCTGACCTCGAAGATCACCAACGGCGCGGACGTCATGTTCCTGAGTTCGAACACCGTCGTTCGCTACTTCCATATGAGCAATATCAAAATCCAGGGCAGCGGCTCTGACGGCAACGGACTGCACATGCAGGTCCTGAGCGGGTCCTCCTTCTTCTACAATGCCATTGTCGATGGCATCAGTATCGAGGGTGCCGGCCAGCACGGACTATTTGTCGAAGGCAATGTCTTCGAGAGTGCCTTCAACAATTCGTTCTTCCAGGACAACAAGAAGAACGGTGCGACTTTTGCCGACAGTGGCGGCGGCGTCTGTTCGGCCATCAACATCATGAACTGCTATTTCAACCAGAATGGGGCATCGGGCCTGGTCGCGACCGTGATCGGTGCGCAATATGGCGGCGCGACCGACGTGCGCGTCTACGGCGGTTACTGTCGCGACAACCAGCAGTTCGGCTTTTACTACAACAACGGCACCAATGGTGCCTGCATCACCCAAGTCGGGTTCGAGAACAACTGCCGGAGCCTGTCGCCCGGCGATCCGAACGGGGCGCATGTGTATTCATTGACCTCGATCAAGATGCGCGACTGTAACGGATACAATCAAGGCGGAGGCGCGACCTACCTGACGCGCGGGTGGTACAACAACCCGTGTCTTCTGGATGGCTGTACGCAGGCTGCCGGCGGCGCCATGGCGGCAACGGGCGCTTCACGTCTGGCGCAGGTCAATGGCGCCAACACGGGAATCTTCCTCATGTCGAACAGCAATGGCGGCGTTACGAGTGTTGCCGGCAACCAATGTCCCTGGCAGGCAGTCAACTGCACGGGTCCAAGCCCTATCGGAAACCTCGGACTGGGCAAGACGCTTACTGGCCTGTAATCGAAACGTCATCGACAGACGTTTGGAGAGCCCGGGTCATCCCGGGCTCTTTCATTTCCGCCCGCTCCTTCAAGCCCCAGCAGTCGTAGAGGGAGCTACCGCTCAAGCGCTCGATACCGAGCCGCGGATATCGAGAGCGCCGCGGGGGGAGGATCCTGCGCTGTTTACCGCCGACCAGGTGCAGGCGGTGCCGTCGACGACATCGATCCCGCCATGGCTGCGGCTCACCAGCACGTGGCCTTTGTCGTTTCCATTGACCTGAACGAGACGCGACTTTCCTGTCTGTTCCATGGCCCCGCCGGCCTCCTGCGAGCAGCCCTCGAGGACGGTCAGTCCGTTGAACCAGCCGCGCAAAAGATAGGTGGCTCCGCCACCCTGATTGTAACCGGTGCAATTGCGCAGCTGCATCGCACTCTGACCATAGATATGTGCGCCGTTGGGATCTCCGGGTTTCAATGCACGGCAGTTGTTCTCGAAACCGACCTGCTCGACAGCACCCGAACCCGTCCCATTGTTGTAATAGAAGCCGTAGTTCCGATTGTCGCGGCAATAACCGCCAAAGACGCGCACGTCCGTCGGGCCACCGTAAGGTCCGTCGAGATTGACGGTCCCGAGCCCGTACTCGCCGTTCTGGTTGAAATAGCATCCGATGATCTGGATCGCCGAACAGATGCCGCCTTTTGCGTTGGCAAACGTGGCGCCATTTCTCTTGCAGTCCTGAAAGAACGAGTTGGTGATCACGCTTTCGAAAACGTTGCCTTCGCACACGAGGCCGTGGCCGCCCACGCGCTCCACGGAGAGGCCTTCAATCGTCAGGTTGTAAAGATTGGCCTTGTTCCCCGGACAGAGAAAATGAATGCCATTTCCATCTGCGCCGCTACCGGTAATCGTGAGACCGCCTGCGAGCCGGAAGTAACGAACGGTGTGGTGCGCGGTCAGCGACAGAACGCTCTCTGCTTTCATCAAGCGGGAGATCAGATGCGCACCCTGGCATTCCAGTCCCCAGACATGTCCGACATTTGAAGCTGAAACCCAACTGATGGGGCGCGCTATGGCATAGGTGCATCCAGGAACGATGATGATGCGCCCTTCATTGGCAGAGACTTCAAGCGCCTTGTTGAACGCCGCGCTGTCATCCGCCACGCCATTCCCAACCGCTCCGAAATCAAAAACCGTCAGGCTTTCGCGGCGTCCAGCCTGCGCCGCGGATGCCCGCGTTGCACTGGCAAAAGCGAGCCCAGCCGCTACACCACTGCCGACAAAGGCTCGGCGCTTAATGGGTGACAATTTTGATCGCCAGTCTCTTGGCGGACTGGAAGGATTTCGGGAAAGTGGTTTCGCACCAGAACATGGTCCGCCGTGTTGGCCGGTTCAGATCCTTGGGGCTGTGTACGGGCATGCCGCCGATCTCCGAAAGGGAAAGGCCGCGAATGCGGGACTGGAACTGCAGAAATCGGGAAGATGCAGGTATGTAATGAGCCGTGAATGAGCTTCGCGAGAATTGCGGCTGGATGGTCGCGAGGCTTCCATGCATGGTCTTCGCTGACCAGAAGAGCACATCCCCGCGCCGCAGTGCCGGCGCCCGGCATTCGAGCTTATGGCGGCGAATGATGTCGATGCAGAGTTTCTTATAGGCAGCGTGATTGAAAGCGACATCAAAGTCACCGCCATTCTTCGTCATATCGATAAGATGGCTCTTCGGGTAGACGAAGAAACGGCCTGCGCCGGGAGCAATGTCTTCCACCGCGAACCACGCGGCGGTCATCCGGCCAATCTGCTCTGCATCCAGATAATAGGTATCCTGATGCGCCCAGGTTGAAGGATTGCCTTCGAAATACATCGACTGCACCAGCTTGCCCGGCTCGCCGAGGAGTTCGCGAGCGATCACCTGTGCATTGCGATGGGTGATGACCGCGAGACCGGTTTCCCGGAAGCGGCCGAAATGACGCCGATCCAGACTCTGCACGTTCAAAATCGGGTTAAGCATGTAGCCGTGATCGGTGAAAACATGCCGCTCCGGATTTGCGGTCGTCTGCCGGTAGATGAAGCCTCTATAGGGCTTCACCTCGCTTTCGAAACGCCGCTTCGCCTCATCGCAAAGCACGTGGGGAATCGCGTTGCGGATGACGACATAGCCGTTCTCGGCATAATAGCGCCGGTATTCACGAGCTTCGTTCAGCGTGAAATAGGAGAAATCCTCGCTGATATCGGCCGGAATGGTGATCGCCCGGCCCGCCGCATCCTCAAGAGAGAACGAACCGTTTTTCCCTGGCCCGCCGCTTTTCTTTGCGGAGGCCATTGACGCGTCGAGACTCATTTTTCCTAGCCCTCCATCTTTCGGGACAATCGCGCGCGATCCTCGCGTATTTCGCAGGCCAAGGCGCGTAACCAAACGGAGTCGTATTGCTCTTTGCTCAGAGCATTGTCGTTGAAAAGCGCCGTCATTCGGCGGCGGTCCCGTCTTCCAGCGGCAGCCATCCCGGCTGCGCGTCGTGCCAGATGGACGGCTCGATCGGTTCAGAGACGGATTCGATCGAAATGCGTCTTGCAACGACGGTGCCGGCGGCTGTCATGAGCATCACGGCCCATGTCTTCGGCCCCACATACGAGCCGGACGCCTGGCCCAAAATCGCCCACACCGCCCAGCAGAACCAAAGGCTTTGCACGCCGAGACTCTTTAACCAGCGGCTCATGGCTACGAGGACAACGACGCCCATGATGGCGCCGAAGTAGATCCAATGCAGCCAAAAATAGTTGGTGAGCACCTCGAAGGTGTTGTCGTATTTCCAGCGCGGATCGAACTCTCCGGATTCGCGATAGACGTTGAGCACCTCGTCATCGATGTAGGCCTCGCTGGTAAGTCCGATGCCTGCCAAGGGATATTTTTCCATGACGTCCATGGCGACCAGTGCCGGACCCTGAACGCGATAGAACGAACTGGCGTCTGCGCCTTCTGCGTATTGATTGACACGGTTGCTGAAAGCGGAACTACCAAGGATCAAAAAGATGAAGACGAACGCGCCCGCGAGTGTTCCCAGGGCCGCAAACCGCACCATCGTCGGCGTCCAGGATTTGCCGATCAGGAACTGATACGGCACGAGCATCAACAGCATCAGAAGCAATGTCGGTCCGGGCATGATGACGATGCCGGCGCCCATCATCGCGAGATAGGCCAAGATCTTGAATCGCCAACGACTGACCATGAGCCAGATGAACGCGAAGAGTGTAAAGCCGAAAGTCACCGCGGACGGCTCGCTGGTGAAGAATTTCGGCCGGATGCGGCCATAGAGGAGTTCGTCACGCAGGTCGGCTTCGTAGACGAAATCCGTGAAAGCCCTGCCCCGAACCCAATCGCTGATCGGCCTCAGACCAGCGTAATCTTCGAGGATGCATCCCACGAAGATTACTGCGCAGATCACGAGGAAGAAGCGCGCCAGTTGTCCGCGCCTCGCCTCGAGCATGGTCAGAAAAACCGCGTAACCGATGATGAGCGAATATGTCAGCTGCACGAAACCTGTGAACCGCTTCAGGAGAAAGCCGAGGTCCGGCGGCAGGAAAATCGACAGGAGAAGGACGGCGACAATTCCCGTGAAGGCCTTCACATGAACGGTTTCGATAGACATGCGCCGCCGCCAGAGGAGCGCGAGACCCGCAACTCCGGCGAGCGCAGAGGGCATCGGGACCGTTGGCGTGAACTGGATCGCAAAGCCGGTGTAAATCCCCAGCATGTAGAGAAAGAGCAGCGAGAGATCGACGCGATTTATACCGCGCTCCCGCAAAAGCCATTCCGGCGCCGTCATATCGTTCATGTCGATCCCAAGGCGTTCATGAAGCTTCTTCCGCGGCTTTTCCAATCGAAGGCATGGCAACAAATCGCGTAAGCCGCGTTTTGCAATCGATTTAGCAGTTTCAAATCGTCGATCATGCGCGACACGCCACGCGCAAGTTCAGCTTGGTTTGCGTATAGCAGCACGTCCGACTCTTCGCGCAGTGGCGTGCCGGCGACAGAACCCTTCAGTCCCAGAACAGGAATGCGGTTAAAAACATATTCAAGCAGTTTCAGCTTGAAGCCGCCGCCGATCCTCTCCGGCAAAACTGCTATCCGCGCATCATCGATGAAATTCTCGATGTGATCGACCGTGCCGGTGAACCGCGTCGCCGAGAGGCGGGACTGCAGGTGATCGAAATAGGAACGGTCCCCAGCGCCTACAACCTTGAGCTCGATTCCCTGCCTTGCGAAAATCGGATCCGCGACGTGCAGGAATTCTTCCAGATTCATTCGCTTGGCGACCCAGTCGAAACTCCCGACGATGATGGCGCGCCTTGGCACGGCGCTCGTGATCTGCCGCTCGGGCAAGGATCTGCCGGAATAGCCGGGTGGCAGTACTTCGACGCGCTTTCCTGGCCAGCGCGCGCGATAGCGTTGCCCGTCCTGCTCGGTAATCGCCGTAACAAGGTTCGCACTCTCGACCAGCGCGCTCTCGAGCCGCTCGGTCTTTACGGCATCCAGACGATGAGCCTGCCGCATGACGAAATTCGTGCGGTTATCGGCGAGACTGCGCCTGAGACTGGACTCGTGATTGTGCGATACATACGCGATGCGCGGCTTCTTGCGCGCACCGTCGAAGCGCCTGCGAATTGCGGGCAAGGCCCAGGCGGCCGAGATGCTGTCGAAAACAATCGCATCCCATTCCGCCTCCTCAAGGCACGCCCCAAGGGCGGCCCGCATGTTCTTTGTCCGGCATCGGTTTGCCATATGCGGCAGAGCGCTCACCATGCTCGTCCATCGCGGCAACTCCCGCCCTTCCGGAATGTGCCAGAGGATATTTCCATCGCGCTCGCCATGACGCGGCGAGCCAGTGGGCGAACAGAGTCCCAGCACGAGAATCTCGGCGCCGGTGTCCGCAAAGGACCGTATCAATCCGCCCGAATAGACCGATTGGCCGCTAAGCGGAGGGTCTGGATCGGCCAGCGTCAGCCACAGGCAGCGCATGACGTCTCGCACTCCTCACGGTCAATGAGATGGCCCGCAATGCCATGAGCATCGTCATAACGACGATCTTCAGATCCATCGCGACGGACCAGTGTTCGATATAGTGAAGGTCGTGGGCCACCCTCTGCTGGATCTGCTCGACCGTCTTGGTGTCACCGCGCCAGCCATTGACCTGCGCCCACCCCGTAACGCCGGGCTTCATGCGATGGCGTGCGTCATAGGCCGGGACCGCCTCGCGATAGAGAAGCCCGCCAGCCTTGGCAGCCATTGCATGCGGTCGCGGTCCCACGACCGACATTTCTCCGCGCAGCACATTTAAGAACTGCGGGAGTTCGTCGAGCATTGTGTGCCGCAGGAAGCGGCCGACGCGTGTCACGCGCGGATCACGATCGTCCGCCAACTTTTCCGCATTGGCGTCGGCCGTGTGATGATAGAGCGTGCGGAACTTGAGAACCCGGATCAGCTGGTTGTTATAACCATGGCGAATCTGGCGGAAGAACACCGGCCCGGGGCTGTCAAGGCGAATGGCGAGCGCGATCAGCGCGAACAAAGGCGCCGATACCAGAAGAACGAAGGCTGCAATCAACCTGTCTTCGATTTCCTTTGCGATATAGCGCCAGCCGGCAAGCGGCAGATCACGGATATTGAGGAGAGTCACACCCGCGAGATGACTCGCCTCGATTTCACCCAGCGAAAGACCGAGCGCATCAGGACACAGCCTGATATCGGCAGGCACCACGGAAAGACGGTCAAGGACAGTTCTGACACGCTTGCTTTCGCTCAGAGAAATCGCAACGCAGATGTAGTTGGTGCCACCGAGACGGCAATCCTCGATCAATTCATCCAGAGATCCACGAACCTCGAGCCCGCCACAGATCGTGCCGCCTGGGACAGGATGATCACCGTACACACCAGCAACGACGACCTGGGGATCCGTCGAAAGAGCCTCGATCAATCTTTCAGCGATCCAGCCCGTGCCCACAATGGCGACGCGGCGTGCCAGCGCGCCTTGCTTCCGCCAGCGCGAGATCATGGCCAGATAGAAAAGACGTGTCAGCGCCATGGATGCGAGACTTCCAAGCAGCCATGGTTCGAGCCAGACGCGCGCGGAGAGGAGTGGAGATCCCGTCAACCAGAGGACACCACATAGCGCGCCAAGCGTCAGGCATGTGCCGATCGTGCTTCTGGCCACTCCCGTCGGCCAGTGTTCAAACGCTTCAAATTCGTAGGCGCCGATCGCCTTGAGGAGCCGGGAGCCAAGTATCGTCCCCAGCGCAACGATGAGAACGCCAAAGCGCCATTCGTTGGTCGCGTGCGAAACCTCGGCGAGGATTGCAAGCCAGCCGATGCAGAGCATTGCCGCCGCGTCGACAAACTGAGCAAGGCCGTCGAGAATCGAAGGCGAAAGTGCGGGGGCAGCCGATTGAATCGAAATCTGATCGTCACCGATGACGAGCGCCGGCTCGGACGAAACCTCGGGAACATTCGTGAAAGGGGCATTCATCGCTTCGTCCCGGACGTGGCGTAACTAGGCATGAGGCGAAGCATGTTCGCGTGCGCATTCTTGAGGCTGCACAGGCCGGAAACCCGTGACCTTCCGCACGGGTTCTGTGATTTTCCCGAGACGGTCAGACCCTAAAGCGTGGCAAAAATGGCCGACGTAAAAGCGCTCGGCGTATGCGTTTCCGAGAGTGCGAGCGCTGCCTCCCGGTCGAAAGAAGACCTCGCTCCGTCATCTACGATCGAGCAGATCGCGCGCGCGATTGCTCCGGGATCCGTGGTATCGACCGCAGTTCCGAGCCCGAGCTCCCTTACGATCGCGCCCATCATTCCGAAATCCTGGGTGAGAACGGGTTTACCGGCCCTCGCCGCCCACATCAGTACGCCGCTTGATCCAACGAAGCGCTGATAAGGCGCCACCAGCACATTCGCGCGTCCGATCAGCGCCTCGAGTTCGCCCGCTGCGAGCCTTCGGTCCTCATGACCAATCCAGAGATCGGGCCTTGCACGCCGCACTCTGCTCAGCCTTTCAAAGACCGTTTCGCGGATGTGAGGATCGATGGAACCCGCCAGCATGACGGCAATGTTCCGCTCGTAACCCGGCGCGAGTTCCAGAAGCGCGTCGAGCAGTTTCAGGGTTCCTTTCCGTTCCGTCAGGTAGCCGAACAGGAGGAACAGCGTGCGATCGCGTGGGATCCGCGCAGCAACACGGTGTTCGCCCTCGAGACTCCTGACCAGGGGATGCGCGGGATCGTGAAGCGTCTGGACTTTTTCGCCGTATCGGAAGCGCCGCCGGGCAAACTCCGGAAAGTAGGGATCGAGGGAGTGGACAGCCGTCAGCGCGGGATTGCGGAGCATCAAGCGGTAGAGTGCGGATTTGCGCAGATCGCGCAGCTTCTCGCGCCACGAAGGCCGATAGGCGCCCAGCAGCCGATAGTGCACCGACGGTCGGAAAAGAATGCCGCTGAGCGGCCGGCCGCAGAAACCAAGGCCCAAAGCGAGCGCCAAAGAGAGGTGGTCAAGCGCAAGCACACAAACGCGACCAGCCTGCGTCCTGCGCGCATATCTCCGCGTCACGAACCACCGGGCAAAGCCGCTCAGGAGGAGATTCTGGCTCCGGCACATCCGCGTCTCGACTGTACTCAGAGCCGCAACACGTACCCGGTCGCCGGGCATGTCCCGGACCCGCGCGCTGAGGTCGTCGAAGAGCTCCGGAGGTACGACGAACGAGACAACAGCGTCCTCCGCATTCTGGGCCGCGTGACGAATGAGATGATGGAGCCACTCCGGCTGGTGACCCTGGCCGTCTGTCTCAAGCACAAGCACCGAAGGCCTGCGTCGCTGCCATTCTTCGGGGAAGATGAGCCGCGCAAGGTGCTCGAGCACGAGCTCCCGGGCACAATTCTGTTCGACAAACTCGCGTGCGCGGCGCCCCAATTGGTCGCGGAGTACCTGATCGTCGAGTAGCCGGATAACGGCGCGCGCAAACCGCCTATGGTCATTCGCCCGCACCGTCAAAAAGGCTCGCGCCTGCCGGCGCAGCTGCCAGAGCGGACTTCCCGGGTTTGCGGTCGCAACGAAGGGCCGCCCAGCCGCCATGATGCTGAAAATCTTTGAGGGAATGGCGAATCCCGCAGCGGCAGGTTCCTGCGGGACCAGATGCACGTCGCCGTCAGCGAGCCCTTCCGCAAGCCGCTCGGGCGGTAACAAAGCATCGAAGTGGACGTTGGTCAGTCCGAGTGCGTTCATACGCTTCTGAAGCGAGACGCGTTCGCTTCCCTCTCCCCGAATGACGATTTCCACGTCCGGGCGCTCTCGCGACAGTAGACCCGCCAGTTCGACGATTTGTTCCAGCCCCTGCTTGCGGCCGAGATTGCCGCTGTAGAGCAGTCTGGGCGCACCCACCGGACTCTTCTCGGTGGGGCGGATACGAGCGACATCGACCCAAATTGGCGCCACCTCGATGGGTACGACAACACCGATACGTCGCAATTCCTCCTTCATGGACTGCGTAAGCGCCACGACCGAATCGCAGCGATTGAGCAGATTGCGTTCGAACGCCTGCATCGCTCTGTGCAGCATTGCGCTCCGCACGAGCCCCACGCCTCTCGCAATTCCGGATGGAATGTCGTGCACGATCGCGATGTGACGGCCGCCGCGGACGCGCAGAACCTCACCCAGTGCCACGCTCATGATGGACGGGCACAGAGAGAGCACGAGAGGCGCCTTTTTTACGCGACCCGTTAGCCGCTCGAGAATTCCGTTTGCAAAGAAGCTGAGCTCAGAGCGAACCCGCTCCGCCATTCCGCGCCCGGATGGAATCCTGCTCTTCAGTCTTTGTATCAGGACGCCGCTTTTCCATTCCCGCCGAGGAAGCCGCTCGCGGGCCAGGCGAAAAGCCTCTGGCTGCGGATAATGGGGCGGTCCCGCGAGCACGGTCGTCACGCACCCCTGCGCCGCCAGCCACTCCGCCAGATCACCACAAAACGGCGCCGAGCCGATCAGTTCGGGGCGATAATACTGGGTGACGAGGAGAGCGCTGGCACCGTCGAGGCGCGTTGCCAGACTACTATCCTGCGGCTTCGGCAACAGCGCGTCTGGCATATCCATATGGGAGCTGGCCGTACCCGAACTCGCGATAGCCCTGGGGATCGACGCGTGAAAGCACGACGCCCGCAAGATCGCTCTGCGCATCGGCGATCTGACGGAGCGCATCGCGAACCGTGTCGCGTCTCGTATGACCCCAGCGAACGAAGAACAGGACCTTGTCCACCATCTGGGAGAGCGCCAGCACTTCCGAGCCGACATGAACCGGCGCGCCATCGAGAATCACAAGATCGTAGTTCTTGGCGAAATTGTGCAAAAGGAAACGCATCCGCTCGGAGGTCAGAACGTGCATCGTCGCGGGGTTCCACTTGCCGGCCACGAGCACGTTCAATCCCGATAGCGGATCGACATAGATCGTGTCGCTGAGGCGCACATCCTCCTGCGTCAGAAGTGCCGCAAGTCCGTCCTTGTTCGGGCAGCGGAACAACTGATCCAATGTCGGCGAACGCCAATCGCAATCAATAAGAAGAACTCGCTTGCCATTCTGAGCAAGCAGGCGCGAAAGCGCCGCGGCCGTCGATGACTTTCCTTCAGCCGGCGTTGCGGAGGAGAAAAGCACGGTCTTGGGCGACTGCCGCGAGTCGGACAGTTGCAAGCCGATGTAGATCTTCCGAAGCGCGTCACTGAAGGGGGAAATCGGCTTACGAAGAACATGGACCACGGGCGGAAGTTCGCCTTTCAACGTGGGCACCATGGCAACCACCGGCACGCCGAGAGCTTCCTCGATTTGCTCGCCGCGGCGGAACGTCATGTCAGAACCGTCGCGGAGAAACGCCAGCCCACAGCCTGCGATCAGGCCACCAAACGTCCCAAGGAGCACCATCAGGGTCCGCGGCGGAAAGCTCGCGTGTTCGGGCGGGGCCGCGCTGGAAATCATCCGCGCATCCGGCTGCTCGATCGCCTCGCGTCCCATCGACTCCTTGGCGCGGTTCAGCATCGCCTCGAGCAGATTGCGGTTGACGGTGGCTTCCTGCTCCAACGCCTGCAGTTTGATGTCCTTTTCGTTGGCACCGCCCATGACGCCCTTCGCGGCGTTGAGATCCGACTGCAGAGCGGCGTATTGGGCATCCGCAGCGCGCGCTTCATTACGCACCCCGGCAATCACGCTCCCCATCTCTACGTTCAACTTGCGTTTGATGTCGCTAAGTTGCGCCTGCGCAGCAATGTAGTTCGGGTGTTTGGGACCGTAATCGGTCGCGATCTGCGCGAGATTACGCTCGGCTTCGGCTTCCTGCTGTTTGAGTGCCTGGATCAGAGGCGAACCGACGACCTCAGGAACGCTGTCAGCACCTCCGGAGCGCCCCAGTGCCGCCTGGAGCTTGGCATCGGCGGCCGCTTTGGAGGCCTGCGCCTGGATCAGCTGCGTGTTCATCTCCGTCAGCTGCTCCGCCGTCATGTCGGAATTCACGCCTTGATAGAGGCCGTTCGTGCGACGGTAGTCGGCGACGGCTTGTTCCGATCTCGCGAGTTGCTGGCGAAGATCGGCAATCCGTCCGGAGAGATAGTTCTCGACCCGGTTGTTCTCGTCGAGCTTCTGGCTTCGATCCTGATTCAAATAGGCATTGGCCCATTCATTGGCGATCGCTGCCGCCATGTCGGGATCATGCGAGCTGGCTTCGATGTTGACGACATCGGACCGTCCGAGCACGGTCACGTCGACATGCTTTAACAGTGTGTCGACAATCTTGTTGCGTTGGGCTTCGACCTTGGCGCGTTCCTCGTCGGACGTGATTGTCCGCGTCGGCGGAAGGGGCGCGCCGGAATTGAATTCATCGTTGCGGTCGAGATGCAAATCATCGAGCACGCGCTCGGCGATGTTGCGCGATTGAACGCCGATGCGCGCGCTTTCGATCTTGGCGGCATCCGGGCCGGACGGAGGCAGCTGCGGGTCGGTCGACCAGATGTGCGGTTCATTGACTCCGATCTCGATCCGGGCGTCGGCCGCGTACCGGCTCGGCAACACGACGGCTGCAACAAGCGCGGCTGCACCGAACGCGGCCGCCGTGGTCAACACGAGGCGGCGATTGCGCCAGATCGTACGCAGGGTCTCGGTAAAGTCCTGCGGACGATCGAACGCCGATGGCGCCGGGCGAGACGCCTGCTGAACCCAATGTTGCGGCGAGGGATAGGCTTGGGCTCGTACCAGAGAACGTGGTTGCATGATCAGAAGAACCGCTCGTTGACTTTGATGATGTCGCCTGGCTCGACGGGCGTATCGGGCTTCGCCTCGATCTTCTTTTTGCCGCCGTTAGGACCGGCACGCTCGAGATCGAAAGAGTCTTCGTCGGCGCGGTAAGTGAAGCCGCCGGCCTGCGCCGCGGCCGTCAGGACCGTCATCCCCGAGACATAGGGATAGCTGCCGGGCTTGGTGACCTCGCCAAGAATGTAGAATGGACGCGCCGTCAGAACGACGACGCTGACATGGGGGTTTTTGACATAGTCGGGACTGAGAGCGTGCACCAATCGCGCTTCGAGTTGCTTTGGCGTCAGGCCACCGGCCTCGATTTGTCCAATGAGCGGAAACGCGATGCGCCCCAGGCCATCGACCTGGTACACGTCGGTCAGCTCGCGCTGATTGAAAACAGTGATCCGCACCTTGTCGCCGGAACCGAGCTTGTAGTCGGCCCCGGAATCGATACTGGTCTGAGGTGCGAAGGATGCTTCGCGTGTTTGTGCGGCTGCTGACGCGAGAAAACCGGCCGCAAGTATCGCCGCGAACGAAGCAAGTAGCGCGGTGACCGAACGCGAAAACCGTGAAAGTTTTAGGAACGTCATTGTCCCCATCCTCTCCCAAGAGTGGCGCGCGATGGCTCGGATGGCCTTACGTCACGCGAGCGGCAAACCTATCAATGGGAGAACATTCGCCCTTGTGACCAAACCGAGGCTCCGGAGGGCCTTTCACATCTCAAGGAGCGCGGCGCTCAGGTCTCAGCAGGCAATGTCGCGCAAAGCATCAATCCGCCGCCCGGGCGATTGATCGCGCTCACCTCTCCGCCGATCGCCTCGATATTCCGCTTGACGATCCAAAGACCGAGCCCCGCGTGCTGCCCGGCGATCGCACTTTCCGTTCCTTCGAAAGGCCTGAGTGAAAAGTAGCGCTCGAAGATATGGTCGATCTTGTCAGGATCAATTCCCGGGCCTTCGTCCTGAATTATCAGTTCGACGGTGCCTGGCTTTTTTGTCAGGCGCACATCGATCAGAGATTGGGAGGGAGCGAAACTGACCGCATTCTCGAGAATGTTCTCGATAGCCTCGGCAAGTGGCTCCTCGCTTGCGCGGACAAAAACATCTTCGTCGAGATGGCGCGCGAGTTTGATGTCGCGGCTGATACACAACTCCGAATAGCGAAGCAAAATCTCCGCGATCAGCGATGTCAGATTGACTCGTGTTCTCGGCGCATCAAGGAGATCGGCGTTGAGCTGTTCGATTCTCTGTGACGCAAACACCAGTGCTGTCAGGCGGCGCAAGGAAACGCCGATCAGATTCAGCATCTGCCGTTGGCGATCGTCGGGCGCCGGCAATGAGCGCGACAATGCCGCGACCGCTGCACCGATCGTGGCGATCGGACCCTTGAAGGAGTGCGCATTTTCTTCCGCGGATTCGCGCAGATCACGCGCCGCACCGTGAAGGGCTTCAACCAGCCCATCGAAGTCTTCAGCTATGCTTGCGAATTCTGGGACAAAATTGCGCGACGCAAATGTCTGGCCGCGATCGCGTCCACGGCGAATCTGACGGGCCACGCTGCCGAATGTCCGGATGCTCCGCCAGACGCTCAGAGACGTCAGAAGTGTGATCAGCGCGAGTGCGAGATAGATCATCGCCGCGACGCTGACCTCGGGGGACTGCCAGTAGGGCTTTCCGATCGATGTATCGAGGAATTCCGCGGTGGAATGCGAGATGACGAGTGCCCAACAACCCTGCGCCGTGCGCACCGGCACCACTGATGTCAAGGTCTGACCCAGGTGATCGACCTCAACGTGTTCGGCTGGTGATCCTGAACGGCAGCCGCGCGCCAGTTGCGGCAGCATGCCTTTCCGCGCCAGCTGGCGGAGTTCCTGATCGAGGCGCGAGCTTGTGGCGGGCGGGAAGGACGCGACGTAATAAAATCCATCGTCTCCCGTCGGGCGCCGGAACAGAAGTTTCAGGTGCGTGCCATCTTGCCCGTAGCGCGCCAGCTCTCCTGCCAAACCTTGCGATGGCATTCCGTTGGCTTGATCCAGCACCGGTTTAAGGGCGGCGGCAATGAGGGAATTGCGCTGCTCGATGCCTCGCGTGACCAGAGCCTTGAGCTTCAGGTCACCGCTTTCGAACTGGAAGTAGAGAAGGAACGGAAGGGCTATGAATACCGCCACAAGCAGGACGAGCTTGCCCGTCAGCGAGGCGGCGAGCTTCCTTAAATTCCGTATGAGGCTATGCGGCGACGCTTGAGTGACTGCGCCAGCGATAACCAAGGGCTGCGAAGTTTTCGATCTCGGAAAACTCAGCATCGAAAGCACGGAATTTGTTTCGGATGCGCTTGATGAGCGAGCGAACATTGGTGCGGAATCCGTAATCGCCGTCGCCGGCAACAAAACCTTCGTGATGCACGCAATCGTAGATCGTCCGGTAGTCGACGTACTCCCCGGCGCGCGAAGCGAGGAGATGGACGACATTGAATTCCGTCAGCGTGAGACCGACGTTGTTGGAGTCCCACAAGGCAGCCGCGACTTCCGCCTTGAGCGAGAGCCTGCCAATTCTGAGCGAACGGCGCTCCCGGTCGGTCGCAGAATTTTTTTTCCACTCCACGATACGACGCAAACGCTTTGCCAGGATCGGCATCCCGCGCGCCTTGTCGACAAAATCGACCGCGCCGCAGTCGAGGGCGGCGTTTTCATAGGTGGTGGTCGGAAGCCCGGTGAAGAACACGACCGGCTCTGAGATCCCCGCTTTGCGCAACTGGGCCACGAGATCGGGACCGAGCTCGGAATTCAACTTCCAGTCGAGCACGATGACATCGGCTTCCGGGCTTGCGCCGCGCGCATCGAACAGGGCCTGGCCGGAAAAGTACGTCTCGACGTCGAAGCCGAGATATTCCAGTTCGCCCGCTGCGAGTTCGCGGAACTGATCGTCGTCGTCGATCAGCACGACCCGAATCCGGTGCTCGTCAGCCGCCCTGGCGGGCGGCGATTCTGGCCGCAAATCGAGCGGCGCAACGATGGTTTCCGTCATTTGTACCGGCATTGCTCGTCACCTCGTATCCAAGAGCCCTGTATGCGTGGGTTTGCACGTCGGGATAAAAAGAGATCTCGAGACGGCAATCCGCCTCGCGATAGATCCAGGCGGTTCCGGGCCTGCGTTCTTCTCGCTGGCTTGGCTGTCCCAGTCGGGATTCGATTTGTGGTTCGCTGAGGCCAACCACGCGCTGGATGGCCTGACCCGCAGGTTCCGCGGATGCCAGGGCCGAAGATGAAGGCCGCGGTGCGACGGCGCGCGAGACATGCCGGCCGGGGTGTTCGGCGCGTGGCGGATTGTAGGTCGTGGCAGAAGGGGACGGCTCTCCCATGGGATAAAAAGTGCACGCCGCCAGACCCGCTAAGGTGGGAAGAAATGCAGCGGCCAACTTGCTCGAACGCAACGCGCCACGCATCGTCTTGTCCTGGTGATACCCTCTCGTCGGCCCACACGGGCAGAAACCCCACTCGCTCAAACTGGCACCTTGTCGCCCGATCGCTGCTCATCATGTCATCCCGACGACTTCTCCAGACGGCCGGAACTTGTTCCGTTAACCAGACCGCGGAGCGTGCATGCAGCTAGGCTCCTGAGAGATCAACCGCACACGGACAATTCGCTGACAACATGACGATCGATTTCGCAACCGAGTCGACTGGCCTTAAACGCCGCAATGCAGCGCGGGTTTCATCGGGAATCAGATGGCGATTCTTGGCCGCATGCGACTAAAAACAAAGATCAAGCCTGCGGGAACTGGATCGCTGCCGTGCGGCGGAGCGACTCAATTGCCATCATGGAACGGACGTAATCCCGCGGCGGAAGCGGGAACTCGACGTGATCTCTGATCGACCGGCACACCGCATCGAGTTGCGCAACGAAGGTCGACGGTCCTTCTACACTCTCGGTTGTGGTCGCTCCATCGATCGTCAGCGCCAGCGCATGTCCGAGTTGCGGGACGAGCGGATTGGTTATGCTGCAGGTCCCCTTCTCGCCCTCGACCGACAATGTCGCGGCGAAGCGTGCCGCTGTCATTGAGGCGTGCACACGGGCGGCAATTGCGCCGGGAAAAATGAGATCCGCTTCGATTTCCGCGTCCACGCTGTTCTCGATGACAGCGCGGGCGTTCGCGACCGAAAACGTGTCACCAAAGAGACCCCTCAGCCAGGCCAGCGGATAGACGCCGAGATCCATGAGAGCACCCCCGCCAAGCTCGAGGCTCCAGCGAAATTCTGTTGCCAGGCGCGGGATCGGGGCGTCGAAAATAGCAGTCGCTCGAACAACGCGGCCTAGTCTTCCCGATTCGACGATGTCGCGCACCCGGGCAAAGAGAGGATGGTGGCGGGAGTGCATGGCCTCGAACACGCAAACGCCGGCAGCCTCGCCAGCACGGGCGACCGCTTCGGCTTCTGCGCTGCTCATGGCAAACGGTTTTTCAACGAGCACGTGTTTCCCGCCGGCGATGGCCGCGATCGCGATTCTCGCGTGAAGCGCGGGCGGTGTCGCAACGTAGACGAGCTCAATTTCAGGATCGGCGATCAGTGCGTCATAGTTTTCATGCACGCGCTGGATTCCATGCTCGGACGCGTAGGCACGCGCCCTCTGGGGATCGCGTGCGGCAATAGCGATGAGACTCGCCCTTTCGACTTCGCGTGCCGGCGCAATGAGGGCGTAAGTGGCAACCCGAGCTGCGCCGATGATCCCAATCCGAACGGGTCCGTTTCTGCTCACCGCGCGTTTTCCTCTCTGGCGCTCACGCATTGGCGCCGGTAAGCGCGCGCCGGTCTTTGTGACATAAGCACGGCAAAACCGCGTCACCCGCCGCTTTCCGGGTTCCATGCACGGGCGCCGGACCATCTCCAACTTATCACAGAGCAAGAGTCGCGCGGCACCGCGTTTCCTTGGGGCTATGCGCAATGCTGGAAAACTCCTCGCCTTCGGCTTGTCTCTTGCCGCATTCCTCGCCCTCACGCCCGTATCGGCCCAAACCAGGGACGACGACGAAACGGATATCGATTCTCCCGCCGCGGTCCCTGCGGTCCTGACGGACCGCGATGGAGCGATTGCTCCAGAACGGGCGGAGACGCAGAACACTGTCTACGATTTCAGCAGGCCTGACCTCGCAGCGACAGCCGGAGCGATCCGGCAACTGGTCGAGGGCGCAAATTGGCGTCCGTCCCGTGTGTCGATCGACTGGAAGGCAATCCGGTTCTTCTACGAGAAGCGCAATTTCACGCCGGCCTGGGCCAACGCGGCATTTGCCGAGAAGGTGCACGCAGCACTGGTACACGCCAGCGACGAAGGTCTTTCGCCCGCCGACTATGCGGCGGACGCCATTGTCCCGCCGGCGAACGATGATCCGGAGCGCTTTGCCCGATTTGATGTGCTCCTGACCAGCAGTTTTCTTCTCTATGTGCACGACGTGCACCAGGGCCGCATACCGCCTTCGATCGCCTACGACGATATTGGCCTCGCGCCTGCGCCGTTCGATCCGGCATCCCGACTGCTCGAAACCATTCGAAATGGACGGCTCGACGCTTTCATTGCCTCGCTGCCGCCTCCGCAGCCGGAATATCGGGCTCTCAGGAGCCTGCTCGCCAGATACCGCCAGTTCGAAGCAAACGGTGGATGGCAAGCGGTCTCCAGATCAGGAATGCCGGCGACCCGCGACAGGGGCCCTGATCAACAAACCGACGATGCACAACAAGCACCGGATCAGGATGCTGACGAAACTCCGGATCAATCTGAAAATGCCGAAAAAGATGATCAGCGTGACGTCCAGCGCTCACCCCGGATGCGCACGTCCTTTCGCCAGCAGCTCGTGGCGAGGTTGGCGGCAGAAGGATACCAGGGCGCGCTGAAGGACTCGCTTCAGGCATTCCAGCGTAACCACGATCTTGAACCGACCGGCGCCGTCGACAGCGACACGCTCCAGGAGCTGAACGTCGACGTCAAAACCCGGATCATCCAGATCGAAGCCAATATGGAGCGCTGGCGCTGGATGCCGCGCGCGATCGAGCAGCGCTACGTCGTCGTGAATGTTCCCGAAGAACGGCTTGCTGTGATGAATGCCGGTCAGCCGCGGCTCGTTTCAAAGGTGGTCGTGGGCCGCGAAAGCGATCCCACTCCGATACTGCGCGCGACAGCCAGTTCCGTTACCGTGAACCCCGTCTGGCACATTCCCCAGGACATCGCAGAAGACGAAATCCTGCCCAAGGGCAGCTCCTACTTGCACGAACAGCGCATCCAGGTCACCGAACGCGGCAACCTCAAGCAATTGCCGGGACCCAAAAACGCACTCGGAACGCTCAAGATCAACATGCCCAACCGGTTCAACATCTACATGCACGACACGCCGGGAAAAGCGACGTTCACCCGCAACGAGCGCGATGAAAGTCATGGCTGCGTCCGGGTTCAGAAGATCCTCGAACTGGGCTCGGTGCTGTTGGCGGGCAACCCTGATGTGGACGTCGCAAAACTCAAGACGATGATCGCGTCGGGAAAAACAACTAGCCTCACGCTGACGCCGCCGGTTCCCGTCTACGTAGTCTACTGGAGCGTGACCACCGGGGAAGATGGATCGGCCCAATTCTGGCCCGATTTGTACAGCCGTGATCTAAGTCTCATTGCTGAGATACAAAAACGTAATGTTAATCGGCACGTCTCGGTGTTATAGGGCGCCTGTCTCTCCGGTTTGCGCTTGAACCTGGCCTTGCGGGCGGGTCGCGCCGAACCGGCGGGAATCCACGCTGTCGTGAAAGGCTGGGCCCCATGGAGTACGGTCGTCGCTCTTTTCTGCGCGCTGGTGGCGCGCTGCTAGCCGGAAGTTTCGCTTCTCCGGCCCTTTCGCTAGCTGCCCCTGCCCAGGAGGTCCGCTCGCTTGCATTCGACAATCTGCATACTGGCGAGCGCATGAACATCGACTATTGGCAGAAGGGCGCGTATGTCCCGGACGCCCTGTCCGCCATCAATCACTTCCTTCGGGATTATCGCAACAACGAGGTACATGCGATCGAGCCGAAGCTGCTCGACCTGCTGGCTCTCCTTCACACAAAGCTCGAGAGCCGCACGCCATTCCAGGTGATTTCCGGCTACCGCTCGCCCGCCACAAATGCGATGCTGCACGCCGAGAGTCACGGGGTTGCGGCCAAGAGCCTCCACATGCAGGGCATGGCGATCGACATCCGCCTCGCAGATCGCAGGCTGGACGTTCTCCACGACACCGCGCGCGCGATGCGCGCGGGCGGCGTCGGGTACTATCCGGCTTCGAACTTCGTTCATGTCGACGTTGGGCGTGTCCGCTACTGGTAAGCGTCTGAGAGCGCGGCCGGCATGGCTAGCGCTCGCGTTCCTTCTTTTCGCTCCCTCCTTTGGCTCCGCTCAATGGGATTCCCATTGGAACGAGAGCGGCCCGCACCCGGACAGTTGCGTTTATAACGGCGTGCCGTTTTATCCTGGCGACGAAGTCTGCATACGACCCAACGCGCGGCAGGCCTGCGGGCTCGATGGCACCTTTGGGCCGGCAGAGAATGCTCCGGAATGTCACGCCGCGCAGGCGCCCCAACGCTCGATGACAAGCGACGGCAGCGAATTGGGTGCCACGTGTTCTTTCGGCGGCAAAAAGTTCAGCGTTGGTGCCGAAATTTGTTCCGGCGCTGGCTTGAAATCGATTTGTCCGTCGAGCGGGCAGTTTGGACCGCCGGTCAGGGAAAGGAATTGCCCAGTGTCCCTGTCTACAGTGCCATAGCGGCGGCATGGGGGCGGCGAAGGAAAGAGCTGGCTTTGGACGCGACGCGGTCGCGGGTGTGCTCCTCGCGGCTATCGGCATTCCGGAGCAGATGGCGACCGCTCAGCTCGCCGGACTTCCACCCGAAGCCGGGCTGCTGGCTTTCGTAGCAGCGGCGATTGGCTTTTCCCTCGTCGGTTTCCGGAGAATTCTTTCGATCGGAGCAGACTCAACCATCGCGCCGATTTTTGCCGCCGGTCTGACAGCCATGGCCGCGTCCGGTTCGCCGCAATATGCGGTGCTTGCTGTCGCCCTCGCCTTCGCCGTTGGCGCAATCCTCTTCGTCGCGGGACAGTTTGGCCTCGGCTGGACCGCGGACTTCTTCTCCACGCCGGTCACCACCGGATTTCTCGCCGGCATCGCCATACACATCATGGTGCTGCAGCTTCCGTCAGCCCTCGGCCTTCCGCCGGAAAGCGGCGACATTTGGATTCGCGTCCACTCGCTTGTGACCCATTTCAAGGAACTTGATCTGAGAGCGGCGGGCTTTGCTTTCGGAGTGCTGCTCATTGCGTTTGTTTCCGAAAAGCTGAACCCTCGCGTTCCGGGTGCACTGATCGGTCTTGTTCTTGCGATCGCTGCGGTGGCGTTTTTCCGGCCAGACCGCATTGCCCTTCTTGGCGCCATTCACTTTCACATCCCGCGTTTTGCTCTGCCGCAACTTTCCTGGGACGTCGGAGCGCGTTTCGGTGCCCTCGCGTTCATTGTCTCCGCCGTGGTCATGCTGCAGACCGCAGCAACGATCCGCAGCTTCGGTCGAAATGACGATTCGCTCGACGACGTGAGCCGTACCTTCACCGGCGTCGGAGTCGCCAATCTCTTTGCCGGGCTTGCGGGCAGCATGCCAGTCAATACCAGCCCGCCACGCACGGCGGTGCTGACCGAGTCCGGTGCGCGTTCTCAGTCGTCGAGCCTCCTTGCCGCGGCACTTGCATTGCTGCTGGGTTTGTTCGGCACGTCCCTGCTGCGCTTGATCCCGACCTCCGCGCTGGCCGGCATTCTTCTTTATATCGCGCTCAGGATTTTCCGGGTCAGCACGGCTGTCGAGATCTACCGCGAGACCAAAGCCGAGTTTTTCCTCGTCATCGCAACCATGGCTGCGATTGTCTTCCTCCCGACAGAAACCGGAGTTGTCGTTGGAATCATCCTTTCGCTGCTTCACGGCATGTGGAGCGTTTCCCGTGCACGGGTGGTAGAGTTCCAGCGAGTCCCTGGAACCACAGTGTGGTGGGTACCGGGAGAGCAAGGCGGAGCGGAAACGGTCGAGGGCGTACTGGTACTCGCCTTTCCCGCGCCCTTGTCGTTCCTCAACGCCTACGAGTTCCGGCGGGGAGTCTTCCATGCAATCCGGCGAGGTAGGGAGCAGCCGCTCCATGCCGTGGTGCTCGAGGCCAATGGAATCGCGGAGATCGACTACACCGCTGCCCAAATCCTGAAAGAAATGCTCCGCCATTTTGCGGCGTCTGGTATCGATTTCGCCGTGGCGCGCCTTGAATCGGCACGGGCGCAAGCCGCACTTGTCTCCTTCGGGCTCGATGAACTTCTGAGGCCAGGAAGGAAATTTCTGACCGTGGAGTCAGCTGTTCAAACGCTCCGCGGCAATCGCCGCCTCGGGACTGTCAAATGAGGTTCGCGTGCAAGCAGTCGCGCTTCAGTGCTGCTACTTGCGATAGCTGGCGCGGCGCCATTGCGCCTCTCCTTGCCAGATTTCGTTTGTCCGGCCGTTGAACGCTCTATAGGTTTTGTCTGCTGGGGCGCCATTAGAACAACGGGTTTGATGCGCCAGGCACCCGACAGCCTCAAACACGCGACCTCTGGCATGGACTGGCTCGACCGAGTCCGCGCGGACACCGTTTATCGGAAAATCCTCGACGACCTTCCGGTTGCCATTTACGCGACCGATACCGAGGGACGCATCACTTATTACAATGAAGCGGCGGTCACGCTTTGGGGCTGCCGGCCGGAGCTTCTCAAGAGCGAATGGTGCGGCTCGTGGAAGCTTTTCCGCATCGATGGGACACCGCTCAAGCACGCCGACTGTCCCATGGCCGTGGCCGTGCGTACTCGCCAGGCGGTGCGCGGCGTCGAGGCTTATGCCGAGAGGCCAGACGGTTCGCGCGTCCGCTTTCGGCCCTATCCGACGCCGATGTTCGATGATGAAGGTACCTTTATCGGCGCGGTGAACCTTCTTGTCGACGTGACCGAAGCAAGGCGCGATGACGAGCGCGCGCGGCGCCTCGTATCGATTGTTGAATCCTCGGACGATGCAATCATCAGCGAAGGCCTCGACGGAACGATCCAGAGCTGGAACAGGGGCGCCGAACGGTTGTTTGGATACGGCGCAGAAGAAGTCATCGGGCGCCCGGTGACGGTCTTGAGCCCACCGCATCGGCCGGATGAAGGGATCGAGATCATCGCTCGTATTCGTTCGGGCCAAACAGTCGATCACTACGAAACGGTCCGCCGCCACAAGAACGGCCGCCTCATTCACGTCTCGCTCACGGTTTCTCCGGTTTACGACGAGCAGGGCGCGATAATCGGCGCCTCGAAGATCGCTCGCGAAATCACCGAACGGCTTCGTGCCGAAGAGCATGCAAGGCGCCTCGCTTCCATCGTCGAATCATCGGACGACGCGATCGTCAGCGAAAGCCTCGAAGGCAGGATTGAGAGCTGGAACCGTGGAGCCGAGCGGCTCTTCGGTTACAAGGCCGAGGAGGTCATTGGAAAACCGGTGACGATATTGAGCCCTGCCGGAAAGCCGGATGACGGCATCGAACTGATCCGGCGCATCCGCCAGGGTGAGATCGTCGAGCATTATGAGACCATGCGGCGTCGCAAGGATGGCAGCGAAGTTCCTGTCTCGCTCACGGTTTCGCCGGTCAAGGACGAGCGTGGCCGAATTGTCGCCGCATCGAAGATCGCCCGCGACATCACCGAGCGTCATCGAGCCGATGAACAACAGAAAATGGTGCTCGCGGAAATGGAGCACCGAATCAAGAACACGCTCGCAACCGTGCAGGCAATCGCAAGGCAGACGCTGAGTACGGCTTCGCCGGCCGAGCGCTCAGGCTTTATCGCGCGCCTGCGAAGCCTGTCGGAAGCGCACAAGCTCCTTTCACACGAACACTGGAATCGCGCGCTTTTTTCCGACGTCGTAGAGCGAGCGCTCGGCGCCTTCCAGGATGCTGGACAGTCAAAAATTCTTCTTGAGGGTACCGACGAAATCTGGCTGTCGGCGGATCGCTCGCTCCAGCTCACCATGGTGCTGCACGAACTCGCAACCAACGCCGTCAAGTATGGCGCACTTTCCTCGCCAGCGGGACGCGTCCGTGTGAATTGGAGCCGGCGGAGCTTCGGCCGGTGTGCCATGACATGGGTTGAAACCGGCGGGCCACCCGTACAAGAACCCGATCACAAGGGTTTTGGCTCGCGCTTGATCGACCGGGCGCTCGCAGGTCTCGGGCGGGGGCGCATCTTCTATCGTCCTGAAGGGCTCGTCTGCCTGTTGGTGTTCGCGAGATAAGTCGCGTCTGTCACATGCCACCCCGGCTGTCGCTGCGCTCCACCGGGATGACGCCGCTTCGTCAGCTCGCTCAAAAGCAAGCCGGTTCCCTCTTCAGGATCGCCTCTGCGATCCGGGACGAATGCCGCTTCCTTCCGGACGCGATGCATCGGAAAGCCGCTTGATCACCTCTGGCGGCAATTGTAGCTCAAAGCCCGGCAGGTTTTCTTTCAGTTGCGCGAGCGTACGCGGTCCGATGATCGCGCAGGTGACATGGTTGCGGCTCAGAACCCAGGCGAGGGAAACAGCCGTCGGCGTTGTGTCGAACTCCTTGGCCACTTGCCTGACCATCTCGACGATGCGGAAATTCCGCTCTGTGAGGACGCCGCCGGCCCAGGCGGCATTCCGCGCATAGCGCGTTCCTGCTTCAGGCTCCGCGTCCTTGCGGTACTTGCCGGTCAGAAGACCGCCTGCGAGCGGACTGTACACCAGCGTGCCCAGACCGTGACGGCCGCACGCGGGCAGCACATCGCTCTCGATTTCGCGCGCGATCAGCGAATAGCGCGGCTGCAGGCTGATGAAGGGAATGCCGTTCTGCCGGCTCGCCGCCCATTGTGCCTCCACGATCTGGCTGCCGCTGAAATTGGAGCAACCGATGTAGCGGACTTTTCCGGCACGGACGAAGCCCGCGAGCGTCTCCATCGTCTCTTCGATCGGCGTGTCGGCGTCGGGGAAATGCACCTGATAGAGATCGACATAATCGAACCCAAGGCGTCTCAAACTCGCATCCAGCGCGCGCGTGAGATGCAGCCGCGAAAGGCCGATATCGTTCGGACCCTCACCCTGCGGCCCACGCCCCTTGGTAGCAACAACGACTTTCTCCCGCTTTCCTTTGAGCGCGCGGCCGACGATCTCCTCTGATTGACCGCCGGTATAAACGTTCGCCGTATCGATGAAATTGTTCCCGCCATCCAGGAACGCATCGATGATGCTGCGTGCTTCGCGCTCGTCGCAGGGCGCGCTCGCTGAGGTACCGAAATTCATTGCTCCCAGACAGGCACGGCTGATCTTCAGACCCGAGCGACCCAGAGTCCTGAATTCCGTCATGGCTTGTCTCCTGCTGGTGGCCGGACAAATCTAAGCGCGCTGGCGAATGGCCTGTCCACTCTGGTGTGCAAAACAAGGCCCGTTTGACGCCGCTGCCTCAGGGCTTAAGCTTGGTTCCATCGCCAATTTCAAGGACCTTCGCATGGCCGCCCACGGACCCCTGCACGGCGTCACCGTGATCGATCTCACGAGCTTCATCTTCGGACCTTACGCGACCCAAACCCTCGGCGATCTCGGGGCCGACGTGATCAAGATCGAAGCCCCTGGCGGGGATCGCCAGCGTTTCGGCCTGAAGCAGTCGACAGCCAAGGACATGGGGTCGACCTTCGTCACGCTCAACCGCAACAAACGCTCCGTCACGCTCGACCTCAAGGAAGAGTCCGACCGGATCAAGCTGCGCGCACTCCTGCCCAAGGCACAGGTTTTCATTCACAATGTCCGCTCGAGCGCGATGCGTGAACTCGGCTTCGGCTATGAGCAGGTTGCGGCGATCAACCCGTCGATGATCTATGTCCATTGCGTAGGTTACGGCTCGGGCGGGCCTTATGCAGGCCGGCAGGCCTTCGATGACTTGGTGCAGGCTGCATCCGGAGCAGCCGACACGGTGCATGACGAAGACGGCAGCACGCTTCGCATGTTGCCTGGCTATATCGCGGACAAGGTATGCGGGCTTCATGCGCTTTACGCCGTGCTCGCCGCCCTCTTCCATCGCGAAAGGACCGGCGAAGGTCAGTTCGTCGAAGTGCCCATGCTCGAAAGTTTCACCAGCTTCCTGATGGTCGAGCACCTATACGGAGCGGCCTTCGAACCGCCGGTCGGACATCTCGGCTCGACGCATGGTGTGTCTCCGGAGCGCGCGGCGCTCAAGACGAAGGACGGGCATATCGCGGTCATGCCCCAGGGCAGGGATGGGGCCGCAAAATTCCTTGCACTCGGCGGGATCGAAGACTTTTACAACAGTCCGGTTTTCGTGTCGGCGGGCTCGAGCAAGGAAAAAGTCGCGCTCTACAACGCTGCGATGCGTGAAGCGGCGCTTGCGCACACGACCGAAGAGTGGATGCGGCTCGGAGAAGAGAACCGGATTCCCATCATGCGTGCCAACACGATGGATGAGGTTCTCGACGATCCGCATCTGAAGGCCACGGGATTCTTCGAGGTCCGCGATGTTCCGGGTCTCGGTGGCTGGCGGACCATGAAGCCGCCGATCAGATTTTCGAAGACGCCTGCGACCATCCGGAGGCCACCACCCAAGCCAGGTGCCGATACCAAAGAGGTGCTTGGCGAAGCGCCATTACATAGAGATCGCGAGCCTGCGACCGCAGGCGCACGCAAACCTCTCTAGACCGAAGGAAAAACTATGCGAACTGATTTCGAACGCGTTTATGTGACCGCGCGCGGCACGGTCGCCGTGATGACGCTCAATCATCCGGAGGTGATGAATGCCGCGTCAGCGACGTTGGTGAAAGGCGCTGCCGACGCACTGACCTTCATCGAGCGTCCGGACAGCGGCTTTCGCGCACTGGTGATTACGGGCGAAGGACGCGGGTTCTGTTCCGGCGCCAATCTCTCCGAGCGCGGCGGCGGGCCGACCGGCGTCGGCCATGCCCTGGAATATATTTTCCATCCCTTCCTGCGCCGAATTCGAGACGTCCGGATGCCAGTCATAACCGCCGTGAATGGCGCGGCGGCAGGCGTCGGCATGAGCCTCGCCCTGATGGGCGATCTGATCCTCGCTGCTAAATCTGCGTACTTCCTGCAAGCGTTCACGAGGATCGGGCTGGTCCCGGACGGCGGTTCGACGTGGCTTCTGCCGCGGCTCATCGGACTTGCCCGCGCGCGGGAACTCTCGCTCCTGGCCGAAAGACTTCCGGCCGAGAAGGCTCTGCAATGGGGTCTCATCAACGCTGTGCATGAGGACGGTGCGCTTCTCGACGAGGCTCTGAAACTCGCCGAGCGTCTCTCGAAAGGACCGACGGTCGCTTTGGCGGCGGCGCGGCGCCTCTATTGGCAGAGTCCACACAACACCTACGAGCAACAGCTGGACGAAGAGCGCAAGGGCCAGGAGCTGGCCGGGCGCACGAAGGATTTTGCCGAGGGCGTTGCCGCTTTCCTGCAGAAACGCGAAGCGAAATTCGAAGGCCAGTGAAGGCAGCAAAATGAAGAACCTGTTTGATCTTACCGGCAAGGTGGCGCTCGTCACCGGCGGCAACGGCGGCATCGGCCTCGGAATGGCCGAAGGCCTTGCGCAGCACGGCGCAAAAGTCGTGATCTGGGGCACCAACGCAGACAAGAATGCACGCGCCGTCGACCAGATCAGCAAGTCTGGCGAGGTACACGCATCCATTGTCGACGTTGCCGATGAAGGAGCCGTCAAGGCGGGTATTGGCGACATCATCAATCGCTTCGGTCGTCTCGATCAGGCGATCGCGAACGCCGGCATCTCGATCGGCCGCAAGAGCCTTTTTGACATTTCGATCGAGGACTTTCGCAAGATCGAGGACGTCAACTTGCACGGTGTCGTTTTTACCCTGCGTGAGGCAGCACGCCACATGATCGACCGCTTCAAAGCCGGCGATCCCGGCGGCTCGCTTGTCGGTATCGCCTCCACGGCGGCCATTCACGGTGCGGCGCGAAACGAACATTATGCGGCCACGAAAGGCGCGGTGGTTTCGATGTGCCGCGCCATGGCGGTGGAATTCGCGCGTTACAAGATCAGCGTGAACAGCATCTGTCCGGGCTGGATCCGCTCGGAAATGACCGCCGGCGCGCAGGCCTGGCAGAAGTTCAACGAAGCCGTGATCAGCCGGATACCGATGGGTGGCTGGGGCAATGGTGAGGATTTCGCTGCGGCCGCGGTCTATCTCGCCTCGCCGGCATCGCGCTATCACACCGGCGACTCGCTCGTGATCGACGGCGCCTACACCATCTTCTGATTATCCGCGAACGATGTCCGGACCGACCTCTCACCTCTATTTTTCGCAGCGGCTCCGCCTTCATTACGTCGACTGGGGCAATGAAGGCGCCCCCAATCTCCTTCTCGTTCACGGCGGCCGCGACCATTGCCGCAATTGGGACTGGGTCGCCCAACGGCTTTGCGACCGCTACCACATCGTCGCGCCGGACCTGCGAGGCCATGGGGACAGCGAATGGGCCGCGGGCGGCGGCTATGGCGACATCAATTACATCGCCGATATCGCCCAGCTCGTGCACCAGAAGCAGATGGCGCCCGTCACGATCATCGGCCACTCGCTCGGCGGCTCACTATCCCTCCTCTACTCGGGCGTCTTCCCGGAGACGGTCGCCAAGGTGATCGCGATCGAAGGGCTCGGTCCGGCCCCGCGCATGCTCGAGCGCATGAGGGACCAGAAGTTCGAAGAACGTGTGCGCGGCTGGATCACGACGCGCCGCGAGAACGCAAGCCGGGCGCCGCGCAAATACGCGACCTTTGAAGATGCGGTGGCGCGCATGAAGGAAGCGAATGCGCATCTCAACGACGCACAGGCGCGACATCTAACATTGCATGGCGCAATTCAGAACGAGGACGGCACGTATTCCTGGAAATTCGATCGTCTGGTCGGCCCCGGTCCGGGTGGGCTCAGCCCACTGGACCAACATCATCTTTGGAGCTGCATTACGGCGCCCGTCCTTCTGATACGCGGAACGGAATCATGGGCATCCGACCCGGTGGAAGACGGGCGCATAAAGCACTTTCGCAACGCGCACCTCGTGAATATCGAAGGCGCTGGCCACTGGGTGCATCACGACAAGCTCGACGCCTTCATGGAACACGTGGAGGTCTTCCTGGCCCAATGAGCGTTCATGCGAGATCGCTTCACGCGATCTTCGCGCCGCACTCCTTCAGAAGTTGGCGCAGCACCGAGCGGTGGCAGCGCGCCTCGTCTTCGCAATAGCATCCGAGCGAGAAATCGGCCTCAAGGGAAAGAGCTGAAAGCAGTTCGAGCGTGTGCCGCGGCGCCCGCTCGCGCATTTCACGTCTGAACCGTTTTACGAATGCGTCCCAGGCCTTCTTGCCGTCCGCGGTCTGGGCACTTCGTACAAGCTCCTTGCTCGGCGAAAGCTCGGGATACCAAACATCGAACCAGTTTTCCGAGGCGTATCGCTCCTTGCGGACGCCACGTGGCAAATAGCGAACGGCGCCGATGCGCGTGCCCTCACCCTTCGAGCGCGGCGTGCCGAGCCGGACGATCCGGATTGTCATAGAATGAAACCTAGCGTGCAAGCCGCTGGATCGCCACGGATTCCCCCGGAAGACAGACGGCGGCCCTCCAATCCGCTAGTGTTTGTCCGTCTCGCTAACGGGGATCGGGCCGATGGGAACGCTTTTCAATGTGGTTTTCAGAATTGTCAGCACGCTTCTGGGGCTTTTGATGATCGCGATGGGCGGCGTCT
>Ga0070734_10001640_pt1 | contig 31323 bp, 32 predicted proteins | sample Coa_R1_8_FD_66444 | JGI IMG/M metagenome (GOLD analysis project Ga0070734, IMG submission 66444) | Surface soil microbial communities from Centralia Pennsylvania, which are recovering from an underground coalmine fire - Coalmine... | ecosystem: Environmental > Terrestrial > Soil > Unclassified ... | reverse complement strand
GCATCATCCGTCACGGCGCCAAGCTCCTCTACGCCTTCGCCGAAGCCACCGTCCCAAAGCTCACCGTCATCACCCGCAAAGCCTACGGCGGAGCCTACTGCGTCATGAGCAGCAAACACCTCCGCACCGACGTCAACCTCGCCTGGCCCACCGCCGAAATCGCCGTCATGGGCCCTGAAGGCGCCGTCAACATCGTCTACAAGCGCGAATTCGACGCTACCCTCCGTCGCGCCGAAGCCGTCATGCCCCAAGGCGTCTCGCTCTCCGAAGAACAAAAACTAGAAATCCTCGCCGAAATCCGAGCCGAAAAAGTAGAAGAGTTCCGGGAGCGTTTCGCCAACCCCTACGTAGCCGCCGAGCGAGGCTACGTCGACGCCGTCATCCGCCCCAGCGAAACCCGCCGCCGCCTCAACACCGCCCTCGACATGCTCTCCACCAAACGCGAAAAGAACCCCCCAAAGAAACACGGAAACATACCGCTGTAGAACCTCTGTCAAGCGCACATCACCCTCAAACACCACCTGGGCTGAGTGAGCGCCATAGGGGTATTATCGCCAACCGAGTACAATTCCTTTTCCAGGATCTTCCCTTGAACCTGATCGGGGATGACCGAAGAAGAACCGCTGACCAAACTGTGTCACCTGCAGCTCCTCATTACATCCAGGTCTTTTTCGAACACCTATCTCAGAACCGCTTGAGAGGAAGATATGAGAGAGAAAAGTAAAGGGTGGTGCTGTTTTGTGGCCCTTCTGGGACTCGTTGCATCCTTCACACCTGCACACACCGTCAATGCGCAGGGCAGAAAGCCTAACATCCTCGTCATCTTCGGTGACGATATCGGGCAAACCAACATTAGTGCCTATTCGCTTGGCCTGATGAAATACAAGACCCCAAACATCGACCGAATTGCCCACGAGGGAATGATCTTCACGGACTACTACGCGGAGAACAGTTGTACCGCCGGTCGTTCGTCCTTCATCACCGGTCAATCCCCAAAGCGAACCGGTCTGTCGAAGGTTGGGTTGCCTGGAGCTACCGCAGGAATTCAGCCACGCGACATTACGATCGCTCAGGCGTTGAAACCTCTTGGTTACGGAACAGCCCAGTTCGGGAAGAATCACCTCGGCGACAGGGATGAGTTTCTGCCCACCAATCACGGATTCGACGAATTCTTTGGCAACCTCTATCACCTGAACGCAGAGGAAGAACCGGAGCGACCTTACTGGGACTCGGTCAACAAGGCTGATCCCGCGTTCAAGAAGGCATATGCACCGCGAGGCGTTCTCCACAGCTTTGCGGACGGCAAGATCGAGGATACTGGTCCACTGAACGCCAAGAGAATGGAAACCGCTGATGAGGAATTTGAGGGTGCTGCCGAGACATATATCAAGAAACAGGCTGCGTCAGATAAACCGTTCTTTGTGTGGATGTGCTTTACGCACATGCATGTCTATACCCACATTACGGATGCGGAACGCGGCCAGAGCGGCATGCCTGGCAACGAGTACGCCGATGCGATGGTGCAACACGATAGAGACGTGGGTAAACTTCTTGACCTTCTAGACCAACTGAAGATCGCTGACAATACAATTGTCGTCTACACCACGGACAACGGGCCAAATCAGTTTTCCTGGCCCGACGCGGCGACTACGCCATTTCGCAGTGAGAAGGACACCAACTGGGAGGGGGCCTTCCGGGTTCCAGCCATGGTTCGTTGGCCGGGGCACATCAAAGCGGGTACGGTCTCGAACGATATGTTTTCCGGTCTTGACTGGTTTCCCACGCTGCTTGCAGCCGCCGGGAATCCGGACATCAAGGAGCAGCTCCTGAAAGGAACCTCAATTGGTGGCAGGGCCTTCAAAGTGCATCTAGACGGCTACAACCAGCTGCCCTACCTGACAGGACAACAGCCCAACAGTGCGCGTCATGAGTTCTATTATTTTGACGACGACGGAGCCATGGTGGCTACTCGTATTGACGACTGGAAGTTTGTCTGGTGTGAACAGCGAGCTCCCGGAGGCTTCTCCGTCTGGAACAATCCACTGACCTGTCTTCGTGCGCCAAAGATTTTCAATCTACGCATGGACCCATATGAACGTGCGGACGTAGTTTCCGACCAATACTATGACTGGACGACCAAGAACGCTTACCTCTCAGCTTACGGAATTATGAAGTCGGCGGAGTTTCTTGAAACCTTCGTTGACTTTCCGCCAAGTCAGATCCCTGCCAGCTTTACGATCGATCAGATCGAGAAAAGTGTTGACGAGAGATCACGAGCGAAGATACAGCAGAAGAAATAGCTACAGGAATCGTGCCATATATCGGGCCTGTGTAAGCAGGGCCTTTAGGGCACACTCTTGTCGTCGCGGACTATCGACTTGCCGGCAATCCGGAAATCACTGCCGCGTAAATCCAGTGGCGCCAAACCGCCGAGGCACTCGTCGAGTAGGGATTAGTCCTTATAAATCTGCTTCTGTTTACTGAGGTGCTCCAGTTCAAGTGGACGTAAAACCGGCTATTCGGACAACGCCCGAAAAGTCGCATCTTCGGAAACCTCACTTCGTCGGTTCAAACCGATCCACCACCCGTTGCGCTTGCCCTTGTTTCTCCCATTCCCCTATACCCTGTACCTATGCCCGCAAAAACCATCGACACCACCACCGCCTCGACACTGCCTTAGACATGCTCTCCACCAAACGCGAAAAGAACCCACCCAAGAAACACGGCAACATCCCGCTATGACCGTGAGAATTCGAAACTGAGTTACTGTTTTCTCTGACCGATCAACGAAGTGGTCATTTCGATCGTGGTGGCACACTCTGCCACCACGATCCATCAATCCAAAGTCGTCGCCTTTGTCTCTAACCCTTCACTCTTGTCCTACGTACCTTTGCACCAAGGAATGTCAGCCCCGTTCCGAGCAGCATGAGCGTCCCCGGTTCTGGAACGGTTGACCCTCCTGTAGTCGTCGTTCCGCCAATACTGCAATTTGGCCCGCATGATAGGCGTTCCACCGTATCGGAATAATCCAGAAACAACGTTCCATTGGTCGTATCCGGAGACACATAGTCACCGCGCGTACCTCCCGTCGCAATCACCGTAAACACACGTGTGTTCGGATCCAGCAGTCCGATTCCGCCCGTGTTGACTCCGTTGCCATTGAAGTTCACGATGATGTCGCCGTCCAGGTTATTTGTGCTTGAGATGATCCCAGATCCATCTGGTCCCGACAACGCAGCAAAGCCTCCGGACGCGAACGTTTGAGCGCCGGTGGCGATGCTATAGCCCACAATCTGCCCGCCGACTTCGACATATGCCGTCGTCCCATCCTCCGAGACAGTGACGCCGTCTCCGAACACCCCGCCATTGACCACTCGGAACGAACCTAACCCGCCATTGGCAAGCGGATTAATGTCGATCAGTCCCTCATTGCTCTGTGAGATAAGGTGCCCATTCACAGGATTAGCCCACATCCCTAAATCAGGAGCCGCAGAAACTCCCGTCAGGATATGGTTCACCGTTCCGTCGGGGTTGTACTCGACATAACGACCGTTCTGAGCTCCGTAAGTTTGCCCCCCTGCAATCGCCGACGCTGCTCCCCCAGTGTTCGAACTACGGCTAAAGAGAGCCGAGGCAGGCGTCTGTCCGTCTGTATCTGCAAACACGTAGCTCGTACCGTTTACCGGGCTCACAAGGACATTTCCATCTGAAGTCACCGCTACACCGAATGGACCGTTGCAGCAACCCGTGTTTCCCGGATCGGTGGTCGCAAAGGTGCTTAGAGTAAATCCGTCGTTGATTCCCTGAGACGTCAACGCAAGGGAATTGCCGAATGCCTGTCCCGGCGCCAGAATCGCCGCCAGCGAAGCAACGAATAGTTTCAGGTCCCAAAGCCGTTTTGCCATATCGAATTCCTTCCTGTCGCTTGAGTTATCAACTCGCCAAAAATGGCGCACACAAACCACGCTCTCGTCACGAAGTCCGCACGCAGGATGTCTTTGTTAAATTGTTGGCCCGGTATCAAATACAACGAGCACGTCCAGTGCCGAACGTACTATGGCTCAGGAATATAGAGCGGGTACATATCGATCCAACGGTTTACCTAAATAACCGGCAAACCACCTTACGTCCGCAGATACAACAGTCATGCAAACAATTGCGACGAAACTCCTCATAAGGAGAAAAGTCTTTCAGTAGGCACGCGTTCCTAAAACTACCTCTATCAGGACATACCGCCATCGGATGCCTCTCAAATAGCCCCCTTCTACTCCCATTCCATTCCTTATACCCTGTACTCATGCCCGCCAAAATCATCGACACCACCACCGCCGAGCACTACACCTGGGGAAACAACTGCGACGGCTGGCAGCTCGTCAAGACCCCCGACCTCAGCATCATCGAAGAGCTCATGCCCCCCGGCACCGCCGAGGCGCGCCACCATCACACCCGAGCCCGCCAGTTCTTCTACGTTCTCTCCGGCGAGCTCACCATGGAAATCGAACACCACGACTTCACCCTCAAAGCAGGGCAGGGCATCGAAGTCGCTCCTGGCCAGTCCCACCAGGCCATGAACCGCAGCACAGCTCCACTCCGCATCGTCGTGACTAGCCAACCCCCCAGCCACGGCGACCGCATCGACGACTAAATGCTCGCCTAAGAAATCCACAGAAATATTTTCAAAAGTTGGCAAGATTTCAGCTGGCGCAACAAGACCAGCCAATCACCATCATCCAACCAGACTTGCCACACTTTTCACCGCTAGTTGCACCACAAAATCGGCCGCAACTCTGCCAACCCCCCTGAAAAATCAGGGAAATATCCTCGACGCACCCGCATAAAAAAAGCGCTTATTTTCCGGTATCGATCTTCAAATTAATCACAAACTGGTTCTTGGTATCGAACGAGCTGATCGTCTTCACCTGGCTCTTCTTGCCGTTGCTCTCGGCCCAAATCTCATAGTCGGTGTTCTGCGAGAGCTGCCCGAAACGATATCCGCCCTGATCGTCAGAGATAAAGCTCTTTACAGCCAACGAATGCCCATCCTTCAGGTACACCACCGCACCCTTGATGGCCGCCTCGCCTTTATCCATCACCTTACCCTGCACCACCCGCTGCACAGGTCCACGCTGTTGTCCACCAAACAGCTGTGCCGCTTGGACATTCACGGGGAAAATCGCCAACGAACAGGACAGAACAACCAACGAGCAGGCAAAAGAACCAACCACAAAAGAAGAACGCTTCATAAGTTCAGTATACGGCTACCCTCTGGAATAGCTACGTTTACTCATCATCCTCGTCGCTAAGATGAGCCGGATCTTCATCGTCGTACCCGGCCTCTTCCATAGGAGCCAGCTCCAGCGGGTCGATTCCCACGACCTCCAGATCCACACCGCACTCCTCGCATTGGAGCGTATCGCCCTCTTCCACCTCTTCAACGTCGATATCCAGCGGATTATCGCACTCAGGACACACAACGGCCATAATCAAACCTCCAAAGCTTTTGGTTCACTGCCGCCTATAGGATGATAGGAACGGCATTTGCGGACGCATCCGCTATTCTTTTATCGGCCATACCGCCAATACGTCAAGCTTACGATTTTTCCAGCATTCTGGTTTCCACAAAAGGACGATATATCGTGACTACCGCATCCCGCCCCCTCGCTCCTCTCGCCGGTCTCCTATTGGCCTCCCTGCTTACTCCAGCACTTCTGCAAGCCCAGACAGGCGCGCCCATCGCTCCAGCCCCGGTCGATCCGACGATCGCTCATGCGCTGCAACAGGTCTCTGCCGATCACATCCGCGCCACCATCGAAAAATTAGTCACCTTCAACAACCGCAGCACCCTCTCCAGCATGGAGACGGATCTTCCTCCCAACACCGGAGTCAGCGCCGCTGCCGACTGGATCGAGTCCGAATTCAAACGCATCTCCGCCGACTGCGGCAACTGCCTCGAGGTCAAGCGCGATGACTTCATCGAGCCGCCTCAGCCCGGCCCCGCCTCGCGCATCCTCAAGCCCACCAAGCTGACCAACGTCTATGCCATCCTGCGCGGCAGCGATCCCGCACAAGCGGCTCGCAAAGTCCTTGTCACCGGTCACTACGACTCCCGCAACTCTGACAACTTCAACACGCACGATCCCGCACCCGGCGCCAACGACGACGCGAGCGGCGTAGCTGTTTCCATCGAATGCGCCCGCGTCCTCTCCAAACTTAAATTCCCCAGCAGCATCGTCTTTGTCGCCGTCGCTGGTGAGGAACAGGGTCTTAACGGCAGCCGCCATCTCGCCAAACTCGCGAAATCCGAGGGCTGGCAACTCGAAGCCGTCCTCAACAACGACATCGTCGGCGGCGATACCACCCCCGGCGAAACCATGCAGGACAAGACCGCCGTCCGAGTCTTCTCCGAAGGCGTCCCTGGCAACGCAACACTCGATCAGCTCCACGCGATTCAGACTCTCGGAGCCGAAAACGACTCCCCCTCCCGCGAACTCGCCCGCGCCGTCTCCGACATCGGCGCCACGTACTTCACCGCCACACCGCACCGCGTGGCCGAGGGTACGGCCCCCGGCCGAGCCCGCAGCAACCTCGTCCACGTTGAGCCCGGCTTCCACCCCGTACTCATCTTCCGCCGCGACCGCTACCTCCGCGGCGGCGATCACACCAGTTTTAACCTCGAAGGCTTCCCCGCCGTCCGCATTACCGAGTGGCGTGAGAACTTCAACCACCAGCATCAAAACATCCGTGTCGAAAACGGCATCCAGTACGGCGACCTCCTCCAGTACGTCGACTTCAACTACGTCGCTAACGTGGCGCGCCTTAACGCAGCCACCCTGGCAACTCTGGCCTCAGCTCCCGGTTCGCCGCAAGATGTTCATGTCTTGACCGCCGCGCTCGACAACAACACCGAACTCACCTGGACCGCCCCTGCAGGAATGCCCGCAAACGCGACCTACGAGATTGTCTGGCGCAACACCGAAGACCCTACCTGGACCATGTCGCTCAACGCCGGCTCTGCCACCAGCATCAAGTTACCTATTTCCAAAGACAACGTCGTCTTCGGAGTCCGTTCCGTAAGTCAGGCCGGGCACCGCAGTATGGCTGTGCTCCCAACCCCCAGTCGTCCCATGCGGAACTTCGCCCAGCCGCAAACGCCGCCTAAGTCATAGCTCACCACGCCAAGAGTCATACAGCTATGGTGAAATAGAAGCCGAGGAAGCCATGCCCCGTTCCGGTCCTATCACGATGGCACTGCCGCCCTTCGCGGGCACAGTGCGAAAGCTGATCTTCCTCAACGTCGGAGCTTTCTTTGCGCTCGCCATCCTGTCCTGGCTTGCCCCATCCATCGCTAATTTTCTCCTTAGCCATCTCATCCTCGAACCACTGGCCGTGGTTCGAGGAGAGATCTGGCAGCTCTTCACCTACTCTCTCGTGCAGCAGGGAATTCTCAGCGTTCTCTTCGGCATGCTCACCCTCTGGTTTACTGGCACGCTGCTCGAAGGAGCCTACGGCAGTCGCTGGCTCGCCGAGCTCTACTGGACCTCCGTTATCGGCGGAGCCATTATCGCCACCGCCATCACCTTTACCCATGTCTTCGGTCTCCGTACTGACGTCGGCTCTGCGGGTGTCTGGGCCGGAGTCTTTGGTTTGCTCGTGGCCATCGCCATGCTCTTCGGCGACCAGGAATTTCTTCTCTGGTTCCTCATCCGCATTAAGGCGAAGTACCTCGTCGCCATCTACATCCTTATCGCCATCGCCGTCCTGCTCAAACAGGCTGACAGCTTCGGAGCCCTGCTGCAGCTCTCAGGCGCTCTCAGCGGCTATCTCTTCGTTAAGTTCGCGCCACGACGAGGCATCGCCTTCGGTTTCAGCGAGCGCCTCTTCGGCCTGCGCAACAGCTACTATCGTTGGAAGCGCCGCCGTGCCGCCCGCAAGTTCGAGGTCTACATGCGCAAGCAAAACCGCGAAGTCCACTTCGACAAAGAAGGCCGCTACGTCAACCCTGACGAACTTCGCCGCGATCCCAAAGACAAGCGGTGGATGAACTAGCAGCGCAGAGTTGTTAGGGACATGAGTTTTTCTACATCTCTCATTCTCTTGGTCTTCGCGTATTTACGTGAACGCCGTGTAAATACGCCAAATTTATAAATGACAACATCATTACGCTTCACTGACACTTACCCCGGTTAGAAGGTTCAGCCTCAGGGTAAGGAGGCTCCTCTATGCAAAACATGTGGAGCAGTATGAAGACCGAGATCAACCGGCGTTCGTTTGTAAAAAACGGACTGACCGCAGCAACTATCGCGACCACTGGCGCCGGGCTCCTCGCCAATGGCCCATCCCTACTCGCGGATGACGGACATGAAGAACACAGCGGCCGTCTCACGCGAGGAGACGCAGCTTTGCTTCGATTCGCGGCGGCAGCAGAAATCATCGAGACGGACTTCTGGGTGCAATACAACGAACTCGGAGGCATCCAGGACAGCGAAGAACCAAGTGGTAGCGGAAACCCAGCCTACACTACTGCTCTTTCGTTCCTGGATTCCGACATGGCCCAGTACGTCCATGACAATACTGACGATGAATTCACCCACCAGAACTTCCTCAACGCATATCTGGCCTCCAAGGGAGCGGACACAGTAAATCTTGAGCCATTTCGCACTCTACAGGGCAGTACCGCGACAGGCTCCAGCGGGAAATTGCGAATCACAAATTTAATGCAGCTGACGCTGGATACCAGTTGGTGGACTCGCTACCGCGATAGTGCCCATAACCCTGACCTCGATCCAAATTTCACCTTCCCCCAGGCGATACCAACGTTAGCCGTAGGCGAGCACACCGCAATTCCCAGAACAGACGCCGATACTACGGACCCAAACTTTCTTCAGGCAATCGCATTTACTGCCGGTTTCCACTTCCCCACAATCGAGCAAGGTGGCAACAGCCTCTACCCCTCGATGGCTCAGAGAGCCACCAGTGTGGAGGTCTTGCGAATCCTGATCAGCATCGGCCCCACTGAGACTATGCATTTTCAAACCTGGCAGGACAAGGCGGGCAACATAGTTCCCCTGACCGCAGTGGATCCAGTAACAAAAGTCTCTGTTACGTTTCCGGACCTAAACTCTCCACCGTTTGGTGGTGAAGAGTTCCAAACTAACCTGATTATGCCTGAGCCTTGTCCATTCCTGAGCCGCAAACTCCCGCCATGCTCGATCATCCGTCCCACAGAAACAGAGGGCATTGCCATGGGCGTGGTCAAGTTCCTGACGGCGATGGGACTGTTTAAGGGTCAATCGGGAGCGTTCTTCAGGTTGTTGAACGATCTGGCTGAGGATGCAGATGAAGCCAGGCGGGGAGGACAATAAGACTCTTTTGCCAGTCGGAACAGGCGGTGCAGCCATATGTAACGTGATATGGAAAAATTCGGCGGCAGAAAAGCGTTGCGGCCGGAATGCCCCGGTCTCGGTTCTGGGACCGGGGACTACTATCGGCTACACACAATTCCTGAATCTAAATCACGGTGATTCGGAACTTAAGACTGAAACTCTAGCTCCGTGTCACAGTCTTCAAATGCAGCTCCCGCATCTGCTGCTCGCTAACCGGAGTAGGGGCATCCACCATAAGATCGATGGCCTTGGCCGTCTTCGGGAAGGCAATCACCTCCCGCAGACTCTGCGCTCCAGCAAGAATCATCACAATCCTATCCAGCCCCAGCGCAATGCCACCATGCGGAGGAGTGCCGTACTCCAAAGCATCCAGGAAGAACCCAAACCGCTCCTTCGCCTCGGCATCGCTCATCCCCAGCGACCGGAAGATCTCCGCTTGTACATCCTGCCGATGAATACGAATCGACCCCGACCCCAGCTCCGTCCCATTCAGCACAATGTCATACGCCAAAGCACGCACCGCGCCCTTATCACTCGTCAGTCGCCCAGCCTTAATGTCGTCCTCATGCGGCGAGGTGAACGGATGGTGCGCCGCGTTCCACACCTTCGCCTCCTCATCCCACTCATACATCGGAAAGTCGGTGACCCAAGCAAATTTAAAGTCCGCCTCTGTCCCCGTTTGCACAAACCGCCCATGCTTGTCGGCGAACTTCTGCGCCAGTTGCAGCCGCAGTGCGCCCACACGTTTGTAGATCCACTGTGGGTCGTAGTTCCACTTCTCCGGAGTACCCAACTTCGGAGTAATTACGACCACCAGGTCGTCCGCCGTCACGCCGTCCTCGAGCGTAGGTTCCGCCGCCAGCTTTGCCTCAATCGCATTAGCCAGCGGATCAAACGCTTCATTCGTCTTCAGCCGAGACACATCCAGCGAGTCGAGACCGCAGTCGCCAAACTCCTTGCGAATATCATCGACCAGCGCGCGCCGCTGCGTCCCACTCAGGCCGCCGGCCTTCGGAATCACGAAACCCAACACCGGAAGCTTCTGCTCAATCTTCAACTGCTCGCGCAGCGCAGGCGTAAGCTCATCCGTTAGTTCTGTCAGCGCAGGCAGCCGCATATCCGGCTTATCGATCCCATACCGCCGAATCGCATCGTCATACGTCATCTGCACAAACGGAGTCGTCAGCGAGATCCCCGCCGTCTTGAACGCTGCCGTTAAAAATCCTTCGACGATACGAAACACCGTATCCTGCTGCGGAAACGTCATCTCCAAATCGATCTGCGTAAACTCCGGCTGGCGGTCGGCACGCAGATCTTCATCTCGGAAGCACCGCGCAATCTGAAAGTACCGGTCAAATCCCGAGATCATTAGAATCTGCTTGAAAATTTGCGGCGACTGCGGCAGCGCATAAAAACTCCCCGCATGCACCCGGCTCGGCACCAGATAATCCCTTGCACCCTCCGGCGTCGACCGCGTCATAAACGGCGTCTCAATCTCCAGGAACCCATTGTCCGAGAGATACCCGCGAATCGCCTGTGCAACCTTATGCCGCAGCTCAAAGTTCTTCTGCATCTCGGCACGCCGCAAATCAAGATAGCGGTACTTCAGCCGAACCTCTTCGTTCGCAATCGCATCCTCAGCCGGCGAGAACGGCGGAGTCTTCGCCTCATTCAGCAGAAGAAGTTCCCGCGCAACGACCTCAATCTCGCCGGTCGGCATATTCGGCTTCTCAAGCCCGGCCCCACGCCGCCGCACCGAACCCTTCACCGCAACGACATACTCCGATCGCGCTGCTTCAGCCTTGGCATGCGCCTCACCCGAGACTTCCTTGTCCAGCACAACCTGCGTAATGCCCGTACGATCACGCACGTCGAGGAAGATCAGGTTCCCATGGTCCCGCCGCCGGTTCACCCAGCCCATCAGCACAACATCCTGGCCGGCCTGCTCCACACGAAGCTCGCCACACTTATGCGTCCGCTGCAAATTCCCTAAAAAATCAAGCACTGTCGCTTCCTTACTAAATGATTTTCGGCAGCGGAACTCAGCTCGCCGTATCTTTGGTATCTATCGTTTCAAACCCGATGCAGTTCACTAGCGCAACGCCGCCGCCAATTCAGCCCGCGAGACCTTCGTCTGTTCTCCCGCCGCAAAGTCCTTTACGGTCAGAATACCGGACGAAACCTCATCCTCGCCGACAATAACCATCTTCCGTGCCAGCTTATCGGCGGCCTCAAATGACTTCTTCAGCCGGAACGACCCGTCGCCAACCTCAATCGACAGTCCTGCCCGGCGCAATTCACTCGCCAACGACAGCGCCGCACCATTCTGACCCACGCCCATCGGAGCAATAAACGCATCCATCTTCTTCGTCTCAGTCTCGGCAGCTTGAGCCTGAAGCGTCAAAATCAGCCTGTCCTCGCCAATCGCAAACCCGATCCCCGGAGCCTTCGGGCCGCCAAGCATCTCGCTCAGCCCGTCATACCGGCCGCCGCCCAGCAGAGCATTCTGCGTTCCCAGCCCGCCGCCATCCGGAACCGTAAACTCAAACGTTGTCCGCGTGTAGTAGTCCAACCCCCGCACCAGCCTCGGCTCGACCACGTACTCCACCCCGCAAGAATTCAGAGCCGCCTTCACCTGTGCAAAGTGTTCCTGTGAGGCCTCATCCAGATAGTCGGCAATCTTCGGCAATCCGTTGATAATCTCCTGATCGCCCGGATCCTTCGAGTCTAGTACCCGCAGCGGATTCGTCTCCGCCCGCCTCTGATTGTCCTCGCACATCAAATGCTTCACCGGAGCCAACGCATCCCGCAACGCCGCGCTATACCGCGCTCGATCCGTAACAGACCCCACCGAGTTCAACGCCAGCCGCCACCCCTTCACACCCAGCTCATTCAGAAGCGCCGCCAGCATCTCCAACACCTCGGCATCCCGCAAAGCGCTCTCCGAACCCGACCACGCCGGCCCAAGCACCTCCGCACCGATCTGCCAGAACTGCCTGTATCTTCCTCGCTGAGGCCGTTCCCGTCGAAACTGCGGCCCAATATAGAAGAGCTTCTGCAGCATCCCCGCATCGCCCATCTTGTGCTCGATATAAGCCCGCACCACTCCCGCAGTATTCTCAGGCCGCAGCGTCAGACTCTGTCCCCTATCGCTGTCCGCCCGCCCGCGATCCTCCCACGTGTACATCTCCTTCGAGACGATATCCGTCTCTTCGCCCACCCCACGCGCAAACAGCTCCGTCGCCTCGAACACCGGCGTCCGAATCTCCCCAAACCCATACCGCGCAAACACCGCCCTCGCGGTAGCCTCCACCCGGTTCCAAAGCTCCGTCTCGGGCGGCAACAAATCGCGCGTCCCACGTACTGCCTTCAAAATAGCCATTCTTCTCAGTTTAGCGAACTTACCGTTACGACGTATGCGCGGAGCACCAGAAACCTATATTGGAAGTCTTCCCAACTCACATGCGTTGTTATGACAATTCAGCAACACGCGTAACCGGCATCGCCTCAGCATTTTCAGCATCCGTCATCAGTAGCTGTGCAAGCAGATTCGTCGCCGCGAACTCACCTTCCGACATCGCTAGGCGCTTCCGCAACGTCTCCTTTGCCTCCTGTTTATGGCCGATGTTGTTTTGTGCGTGCGCCATTGCTTCGTAAACCCACGAAGTATCGGGGTACAGTGCAAGCTCCCTTGCATAGGAATCTACCGCCTTTTCCCACTGCTTCCGCTGAAATGCCAGATAGCCTATGTGCTCCAAAGTGAACGTTGCTTCGGATTCATTTCTTTCGCAAGATCCAGCTCTCGTTCTGCGCTGTCCAGATCATGCGGTCGCAAATGGAATCGTCAAGACGGCGAATTGGCGCGCTGCAGCCTCAGACTGTATCCGAAGTACCGCTGTAATCTCTTTGGAACCCGTTCCATCAGCCGCATAGCGGTAGACCGTATCTTGCCGTTCCCCCACGATTGACTCTGCCGCGTACTTCGCAGCATTATCGGTTACCTTCTCAGCAGCCCCACTCGTCGATCCCTGGCCCAAGACACACTTCGGCAGCAGACACAAAAAAACCAAAACCACAATTGAACGCATAACGTACGTTTACAGCACATTGAATCGAGATGCCATTCGAAAATCGTTCAGTTACGAGTCTCGGCGGAGCATCTGATTGGGTAAGTGCCTCAAATCATTTACGTTCAAGTTCTTTCAAATAGATCGCCGTGTAATCGAGATAATTCTGGGCATACATCAGGATCATCTTCCGATCCTCCTCCCCCAGCGTCTTCTTCACCTTCCCGGGAACTCCCGCCACCAGCGAGTTCGGTGGAATCACCGTCTGCTCCGGAATCACAGCCCCTGCGGCAATAATCGACCCCTCACCGATTCGCGCATTGTTCAGGATCGTCGCACCAATTCCCACCAACACGGCATCCTCCAGCACGCACCCATGCACCGTGGCATTATGGCCTATCGTCACCATCTCGCCCACAATCACTGGATACAAATACCGCATTCCATGCAGCACCGCGCAGTCCTGCACATTGCTCCGCGCGCCAATCCGGATCGCGTTAACATCGCCCCGGATCACCGCGTTCATCCAAACGCTAGCCTGTTCGCCCAGAATCACATCCCCGATCACCTGCGCTGAGATATCCACATAGCAGCTCGTCGGTACCACCGGCGTAACACCCTGATAACTCCGAATCATGCAGCCGATTTTACCCCCGGAGCCTTGCATCCTCCCCCATCCATCCTCAAAACCGCGCACATACGGCCACAAAATGTACGCAACTGAGGTTCCAGACTGTTAAAAATCGCGCTAGATTACTAATTGTCCATTTCTTTTTTTCCACAATCGAGCGTATTCTTATATTTATCCCGATTAGGGAGTGGTTGGAGGTGTTTTTCCGTGGCAGAGGTTCGAGTTCAAGAAGGCGAACCCCTTGAGAATGCCCTGCGGCGCTTTAAGCGCAAGGTGCAGACCGAAGACATTATCAAGGAAGTTAAGCGCCACTCTTTTTACCTGAAGCCAGGTGAGAAGAAGCGCGTGAAAGAAGCGCTCGCTCGTAAGCGCAATCGCAAGAAGGTACGCAAGGAACAGGACTAACGGTTCCTTGAACTATGGCAGGCCGTCTCCTATTTCGTATGAGGGGCGGCCGCCTCAATCCGCCAGCGCATGGACTCCCGCCACGCGACTGGCCCCGGCAGTAGACCTGACGACCGGCCCGACTGTACGGCTAACCTGTGGTTCTTGTTTTCGCAACATTTGCGACCCCGGGCCCCCTGTAGCTCCGCAGTAATGACCAGCAAGGTTGTCTCTCGGCGAAACCCAGCTCAGATCCAGGTTCACCGATAGTCAGCCCCGCACAACGGGAGAAGCGGCTATGGAATTTGTGGATAGGCTATTAACCTGTGCAGATTGCGGTGGAGAGTTTATCTTCACTGCCGGCGAACAACTCTTTTTCTTCGATAAACAATTCAAGAACGATCCCAAGCGATGCAAACCGTGCAAGTCCAAACGCGCCGGTGCAAGTCTGCGTCCTGGTGCGGGTCCGGCTGCAGCTGGCCTCTCCCGTACTGAGACGCGCACCCACTGCTCTGAGTGCGGAATCGAGACTACCGTACCCTTCAAGCCCACACAGGGACGACCTGTCCTCTGCCGCCAGTGCTTCCAGAGCAAACGTGCTCCGGCCGTGGCTGCAGCAACTGCTGAACTGGTCGCCGCGGATCGAGCCCCGGTCAGTTCGGAACTGATCGCCGCTGCCGCTCAGGCCCCACAGGCCTAGCGTTTCGTTTCGGCTCTCCTCGCTCACATTACGATGTGAGTGGGGAGAGCCCTATTCGCTATATCTGGCTCTTAAAAAGAGACTTGTAAATCTACCCCTGGCAGACGCGACGGTATCGTTGACCCGCGAGGACAAAACACGGTACACTCATTAAGTTTGGCGCTACAGCCCGTTCGTCTCAACGTCAGGGACTGACAGGCACAAGCCGGTTTCGGATCAGCCCAGTTGACCTGACGCAGTGCTCCTGTATGCGCCCCATGCAGCACAATTCATGAAGGAAGCGGTCAGCGCACCACAGCGCCACGCTTGAGGTTTTCGTTATGTACGCAGTCATCCGCACCGGCGGCAAACAGTACCTGGTCTCCCCAGGCGAACAGTTGAAGATTGAGACCACTGCTCACCAGAACGGCGCAGTCGAGTTCTCCGACGTCCTCGCCGTCAGCAGCGAAGAGGGCAAGTTCGAGTCGGACCTCACCGGCGCCAAGGTGACCGGTTCCGTCGTAGGCGAAGGCCGCGGCGACAAGATCCTCGTCTTCAAGCTGAAGCGTAAGAAACAGTACAAGAAGATGCAGGGCCACCGTCAGAACTTCGTTGAGATCAAGATCAACGAGATCGTGGTCAACGGTAAGAGCTTCAAGGCATAAAGACTTTATTTTCAATGCGCTAAAAGCCTGATGGCGGCGCGAAAGAGGCAACGGAATGGCACATAAAAAAGGTTTAGGTTCTTCTAAAAACGGCCGCGACTCAAACGCACAGCGGCTTGGCGTCAAGGTCTTCGGTGGCCAGACGATCCTCGGCGGCGGCATCATCGTCCGTCAGCGCGGTACACCGCTCAAGCCCGGCGCCAATGTTGGCCGTGGCTCTGACGACACCCTCTTCGCGAAGATCGACGGCAAGGTTCGCTTCCAGGACCGTGGCCAGCATGGCCGCTTCGTCAACGTCGACCCCGTCGAAGCATAAAGTTCCCTGTACCGCGTAAGAGCCCTGCCTTGGCAGGGCTTTTCTGTTTTTGTTTCCGATTTTTTTGACTGGTTTTTTGTGTGGGCTTCGCCTGGCGAAACGCCTGTTTTGCAGGGGGTTTTGAGGGAAGGATGTGTGTACGTGGTGGTAATTCGTGGTTGCTTAGCGGTGGAATGCTGGGTAAGTGTGGTTAGCGGCGGCACTTTTCTGAGGTCGAAAAACATGCCACGTTTTTTAAATATTTCTGTGGAAAGTGTTTCGAGCGAGAGTGGGTTGTCGTTTCGAATTTTGGCAGCCAGAGGAAATGGACCGAAGGCCTATCTTTCGACTGGACCGAGCGTGGTGGAGTGGGTGAGGTCCTGGGCGGTTGTGGTTGAAAGGTTTGAAGAGCTGGGGTGAGTGTAATCCCTCGGGGTCCTTCGACTGCGACGCGCAAAGGCGCGCGTCTCCGCTCAGGATGACGCTTTGGGGAGAGGGCCTGAGCAAACTTAATCATCATTGCAGGGCTTCTTCCCCTCGCGGGCTCAGGCTGATGTTTCTCGATGGCTTCGCGGCGTGGCTGATTGGAAGAGATATACGCCCAGCACGGTCAGGAGCGGTTCCAGCGGATGGCGGAATCGAGGGAGAGCCATGACCATGTAGTAGGGAATCGGCACCAGCAGCAAAGCCCAGAAGAAGAGTCCCGAGCCGACGACACGGCGCTTGAGTGCGAGCGCCAGTCCCATCAGCCCGGCGAGACTGATAAAGCTGTAATTAAGCATGCGAGGAATCTCGAGCGCCCAGGCCGCGTCCGACGGTGTCCCCACCCAAAAGAAGTAAGCGCGCTTCAGGCTGATCGCTAAAAAATGGCGTCGATGCGCGTGGATGTAGTCCCTGGCCATCGCGCCGCGCATGGCAACGTATCGCACCTCGCCCATCTCGGCGTACTGCCGAAGCTGATCGGGAGCCATGTTCGGATGATCGAAGGTCATCACAAACCCATTCGATCCCGGCCCATTGCCGAGGTAAGTTTCGACGCCAAGATTGCCGCGAATCGGAATGAAGGCATGAAAGACCATCCAGTTCCGCAGCATCCATGGAGTAAGAGCAGCGATAAAGACAACTCCTGCCAGCGCCGCATCTCGCAAGGCATGAGGCCGCTTCCAGGTACCGATGAGCACCCACAATCCGCAGGCCGGGAGAAACATTGCCAGCGTCGATGTAGAGAGAGCAATTACTCCCCACAAACATCCGAAGAGCAACCAGCGTCTCGTCTGCCGCGACGAAGCTTCGGAGTTGTCCTTGGCGTCCGAACCAACGCCTCGCATTCTGAGCGCCAGCACAATGACCCAGGCGAAGAGCGCGGTGCTGATGGACATCTCCCAAAGCCAGCGCACAGAGTATTGCATCGCCGCCGGATGCAGCGCCCACAACCAGCCGGACCAGACGGCAACGCGCCGGTTGAAGCAGCGTGCTGCAATCTCCCACGTAGCCAGCGCGGTGGCCGCCGAGAAGACGCAGTTGATCGCCAGCAGCACCCATGCAGAAGCAGCCGTATAGACGCCAAACACCTTGAACACCGCTGCGATCAGCAACGGATACATCGGCGGAACCCAGGCGGTAGGTCCTGTGTGGCCAAAGCTCTCGATGGCGAAGGGACTGCCGTAGCCGTAGCCGGTGGCGAGCGATTTGCCGATGCGTCCGGCTTCCCACGCGAACTGGAAGTGATCCTCGACGGGCCGGATTCGATAGGCGTGCGAGAGGGTCATGTAGAGAAGTCGAATCAGAAAAGCGACCCAGAAGAGCCGCCACGGAGCGCTTACGCCATCGTCGTTCAGAGTATTATCGGCGTTCATCCAACGCCACAGCCGTGACCACATCGTAGATTCATTCTAGCGGCAGCCATGCCAATTCGCCTGAAAGCAGAATGGTTTGCGACAATGAAAGAACCGATCGAAAAAATTACTGAAGGAATGGTGAAGGATGAGTTTGGGATTAGTGCGAATCAAGGCTATGAAACTGCGTGAGGAAGCTCAATTGCCTCGATACGCTCACACCGGACCGTTCGGCGATCTGGCCGCAGACTTGTATGCCGCCGAGGGCGTCACTCTGGCGCCTGCCGCGACGATCGGTGTTTCGACCGGAATTGCATTGGAGTTCCCATCGACGCACGGAGCGCTGGTCGAAGATCGTTCAGGACTAGCCATCCGTGGTTTGACCACACTCGCGGGAGTGATCGATCCGGGCTATCGCGGCGAGATCAAGGTGGTTGTGACGAACCTGAGCCCGGTTTCTGTAGAGATCAAGGCTGGGGATCGCGTGGCTCAGCTTCGGATCGTCCAGCGAATTGAGGCTGAGTTTGAAGAGGTTGCGGAGTTAGCGGAAGCTCCGCGGGGGGCTGGCGGTTTTGGGAGCACGGGGAGCTAGATGGGGGTTCCTTGTTTGTTGGAAGATAACTGCGGGGGCAGGTTCTTCGGCTGAAAGGGCTTGGCGGTATGGGTGCGGGATAGGGCTTCGGGGTCCTTCGGCTGCGGCGGCAAAAGCGCCGCCTTCGCTCAGGATGACAGTTTTTGTGGATGGTCAGGCTGTAACGGCAACGACAACAGCAAAAGCAGATCCCTACGGGATGACAAGCAAGAAGAGCAACGGCAACGGCAAAAGCAACGACAACGACAAAAGCAACGACAACGACAAAAGCAACGGCGTGGCAGCGGCAAAAGCAGATCCCTGCGGGATGGCAAGCAAGAAAAGCAACGACAACAGCAAAGGCGTGGAATTGTGGCGTGAGCTTCAGAGCGGCTCGCCAGCTGGCAAGCGCCGACGGGTCGATGCGTGCGACAATCATAGTAGCGAGCCATGCCAAATCAGCAAGCCCAGCAACCCACCGCAACCCCCTCTCCAGCCACCATCACACCGGAGCTGCTCAAGCAGCACAGCATCACCACCGACGAGTATGCGCGCATTGAAGCAGCGTTAGGACGCGTGCCATCGCTGACGGAGCTGGGCATCTTCTCTGTCATGTGGTCGGAGCATTGCTCTTACAAGTCGTCGCGTGTGCATCTGAAGCGTCTGCCAACCAAGTCCGATCGTGTGGTGCAGGGACCGGGCGAGAACGCGGGCATTATCGACGTGGGCGATGGCTGGGCGTGCGCGTTCAAGATCGAGTCACACAACCATCCGAGTTACATTGAGCCTTATCAAGGCGCGGCGACGGGCGTAGGCGGGATTCTGCGCGACATTTTTACGATGAATGCTCGTCCGTTTGCTGTCATGGATTCGCTGCGCTTTGGCCCGCTGGATGAAGCCGAACCGGATGAAGCGCTTCGGCGCAAGAATCACCAGATTGCGACTGGCGTGGTGCATGGAGTCGCTGGGTATGGCAACTGCTTCGGCGTACCGAATCTCGGCGGCGAGACGCGGTTCGAGACCTGCTACTCGGGGAATCCGCTGCTGAATGCGTTTGCGCTGGGGCTGGTGAAGATCGATGAGATCTTCTATGCCAAGGCTGTTGGGGTTGGGAATCCGGTGATCTACGTTGGCGCGAAGACTGGGCGTGATGGAATTCACGGCGCTACGATGGCGTCGGAGGAGTTCACCGAAGGTTCAGAGCAGAAGCGGCCGAATGTGCAGATGGGTGATCCGTTCATGGAGAAGCTGTTGCTTGAGGCTTGCCTTGAGGCGATGGCGACTGGCGCTGTGCTGGGGATTCAGGATATGGGCGCGGCTGGGCTGACATGCTCGACGTGCGAGATGGGCGCTCGTGGCGGCCTCGGGCTGACGGTGGAGTTGGATCGCGTGCCGCAGCGCGAGACGGGCATGACGAGCTACGAGATTATGCTGTCGGAGTCGCAGGAGCGGATGCTTCTGGTGGCTGACAAGGACCGCGCTGTCGAGGTGCTGGATGTCTTCTCGAAGTGGGGGCTGGATGCTTCGATTGTGGGTGAGGTGACTGCCGAGCCGAGGATGAGGATCACGCAGCGCGGTGTGCTCGTTGCGGATATTCCGAATCAGAGTCTGACTGATGATGCTCCGGTGTATCACCGGCCTGTTGGCGAGTGGAAGGCTCCGGTGTCGGTCAATCCGCCTGCGCATGTGGTTGAGTTGCTGAAGCAGCCGCGAGATTATGCGGCCGATTTGAAGACGCTGTTGGCTAGTGCGAACATCTCGTCGAAGCACTGGGTGTATGAGCAGTATGACTCGATGGTGCAGACGAATACGGTTCAAGGGCCTGGCGGTGAGGCTGGCGTGATGCGGATCAAGGGTACGGGTGGAGCTCCTGTTGTTGCGACGAAGCAAGGCGTCGCGGAGCTTGTTGCGGCGTCGACTCCGGAGGGAGTAGCTGCGCTTCACGCGGAACGGCCCGCAAAGGGAGATCGTGGGATTGCGATGGCCTTGGCGGGCAATGGACGATGGACGTATCTCGATCCGAAGCTGGGGGCGATGCATGCTGTTGCAGAGGCTGCGCGTAAGGTGGCTTGTACGGGCGCGACTCCGGTGGCGGCGACGAACTGTTTGAATTTTGGTAATCCGGAGAAACCGGAGATTATGGCTCAGCTTTCGAACGCGATTGATGGGATCGCTGAGGCTTGCGTGGCGCTGGGGACTCCGGTTACGGGTGGGAATGTCTCGCTGTACAACGAGACGAAGGGGGTTGGGATTTATCCGACTCCGGTACTGGGTATTGTGGGCATTATCGACGATGTATCGAAGAGCGTTCCTGCGAGTTTTCGTAAGGCTGGGGACGCTGTTCTGTTCCTTTCTGCTTTCCGTGGAGTTGGGCGGAAGGCGGAGCAGGATATGGGTTCGACGGATTTTGCGAAGAGCGTTCTAGGCGAGTTGTGGGGCGCGCCTCCGGTGCTGGATCTGCAGGAAGAGGCGGCGCTGCATAAGGCTTTGGTTGCGCTGGCGGAGAAGGGGCTGCTGGCTTCGGCTGGTGATTTGTCAGATGGTGGTTGTGCGGTTGCGTTTGCGAAGGCTTGCTTCCCGCGTGAGCTGGGAGTGCGCATCTCGATGCAGCTTAGTTCAGATGATCCGTTTACAGTGACGGAACGATTGTTTAGCGAGATTGGATCTTCGGTGATCGCTTCGGCTGATCCGGCGAAGATTGAGGAGATTCAGGCGGTGTTGAAGGCGCATCCTGCAGTTTGGTCGTTCCGTTTGGGCGATGTGACGAATGGGAACTTCGAGATTTTGATCAACGATAAAGCTGTGATCGACGAGCCGGTGAAGGCGTTGAAGTCGGTGTGGGCGGAGGCGATGGAAGCGCAACTCGCGGATGAGGTGGTGACGGCGTAATGGATAAGCTGCTGGCTCTCCAGAACAATCCGGTGGACGAGATGGACGAGGACGACGGGACTCCGTTCGATAAGCTGCGCGAAGAGTGCGGTGTGATGGCCGTCTATAACCACTCGGATGCCGCGCGGTTGACGTATTGGGGTTTGTACTCGCTGCAGCATCGCGGACAGGAGTCTGCTGGCATTGCTTCGGCGGATGGCACGGAGGTGAACGACATCAAGGGAATGGGTCTGGTGTCGGAGATCTTTACCGATGATGTGCTGGCGAAGCTTCCGGGCTATATGGCGATTGGTCATACGCGCTACTCGACTACCGGTGATTCGGCGTTGCTGAATGCGCAGCCGATCTCGGTTGATAGCACGAAGGGTTTGATTGCGATTGCGCATAACGGCAACCTGGTGAATCTGGGAACGGCGCGAGAGCGGCTGGAGCGCGATGGTGCGCTGTTTCAGACGACGAGTGACTCGGAGATCATCATTCAGTTGATTGCTCACTCGAAGAAGACGACGCTGGTAGATTGCATTGCCGAATCGCTGTCTCAGGTAGAGGGTGCGTTTTCGATTGTGATGATGACGCGGAACCGCATCTTTGCGGCTCGCGATCCGCATGGATTTCGGCCGTTGTCGATGGGAAGAATTCCGGGTGTTGATGGTGCTCCGGATACTTTTGTGTTTGCCAGCGAGACGTGCGCGTTCGACCTGCTGCATGCGAAGTATGAGCGCGATGTGAAGCCGGGCGAGTTGGTGATGGTCTCCGAAGATGGCGTTACTTCGCGGTACTTCAATACAACGACGCAGCAGGCCAGCTGCATCTTCGAGCATGTTTATTTTGCGCGGCCTGATTCGAAGATCTATGGCCGGTGGGTGCAGCAGAGCCGCGAGCAGATGGGACGACAGCTGGCGCGTGAGTCGGGCGTTCCGGCGGATTTAATTGTGCCGGTGCCGGACTCGGGTGTGACGGCGGCGCTGGGTTATGCGGCGGAGTCGGGGATTCCGTTTAATTTTGGGCTGATCAGAAACCACTATGTAGGCCGCACGTTTATTCAGCCGGAGCAGCGGGTTCGCGACTTTGGCGTAAGGATGAAGCTGAATCCGGTTCGCAGTTTGCTTGAGGGTAAGCGGGTGGTGCTGATCGACGACTCGATCATTCGCGGGACAACTTCGCGGAAGATTGTGCGGATGGTGCGGGCTGCCGGGGCGAAAGAGGTGCATATGCGCATCTCGTGTCCGCCGACGATCTCGCCTTGTTTTTATGGCGTGGATACGCCGAGCAAGAAGGATCTGATTGCGGCGAACCACTCGGTTGAAGAGATTCGCCAGTATATTGAGGCGGACTCGCTGGCGTACCTGTCGCTGGTAGGGCTGACGCATGCCTGTACGACGGGTGAGTCTGCCGACGGGCTCTCACCTGGCAGCTTCTGCACGGCTTGTTATACGGGGGAGTATCCGACGCAGTGGGTTGATGTGGCGGAGATTCTGCCTGCGGTGGCTTCGCGGTAGGTCACTGCATCCATCAACCGATAGCGCGAAATAATTAGGACGTCTGCCCAAAGACCCTCAAGGGAGCGTGATGCCCATGAAGAGGTAGTCGCCGACCCAGTCTGCTTTGTAACCGTGCTGACGGATGAGTGTGCCTAGCTGGGCGTAATGTCGAATGCTGTGGAACATCGCGTGGAAGAACATCGTCTTCCGGGATGCGCTGGCGGGGCCGTAGGTACGCATGACGAAGTCGATGGTCTGGTCCCAGTCGAGGTCGGCGGCGAGGGACTTATGGAAGATGTCTACGGCGCGATCGTGGGTGGCGTAGATGGCGTCTACGGAGCCGAAGGGGACTTGGTCGAAGTTGGTTTCGGGGAGGCGGGCTATGCGCTCGGACCAGCGGAGTTCGACGGCAACGATGTGCTGAAGAAGCTGGGCTGCGGTGACGGCGCCGGCTATGTCACAGGAAATAGAGAGGATTTCGGGGTTGGTGGTTAGGAATTTGCGCCAGTTGTCGGAGGCGTTTTCGAACCATTTCAGGGCTTCCAGGGCAGTGAGGACGGGTTCGCTCATGTGGCTCCTTTTCAGTTAGTTGCGGAGAGCTCGGTGGCCTATGTCGCGACGGTATTGCATGTTTTCAAAAGAGATTTTTTGGAGCTGGTTGTAGGCCTTTTCCAGTGAATTTCGCAGGTTATCTGCGTGGGCGGTGATGGTTAGAACGCGGCCTCCTGCGGTTAGCAAGCGGCCATCTTTCAGGCTTGTGCCGGAGTGGAAGACGACGACCGAGGGGTCGGTGGGGGTGGCGAGGCCCTCGATGGGGATGCCGGAGGTGTATTTGCCGGGGTAGCCTCCGCTAGCGGCGATGACGCAGGCGCTGGCTCCGGGGAGCATTTTGATGTTGAGGCGGTCGGCGGTGCCGTCGATGGAGGCGTTGAAGAGGTCGAGAATGTCGGTTTCGAGGCGGAGGAGGATGGCCTGGGTTTCGGGGTCGCCGAAGCGGGTGTTGAACTCGAGGACCATGGGGCCGCGAGGGGTCATCATGAGACCGATGAAGAGGATTCCGCGAAAGGGAGTGCCTTCCTGTGCCATGCCGTCGACGACTTTTTGGGCTACGTTGTCGATGATCCAGCGGGTGAGCTCGGGGGAGGCGAGGGAGTCGGTGGAGTAGGCGCCCATGCCGCCGGTGTTGGGGCCGGTGTCGCCTTCGCCGACGCGCTTGTGGTCCTGGGCGGCTGCGATGGGGATGGCGTGGGTGCCGTCGCAGAGGGCGAAGAAGGAGAGCTCTTCGCCGGTGAGGAACTCTTCGAGGACGATCTCGGTGTCGGCGGTGCCGAGGAGGGCGCCGGAGAAGATCTCGGCGGCGATGGAGAGGGCTTCGGCGTGGGTGTCGCAGATGACGACGCCTTTGCCGGCGGCGAGGCCGGAGGCTTTTACGACTACGGGTGTGGCAAAGCGGGGGAGCTGCTCGCGGACTTCGTCGAGGGAGGTGCAGAGGGCGTAGGCGGCGGTGGGGATGTCGTGGCGGCGCATGAAGTCCTTGGCGAAGGCTTTGCTGGACTCGAGGCGGGCGGCGGCCTGGGTGGGGCCGAAGACTCGGTGGCCGCGGGCGGCGAGCTCGTCGACGATGCCGAGGGCGAGGGGGACTTCGGGGCCGATGACGGTGAGGGCAGGGTTCTCGACGGCGACGATGTCGATGAGGGCGTGGAGATTGTTGACGTCGACGGGGATGCAGCGGGCGAGTTGGGCGATGCCTCCGTTGCCGGGAGCGGCGATGACTTCAGTGACTGCGGGGGATTTGCGGAGAGACCAGACGAGTGCGTGCTCGCGGCCACCGCCGCCGATGACTAAAACCTTCATAGGCTTTCAGCGTAGCATTCCGAGGCTGTGCTCGCTTGGGTTGCTTTGGGGCCTTGCGGGATGCGGGGATTCTTTGCCCTTCGAGTTCGCTCAGGGCATACGGTCATCCCTGCGCTGGCTGAGTCGCGGACCTCCATGCAGACCATCAAGAGCATCAGCCAGACTTACCCAACAACTCGAAGGAGGATCGGTGCCCACACGATCAAGACGATAAAACGAGTAGAGTCCGGATTCCATCCGCAAGGGGAAGAGCAGAGTGGGCGAAAGCGATCCGCCCTAGGATGTTTTTTGTTCACGCGTGCCGCTTTTCAGCCATGGCCAGCGCAAAACAGTTGGCCAGCCCAGCCTCGAAGTGATAATTGCGAACGCTCCGAGCGCAACGTAAGGCCAAACCAAACGAATTTCTCCAATCATCTCCCTAGCACCCATAGGAGGCTGCGGAAAATGCCGAACCTGAACCATAAAAGATCGCTGCGCAACGCTCGAGTAGATTTGGAAGCTGGGCACGAGGAGCATCAAGCAACCAGCAAGCAGCGGGAAGCGTAGCGCGAGTATGCACGTTGGAAATAGAGACAGGCAAACAAGTGATATTCCACAGACCTCTTGCCAACTGTCGTTTGCGCCTACCGTGAAAACCGCCATCGGATAGATCGCACAGCCAGCAAGTCCAACCAAACCGCCGAGACTGAACAACGTGCAACTGATCGTTCTCTTTACAGTGGAGATCCCCATGCCCTAGTCACGCTACCACAGATCACCAGTGTCTAGAATTCGGAGCGTGACAATCTGAATCCACCTCGGACCTTCCGTACCCTACTGGTCCGATGAATTGCGAGCGGATCGTCGGCAATCCGTAAGTTTCCCGGAGTTTATTTTCAAGAAACTACCCATAAAGTCCCGCAATCGGCGGTTGCTCTCATGGGCATCCTGCGAACCCACGTTAGCGCCCAAAAAGCTGGGCGCGAAGATGGGGCAACCGGCCCCCTAAAGAGTTCTTGCAGGTCGCGGACTATCGCAAACGGCATGCCTCAGCAAGAAGAGGTATCCACTTGGTGGATTCTTCGGGTGCTGTGGGTTTAGCTGTTAACTGCTCATATAGGGTGGTTCTACTATGCAGATTTCTGATGAACACCTGCGGGGACGTACAGTAGTTGCGGCTGACGGACAGGCGATCGGTGAGGTGGCTGAACTATTTATCGACACCTCCACATGGACTATCGTCGCGCTCCAGATCAAATTGAGTAAGTCGGCTGCCGAGCAACTTGGTGCAGAGCGGAGCTTGCTCCACGCTGCCACGTTCGAGTTACCTGTTAACTTGGTCCAATCTGTAGCGGATGCCGTACTCCTAACTGTTCCTACGTCGGAACTGCGGCAGACTTCTAGCTCCTGAAATGGTCTGCAACCCTTCCTTGCAGTTTGTAGGTTGTCAGGGGAACCGATCCGAAATCTTTCCGGGCGAATAATGTTTGGGTTGTCGGTCATCCGGCGTCGAATAGTGCTCGACGCGTGATTTGATCACTATCGCCTTTGAGGAGGCCAATCATGCACGAAAGACGTCCACATCCTAGCGTTAGCCTTACTGTGGCATGCGTGTTACTTGCGGTCCTCTGCTTGAGGCCGCTGACAGCAGCAGGGCAAAAGAAGACTTGGCAGTCTGGAACAATTTTAGAAGTCACACCGCGCCAAACCGAGTCAGGCAGCGACAACGCGGGGCAAAAGTATGACGTTTCGATCAAGGTGGGGAAAAAGGTGTATGCCGTGCTGTATGTCGCCGAAACCAATCAACCCGACCCGCAGCTTTACGTTGGAATGGCTCGGAACATCCTTATTGATGGCAACACATTGAAGTTCAATGATCTCCAGGGCCGCACGCACTCGACGCTCATAGTGAGTTCGAAAGTCGCGCCGGCTTCAAAGTAAGAACTTGCCTGCGAAAAATCAAAATATGCCGGAATGTTCAGTAATTCCGTACGACGCTGACGCAGAGATCTAAAGTGCAATTGGTACTCACTCTGAGCAGGTTATTACTACTTTTCCGCGGGCGTGGCCTTCCTCCAGATAGCGGATGGCTTCGGGGAGTTCACTCAACTTGTAGCGCCTGTCGATGACCGGTTTTATCTTTCCGGTCTCCATGAGGTTTTGAAGGATGATCAGGTCTTCTTTGCTTGATTTTGCCAGGAGGCCGGTTAGTTTTCGGCTGCTGAACTGGGACCAGACTAGTGCTTTGATTCCGCTAGCGAGACCCATCTTCCATCGGCCGCTTGGACCTCCGGCCGTGACGCAAATTCCGTTGGGGGATAAGAGTCGCCTGCGGGCTGATAATGAGTGGTTGCCGATGGCGTCGAAGATCAGGTCGTAACGTTGGGTGCTTTTGGTGAAGTCCTCTTTGGTGTAGTCGATGACTTGATCTGCGCCGATGGATCGGACCATGTCGATGTTTCTGGTGCTGCATACGCCGGTTACATCTGCTCCGTATGACTTGGCGATCTGCACGGCGAAGGTGCCGATGCCTCCTGATGCTCCGTTGACTAAGATCTTCTGGCCCGGCTGAATCTTTCCTTTGTCGCGAAGGCCCTGCAATGCGGTGAATGCGGCTATGGGTACTGTTGCAGCTTGCTCGAACGTTACGTTGTTTGGCTTGATGACCAGATTTGATTCGGAGGTGCACACGTACTCGGCGAAGGCTCCGCGGCATGTGCCGAAGACTTCGTCGCCTGGTTTGAATTGGGTTATGGCGCTGCCGACCGCTTCGACCTGGCCGGCTACGTCAACGCCTAAGCGTGTGTTTTTTGGTTTGCGCAGGCCGGTCATCACGATGCGGACGATGTACGGCGTGCCTCTGATGAAGTGCCAGTCAAGCGGATTCACGGAGGCCGCGCGGACTTTTATCAGGACTTCCTTGTCGCCGGCGGTTGATTTTTCAATCTCTTCGAGTTGAAGAACGTCGGGTGAACCATAGTCGTGATAAACGATGGCTTTCATGAGTTTCTTCTTGATGAATGGTGGCTATTCCTTCGCGGCGAAGGTTACTCAGAACGAGCGTGTGGATTGCTGGCAAGATTACCATTTTCTGTCTCCACGCGAAGGGCTGCATTACTCATTGCGCAGGGCGATCACGGGATCGACGCTCGCCGAGCGCCGTGCCGGCACGATCGACGCAATCGCTGCCGCTAACAACAAGCTGAACGCGGCGAATACGAGTGAAAGTGACAGTCCTGTGTTCATTGCTGCGAACGAATGGATCAGCACGCGCTGTGCAACGAAGGTGAGCACGAGGCCTGCCAGTATGCCAGCTCCGATCAACATGACAGATTCTCGGAGCATCAACGAAACGACTTGCCAGCGTTGCGCGCCGAGTGCCATGCGAATCCCTATTTCGGCTGTGCGCTGCGACGCGGTGAAGCTCAATAAGCCGTAGATACCAATTGCGGCCAGCAATAGAGCGAGTCCGCCGAAGAGCGTCAGCAACCATACGAGCAGGTGTCTTGCAGCGAGCGAATCGTTTACAAATCGATCGAGCGCTTCGACGTCGTAGACAGCCTCGGAGGAGTCGACGGCGTGTACGGCATCCACCAGCGGGGTACGCATTTCATCGGGATTTATCTTCGTCCGGACTACAAAAACCGCTTCGCTCACGGGTTGCTGTACCATCGGCCGATAGATCACTCCCTTGTTCTCTTCGACCTCCAGCGAATCACGACGCACATGTGCGATTACGTCCAGCGCCGGCAGTCGCGCTTTTGCTGTATTCGGTTAGTCGTAGAGACTTGTGTCTGCGCGCTAGCTGGACTACGGGTGCCAGCCCCGCGAGAAATGCGGCGAGCAGACCGAAACCAGCGGCCGCAGTGACCACTCTAAGATCTGTGTGGACAGCGAAACCGGTTGCCAAGTCGTGAGGAATTGCGAGCAGAAGCAGCTTGCCGAGTAAAGGTCCAGCGACGACGCCAATTATCGTCGCCGTGCTCGCAAGCAACGCAGTTTCCAGAACGAACTGCATCGCGAGTTGACGTAGTGACGCTCCCAAGGCGCTCCTTATCGCCATTTCTTTCATGCGAGTCGAGGCCCGCGCCAACATCAGCCCCGAGATATTTGTGCAGGCGATCAGCAGAATCATCGCCACGACTGCGAAGAGCGCGAAAAGCGGTTTGCGAAGATCGCCTGCGGCATCCTCGGTCCAGGGTTGAGCAAACATTCCCCAGCCCGAGCTCTGACCAAAGTTAAAGTTTCCTGTTCCCTCGCGGCGAATCTCTTCGAGTCTTTTCTGTTCGATGCCTGCGTTGAATTGCGCTACTGTGACGCGTGGCTTGAGTCGGACGACGCTGTTGTAGGACTCGTTGAAGCGATTGTTCGCGGCGAACGCTGTGGGAGCCAGCCCTAGTGGCGTCCACAGCTCGACACCCTTCGGCCATGCGAAGTCGCTGCGCATCACGCCGATCACGCGATAGGACTGGTTATCCAGCAACAGCTTCTTATCAATCACGTCGTGCTGTCCGCCGAACATTCGCTGCCACGCGGCATAGCTCAAGATGATCACGCGTTCTGCGCCGTTCTGGTCTTCCTCGGGTAGAAATGTGCGTCCGAGAATCGGCTCCGCACCGAATACCTGGAACCACTGTGACGTTACCCGGCCTGCATTGAGGTGTTGGGTTCGACCATCGAAGGTGGCGTTGAAGCTCGCTTGCTGCACCATCGCGGCAGTATCCACGAGACTATGCATCGACTGCGCGTCGGCAAAATCAGGCGCAGAGACGCCGATGCTTGGCAGGTTCAGTTGGGTGTATTTTGCGTGAAAGGAGGCGACTCGCTCCGGGTCCTGAACACCGGATGGATGGAGAAGTACCGCTTGAATCACGCTGAAGATCGCTGTGTTTGCGCCGACACCCAAGGCAAGGGTCAGGATGGTGACAATCGTGAAGGTAGGCGCCCGGAGAAGCTGCCTTACCGCGTATCGCAAGTTTTCAAGCAATGGTTGTCTCCTCCCTGCTCAACTCATACGCAGGAGCAAGGCAGGTTGTTCACGGGTAGCTTCGCTCTCTTCGTGAAATACCAGGGTTCCTGACCTTCGGCTTAGAATGACGGACAACAACAGCGACAACAGGAGCGGTAACGGCACTGTCGCACATTGCGACTTCGGGCTAGAAGGGTTATCGGACTTCCATCGGCCCAGCGTGGATATTAGCGATCGAGGTGTGCAGATGGTGAATATAGCGACGGAGGCAGCAGCAAACAGCAAGGAGTTGGGTTGGTCTGACCTTATCAAAGTACTTGTCGGAGCGATGGCGCTCGCTGGGGTCATCTACGGTGCGCGACTCAAGGCCGCCTTCGACAGGTTTGAAAGACTGGAAGCTGACCTTGTCAAAAACAGAGGTAAGGCCTATGGCGACATCTGGAAACTCACTGGTTCCCTTAACCTGTTCGGCCCGATAACTCAGTTGGATATCTCGGAGCTTTCGGTTCAGCTAACGAATTGGTACTTTGAACGCGGTTGGGTACTTACACCGGAATCCAAGAGGCGGTATTTCCTGTTGCAGGAATTTCTGGGTTTCTTGAGACTGCGGTCAATCTCAGTGAGGCGCCCGGCGGATGAGCTTTTGTTCGGCAGTCCATCGCGCACTGTAGATCTCCTGCGCCAGCGTCGTAAGGAGTTACTGGGCATTGAGTCGCGTGGAGACGAGAGCAGCTATTCCGTCGAGGAATTGGGGAACTGCGTGAGCAGATGGAAATCCGAAAGTCTTCAAACCGCAGAGGAGGAGCGGGCAGAGTCTGCATGGATTCTGTTGCAGCTTTTGCTCAGCGCGTTTCGGTCGGGTATGGTCAGCGAGCTTGGCTCCCAGAAAGCTCACGCCTCGGACGTGAAATGAAATAGCTCTGGCTGGCTTGCGAAATGGGAAGCGGGTGGCCGAAGCGGTAGTTGGTGTGCCGGGTGATAGCTACTAGTTGGGGGTGGTTCTCACCCTTGCCAATCGATACAGTGTGACGATCTTCTGCATTGCACCGCCGAGAGCGGTGAGCGGATCTTCTCCAGTGCTCAGCTTCGCTTCGGTCGCGATGGCTCGGCGTACGCCGGTGCTGGTTGTCAGATAGAAGAAGATGTCTCCTCGCGCTGGCAGATCGATTGTCTCAGTCTTCTGGAAGTGAGATTCCAAGCTGGTTGCGAGTTGAATGGCGTGGAGGGCTGCTTCACGAATCGCTGGATACTTCTGGCCTCCGCCGATGAAGCCGCCCCCGCTGCTGAGATAGATGCTGGCAGATCCATCCACTCCGGCAAGTACAGACGATGTTCCATTGGTCAGGTTCGAATCCATCAGAACTGTTTGGATGGGATAGTTCGCGACACTGGGAAACCCCGATCGCAGGACACGTTCGCGCAACTTGGGGTAGATAGCAGGGTCTGCTTTAGGGGGTGTATCCATAACAGCCAGTGTAGCTTGAGGCTTTTACGAATTAATTTAACTTGTCGGGATTGACATGTAACTAATTGGTCACGTATTGTTTGGGCATGGATGAGGTGTTCAGAGCGCTGGCTGATCCGACGCGACGGAGTTTGCTCGATGAGCTGTTCAAGAACGATGGGCAGACGTTGAGCGCG
>Ga0070734_10001638_pt1 | contig 31327 bp, 25 predicted proteins | sample Coa_R1_8_FD_66444 | JGI IMG/M metagenome (GOLD analysis project Ga0070734, IMG submission 66444) | Surface soil microbial communities from Centralia Pennsylvania, which are recovering from an underground coalmine fire - Coalmine... | ecosystem: Environmental > Terrestrial > Soil > Unclassified ... | reverse complement strand
CGTAGGGAGTATCCAAGAGCGCGGAGGTGGCGGGACCGTTATCTCCGCTGTAGCCGCGCTGCCCAAGAGTTCCGGCGACAGTCTGGATCACGCCAGTCGAGGCAGTCACCTCGCGGATGGCATTACTGAAGGTGTCGGCAATGAAGATGTCACCACTCGCGTCAAGAGAAATGCCGCTCGGAAAATTGAGCTGGGCGCTGGTCGCTGGCCCAGTATCGCCGCAGCCCGAGCTGGTATCGGAGCACGCGGTGCCGTTCCCGGCTATGGTTGCAATCGTTCCCGGTTGGATCGTGACTCCGGCAATAGTAACGGACGCGGCGCCAGGATTTACCACCCGGATCGCAGAATTTCCTGTATCGGCAATATAGATGTTACCTGCGACATCGAGCAGAATAGTGGTTGGACTACTGAGTTGAGCGCTGGTAGGGGCGCCTGCGTCACCGGAATATCCCGTGGAGCCGGGTGTTCCGGCCACGGTTTGAATGACCCCGGTGGAAGCGACCACTTCACGGATCACCGAATTCTCGGTATCGGCAATGAATACATTTCCGTTGGCGTCGACAAAAATGCCTTGGGGGAAGTTGAGTTGGGCGGCAGGGGCAAGCCCTCCGTCCCCGCATCCACTGCTGGGAGCGGCACAAGCCACGCCATTTCCCGCGAGAGTCTGAATGATTCCGGTTGCTGCAACGACTTCACGGACAGCCGAGTTGTACGTGTCGGCGATATATAGATTTCCCGATGCGTCCACGAAGATTCCGTAGGGGATGTTGAGCGCGGCGCTGGTCCCAGCGGCGCCGTTGCCGGAATAGGCAAGCGTGCCGTTCCCCACGATAGTTGAGATATTCCCCGCCGCGACCGCACGAATCACGTAATTATCGGTATCTGCGATGAAGACGCTTCCAGTGCTGTCGACGAAGACTGCTGCGGGATAATTGAGTTCGGCGCTAGTGGCAGCGCCGCCATCTCCTGAGTAGCCAGAGGTGCCCAGTGTACCCGCAATGGTCGAGATGGTTCCGGCGGTGACCACTTCGCGAATGCCAAAGTTGCTCGTGTCGGCGATGTAGATGTTTCCAGCTGCGTCTGCAAAGACGCCGTCGGGCAGGCACAAGTAAGCGCTGGTAGCGGGGCCGTTGTCCCCTGTGAACTGGCACGTGTTACCCAGTCCTGCGTCGTACTGAATGCCGGCGACTGTTTGAATGTCGCCAGCGGGAATTGCAATTCCGGCGATCGTGACCGGCTGACTTCCAGGGTTGACGACTCGGATCACAGAGTTGAACGTATCGGCGATGTAGATGTTTCCAGAGGCGTCGACAAAGACCCCTTGAGGCAAATCGAGTGTGGCGCTGGTCGCAGCTGCTCCATCGCCAGAATATCCGGTTGTGCCAGGAGTCCCGGCCACTGTCTGAATGTTGCCTGTACTAGCGATGACTTCCCGAATGACAGAGTTGTCGGAATCGGCGATGAATATGTTTCCCTGGCCATCTACGAAGACTCCGTAGGGCGAGTTCAAAATCGCGGCAGGTGCTGGTCCGCCGTCGCCGCCGTACCCGGCGGTTCCAGTGCCGGCTACCGTCTGTATCTTGCCTGGCGCAATCGTGACTCCAGCCACCGTCAATGTCTGGGAGCCAGTATTGACGACGCGAATTACAGAGTTATCGGTGTCCGCGATGTAGAGGTTCCCAGAACTGTCGAGCGCGATGCTCTCAGGGCGGTCGAGCGCTGCGGCCGTAGCTGGGCCGCCATCGCCCGCGTAGCCGAGCGTGCTGTTGCCCGCGATAACCGAGAGCGTACCCGCTGTTGAAACTTCCAGAATCTGGCTTGAATAAGAATCCGCAATATATGTGTTGCCCGTGGCGTCACGAACGACGCTGGCCGCGTATCCGATGCCGGACTGCAGTGGAGGCAGATTGCTCGGGCCTCCGCCGGCGACGGTGCTGATGTTGTATTGAGCAAAGGCTGTTTGTAGGGCGAAGAGCGCCACGAAAAACGCAACGCGAAGTGAAGTGAGCGGAGTATTCGCGCGCATGGTCAGTTCACCTTCCCTGACGTGCTATTCAGGTGAACGACCTCGATGGTCTTGCGGCCCGAAGGCAGCCTTACCTCCAGAAGCAGTCTTGGCCCATGAGTTCCACGCCATGACTCGTATTCAGAGCGCGGAACTGTGAGCTCCTGCGTGGTGTCGACTGAACTGCCGGCGCGAAGAGCCAGAGCGCAAGAGTGCACCGCTTCGTGGCCGGGATGCGAGAAATCCCGCAGTGCAACGCGTTGGATCACCAAATCACTCTGCCCTTGGTTGGTCAGGTGAAGCTGCAACCGGACGTGGTTGTTCGGGCCGACCTCTGTCTTGTGGACAATGTGATAAGAGCCCGAAAGGCGTTTAATAACGCTGCCTTGGCAGAGTTGCAACGCAAGAACGAGCGAGAAAGCCAGCGCAAGCGAGAACCTGCCCCTGCGGAGGACCTTGGAGTTCATAGGAGTCAAACCCTTTCTTCTCTGGGTCCATGGGCAATTTGTTTGCCATCTGGCCAACCGTTCTGCATCTTGGCCGCGAGTAACGGGCTCCGCCGTACCCGAGCTCCTCAGCGATCTCTGCGGCTTTTCTTAGCGAACTCGGCGGTAAGAGTGTTTGATTACTGAGAATGCGGATGATGCCCAATACCCGTTTACATGATGGATAGGTGTTGCGGGTCGACCATAGGTCGAACGTAACAACGGGTTTGATTGGAATCACAAACGCGTCTGGCCCAGCGCAGACGCTGGGCCAGGCAGGATCAAGACGTAGATCAGGTTCCCGTTATTGCGCTCCTCGGAAAGCAGCGGCATCGAGGTGCTGGCTGATCATGGCGCTTGCCTCGGCTTCCTCGAGCATCTGGCTGCGATCCCACTCAGGGCGCAACACCATCGATTTGATATGGAAGTGAGTCTCTTTCGGGGCATCATCGATGCGAATCAGCATCTCGTTCTTTTGCAGACGGAAGCGGGTGCTCTCGGCGAGAGGGATGAGTTGATCGGAGTCTTTCCCACTGATCACGTAGACGACCTTGTCGGTCACCAGCACGTATTCGGGGCAAAGCGCTCCAGCTTCCACCTTGCCGCCACCTGCCATGGCGGCCATGAATCCGTGTTGCGGGCTCAGGCAGTCGGTCATCCGCATGCGAATAATCACGCCTTCATAATGCGAGCGGCCTTGGGCGCAAAGAAATGTTGGCATGACAAGCAAGAATACGCAGAGCAATATGCGTTTCATGATCCTCAATTACCGAATGTAATCTGGGTAGTAATATCCGCTTCGGCTGCGGAATTGTAGGTGAACGTTATGAGTAGGAAGAACCTGCACAGTATGGAATCCCCGAGCACGTGTCGGTAGGTGATAACTGACAATGTAGCTGGCCCGATAGCCTTCGAGAATGCTGTTGAGTGCGCGGGCAGAGCCGTCTTTCATCTGGAAGAACCGTCCCCCGCTCGCTGCAGCAAAAGCGCGTAGTACTTGTCTGCCAGGCTCGTAACCGGTGGAGTCGTTCATATCAATGCTGTAGATCTGAACGTTATGGATAACGGTCGAATCCAGGGCGTCGCGAAGCGACTTGAGGCTGATAGTGTCCTGACCGTCGGAGAACAGGATGAGAGCTTTCTGCGTCTGTGCGTCCGCATGCTCGGACAATAGTCCCGATGCGAAGACGATCGAGTCATAGAGAGGCGTCAGCCCCGCGCCCTTCGTTGCCGGCAGCGCATCTCCGATCTGGGTAGTGCGGCAATTACCGGAGCAGAGCTCGATGGGCTTGCTGTTGCGGAACGAAACCAGCGAGATGTTTTCCTCCGGCACGCCCGAGGTCTCGGCCAGCAATGCGAGCGTATCGGCGATTTCCTTGCGGACATGACCGCTCAGTGACTCGCTGGAATCGATGAGAATCGCGATTTCAAGCTTGGAGTAGTCAGAACGGGTAAAGCTTTGGAAATCGCGGACGATAAAACCAGTGTCAACGACCGCAAAATCGCTGGCTTGCAGGGTGGCGACTCCGTGGCCGTTCTGGTCGGCGGCTGAAAACGTGAGCCGCACTTCGCTGGTTCCGGTGCGGTAGGTAAGGTCGGGCTGATCGCCTGAGACTGCAGGCGCAGTTCCGGCCAAAAACATAGTCAGTAAGAGTGTCGGCCAGATGCTTCGAGCAGATAGAGGTATGGCCATACCAGCTAAATCGGCTCTGAGCAGGGAACTTTAGGACGTAGCCCATTACGCCCGTCATTGGTTTCTTCTAGTGCACATTGCAGTCGGCCTCATAGCTGCGTTAAAGCGGACTTTGGGCCGATGTCCGCTTACGATTTCGGAAACCTTCCTTCAATTCCCATCAATGGTGCGCTTTTTCTCGCACAGATTGGTGTCTTTTAACCCCGTCTTTCAGCTTCGTTCCGGGTCCTCTGCCCACAGTAATCCGCCAAAATCAGCAGGTTAGACCGAATTCAGAATCTGGAACTGTGGATGCTTTACTGAGTCTTGATGAACGATAAGGTCGAGTCCGCCAATCAGAACGGGAAGTGGCAATCCTGGCAGGTTTATGTGATGGCCGCCGTTTGCCTGCTTGTGGGGGTGATGGTCGGATACCTCGTACGTGGGTCCGCACCAGCGGCTATTAGTCAAGCCCCTGCCACTCAACCCGCGCAAACCGCCGCTCCGGCTCAGAAACAGATGCCAACGCTCGATGACATGAAGCGTATGGCTGACAAACAGGCCGAGCCACTTCTTACGAAAGTGAAGGCTGATCCGAACAATGCGGATCTGCTCAATCAGGTGGGAAACATCTATCGCATGACCCACCAATTCCAGACAGCGGCGACGTACTACCAGAAATCGCTCGATCTAAATCCCAAGAACGTCGGACCACGAACCGATCTGGCCTCATGCCTCTACTATCAGGGTGACGTCGATGGAGCTATCGCGCAGCTTGAAAAGTCTCTAACCTATGATCCTAAGCATGCGGGAACTCTGCTGAATCTGGGGCTAATCCTGTGGAAAGGGAAGAACGACGCCGTGGGCGCGGTCGCCAGCTGGCAGAAGCTGCTGAAGCTGTATCCGAACTACGAGCACAAAGACACGGTCGAAAAGCTGATTGCGGAAGCCAAGACGCACACGGGGAAGGCGCTGCCGCAGAGCGAATAATCCCATGTACCCCTCGGGTCGCAGGGTCAATTCACGATAGGCTCGCAATACTCTCTGGAAACGTTCATAAGTAAAGTTGCCATCGTCGGCTCGGGTTGTTTGTCACGTTTCTTCCTGAGCGTGAGAACCGATTGTGGGAACTGCGCCGTATAGGTGGTAAGCAAGTCCGGTGAGGACCACATGATGGACCCGGTGAGACCGACGAATTGCCACTGGGAACCACTCTTCATTTTGTCCGCAAGCGAATCGTCGCCGTGGGAACGAGCCTGATCCATTAAGAACTGCCTGTTCCTCTCCACGCGTTCGTCGATGGAAGACACCGCAGTTACCGGATATTCACTCTGCCAAGCCGTGGTTGTGCAAGAAAAGGCTTGATCGTCTGGTGGAACTGGGGTGCGTTGCACGGAAACATCGGAAACCTGCTCAATAACAAATAAATGACAGCAACCCATGGGTCCGAACCCGGTTAGTCCGCGGTGCGATCGAGGTTCTCGGGCGAAGAATTTGCCGGTAAATGTCGCGATCACATCATAATAGGCGCACTCCCGGTGAGACCGGCAAGGGCTTTTGTCCGGAAGCACGGCACGGCGGAGACGCGAGTATTCTTCGAAGGTTTGGAACGAGAGGTCGCGAACAGTCGGCGAGACTATCGGCTGAATTCGCTTGGTTTCACGCGAAGGCGTCTGCAAAATGTCGTCACCGTAGCTCCACCAAATTCCCGTGTGCCATAGCCGCATTCCGCAGATGCGATCATCGACGGTCTGTCCTTCAAACTCGAACTCAAGCCGCCCACGAACGCGGACCAGTTGTTTGTCGTAAGCCGTTGGGTTCTTTGTTAGTTCGCAGACCTCCACATCACGCGGAGAATTCTGGGGCGGTATCTGGGAGACCCCCAAAATGCTCAATGAAAGCAGCAAGGACCCGCAAAGAACGGGAACCCTCAGCCATCCGGTCAGCATATTGTCATGTGATGCTGACTTCCGTATACGTGCCGTAGACCTGCCGCAGAGCCTCGCAAATCTCTCCCACGGTCGCGTAGGCGCGGACCGCGTCGACGATGTAGGGCATTGTGTTCGCCGCGGCGACATTGCCATTGGATCCGTTCTTTGGTTCCTGGGAGGCGGCTTTCTTCAAGGCATCCAGTGCGCGCTGGACGTCTTCGCTTGAGCGGCGCGCACGCAGGTCCTTCAGTTTGGCCGTTTGCTGCCGAGCGACACTCTCGTCGATGTAGAGAATGTGCGGTGGCTCCTCTTCGATGGCGAATTCGTTCACGCCGACGATGATCTTTTCTTTTGCCTCGACAGCACGCTGGTACTGATACGCCGACTCGGCAATCTCTTTTTGCGGATACCCGCGCTCGATCGCCTTCACCATGCCGCCCATCGCGTCCATCTTGCCGAAGTAGTCGAAGGCGCCATTTTCCATTTGCAGCGTGAGGTTTTCGAGGAAATACGATCCGCCCAGCGGATCAACGGTCTGTGTGACGCCTGACTCATAAGCGATGATCTGCTGCGTGCGCAACGCAATGCGTGCCGCTTCTTCGGTCGGCAGGGCGAGTGCTTCGTCGTAAGAGTCGGTGTGCAGCGACTGCGTGCCTCCGAGAACAGCTGCCAGCGCCTGAACCGCCACGCGCGCGATGTTGTTCATCGGCTGCTGCGCGGGTAGGGATACGCCGGCCGTCTGCGTGTGGAAGCGCATGAGCCACGTGCGCTGATTCTTGGCGCCAAAGCGGTCTTTCATCACGTGATACCAGATCTTGCGGGCAGCGCGGTATTTGGCAATCTCTTCGAAAAAGTCGTTGTGCGCGTTGAAGAAGAAGCTGAGGCGCGGGCCGAATTCGTCGACGTCGAGCCCGCGGCGGCGCGCCCACTCGACGTACTCAACTCCGTCGTACAACGTGAATGCCAATTCCTGCAGTGCGGTCGATCCTGCTTCGCGGATGTGATATCCGCTGATCGAAATCGTATTGAAGCGCGGCGTGAACTTCGATCCGAACTCGAAGGTGTCGATCACCAGCCGCATCGAGGGCGCCGGCGGGTAGATGTATTCCTTCTGCGCGATGTATTCCTTGAGGATGTCGTTTTGAATCGTCCCGGAGATCTTCTTCCAGTCCGCGCCCTGCTTCTCGGCGACGACCAGATACATTGCCCACAGCACAGAAGCCGGCGAATTGATGGTCATCGATACGGTAGTTTTTTCGAGATCGATGCCGTTGAAGAGAATCTCCATGTCCTCGAGCGAATCGATCGCGACGCCACACTTGCCGACTTCGCCCTCGCTCGCGGGATGGTCCGAGTCGTAGCCCATTAGCGTGGGCAAGTCGAAGGCGACGGAAAGCCCGCTGCCGCCGTGCTCGAGTAGATATTTGTAGCGCTGATTTGTTTCCTCGGGTGAGGCGAAACCCGAGAACTGGCGCATAGTGAAAAGCTTGCCGCGGTATCCGGTAGCGTGAATGCCACGCGTGAAAGGCGTCTGGCCTGGGTAGCCGAGATAACTCTCTTCGCTCCAGTCGGCTGGCAAATCGGCCTGAGTGTACAGTCGGCGAATGGGCAACCCGGAGATCGTAGTGAAACACGCGTTGCCGTGTTCGTCGACGTTGACGCCTGTCGGTGCGCCAATCGGTCGCTCAGGAGCTTTCTCAAGAGTCGAGGCCAGCGTTTCCTCCGCCCACTTCTTTTCGGCGTCCGACGGATGGCGGTTTTCAAAAACATCTGCAATTGGACTCTCGGCCACCTGCGGCGGATTGGACGTGCGTGACAGCTTCTTTTCCATGCGAACCCCAGTGCTCTGACTTGATCATAGGGAACAAAGTGCGCTTGGAGCAAGGCGGAGAGCGGTGTTCAAAACGACCGGTCGGTCAGCGGATCATTTGAGCCGAGCGCTTAAGAGCGATGTCATTTTAGCGATGTCATCCTGAGGAAGGCGCAAGCCTTCCGAGGGACCGTACGAAGTTACGCAGTCTCGATGTGGCGGACAGGGTCGCCACGCTGCATAGTCGTATGCATCCCGCCCGCCGCAAACCTGGCGCACACTGACGTACGGTCCTTCACGCCGGCTTTGCCGCCGTTCAGGATGACAAGTCGTTTGACGATTCTTTCTTGCTGCGTGAGAGTTCCCACGCCTTCGCGTACTTCCACGATACATAAACCGCGTGGTAGAGATGCAGCAGTAGTCCCTCGCGGCCGTCGAGGAATCCAAGGCGAAAGAAGTAGTTGTAGATAAAAGTGAGCAGCGGGCGCAGCACGATGTTGATGAAGCTGAATCGGACTCTGCCTTTGGCGATGACCATCTCCGCGCCAAGCGAGGAGTAGCGGTTCATGTGGTCGATGTAGTCGCAGAGCGTGGGGTAGGAATGATGGATGAGGGCACCTCTCAGGGTGGCCTCAGGTCCATCTAACTTCGCGTCTTCATGAACCGCGCGATCTTCAAACCGCGCTGCGTTGCGACGGAACAGCCTCATTTTGGAATCGGGCCAGAAACCGCCATGTCGGATCCAGCGTCTCAGAAAGAAGTTTTTACGTGAAATCCAAAATCCGAACGTGAATCGACTCAGTGGAATTCCGGACTCGAGCTGCACCTGTCGAATCGCCTGCAAGCGATCAGGTACGTCGTCAGCGACACCTTGCATCCGCTTTCGATCTTTCTGATCCGCGAGGGTCGAAGAGATTTCAGTCGTCAACTCCTTGCTCAACTCTTCATCCGCATCCAAACTCAAAATCCATTCACCACTCGCTTTATCGATCGCCGAATTCTTCTGCGCGGCGTAGCCCTTCCACTCCTCAACAAACACTTTCGCGCCGTACGACTTCGCGATCTCGACCGTACGGTCCGCCGAGCCTGAGTCGACAACGATGATCTCGCCCTTGCCATCCGCAACGAGGGGCTGCACGCTGGCCAGCGTTCGCCCGATGTTTACTTCTTCGTTGAAGGTGATGATCACGACCGACAGTTGCATACGGGTGATGGCTCTGCGTCCTCGGCGAATCCTTCGCGATCTCGGCGGTAAAGCTTTTCAGCGCTGAGTCCGCTGAGAGCAGCCGCAGAGTTCGCTGAGAGAAATGGGAATTGTCTCATACCGGAATGCAGAAGAATGGGAAGTTAGAAGTCGATTGATGATTGCTGATTGCTGATTCAAATCCGTATCAATCAGCAATCAAAAATCATCAATCAGCAATTTCTCGCTTGCTTCTTCCGTCCAGCGCCTCGCAAATCATGAAGACGATCAGGATCGTCAATTGCGGCTCGATCGGATGCCGATATCGAGCATGTGGATAGACGAAGTAGTAGACCGCTGGATACATCAGCACCAATCCAGCAAAGAGCCATGCGCCGGGTATCTTTTTTCGAACGGCACGTCCCAATCCCCACAAGGCCAGCACCGATGTCGCTAGAAATCCAGAGGTTCGGAAATCAAATGGCGCAGTGCTGCTCGTTTCCCGCACCACACCGTTCCAATAATAAAAGAAGCGCTTCAGGCTGATCACCGCAAAACGCCCGGGATTCTGGCGAACCCATCTAAACGCTTTACGCTTGCAAGACTCAGCGTAGGCCAGTTCCCCCATGCTCTGGAACTTTTCGAGCTCCAGCTTGTTGAGATTGGGCTGCAGATACGCCATCAGCATGCCGTCGGCGCCCGTCGAGTTTCCCAGCCGGAATTGGAGCCCGAAGTCATCACGCAGAAAAACGAATCGACCAAACACTTTATAGTTGCGGACCACCCACGGGGACAAGGCGGCAATGAAGACGATAGAAGAGATCACGACTCCGCCGAGCGAGGGCAAGCCGTTTCGATAACGCCGCCACCAGATCCAAAGCCCACAGAACGGCAGAAACGCCAGCATCGTCGGATTCGCCAGCGCGCCAATGCCGTAGAGAGCGCCAAATAAAGCCCATCCTTGCCAGCCCGGCCAATCTTGCAGTTCCAGGGCTAGAAGAAAGATGCAAGCGAGCAGGAAAGGAGTGAATGTAGTGTCCCAGATCCAATGGATCGACCAATACCACACGTACGGATTCAATCCCCAACCGATTGCTGACCAGCGCGCGACGCGCTCGCCGAACGTTCTGCGCGCAATCAGGTAAATGGGAATGCAGGTTAGAGTCGCGAAGAGACTGTTGATGCCCAGCAGCACCCACGCCGACGCGTGCGTGTAAATCCCGAACACTTTAAACACGCCGCCCATCAGGTATGGATAGAGCGGCGGCTCCCAGGCGGTGGGGCCTGTGTTTCCTTCATACGGGCTGCTGAAGCCGTAGCCCAACGCGATGGAGCGCGCGACGCGCCCCATCTCCCAGCCGAATTCAAAGTTGTCGTTCCCCGGACGAACTCGATACTGATGAAGGATTCCGATGCCGGCGATCTGCAGTGCAAAGGAAAGCGGCAACAGCCAGCCGAAAAAGCCTGGAAGCCCAAGCCTGTGGGTCATGCCCCACTTATTGCTCGGCTGTTCACGAGGAATAGCGCCGGGCTTTGCCGTTTCCATCGCAGCGTAGTCTATCAAGGCCGTCAGAGCGATGCTTTACATCTGGCCTCCCTGGGGCGATGGTTGACTTGGTGTCGGCTGCGGCTGGACGTCCTGCCGCGGGGTGACATAGGGCACATTCGGCAGACGTGTGACTTGCCCTTTGATCGCGTCCCCAACGTCGATTCCCGAATGTTCGAGCAGAAGCCCGGTGGACCGGTCAAGCTCGATTCTTGATTTCTCATACGCAGCCTTGGCCGAAACCAGGTTTGACTCTCCGGTCGTCAGCGTGGCGGCATCTTGCAGGATCGTGACCTCGGTGGTCAGTCCAACCTTCAACTTCTGCTGGTCAGCGTCAAGTGTTTGGCGCGCCAAGTCGACGGCGGACTGAGCCGCCTCTACGGCAGCGCGGTTTTGCTTCACATCGAACTGCGCGTTGCGAACCTCAATGCGGACCTGATTTTCCAATTGGTGTTGGCGGACCAGCGCCTGGCGATATTCCAACTGGGCACGCACCTCATTCGACTGCGCCAGACGATTGCGAATGGGAATATTCAAAGTGAGGCCGATGCCTTTATCGGGCGCGGTGGAATTGACCAACTGGTTGAGTGTTTCACTGTAGGCGACGGAATTGCTGCTTCGAAACGGTGGCGGAGCGGTTTTCGGATTGAAGCAGAAATTGCCACTCGTCGAAGAACAGGGAGGCACGGCCGGATTTACATCACCTCCTACGCCAGATCCGCCGTAGTAGGCGAAGGCCTGCAACGTCGGCAACATGGAATTGCGGATCGCCTTGTTATTCAAGTCGCGCGTATTCAGATCGATGCGGCTCTGGACAAGTTCGGCGCGATGCTGCAGAGCGTCGTTAATCATGTCTTGAATGGGAATGACCGGTTCGTCCTTCGGAAGCTGCGTCGCCGAGGTTGGGATCACATCGGCCTCGGCAAGCACTGGATCTTCCATACTGCGGCTCAGGGCATTTTTCATCAGCAGTTCCTGCAGCTGAAGATTATTCTGGGAAACAATCAGGTTCTGTTGACCGGTCGCGACTGTACTCTGTGCGCTCACCACCTGGATCGGAGGGATGGTTCCCACCTTCGCCTGACGCTGGGCGTCTTCTAATGCCCTCTGAGCGTAGGTCAGCGATTCCTGTTGCACGCGCACATTCTCAAAGGCGTAGACGAGGTCCCAATACATATTCTCGATTTGGTCCACGGTGGTGATGACTTGTAGGCGGAAAGCCACGTCAGAGATTTCACGGTTATTCCGGGCGATGCGGATAAAGCGTGTGTTGGGCAGAAATCCGTACCCTTGCAGCAGGTTCTGCGTGAAGCGGAATTGAAAGTTTGAACCCAATTGAGGAGTGAGCAGGCTGGTGGGATTGTTCGTGGTGAGGTGGGTGTTGTTGAAAACGCCGGTTAGCGCGCCACCGAATTGGAATCCCTGGGTGTATCCGAAATCCGCGGTGTACGTATTCTGTGCGACGATTGGAACAGGACTGAATACGCTGACAGACTCAGTGTTGTTTTTGTCGAGCTGAAGCGTTCCAATGAGGGACGGGTCGAAGCTCGTGATGGGAGATCCCATACCGAGCGTGGAACTCACCAAGCCGTTGGTACCCGTGCCGGCGCCGCCCGCGGCAACCGTAGTGCCGCCGGTGCCCGAACCGACGGTGCCACCCAGTCCGCCCACTCCGCCGCCGGGGGTGTTCTGCACAACGCCGGTATTAACGCCTAGAATGTTCGCGCCGGACTTTGCCCTCAGCAAATCGGCATCGGCGATATTCAGGTTGTAGCGGGCGATCTCGATATCCATGTTGTTCTCGAGAGTCAGCGCCACGGCGTCGTCAATGGACAGGTAGATCTTGCCGTCGCGCAAGAGCGAATCAACTCGCCCCGAGTTCCCGAAATTCGGCAATGGGAGTTCTTCTGACCTATACGGCCGCAGAACGTTGGGAAAAGCCGAACTCGATTTGGAGTAGTCCTTCAAATGGACAGTTTCCCGGTTTACTGGCTGAGGAGCCGAAGGCGGCGCGGACTGGGCGGTAGTCGATGGAGCGGCCTGTTGTGCGCTGAGCACACCGGAGCAAAGGCCGATCAGAAGGGTAGCTGCCAGATTCACAGCTTGCCGCCGACGAACGGGAATCGAAACGTGCAGAAACATGAGTTCTCTCCTTGGGGAACACAAGGCGCGGATCACGGTGGATCAAAACATCAGGTTGCGCCCATATGGGATGTCAAAAGCGCGAAGACGCATCACTTCATCTTATCGGGAGAAGTTTCGCGGAAAGTGCTTGTGATTGTAAAGAATTGTGAGAACAAATAAAGATGCCGCAGTCCTGAAAGACTGCGGCATCGGAGTGCATTGCAGCTGCGCTATTGCTGCGGTTGGCTTGAAGGCAGAATCGAGTTCAGATCCTTACGCGGAGTTACATAAGGAACGTTCGGCATGTGGTGGACCTCTCCTCGCGCGGCTTCCTGGATGCTGATGCCGTTGTGATCGAGCAGTGTTCCTACTGAGCGCTCCAACTCGACGCGCGCCTTCTCGTAAGCTGCCATGGCCGACATCAGAGTGGACTCCGCGGAGGCTAGGGCACTACGGTTTTGCAGAACCGCCGTGGTCGTCGATGTGCCGAACTGATACTTCTTCTGCTCGGCATCCAGTGATTGCTGCGCGTAGTCTACAGCCGCTTTGGCGGAAGCTACGCTGGCCCGGTTCTGTTCCACGGAGAACTGGGCTTGTCGGACTTCAATGTCGACGCGGTTCAGTACCTGCTGCAGCGACATTTGCTGCTGACGGTATTCCAGTTCGCCGCGGATTTGCAGGGCCTGAGCGGCGCGGTTACGGATTGGAATATTGAGCTGCAGCCCGATGCCTTTGTCAGGAGCGGTGGAGTTGACTAGCTGCTGGAGCGTATCGGCATAGCTCTTGGTTGGGAAGATGGGAACTGCGTTGGTCGGAGGGCCGGCACAGCTGAACTGGGGATTGCCAGGCGCGGAGCAAAGGTTGGACGGGTTTTGTACTCCGCCAACTCCGGAACCTCCGTAGTAAGCGTACAGGTCCAGCGTGGGCAGCAATGCACTGCGCAGGGCCTGATTACTCACTTCTTGGCTGGCGAGCTGAATGCGCAGGGATACCAGTTCCGGACGGTGGCGAAGGGCGTCATTCACCAATTCCTCAGTTGGCTGAACCTGCTCGTTCTCAGGGACCTCCATCGTGGAAGTCGGAACGACCTCAGCCAGAGCAAGATTAGGATCGTGCAGCGTGCGGCTGAGGGCGTTTTTCATCAACAGTTCCTGCAGTTGCAAATTGGTCCTGGCTACAGTCAGGGCCTGCTCGTCAGCAGACACCTGGCTTTGGGCACGGACTGCCTCGATGGGGGCAAGGCTACCGATTTCGACCTGCTTTTTTGTGTCCGACAGTGTCTTTTGAGAGAACGCCAGCGACTCTTGCTTTACCCTCTGATTCTCGTACGCATAAACCAGATCCCAATACATGTTCTCAATCTGATCGACGGTCGTAATGATCTGCAGCCGGAACGCGACATCTGATTGTTCTCGGTTGTTCTTGGCAATCGTGATAAAGCGACTGTTGGCCGCAAAGCCGAAGCCCTGGAGCAGGTGCTGCGTGATCGTGGCCTTGAAGCCAGAACTCAAGAGCGGGCTCGTGGAACTGAAAAAATTGTTGGTCGTGGACCGAGTGTTATTGAATCCGATGTTGAGATTGGTACCCCAATGGAATCCCTGCTGGTACGCGAAGTTTACAGTCCCCGTATTCGTCCCAACCGAACTGCCGGGAAGCACACCCTGGAACACACTGGTAGCCAATTGACTGAAGTGGTCCTCCTGCAAGGTGCCGGTGAGGATCGGATCAAAACTGGTGATAAGCGGACCGTAGAGACCACCAGCGGTCGAACCGACAATACCATTCACGCCCACGCCGATGCCGCTAGCTCCTACGGTCGTGCCGCCGGTGCCGGACCCGATCTGTGACCCGATTCCGCCCACACCCCCACCGGGCGTGTTCTGCACGACACCGAGCGGTGTGCCGAGAATCGTGGCGCCCGCCTTGGAGCGCAGCAGGTCGGTATCGGCGATGCCCAAATTGTAGCGAGCAATGGCGATGTCGAGATTGTTCTCGAGCGCCAGAGCGATGGAGTCATTGAGCGACAGGTAAAGCTTACCGTCGTGCATCAGTTGATCGATACGCGCCGTGTTCCCCAAGTTGGGCTCTGCCACGTGTCGGGGCGTATAAGGACCGATTACATTGGGAAATGGCGAATTGGGCTTGGTGTAATTGATCGCCGGAAGCCTTTGTGTTTCCGGTGAATTCTGCGCGCTGGGAGCAGGGGGCGGCTCCTGTGCCCAACATGCGAGGGGCGCTACTGCCAACAGCGCAAGAGTCGTGAGCCGCATAGTCGAAGCTAAACGTGCGAATGGCATCTACTCATCTCCGATCGTGAACACCTGATTAATTATGGCTTGCAACGAAAAACGCCTGATTTATTGCGAATCAATGCTTCCAAAGAAAGTTCCGCTCAGGCATTGGTACGCAAAGCAGCCGCAGAAGGTTCCTGAAAGCTGGGATGAAATGGCGCCTTCCTGGTTACGGGGTTCGAATTTCGTCCCGAGGACGCGTTTCCAGGAATAGCTTCGACGCGCACCATCGCAATCGAAGCCCAATTTCGGTGGAAACCGATTAGTATAGCTGACCAAACTGCAGCCAGGTGCACCTTTGCCTCCATTTAGCAGACGAGAACGCCCGTGTGGATATAAATTCCTTCGATGACGGAAACTGCGTGAAGGACTCCAAAGATACGCATGCGAAATCTCAAATTGATTCTTGCTTATGATGGGTCGGAATTCTCCGGTTGGCAGGTGCAGCCCGATACGACGACGGTGCAGGGCACACTCGCCTCAGCCATTGGACGGCTTACGGGCGAAAAAGTATTGCCTCAGGGCTCCGGGCGCACCGACGCAGGAGTGCATGCTTTGGCTCAGGTTGTGACATTTGTCACGGAGTCTTCCGTCCCTACGGAGAATTTTGGAAAGGCTCTGAACGACATTCTTCCCGCTTCAGTTAGGGTGCTCTCGGTTGAGGAGATGCCCGGGGGGTTTCATGCCCGCCATTCCGCCAAGGCGAAAACCTATCGCTACCGGATCTATCGCGGCGCGATTTGTCCGCCATTTCTGGCTCGCTATGTATGGCACTATCCTTATCCGCTGGATGAAGAAGCCATGGCGCACGCGGCGGAGTTGGTCGTCGGCGAAAAAGATTTCACATCGTTTGCGGCAGTCGATCCAGAGCGGGGTAAGGAGGGCGAGATCGTCTCGAATGTAAGAACGATCTTCAGATCGGACTGGAATCGCGATGGGGAAGAGTTCGTGTACGCGGTTCGGGGATCAGGATTTCTACACCACATGGTCAGAAACCTTGTGGGAACTTTCATTCTTGTCGGACGTGGAACACTGCGAATCGAAGATGTGACGCGAATTCTGGCCGCCAAAGATCGATCCACGGCGGGCGCTACCGCGCCGGCATCGGGACTGTATCTGGTGAACGTCGAGTATTAAACACGGTCCGGTGACCTGAGTGGATTGCGCAGACTTGAGCTCTTGCGAGTACCATTGGACCAATGGCGACGGACGTTCAAATTGCGGCGCGAAAAATTACATCGCTAAACCCAGCTACCGGCGAGGTGCTTCAGGAACTGGACTCCGCCAGCGAGCAGCAGGTGCGATCCGCCGTCGAACACGCCGCTGCGGCTCAGCCGGGTTGGGCAGGACTTGGGATACGAAAGCGCATCGATATTCTGCGTAACTTTCAGACCAAACTGCACGCCAGAAAAAACAAGGTTGCAGCCGCGATCACGCGGGAAGCTGGGAAGCCCGTGGCCGAAGCCCTGGTCACAGAAGTTTTAGTCGTGCTCGATTCGGCCCGGTTTCTGGTCGACAACGCCTTCACTCTGCTCCACGATGAGCCCGTGCCGCATGGGAACGTTGCGGCAAAATTTAAGACCGGGCGGCTGGTACGCGAACCACACGGTGTGATCGGAATTATCTCGCCCTGGAACTATCCTTTTTCGATTCCTTCTACCGAGTCGCTGGCCGCCTTGATCGCGGGTAATGCCGTCGTTCTGAAGCCGTCGGAACTCACGCCGCTCATTGCTCTCGAGTTGGCGTCGCTCTTGCACTCGGCCGGCGTGCCCAAAGAAATATTCCAGGTCGTGATTGGTGATGGCTCCGCCGGAGCCGCACTGCTAGGCGCTCCGATCGACAAGTTGGTTTTCACCGGGAGCGTGTCCACTGGAAAGCGCATCGCGGTCGTTGCGGCCGAACGTCTGCTTCCCGTCGTGCTCGAACTGGGAGGAAAAGATCCCATGATCGTGCTCGACGATGCCGATCTCGATGTTGCCTCCAGCGCCGCGGTTTGGGGAGCATTCGTCAACGCTGGGCAGGCATGCCTTTCGGTGGAGCGGTGCTATGTGCATCGAAGCTTATGTTCGGCATTTGTTGATGCATGCGCGGAGAAGACAAACAAGCTGCGAATCGGCAATGGTGCGGATCCGCAGACAGATGTCGGCCCAATGATCTCCGAGCGTCAATTGCGCATCGTGGAGTCACACGTGCAAGATGCACGCGAGCGCGGCGCACGGATCGTCGCGGGAGGCAGGCGGCTCACTGAGCTGGGCCCAAACTTCTATGCTCCCACAGTCTTATCCGATGTCACCCACGACATGCGCATCATGCGTGAAGAAACGTTCGGGCCAGTGCTGCCGATCATGGCGTTTGACGATGACAACGAAGCCGTGCGTCTGGCCAATGATTCCGACTACGGATTGGCAGCCAGTATTTGGACAAAAGATGCGGCTCGCGGCGAGAAGCTTGCGCGCAAGATTCATGCCGGGACCGTCATGGTAAACGACGTGATCTCGTGCTTCGGCATCAGCGAGGCTCTTCATGGCGGCATAAAAGCCAGCGGCCTTGGTCGCACGCACGGACGCTTCGGCCTGGAAGAGATGGTTCGGCTGAAATATCTCGACACCGACCATATGCCGGGGATGAAAAAAGTCTGGTGGTATGGCTACGGTGAATCCTTCCGTCGCCAGATGGAAGGTTTTCTCGATCTGCAATTCGCTCGCAACTTAACCGCGCGATTGGGTGGGGCGCTACGCTCAGTAGGTGTAATCACAGCGAAAAAGCTGTGATCAGTCGGTCCACTTGTCTCCGTGACTCGGTGGTTGTGAGATCACCAGGAGCCGCAGAGGACTGGAAGAAGGATTGCGAATCTGGTGGCGCAGACCGGGCATGACCCGCAAGCCCGTTCCTGCCTGTAGCAATGTCGGTTCTCCTTCGACGTCCATCATCGCCTCACCCGAGAGAATGTAGAAGAACTGCTGTGCCTTCTTGTGGTAGTGACGCACCTCAGCAGCCCCGGGCGGGATTAATTCCTCGATCACCGTGAACGCCGGGTCCTTGACCAGATGCCACGCATCACACTCGTATCCCCATCGGTAATGTTCGGCATTGACCCGGCTGACCGGAACGGCGCGGTCATTGGCCTTGCCCGAGTCATTCCCGGATTGCTTGGTACCTCTAGGCATGTCTCTGAAATCCCCCACTTCGTTCAGTGTAAGCTGTGGGCTGCGAATGGTCCGGATGAATTCCGCACAGGTGATCTCCAACGTCACTTGCTGTCACGGAGTCCGATTTCGATAGAGCGACGAGTCTACCTGCTGCGCCATCGCTTCCACATCCAGCGGAATTCCCAGAAAATCGGAAACCTTGCGGCTAACTTCCGCCGGTTGGTTCAGGACTTCGTGATAAGGTACGCGAACGACTCTCACGTTCGACCTTGAATCCAGCCAGGCGTAAACCTCTTTCAGGTGATTCTCGAACGCAGCGGCGATTGCTGCCGGATTCGTCCCTTCTTTATAGGTTCCGCGGCGCCGCAGCATCTGATCCTGCGACGCCAGCACCTCGGCGAGCGGACGCTGCATGAAAACAACGCGATAATCATAACTAGGCGGAAGTGATAGCAGAAGCCGCGAGATCACCTTGACGACCTTGCCCTCGCCTTCGCGGATGCAGCCAGGATCATTCGGCAGTTGCTTGATGCGCTCCCATTCCAGATATCCGCGAGGATTGTCGGCGTCAGCCTGACGTTCACCATCAGCCAAGGGCGACATACCCCCCGCGACAAGCATCTGCATCATCAAGGAAGTCCCTGAGCGCGGCAGTCCGGAAACGATTGTGATCATGGAATCCCTCAGCTTAGCAGATGAATCTGGATGACTAGGGGAGCACTGCGCGATGAGCTACGAGCGAACCCGCCGGCCCCTGGGGAGCCCATTGCGAATCGCTCGGTTTTCCTTTGTGATCCTTCGTGTCCTTTGTGGTTCTGCTTTTCTGGCCTGTGGGACAGGGTTGCTTACCGCTCACAGCTCACCGCTCACAGCTCATCGCTCACAGCTCGAAACTCAGTTACAATGGCGGCATTAGGCCGATCCGGCGGCGCGATTGACAGTTCAACGACGGCCGCTTGAATGAGGGTACGCGCTTTGGCGACTGGTGAAGTGACTCCTACCGCTTCGTCCGATGTTCCGCAGCTTGCGAACCATAAGGTGAAGGTCAAGAAAGCGGGCCAGCGCGCCTGCAACGAAAAAGACGCCAAGGGAAAGTTTTGCGGCGGACACCTGAAGCTCTGGTTCTACATGGAAGACGTGGTCGAGCGCGACTGTGGAGATATCGAAAAGGCTTGGGGACCGAACGCCGAAGTCTATCGTTGCGAAAACTGCAAGGCCCTCTATCTGCCAACGCCCGGGGAAAAAAAGATCAACGTTGCCGGGAAGGGAATGATTTCTGTCTTCGGGCTGACGCTGCCGCCGAAAGAAAAATAGGCTAGCCCCGAGTCGCGAGCTGTGAGCCGCGAGCTCTGAGGTGTAGCAACGTTTGCCATCGCATATGTTCTGGGGTCAAACGGAAATTTACGGTCACACCGCGTAGTTCCGCTCGAAACTCGCGGCTCGGGACTCGCGACTCACGCATGAACACCTCCGACCTCATCTACGACTGGAACAAGAATCATCCTCCGGCGATGAAGCCGACGGGTCCGATCCTGCTTAATGACGAGAGCTTGCGCGACGGGCTGCAATCGCCTTCGGTGCGCGATCCTTCGATCGCCGAGAAGATTGAGATCCTTCATCTCATGGAGGCACTGGGCATCAACGCTCTCGACCTCGGCCTTCCCGGTGCCGGGCCGCGCGCTGTCGAGGCAGTAACCGCACTGGCGCGCGAGATCGCCACGCACAAGATGAAGATTCAGGCGAACTGCGCCGCGCGGACGCACGAAAACGATATTCGCCCGATTGCAGAGATCGTTCAGAAAACTGGGCTTCCTATCGAGGCGGCAACGTTTATCGGATCGAGCCCGATCCGCCGGTTCACCGAAGGCTGGACCGACGATTTTCTGCTGCAGACCACCGAAAAAGCTATCAAGTATGCCGTTTCGCTCGGGCTCGACGTAATGTACGTCACCGAGGACACGAGCCGCTGCGATCCGCAGACGGTGAAGTGTCTCTATGCGACGGCCATTGAATGCGGTGCCCGCGCGATTTGTATCTGCGATACGGCTGGCCACGCCACGCCAATGGGAGCGCTGGCCCTCGTGCGGTTTGTGATGGAAGAAGTCGTTAAGCCGTCCGGTGAGAAGATTCGCGTCGACTGGCACGGTCACAGCGACCGCGGCCTCGCCGTTGCAAATTCGATGGCGGCGATCATCGCAGGTGCGAACTGTGTCCATGGCTGCGCGATCGGTCTCGGAGAGCGCGTTGGCAACACGCAGATCGATCAGATGCTGGTCAATTTAAAACTGATGGGCATCGCGCCATGGGATCAGCAGGACCTCACAAAATTAAAGGAGTATTGCGAATCCGTATCGCGTGCGACCGGCGTCCCAATTCCCAGAAACTATCCAGTCGTCGGTGACGATGCTTTCCGCACCGCAACCGGCGTGCATGCGGCGGCCATCATCAAGGCTTACCGCAAGAATGACATCATCTTGGCCAACACCGTGTACTCCGGCGTGCCTTCACATGTCTTCGGCATGGATCAGGTCATCGACATCGGGCCGATGAGCGGCAAATCGAATGTGATCTTCTGGCTCGAACGGCACAAAATTCCAACATCAGACGAACTTGTCGAGCGCATCTATCAGCGCGCCAAGCAAAGCGACCACACGCTGAGTGAGGCCGAGATACTAGAGTGTGTCCCGGCAGTGAAGCAAGGTTAAGCACCGGTCCTCTAGCTTTCCTATGTGAGGTATGAGTTTTGCCCGTCATAATTTCGGACTGAAATGGCCAATTGGCGCTTTGCTGCTGATCTTCGCCTGCTCCTCCCTTCCGGCTGCAGCACAGGCCAGCTTAAATACACCGGGCGCTTCTAATTGTGTTGCTGCCGATTTCGACGCGAACCTCGAGTTTGCCTATGCGCATGATGATTTCCTGATCTTCATTAGCAAACGGAACCTTGCAGATCACGCCTGCGTCTTCGATCCTGCTGTGCATGGACCGGACCTCATGCCTTATCACACGGAGGGCCATGAGCCTTACAAAATATGCTATTTCTGCGAAACTCGCCTTCCGAACGGGGAGATTCCCGTAGCACCGGTCATGACGCTTGAACCCGGAAACGTGATCTGGCAAACCGTTCGCTGGAAGACGAAGCCTGCGAGTGATTCGATGCCATGTCAGCAGGTCGGATGGAGGAACGATTCCATATGGATTGCCGCACCATCGATTCTCCCGCCTGTTTGTTCTGATGTAGAGGTGAGTCGCTTCAGCCTTCTGGCGCCACACCCTCTTAAGAACGAGACGAATTCGCCGAGTGAGTCACACCTCCCGCAGTTGATTCTCTCGTCGAGTAAGTCCAGCTATGATCGGCGAGAAGAATTTACCCTGCACCTTAGTCGGGCCAGACTCGAAAAAGACAGACCAGATGATTCGACCTGCCCCACCATTTACTTAAAACACCGCTTACCGGACGGGACGACCAGCATTAGTGAGGAGCAACCCCTTGCATTCAAGGGCTGCAAACAAAACATCCCTGGATATGAACCGGGGGATTGGAAATCAGGATTTGAACTGGACCCGGGGCTGGCCGCAAGGGTACGCGTCGGCAAACACGAGATTCAAATGCTGCAACTCATGTCTGCTTCCGATGAACCGTGGTTACGGTTTGCCTCCTCGAATACTTTGAACTTCAATATCGTCGACCCCACAACACTTCCTCGCCGTTGGGGTCCGCGAGTAAAGGGAATCGCCGCAGATGTCACGCTGGACAAAACCCACTACCGTTTGGGAGAGGATGTTCCACTTCATCTCGCGATAGCGGATTTTGAGGCGCAAGCACAACTTTATTCTTGGGACGGGAGTTGGGATCCATGCATGGTCATTGGCATCGAAGTTCAGGATGAGACTGGACATGCACTCCCAGTGAACCAACGCTTCCACTCGTTTTCAGTATGCCAGTTGCATGGCCTCGGACCGGTGGCATTTCCCAAAGGTAAGGTCGTGCCGTTGGAGCGAACACTTCGAGGGGAAGGATGGTTGCCAAACCGCACGGGAACATACACGATCAAAATTAGGTGGCAACCATCTTTCTCGCCATCAGGCCATGCATCAAACGGAGTGCCCAACGACCTTCAAACTTATGCGACCGCGACTGCAACCGCGAAGATGCAGGTCCTAACAGCGCCCTAGTGTTGGCGGTTTTAGAACAATCCTCGAGGTTCAGGTTAACTGCTGGTGTTATTGAGTTCTTCGATTGAGGAGGAAAATAGCTCTTGCGCTTACGACATGCGATCCTGGGAGCCGGTGGCGTTGGCGGAGTGATGGCTGCCTTCCTCGCTCATCTGGGTGAATCGGTCACTCTCATTGTCAGGCCTGAGTCGGTCGCAAGTTATCCAGCTGAGACTCAACTCGAGAGCCCGTTCGGAAACTTTCGCGTGCCTGTGGCGCGCGACAAAATCGTTCCGCCAGTCGATGTCCTGTGGATCACGGTGAAGGCGACGCAGCTGGATGCGGCACTCAAGGCGTATTCGCAGCCCGAGAAAGTGAAAGCCATTGTTCCGCTCCTCAACGGAATCGATCACATCGGGCTGCTTCGTTCGAAATACACAGAGCAACGCGTAATCCCTGCCACCATCGCTGGCGAGATGGAGCGGATTGCTCCCGGGCACTTTGTTCACCTCACGCCTTTTCTGGTTCTCAACGTCTCGTCCGCCGGCCGCGACCTGCTCGGCCACGCGATGGACGGCCTGCAGAAAGTCGGCCTTCAATGCCGCTTCATCGATGACGAGGCGACTCTTATGTGGAGCAAGATTGTTTTCCTCGCTCCGATCGCGCTCGCGACCACGGCAGCTGATTTACCGGTTGGCGGCGTGCGCGATGATCAAACGTGGCGGAATCTATGGCAATCGTGCGTTCGTGAAGCGTGCGCCGTTGCGACTGCTGAGGGTGCGACAGTCGATCCCGATACGGTTCTGGAGCGAATGGGCAAGTCTCCCGCCGCCATGCGCAGTTCCATGCAGAAAGACGTCGAGCGCGGAAACGCTCCGGAGCTCGATGCCATCGCTGGGCCGATCTTGCGCGGCGGCGTTCGCCACAGAATCCCAACTCCCGCCACCGAACGGCTGGCCGCCGCCGTCGAGCAGAGGTCCAGTGCTCGTTCGGTCGTGTAGCATTTCTCATGACCTGGGCAGAGATTCTGGGCTTCCTGACGGGTGCCGCTTCTGTCTTACCAGCTTACCCATTGCGATCTTCCGTTCGTGCAAGACGGACTGCGGGATGGAGAGTCCATTCGCGAATGGATGACGCAGCGGTTTGAGCAGGTGCTGACCGAGCGCGGACTGCTGTGGGTGAAAATCTCGGGCCACGGTTCCCAGAGGATGGATGCGGCCATCCGCGAAGTAGACAAACTACTCGGGTAGGCACGGGATTTCGTCCCATCCAGAGAGCTGTCCGGTTGCGCGACGCGGCCTCTCTTCGGTAACCCATTGTCCCAGCGAAACTTATTTCTGATGCCGGGGCTCGCGTTGTAAACTGACCCATATCTTCCCATGAGCCCGAATCCCCCGCGCGCCGATATGCCTGACTCTGGCCCGGCGGTGAAGTCTGCGTTGAACGAGGAGCTTCAACGTGAAGTCGCGCGGTTGGCAGCTTCCCCTGAGGTTCGGTCCGCGTTTAACTGGTTTCGCACGCAAGAGCCGCAATTGCTGCATTGGCAAATGGAGATGGCGCGAATCGCGGCGCCTCCATTTGGAGAGTCTGCGCGCGGTGCGTGGCTAGCCGAGCGCTTCCGTGAAGTGGGGTTAGACGACGTCCGCATCGACGATGTGGGAAACGTCTTCGGAACGCATCCCGGATTTGGCCGCCGCTACGTCGCGTTAAGCGCCCACATCGACACAGTTTTTCCCGCGAATACCCCCCTGAACATTCGTCAGCAGGGAAGCCGCATCTACGGTCCCGGGGTTTCCGACAACGGCGCGGGCGTTGTGGCCATGCTAGGGATTGCGGCTCTGCTGAGGGCGGTGCGCGTCCGGCACGCGCTTCCGTTTGTATTTATTGGCAACGTCGGAGAAGAAGGAGAAGGTGATCTGCGCGGCATGCGGCACATTTTTGCTACGCCACGCTGGAAAGACTCGATCGCTTATAGCCTGGTACTCGATGGCGCCGGCGCCGACACGATTGTGGCCGAAGCCTTGGGCAGCCGCCGGTTTGAAGTGATCGTGCGTGGACCGGGCGGCCACTCCTGGAGCGACTTCGGAGCGCCGAATCCAATCGTCATTCTGGCCAAAGCAATCGAAACCTTCGCCGCAACAGCTGTTCCCACGATTCCGAAGACAACATTCAACATCGGCGTCATTCGCGGCGGAACTTCCGTGAATTCCATTCCTGAGTCGGCGAGCATGAAGGTCGACATCCGCTCGACTTCCCCGACCGAGATGGAGCGTCTCGAGCAATCGCTTCGCGTTGCCCTGAATCGTGCAGTCGAAGACGAAACGATGGCGGCGGAGATGCGGTCATCGGCGCAGAGGCGTCCTGCGGGCGTGGGTTGCGAAGTAGTAGTGATTGGCAATCGTCCCGCTGGAGAATTGCAGCCCGGCGCCAAGATTCTGCAGATTGTCCGCGCAGTAGATTCGCACCTCAACAATGCGGCGCAGGTACAGCGTGCCTCGACCGATGCCAACGTTCCACTCTCGATGGGACGCGAAGCCATTGCCATCGGAGGCGGCGGCTCTGGCGGTGGCGCGCACACATTGCAGGAGTGGTTTGATTCCAACGGGCGTGAGCTGGGATTGAAACGCATTTTGCTTACCATGCTTGCGCTGGCGGGGGTGGGGGAATGAGTCTACGGGGACTACTTGGAATCGGAGCAGGCTTGCTGGGTTGCAGCACACTAGGATTAGGGCAGACCGCTGCTCCCGCACCAGAAGCCAAGCCGAAAGCTGACTTGATCTTTGTCCACGCCAACGTCTACACGGGCGTACCCGACAACACGCCCTTTAGCTCCGTTCTTCGGGCCGAGGCCATCGCGGTGAAAGGAGACCGCATTCTAGCCGTCGGCAAGGCGTTCGATCTCCAAAAGCTCAAGGGAGATCAGACGCAGGTCATCGATCTCGACGGACATTTCGTCATGCCCGGCTTCAACGACGCACATTTGCATCTGGCTGACGCTGGGCTGCAGAAACTTGGTGTAGACGTGCAAGGTGTCAAGTCGCTGGACGAGTTCCGCGAGCGAGTTCGTGCGAAGGTTGAAGCGGCGAAGGCCGGAGACTGGATTCTCGGCGGAGGCTGGGATGAGACTCTGTGGCCGGTCAAGACGTTACCCACGCGTTGGGATCTCGACGAAGTCTCCGACGGCCATCCGATATTCCTGGCTCGCGTCGACGGACACCTCGCCGTAGCGAACACCCGGGCCTTGCAGCTAGCCAGCATTACTCTGGCGACGCGCGATCCTAAAGGCGGCCACATCGACCGCAATGAAAACGGAGAACCGACGGGCATCCTGCGCGATACGGCCCAAGACGCGGTTACGTCGGCGATTCCCGCTCCGACCCGCGATTTCCAGCGGCGCGGAATCGAAGTGGCATTGGCCGACCTGGCCGAGCATGGGGTCACCTCCGCCCAGGACAATTCCAGTTGGGAATCGTTCCAGATCTACGAAGACCTTGAGAAGGAAGGGAAGTTGACGGTCCGGATTTCTGAGTGGCTTCCTTTCGATGCCTCGGTGGACGAACTGCAACAGAAGCGCAGTTCGCATCCGCAATCGGACCTGCTGCTGCACACCGGAATGCTCAAAGGCTTCATGGATGGCTCAATGGGTGGGCACACAGCCGCGTTACTTGAGCCGTATGCTGACGATCCCAAGAATTCAGGTCTGCCTCGCTACGAAGCCGACAAGCTCAATGCCATGACCAAAGAGCGCGTGCTGGCTGGCTTTCAGGTCGGCTTCCACGCGATTGGCGACAAGGGAATTCAGATGGCGCTCGATGCCTTCGACGAAGCCGAAAAGGCCGCGAAAGACGCGAAAGTGAAGGCGGCAAACGGCGGCGACGATTATCGTTTGCGTGTCGAGCATGCCCAATGTCCGACAGCGGCTCAGATCACTCGTTTCAAGCAATTAAAAGTGATCGCTTCGATGCAGCCAACTCACGTGCTGACGGACATGCGCTGGGCGCAGGACCGCCTAGGGCCAAAACGCGCTGCTACCTGCTACGCGTGGAACTCGTTTCTGACCAAAGGCGTGACACTCGCTTTTGGGACCGACTACAACGTCGAACCGATTTCGCCATTTCGCGGACTGTACGCGGCCATAACTCGAAAGAGCGAGGATGGCAAGCAGGAGTTCGTTCCCGAACAGCGCATCACCATGGACCAGGCAATTGCGGCCTATACGACCGGCTCCGCTTTCGCTCAGTTCGAAGAAAAAGAGAAGGGCATGCTGAAAGCGGGAATGCTGGCCGATTTCGTCGTCCTGGACCGCGATGTTACTGCGGTTTCGCCGGAGAAGTTGCTCGCCACCAAGGTCCTGCGGACGGTGGTTGGGGGCAAGACGGTATATGAATCCAAATGAAGGGCCGGAAGTCGCGGAGGCCCTTCGCCTTGACCAATTTGAGGATATTCTTCGTACACGGCGTCAAACGATTCAGCGCCATTGTGCGTCTAATCCTTTAGAAACCTCTCCGTGTCCGTAACCGATTCCAGGCGTTCACGGCGGCAACGTGCCTTTGCGCAACTCGGTATACTATTAAGGTTTACAGGTCTTGGAGGGAAGTAGAGATATGAATTCCGGCGCAATTTGGGTGCGCATGAAGGCCCATCGTTGGGCTTACACGCTGAGCATTCTGGCAACCTTGGCGGTTGGCATCCTGATCGGGACTGTGATTTCCGCGGGTGTCAAGGGTAAAGAAGGACAGAAGGGCGACGTAACCCCTCTGACATTGCCGGCGGCTCAGCCGATCAATAACCCGTTATCACAGGCTTTCGCCTCAATCGCAAAACAGTTGGAGCCCAGCGTCGTTAATATCAACACAGAATCGACCATCAAGAACATTCACCGGCGCCGTGGCGGACAGGACCAGGGCGGTGATGACGACGACAGCGGCGGCATGGATGATTTCTTCAATCATTTCTTTGGCGGTCCCGGACAGCAAGGTCCCGGCCTCGGCGGCCCCGGTGGGGATGGTTCCATTCGCGAGCGCTCGCTTGGATCCGGCGTGATCGTCGACCCCAAGGGATACATCCTTACCAATCGTCACGTGGTCGAGAAAGCAGATCGCATTCGCGTTCGCTTTGAAGACGATCCTCCGGGTGTGCAGCACGATGCCAAAGTGATCGGTACCGATCAGGAAACCGATCTGGCAGTAATCAAGGTCGATGTCGACCATGCTCTGCCCGCAGCAAAATTAGGCAATTCCGACGGGATGCAGGTCGGCGATTGGGTATTAGCGATTGGCAGCCCGTTTGGACAGGCCGGTACTGTCACAGCAGGAATCGTGTCAGCCAAAGGCCGCGACATCGTTCCGGGACGCCAGTTCCAGACGTTCATCCAGACCGATGCCGCAATCAACCCCGGCAACTCTGGTGGACCGCTGGTCAACCTGAATGGCGAAGTCATCGGCATCAACACAGCAATTCTTAGCGAGACGAATGCGTACGCAGGCATCGGGTTCGCCTTGCCGTCGAAGACTGTCGTCGATGTCTACAATCAGCTGACGAGTCCGGAGCACAAGGTCTCGCGCGGATCGATCGGCATCATGTTTGACGCAGTCGAGAATCCAGCCATTGCCCGTGTTTACGGCGGCGGAGCGGGAGTTCCGATCTCCAGCGTCGTGGCCGGTAGCCCAGCCGATCAAGCCGGACTCAAAGTCGGCGACACGATCACCAGCGTGGATGGCAAGAAGGTCACCAAGGGCACGGAATTGGTCGCTGATATCGCGGCCCGCAAGCCCGGATCGAAAGTGACTCTCGGATTTATTCGCAACGGGAAGTCACAAGACGCTACGGTAACCATCGCTGACCGAGCAAAGCTGTTTGCGGCGCGGTTGGGTGAGGACCAGGGTGGCGAGGACGAGAATACGCCGAAGCCGAGCAAGTTTGGCGTGACCGTTCGCAAGGTGACACCCGAAATGGCGGACCGGCTCGATATGCCCGCCGGCAAGGGTGTGATCGTGCAGGACGTTAAGCCTGGATCCTTCGCCGAAGATGTCAACCTGGCACGCGGCGACATCATCCTCGAGATCAACAAGCAACCAGTGAACAGTGAAGAAGATTTTGCCCGGCTCGAATCGAGCATGAAGAGCGGACAGGACGTCGTATTCCTGGTTCGCCCGCGCGGCGCGAGCAAGCAAGACGGCACCATCTTCGACGCCGGTACACTTCCGTAACCCGAATCCGCCCGGTAGGCACTGGTACTGTATTCATGGCTCGATCATGATTACAGTGCCGGGCCAACTGGGCTTTTGTATTTTCTAAACTCGTTTCCGGGGGCCCGAAGCAGCAATGACAACGCGGACGAAAATACGCAAGACAGCACATGGCGCGATCTCTGCGTTATTGCTCACGTGTCTTATCGTCCCGGTGTCGAGCGCCGGTCAGGATTCGGGCTCATCCACAACCAAGACATCGCCCAAGGCGAAGTCCTCGTCATCCTCATCGAAAAAGCGTTCCTTGCGAAAGAAGAAGTCCAGCCGTGTGCGGGGACAAGAGAAGATCGATACGGAACGCGCGCAACAGATTCAGGAAGCCTTGATCCATGCACACTATCTGAACGGAGAGGCGAGCGGCTCGTGGAACCAGGCCAGCGAAGACGCCATGCGCAAATATCAGGCCGATCATGGCTGGCAGAGCAAGACCGTTCCGGATTCACGCGCGCTGATCAGTCTGGGATTGGGTCCGAGCAAAGATCATCTGCTCAATCCGGAAAGCGCGATGACAACGGTACCGAACCCTCCGAAGTCAGAATCAACCGCACCGGCATCTCGTCAAGGCACTCCGGCATCATCGCCCCCCGATACTGCTTCCAGTCCTGCTGCCGTCCCAACTCCGGCCACTACCGAACCTTCGGACCCGCAAAGAAAGTAGTGCACTAATAATGGTGCAGTGTCGCGTAAGTCACTGTAGCGGGCAGCTTTGCAGGAGAGTTCGCATGTGTAAAATGCGAACGATAAGCTACTTGTAATCAGATATTTGCAGGCGGAAGTTAAATCGATTCATCCCGCCGATTGCGACACGGAAATGGGGTGCGAACTCTGGCTTGGGACGCGGCCTTCTGTCCCGTCTGTGGTCTTCCAAATCGCCGCGTGGAGCACTTCCCGCACTGACCTAACGGACTACCTCTTCCGGTAACTCACCGAAACGGTTGGTCGGGGAGCGTAGGGCAACGGCTGGTCATTGATGATCGCTCGTGGATTGGCCTCGACGAGAGCTTCGGCAATTTCCTCCCCACAAATTTCCGCGGCCGCTTTGCGTGACGTGGAGAGAACCGCCACCCGTTTTTCCAGATCGTGCGCATCGGTCGCCAGCACATGCACTGCCTGACGCTCCAGCAGCCAGATCGCGGCATTGCGCGTGCGCTCTCCCCAAAATCCGGTGAATGCCGAACCGGTAACCTGTATCACGCATCCTTGCTCCGCCCATTCGATCACACGCTGCAAACTCTCTCGCAAGATCGGGTTGCGCTCGGGGTGCGTAATGATGGGCGTAATACCGTGATCTCCAAGCTTCAGGAAAGAGTCGTTCGTATTCTGCGGGACGCTGTAGTTGCTGAACTCGACCAGCAGGTAGTGAGTGTTTCCGATGACATATCGCGTGGGATTGGCCAGAGCGTCTTGCACATTGTCGTATGACAGGTGAAAGTCGCATCCCAGGGAGAGCTTGAGAGATTCGCCGACGAGTTCCTGTAGATGTGCCAGCAGCCCTTGCAGATATTCGCGGTCGTAGTGATAACGATCGTTGGCGTGAGGCGCGGCCACCATGTGCGTGATCCCGTCGGCCGCTGCTACACGGCACATGGCAACGCAAACATCCCACGATTTAGGTCCGTCATCTACCTCGGGAAGAATGTGCGAATGAATATCGACCACGATTTATCGGAACACCTTTACGCCCGCAATGTCGCGTTACACCCGATTTAAGCAGATTCGTAGGGAAAGGGAAAGGCGAAGACATCGATTTTCCTACCAGATCGTAGGCACTGCGCGCGATTTGCGGATCTCTCGGTCGGCAGTGAGGAGGGGAATATCGTGGATTAATGCGGTCGCTCCGATGATGCGGTCGGCAGGGTCCTTGGGATAGTTCAGAGGCAATTCGAAAGCCTGTAGCGCGATATTCGCGGTGACAGGCAAGATGACGAAGCGGCGTTCCACTTCTCTCAGAAAAGACTCTGGGTCGGTTGCGAGACTGAATTGCTTCTTGCGGAATAACAAGGACAGTTCGAACAGAGTGAAATCCGAAATCGCCAGGCCTCGATCGGTATGCCTGGCTTCATCAATTGCAGTTTGCGCTGGGCGGGAAATCCGCGGGTCACCTGAGGCGAGCCAGACGACCACGTGGGTGTCGAGCAGGATCAATACAGATCTCCCCACTCCTCGGGAGTGAATGCAGGGGAGACAATATCGCCGGTAACCTTGATCTTGCCTTTGTAGAAGCCGAAGATGTCGTCCTTTTCCTGCTCAACTGGGACGAGCTTGGCGACCGGCTTGCCGCGCTTGGTGATAACCACGGCCTGGCGCTTGGCCTGAACCTCGTCCATGATGGCGAGGCAGCGAGCTTTAAATTTGCCGGCGGGGATAGTTTTCATGGAATCTGATTCTCGTGATCATGGTCATTATACCATGGTCATTTACTTCGTGTACCTTCGTGTCCTTGGTGGTTTAGAGATCTCGAACCTCTAGGGACACAAAGGGACACGAAGGAGGCCACGCGCCAGGAGGACAGAAACACAAGCATCCACGATCAGGGTGTCGAACGTAACGTGCTTTGAAGAAATGACTCGTACTACGATTTCCGTATGAACTGGTTCTCTCGCCTAATTCTGATATGCATCCTAGTGCAGTCGGCTTCTGCTCAAAGCGTGGTTCGCTCCTCCGAAACGAACAAGGCAGTGATCTGGGAACCGCAGCTTTTGTTGGAGTTTGCGGATGACGCGACGCCGCA
>Ga0070734_10001637_pt1 | contig 31349 bp, 29 predicted proteins | sample Coa_R1_8_FD_66444 | JGI IMG/M metagenome (GOLD analysis project Ga0070734, IMG submission 66444) | Surface soil microbial communities from Centralia Pennsylvania, which are recovering from an underground coalmine fire - Coalmine... | ecosystem: Environmental > Terrestrial > Soil > Unclassified ... | reverse complement strand
TAAGCGTGTGCTACTCCTGGAGCCGGGCCGTGCGGAACGTCACTACTGGCGAGATCTATGGGCTTATCGTGAGCTATTCACGATCCTCGCTTGGCGTGACTTGGCTGTCCGCTACAAACAAACGGTCATTGGCGTTGCCTGGGCGTTGATCCGCCCCGTCTTGACCATGCTCATTTTCACCGTGATGTTCAGCAGGCTCGCTAAGCTGCCGAGCGATGGGGCCGCGCCCTACCCGGTGATGGTGTTCACGGGTATGCTCCCCTGGTTCTTTTTCTCCACTATACTAAGCGAGGCCTCCAGTAGTTTGGTAGCGAATTCCAACCTAATTGGAAAGGTTTACTTCCCGCGGCTGATCGTACCGTTATCTACGATCGGGGTGGCCGTGGTGGACTTCGCGATTACGTTCGTGCTCCTACTCGCCATGATGGGATGGGTCGGTTTCCGACCAGATTGGCGTATTGCATTCTTACCATTGTTCGTTATGCTGGCAATCTTTGCGAGTCTGGGGCCAGCTCTTTATATCACAGCCATTAACGTGCAATATCGTGACTTTCGGATTGTCATTCCCTTCATCTTGCAATTTGGCCTATATATTTCACCCGTGGGCTTTTCAAGCGCTATCGTACCCCAAAGGTGGCGGCTACTTTATAGCCTAAATCCTGTTGTGGGCGTGATCGACGGCTTCCGCTGGAGCCTCTTGCGAGGTCAAAGCACACTCTATCTTCCGGGCTTCTGTCTTAGCGTTGGTATCGCCGCTTTCTTTGTGGGCCTCGGCGTCTGGTACTTTCGCAAGACAGAGCGCACGTTTGCGGACGTTTTATGAGATGAGCGACGAGATTGTTCTAAAAGCTCAAGGTCTGGGCAAAAGATACCTTATCGGTCATGAACCAGAACGGGAGCGCTATACAGCCCTGCGCGACGTTATCGCAAGTAACATCAAGGCCTTCACCCACTCGGCCGCCGAGTGCTTTCGCGGTCGAAGAGTGGTCCGGCAAAGCCAAAACGACGAGTTTTGGGCCCTCAAGGACGTTGCCTTTGAAATCAAGCGCGGCGAGATTGTCGGCATTATCGGACGCAACGGTGCCGGCAAGAGCACCCTTCTAAAGATACTCTCCCGCATCACCGAACCAAGCGAAGGCAGCGTCCAGATTACGGGCCGCGTTGCCAGCTTGCTGGAAGTCGGCACGGGATTTCACCCTGAGTTGACCGGCCGGGAGAACATCTACCTAAATGGTTCGATCCTAGGTATGGCGCGTACTGAGATTCGGAGAAAGTTCGATGAAATCGTTTCCTTTGCTGAAGTGGAGAGATTCCTGGATACTCCAGTGAAACGGTATTCCTCGGGCATGTACGTACGTCTTGCATTCTCAGTTGCAGCACACATGGAACCGGAAATTCTGATCGTCGATGAGGTGCTCGCTGTGGGTGATGCGGCATTCCAGGAGAAGTGCATAGGAAAACTTGACGCAGTGGCCAGGTCAAACGGACGGACCGTGCTTTTCGTAAGCCACAACATGTCTATAGTCCAGCATCTCTGCTCGCGAGTGATGCTGATGAAGTCGGGGCGAGTGGCGGCGATCGGAGATGCAATGCCGATCGTCACTGGGTACCTGTCAGATGCGCGCAAGGGAAGCCAAATCAAATTATTGGATTGGACGGATAGAACCAACAGTGGTGAAGCCATCATAACCAAGCTCGTCGTTGGCGATGATTCTGAAGGCAATACTATTATGTTCGGCCAGGATTTTCGATTTCGCATACACGCGACGTTCAACGGCATTTTGGCGGATCCGACCTTTGGCCTAATTATTCACGACGCCGCGGGACTTCCCTTGGCAAACGTTCAGACTCTTCATCAAGGCTTGCGGGTGGGAAAGGTTGACGGAAGCATCATCGTTGATGGAATGATTCCAAAGCTTCACTTGTACCCGGGCCGATATTTACTGAGCCCATGGATCATGGATTCGGCCGTGCAGCGTGACTTGGATTTTCCGCGTATGTGCGCAGAAATCAATATTATTCCCGCGCCAGGACCGCACGGTGACCTCAAACTTGATGCCACATGGGGCAAGTACTTCCTGGCCTCGAACTGGAGTTTCAGGCAATGTTAGTGACCGATCCGTACCAGGCTGAATCGTTAGACGCCATCACCCTTTTCTCGCAGGCCAGATTTGTGAACGCCATAGTAAAGGCAATGGGAAAGAGGTTTCGCCCTATTCGGCTCCCGTCCGAGGATTCACGATCGGCAATATTTGGGGTAGAAACGCTCCACTCGTTCGGAAGGCGAAGCGTACACCTCGCACCCTATGGATTGTATGCGCATCCTTTCGGAACCGAAGATCTCGGGTCAGCCGTAGGCGAAATTGTTGCACGCCTCAAGACCTTTTCCACTGCGACATTCGATTGGAATGTAAGGTTCGACCACGGCTCACTCGCACAAAAGCTCATCAGCGCCGGCATCCCGTGTTCTAGGCATGTAACACATGCCTTGCTGCTTCAAGGACACTATGAGAAGAGCTTTGCGAGATTTAGCTCGACGACGCGTAACCTCGTCCGTCGCGCGAAGCGGGAGGGAATCGTCGCACATCGCACTGAAGATCCGAAAGATCTGGCAGCATACTACGAAGTCCATAAGCGTTTGGCAGCCGAGAAGGGGAATTACGACCTTTTGTATCCGAAGACTCTCTTCGATGAATTGTTGAAGCTCCGCGATGACGTCGTTTTCGTTGTGGCGAAGATCGATAGTCAAATCGCGGGAGGCGCCTGGTTTTATCGCGACGGGAAGTCGATGTTTTATTGGCACGCAGCCATGGATCGAAAATACTCACGACGTTCTCCAGCTTATGCGATCGTAGACTACGCCATAGGAATGGCGCACGAAGAGGGTAGATCTTTCTTCAATTTCGGAGGCTCGCGCGGAATTGCTTCACTCCTAGAATTTAAGACAGCATGGGGAGCCGAGGAGTTTTACTGTTGGCATTTCCATTGGCAGAACCCAGTGTGGCAGAGAGTCGGAAGGTTGCGGCGGGTCTGGAGGTTGCATGCCTGATGAAAAGTCATTGTTTCAAACATCTGGGCCGAGTTGGTCTGAGCGAGCTACGCTAGGCGGATTACGCGCTGTTTTGGCGCCATCCGCTCCTTCTCGTGACAACAGTTTCCTACACGGAGTGCATTCGTTCGGCGCAATGCAGGCCCTCAAGTATTTTCCTCGGGACGGCTTTGTAATTGATTTTGGGTGCGGCACGGGACGATTTGCAAACTTTTTCATCTCTCACCAGCGCCGGGTCTTAGCGACAGAGGTGACCCCCGAAATGCTTGAGCGAGCAAAACATGAGGTTCACAAAGGTCCATGCCAATTTATTCTGACCGACGGCATCTCCCTTCCTTCCGACTCTGCGTCGGTGGATGGAATCTGGTGCTGTGCAGTTCTGCGATATAGTCTATTCGTTCCAAATTCGGCCTACGACGAGATCGCCAAGGAAATGTATCGGGTCCTCCGTCCTGGCGCCTACGTCGTCAACTGTGAAATGTATGTTGACGTTTCGCCCGATGTCTTTCTTCCAGGCTTCGAGAACGCCGGCTTCGAAACTCGTAGCATCTCCATTTTACAGCGATACAACAGCCGCCTCGAACGGACGTTATCTCGTCGGCTCATTCCAGAACGGTGGATACCGTATTCAGCATCGCTGTCGGCCTTTCTGCGCTCCCGACTTGATAGTCCAACGCGACCGGTGTCGGGGTTGCGCGACTACCTCTTCGTATGGCAGAAGCCGAACAACGCTCGCACCGCTTCATGCCCCCCCCCTCAATGAACGTTCTCGTGACGGGCGCTGGCGGGTTTATTGGTAGCCACGTCACAGAAGAACTGCTGCGGGAGGGCCATAGGGTGAGAGCTCTCTGCCGATACAACGGTCGTGGTGACACTGGGCATCTTCGCTCCGTACCTGCCGGACTAAGTAGCCGACTTGAGATTCGCTTTGGCGATATTTCTGACCCATTCCTGATGCGTGATCTGGTCGAGGACTGCGACACGGTTCTCCATCTCGCGGCGCTGATTGGCATACCCTACTCCTATATATCTCCCGCTTCATACGTTGGAACAAATATCTCCGGGACGCTGAACGTCCTTGAAGCCTGCCGCAGGGGTAAGATCCGGCGTGTGATCGTCACATCCACCAGCGAGGTCTATGGAACCGCTGTCTATTCACCGATCGACGAGAGACATCCCCTCCAGGGCCAGTCTCCCTATTCGGCGAGCAAAATCGCCGCTGATAAGCTGGCGGAGTCGTACTTCCGAAGCTTTGACCTGCCAGTCGTAATCCTGCGGCCGTTTAATACCTTTGGTCCGAGGCAGTCAGCCCGAGCCGTGATTCCGACCATTCTGACGCAGGCGCTAGCCGGCGCCCAGGAAATCGAACTCGGCAATTTGGACGCAAGGCGTGATCTTACATATGTCACAGACACCGCACGCGCTTTTTTGCTGGCAATGAAAGCTCCGGGGATCGAAGGCGAAACGATTCACTTTGGCCGTGGCGAAGCCAGCTCAATTCGCGAAATCGCTGCCACTTGCCTGAAGATTGTTGGTAGCCGAGCGAGGATTATTTCTAATGGACGGCGCCTCCGTCCAGAGAAGAGCGAGGTAGGGCTCCTTCTCTGTGATCCGACCAGAGCACGGGAGTTGCTAGGCTGGGCCGGCCGAGTCTCCTTCGAGCACGGTGTCGCATCAACAGCTGAATATCTTGAGCAGCGACTGTCAGAGTATAGGGTTGGGGATTACGCGATATGAGTGTAGCGTCGGGCGCGTGCGGAGCTGCGAAGGGCCTTCGGACAGTGATCTTGGCGGGCGGGAAGGGTGTACGTCTCCAGCCATTTACCGCAAACTTTCCGAAACCACTCGTACCGCTGGGGGATATACCGATCATCGAAATACTCATCAGGCGGCTTATTGCCTTTGGGCTCACGGATGTGACACTGACGCTCGGCCATCTTGCAGCCCTCATAAAAGCCTATTTTCATCATCGGCGGGAACTATCCAGCCGGCTGAAGCTGACTTTTGTTGAAGAAGATGAGCCTAGCGGAACCGCTGGATCCTTGGCCCTCGTAACGGACCTGACGAAGACCTTTTTCGTTATGAACGGCGACCTCCTGACCGATTTGAATTTTGACAACCTGGTATGGTTCCACCGCGAGGAGCGAGCGATTCTCACTATTGCCGCTCATCGGCGCACGCTCAAAATCGATCTGGGCGTCCTTGAGATCGGGAATGATCATCGTGTCACTGGTTACATCGAGAAGCCTGAAATCCAGCATGACGTCAGTATGGGCGTTTACGTATATGAACCAAGCGTGTTGCGCTTCATCGAACCTGGCAAGTTCCTCAACTTTCCCGATCTTGTGTTGAAACTCCTACGCGCAGGGGAGAAGGTGTGCGCGTGGCCATACGACGGTCTGTGGCTCGACATTGGACGTCCGGACGACTATGCGCGAGCTCAAAAGTTATTCGATGAACAACCAAGAGCATTCCTCGCCGAAACCCCCGAGGCACTTTGACATGCCCGCTTGGACGATACCATTAAGCGATCTGGACTATGGCGAGGACGAAATTGATGCTGTCGCCCGCGTACTGCGAACCAAATGGATATCAATGGGGCCAGAGGTTGAGAGCTTTGAGGGCGAATTTGCAGCACTTCACGGGGCTAAATATGCTGTTGCTGTTTCCAGCGCCACGGCGGGGCTTCATCTTTCTTTCCTCGTCGCTGAGATCGGGACAGGAGATGAAATCATCCAACCTGCACTGAACTTCGTTGCTACCGCTAACATGACCGTTGCTTGCGGCGCAACGCCTGTCTTCGCAGATATCACTAGCTTGGCAGAGCCAACCATCGATCCTGAGGAAGTGGAGCGCTTGATTACACCTCGAACAAGGGCGGTGGTGGCGATGCACTATGGTGGAAACCTGTGTCGAATGAATGAATTGCTCGGCTTATGCCGAAAACGGCATATTCTCCTTATCGAAGATGCCTGTCATGCCGTAGGTGTTCCTTACCACGATGCTTTGGGGCGACCGCCTGATGGAACAATGGCCGGAAGCATCGGAGATCTCGGAACCTTCTCATTCTTTGCAAACAAGAACATGGCTATGGGTGAAGGCGGAATGATCGTCACACCTCATGAAGATTTCGCCGCGAAGGCGAGATTGCTTCGGTCCCACGGTATGACATCTATGACCTGGGACCGACACCGAGGTCACGCGAACGCATATGGTGTTATTTCCCATGGCTATAACTACCGTCTTGACGAACTGCACGGTACACTTGGGCGCGTCCAACTAAGAAAGCTTTCACACAACAACTTACGCCGTCGACAATTGCTCTATTCTTACAAGAACGCAATTGATCAACTTGATAGATGGACCATGCCGTTTAATGAAGTTATTGAGAATTCAGCCGGGCATCTCATGGTAACGCTTGCACCAACTATGGAAGCGCGAGATCGGGCGTCCAACTGGCTACGTCAAGCAGGAATACAGTCGAGCATGCACTATCCATGTATCGCAGATTTCTCCGCATTCGCTCAATGGCGGTCGCAACCGCTCCCAATCACAAGAGAGTTCGTGCAAAAAGCGCTAACATTGCCGTTATATCCAACAATGGCTGAGACCGACGTGCACAGAGTGTGCTCCCAGATTGCGATGTCATCTCGCATGTCTGCGACATCCATATGAAACTGAAACCTGGCATCTCTGGTCCTCTCCGGGTTCTGGTCATTGGTCGCTTTAGCTCCATTCACACGTTCCGCTTCTCAGAAGAACTACAACGTCAAGGGCTGGACGTTGCCGCGCTTTGGATCGGCCCCGCCAAATCTCGTCCGAATGTGCGCATTTACCACGCGGAAAGAAGCATGCGGCTTTGCGGCGTGCCACGCACGGCAATATTTCGCAGTCTGCTATTTGTAAGACGAGCAATCTCTGATTTTAGCCCAGATATCATCCACATTCAGGACGAAGCTCGATTTCCTCAGTGGCTAAATCTTGTCTGTCCCCCGAATATCCTCAGAGCGTACACTAGCTGGGGGCACAATCCAGGGCTCAAGAACGTATCGAGTTTTCGGAGAGGCTTGGCGAAGATGGACCTCTTGACTTCGGATGCGCCGGATGTCCTTGACGAGATTACATCTCTTGCTCCACGCGCTAGCCACGAGATCGTACGCTTCGGTGCTGACCTTGACCTCTTCCATCCCGGTCCGCCCGACGATACTATACTGGCGCAATACCGGCTGGATCCGAACGGCATGTACGTGATAAGCCCGAGATCGCTTCGGCCGATTTATAATCAATTAACACTGATTCGCGCCTTGCCGCCTGTAGTAGAAAGATTTCCAAATCTACAACTTATCCTCAAGCATCACCATGTCGAGAACTATGGCGATTCTTCGGATTATGAGACCCAAGTGCGCAATGAGGCTAAGCGCTTGAAGCTCTGGGATCGCGTCGTGCGTGTTGATCACATCCCCTACTCTCATCAGTGCCACCTGTACAGGCTATGTCGCGCCGCAGTATCGATACCACTTGAAGATGCCTTTCCATCCACGATCTTTGAAGCGATGGCATCTGGATGCCCTCTCGTCGTCTCAAATGACCGAAGCTACGAAGGCGTGATCATGGATGGAACGAATTCCGTTTCGATTTCACCGACTGATACAGCGGCCTTGTCGAGAGCCCTCCTTCGCATTCTGTCCGATTCGGACTTTGCAGAAGCTCTTCGAACGAACGCGCTCGAGACGGTCACCGAAAAGGGAGATTTCAAGAAAGAGATCAAGCGATTAATTCGGACATATCAAGTGTTGTCCTCATGACCTCATCGAATACAGGAGGACCGACGCGAACGTACGGCCTAGTTAACCCTCTCATGATGGTTCTGGGTGACTTCGTCAAAGATAGCGGCAGGCTCCTACGCTCTCTTTACCAACAGAGACGCCTAAGGGTCGGAAGCAATGTAAGGGTGGCGCACGATGTGAGTTTCTTTGGAAAGGGATCAGTGATTCTCGGCGACGACGTGATAATCGGTAAAGGTGTCGTATTTAGAGCGTCGGAAGGATCAGTGATTGAAATTGGCCCTAACTCTCGTATTAGCGCGTCTTCTTATCTGGAAGCTGCTGAGGGTCAGTTGATCCGAGCCGGCCGACAATTCAATCTCGGACCGCGGTGCTGTATCGTTAGCAAACGAGGTGCGTTTTTTGGTGAACATTGTTCTTTCGGAGAGGACTCGCTGGTGGGTCCACGCGAGCAAGACGGAATCGGGGCCTTGTTTATTGGAGCAAACTGTCAGTTTCATAGATATACCATGATTGATCTGTGTGCTGACGTCGTAATCGGTGACAACGTTCGGACTGGCCCGTTTTGCGCCTTTTACACTCACAATCATGTTGCGATACGCGGGAAGCTGATCTGGGACCAGCTCCCGAGCTTCGCTCCCATAAGCGTCGGAAGCGGAAGCTGGATCGGGCACAATTGTTGTCTACTACCGGGCGTTTCGATAGGGGACAATTGTACGATTGCTACCGGAGCCGTTGTGACAAGGGATATACTGCAGTGGACAACCGCCGGCGGAGTCCCCGCGAGGGCACTTAAGACGCTTTGTCCGTAGGTCTTGGACCCTCAGATAGGTCACTGCATCAACCTTCGGCTTCATGGCTTGCGAGGCACCTTGCAAAAAGAGAACATCCTGATAACAGATCGCAACATCAAGGCACGCAACGCGGGCGGTGCTGCATCTGGCGCGAGGGCCCGAACATGGCTTCAAATGACAATGCGCCATCTAATCGCCAAGTCGACCACAAGACGCATTATAAACATCGCATACAACCATATACCCCACTACGCCCACCAGAAACTCTACGAACACTTCGCAAAGATATTTAGAAGAGATCATGTTGAAATACAATCTGGATTCTGGTGCGTTAAATTTTGCGAATCGCTCATCCGTGTTCCGCTCAATCAAGCCGGCGTTTGGTTGGCGTGGGATCTGGGGCTAGCGATTCTCGGTAACGATTCCGAGGTTAAGCGGACATATCGATGGTTCCTCTCGCTTGATCTCGGGCCACAGAGGTTCCTTGATGTCGGCTCCAATTTTGGAACCCATTCGGTAATCTTTTTGGTGCACCACATTCCGACGATCTCAGTCGAACCTAATCCATCGTGCAAACCGTTCTTCGATGTCTTGTGTGCCGCGAACGCTGTCACTCATGAGCTTCACCAAGTCGCTCTGGGGACCGACCTTGGCTCTGCTGAACTGTTTTTTCCTTCGATGGAAGAATGGCTGGGGACCATCGAACCGGGTCAAATAGCAAGCCTCCAGCAGACATCGTCGCTAGTCCGGATAAGTGTGCTGTGTATCTCCCTCGATGTATTGTTTCAAGGCCGCGATGAAGCAATCGATCTGATTAAATTGGACACAGAGGGGTCGGAGCTCGGTATACTAAAAGGGGCGTCAGAAGTTGTTCGGAAACACCGCCCAATCATCATCTTCGAATCGCTCCATGGCGACGCGCGAAAGCTTCTCTTCGACCACCTTCGCCGAGAAGAATACAGCATCGTGCGCCTTCCGCTCTCAAACATCGCGCCATACTCGTTGACGAGCGCCGAATTTCTCGGGCAGAGTTCCACGAACTTCGCTGCGATCCATCGGAAGCGACTGGCACTGTGGCCAAGCCCATTTCGCCCCGTTTGAATCGTGTCCTAAACTGGACATAGGCACACTCCTTAATATACGAAACCACTTGATCAGATTGATGCGGAAGTCTGGGCCTTTGGTGTCTATTATAATTCCTTGTTATAATGCCGCCCAATGGATAGGGCAAGCAATTGATTCTTGTCTGAACCAGCTCTATCAACCCATTGAAGTAATTGTAGTTGATGACGGGTCGACCGACCAAAGTCTTGATGTCGTCCGAGGTTACACCGAGTCGGTCCCAGATACTGTCCGCTTGTTGCGTCAAGCTCGACAGGGGGCGCCGCGGGCGAGGAACGTGGGAGCGCAATTGGCCAATGGCGCCTATGTGAGCTTTCTCGACGCCGACGATCTTCTCGTCGACGACTGTTTGAGCAGACTCATTCAGGCCCTTGAAAATGGCAACGATGTCGCGTACGGTGATATCGAATTTGTCGATGCGGACGGAAAACCTATGTCGGTCCGGGACCAAGCCCCTCATTCCAATGATTCGGTTGTCTTCTCAGTGGAAATTGGGGCCTGGAATAGCTCGCGTCTATTTCGTCGCGATGTGATGGATCGATGTAGCTGGGATGTGACCCTTCCGTGCCTTCAGGATTATGAGATATTAGTGAACTGTGCAGTTCATAATTTTCGATTTGCTCACGTCCCTTCCGTTGTCGCAAAAATCCGGCTGCACAATTCGCCAACACGGATATCCGTCATCGCCAGCAAGTCCGCCGATGCCTTCGAGACTCGGGCGAGGCTAAACCAGCAATTCGCAAACACGCTGGCGCAGATGGGTGCCCTCACTGACCATCGTAAGAGCGCTTTTCACTATTCCCTATTGTCCATTGCGGTGTCCCTGTGGCGGTTCGGGGAATATAATAAGGCCTCGCAACTATTTTCGCAAGTCAATTGCAAGCTGGCTCGCAGATCATCCTGCTTTAAACTATTCAGCTACACTAGTATAGCGTCCTGGGCTGGCTTGCGGACGGCGGGATGGGCGTGGCAGCTAAGGCAGCATCTTCGTCGGGTACCGGGATAAATATCCCGTCGTGGGCACAGTTGCTGGAGCCTTACAACGCGAGCTCATCCCACATGCTCCCGGTCGTTCGCAGACTGGCAACGCTGAGCCAAACGGTCCTAAGGGAGCGATTGACCAGCCCCATCAAAATGCTGCCGAGCACATCAGTGAATCGACTATCCACGAGCGTCATAATCGCAACCTACCGACGTGCCGGTAGGCTGGAGCATTGCTTGAAAAGTCTGGCATTGCAGATTACATTGCCGGATGAAGTCATCGTCGTCTGGCAAGGAGATGACGTCGAAACAAGTCAAATAGCAGAACAGCTGGCAGTTGTAGCCCCCTTCCGCCTCAAAACGGTTCATCAGCCAGTGCCTGGGATCGTTCCAGCCGAGAACGCAGGACTCTGCGCTGCAGGCGGGGAGATCATCCTTTTGATTGATGATGATGCGGTCGCCCACCCAGACTGGGTACGACGACATCTTGTTCACTATGAAGACCCACTCGTCGGAGCAGTGGGTGGACCCTATCAAAATTTCGAAAGCGACGGCTCCTCGACCAAGACCTTAGCCCCGCGTCGCATCGGAAAGCTAACCTGGTTCGGACAATTTCACGGAAATATGTCCGATCACCCCCTGGAATGGAGAACCCGTAGACCAGTTGTCGTAAACCATTTGATCGGTGGGAACATGAGCCTGCGGAGAAGCAGCTTTGAAAAGTTCGAAGCGGCAATGAAGCCCTATTGGGAACTGTTTGAGGCCGAGGCTTGCTTGCAAGTGGCGCGCCGAGGCTTTCGCGTGCTGTTCGACTCCGGAAACCCGATAAATCATTACCCAGTTCACCGAGCGACGATTCCGGAGCGGCTAACAGATCACTATCGTGTCTTCAATTTGGCATACAACCATGCATTCATTCTTTCCAAACACAGCCCGAGTTGGCTCCGCGCGCCGCGGTTGCTGTACTTAATACTAGTCGGTTCTGCTACCAGGCCTGGGTTTCTTGGCTTCGTCGTAGCTTGGTGTCGCAGTGGTGACCTCCCAAAGCAATTGCGTGCACTAAGAGAGTCACTTCGGTGGCATCTTCGTGGATGGCGCGATGGATCCACTAGGCGCGATCTCTACGTTACGGCCCGGATCATTGGAGCGGATGGGACATCCCAGGGAGTGACGGCGCAGGGCGCGACCGAGCAAAGGTGAGCTACTCATTGTCAATAGACGGCTCATCGTGGCCGTGGGACTAAGATAGCTATCGACGACGAGCTTCATCACCTCCTAGAACCTTCTTCACCCGACCTCAGGACTGCGATCTAAATTGAGCGATCACGACGCGGTGGCGAACCTCCTCATTTACAGCCACTCTTTCTGGCCTGCCGTCGGTGGCGTTGAAACGTACGCCCGGGAGCTGGCGGAAGGCGTGGCTGCGGACGAAAGATTCCGAATCACGGTGGTCACGCACACTAAACAGGTCGGGCCCGACCCTGAGTGGAAACTCGGCATATTTCGATGGCCCAGCTTGCGCAAATTATGGCGCTTGGTCCGAGCCGCGGACGTAGTTTTCGCAGCGGGGCCGTCATTAGCGCCTATGATATTTGCTACGCTGGCAAGAAAGCCATTCGTGGTCGAACATCACGGGTATCAGGCTATTTGCCCGAATGGCCTTCTTCTGAACAAGATTCGAGGCGGTGTTTGTGCGGAAGCGTTTCGAAACAAGCGCTATGGGGAGTGCCGCCGCTGCGTCCAAGCAGACCGGGGTCAAGTGCGCGCCTTGGTGCAGATTGTCTTGACCTTCCTCCGGCGCTGGTTGTGCCGGAGAGCCTACGCCCATGTGGCAGTCTCCGACCACGTGCGCAAGCGGCACGACCTTGAAGGCATGAGGGTGATCTACCACGGTATTCCGGACCCACCACCGCTCACCGCGACCGGCACCACGGAGTCAAATGGCGAGACGGTCCACTTTGGCTATGTGGGTCGGCTAGTGGAAGAGAAAGGACTCCCACTGCTGGTTGCGGCCGTTGAGAACCTAAGATCCAGAGGATTCCCACACCGGCTGAGCTTCATCGGCGATGGTCCGTTAAGGGACTCCCTACGAGCACAGGTTGAGGCGGCGGGGCTGATGAGAGAGGTTTCCTTTACAGGCCTTCTTGAAGGCCCTGCACTGCAACGGGCCACTGCGGAGCTGGACGTTGTGGTCATGCCGTCGGTCTGGGAGGAAACGGCAGGGCTGGCCGCGATGGAGCAGATGATGCGTGGCCGGGCGGTCCTGGCGGCCGATATCGGGGGGCTAGGGGAGGTAGTAGGCGACGGTGGAGTAAAGTTCCGGCCGTTTGACTCGGAAAACCTCGCCGAGCGAATGGCGGAACTGACAAGCCCTGAGTTTCGATCAAGCGTGGGCGGCGCAGCCCGCGCGCGAGCGATTCGCTTGTTCCGACTCGACCGCATGGTTAGTGATCACAAATTTCTATTTCTAGAGGCGGCGGGGCGTCACCGGCGGCGGAAACTCAATGCCGACTGAGGTCAACCGAATTCGTAACAGAAAGGGCATGCCGCCCGCGAAGCTGTCCGCGCGGGAACGCGGAGTCTTTCGCTGGGCGGCGGCCATATTCCTGGCTATTATCGCGGATGGAGCTCTCCGAAAGTGGGTATTGCCCTCGAGCGCACAGGCCATCCCGTATTTCGCTAAGGATGTTCTCGCCGGTCTCTTCGTGTTGCGATACCCCCAATTGAAGCAAGCGCGGCTGGCAAAGCGTCTGATGCCCTTTGTATTCGGCATAGGCCTCTGCCTCGCGCCGGCGTTCCTGGTCGGCCTCACCAAGGTTCCCATCGGTGCCGTGGTGGTATTCAAGAACGCAGTGTTGTGGCCACTCTTCGCCGTCCGCATGGGATCGTATCTGACTGAAGGGGTCACCGAGCGGCTGTGGAAACTCGCGCTGGTCTGCACCGTCCCTATGGCGGTCCTAGCGAGCATTCAATACTTCGCGGGACCAAGCTCCATACTGAACCGTTACGCCTGGGACGAGACGACGTTCGGTGTCGCGGCCACCGGAGATCTCGTGCGCGCCACTGGAACATTCTCCTATATTGCAGGCCTCTCGTCGTTTTCGATTGTGATGTTTTGCCTATTTCTCGGCCGCAGTCTCTCGGCGCGCGGCGGAGCCGAGCTGTGGCTTGCCACGCTCGGCTTGGCCAGCGCAGTCGTTTGTGGCATCGTTTCGGAGAGCCGAGGAATCCAGGTGTTCATGGCCGCGGTAAGTGTCGCAGCCGTGGTTCTCATTCCCAAGAAGCAAAGTGTTCGGCTCATTGGGGGCTTACTCGGAGCCGCGTTCGCGTTTGCGCTGGTATGGAATTCTTCCCTCTCTCAAGGCGTGTCTGAGAGATGGATGAAAACCGATAACGAGGAGGTCGCTGGGCGCCTGACCGGATCCTCCACCGGGCAACCGATCGCATCAACGCTCTCCGCAAATCCTATTGGGTCCGGGCTAGGTTTGTATGTCGGGGTCTCCGCCTCTACCAGAAGCACAGCTGACCTCGATTACAACGAGAGCGCAGCCAACAGGATAGCCGCTGAGGCCGGGCTTCCGGGTTTTCTAGCAACTCTCTTGGGATTGGGTCTCGTCATTTCTGCCGGCAGAGCGACCCTACTCAGTGGGGACTCGACACGCAAGAGCCGTCTCCTGCCCATCGCCGTAGGAGCGCTCATTCAACTTGTGTTTGGGACCTGGTACGACCACACCGCCGCAGGTCTGTGGTGGTGGACCATCTCTTTGTGGCTGGAGGACGGCGTCGCCTTCGGCCACGCAAGACGTATTCTGGCCAAGCCCGCCCCGCAGTTCGTTGCGATTGCGGTTCGCAAAGCATGAGCATCCGTGTCTGTCATCCGTTTGGAAGTCCAAATAGCTACAACGCAGCGGTAAGCTTTCTGGAGACCGGACACCTCCAGCGCTTCCACACGCTGATCTACAGACCATTCGGACTACCGAGACGAGGACATCCGGAACTGCCGCGCCGGTACGTAACTTCACATCCAACTCGCGAAATTATTCGGCTCGCCGCGACGCACCTGCCTACGGGTAGCTGGAGCGGGCGTCGGCAAGGCTTCGTGGATTGGGTGGCACGGAACTTTGACAAGAGCACCGCGCGAGCTGTGTTGGAGAGCGACAAAGCAGTTTATTGCTACGAAGACTCTGCGGAAGCAACGTTCGGGCGAGCACACAAAGTTGGAGCTATGCGGATTTACGAGTTACCAACTTTGCATTATCGTGAGTTGCGTCGCATTTTTGAGTCGGAAATAAGCAAAGAGCCAGAGCTGGGCGCCTTCCTGCAGTCGCTGCGGGAGCCAGCTTGGAAGCTTGAGCGGAAGGACCGCGAACTTCTAAGTGCGGACATAATCGTTGTGCCTGGGCGATTCGTACGGCAGTCTATTGAACGTTTTCTTAAACCAACAGCGCGGATTTTGACCGCACCTTATGGCTCCGACTTGCAGGTCCCTTCCAAGAATTGGTCGTCCAACGATCAGTCTGGGCCCCTGCGGTTGTTCTTCGCCGGAAATCTGAAACCCAGCAAAGGTGTGCATGTTCTGTTTGATGCGCTCGCGAGAATCCGCCCTCGAGACTACCACCTCACGCTCGCCGGCCGATGGGAACCCGGGTTCCGGGAATGGGTCTCTAAGAAGTACTCAATAGACTATGACTGGCTGGGCCAGCTGCCACACGATAAGGTATATGAAATGTGTCGGCAAGCTCACGTCTTTGTTTTCCCCTCCTTGGCCGAGGGATTTGGGCTGGTGATTCTGGAAGCGATGGCCAGTGGAATCCCAGTCGTCGCAACAGATCACACCGCCGGGCCTGAGGTTATAGCGGATGGAGTGGATGGCTGGATTGTCCCAGCCGGCAATGCAAGTGCTCTCGAGGCAAGTCTCGAAACCGCAATGGGTGACCGCGCGCGCGTCGCCGAAATGGGCGTTGCGGCCCGGCGCAAAGCCGAATTTTGGAGTTGGGGCCGATACCGTTCGGAACTTAGTACAAAGGTGTCTGACGCACTCGCACAGAGGGCGATCTTATCATGAACTCTGTAGCGTGGCGAGCTGCCGTCTCATATCTCCTGTCATGCGCGGGCAAACCCTTGCTGGATAGATACGAATGACGCTGCTTTTTGGGCTTACCGCGGTGATTGCCATCAGCGGAATAGGGCGGATGTTGCTGCGGACGTTTCGCATCCCGACGCTCCCCTTGCATTGGTACCTAGCGCTCACCCTGCTCACGGGCATGGCAGCTACCTCTTTCGTCGTGCAATGCATAGTAATGGCTGCCCCGTCTCAGAGAGAGCTCCAGACAGCAGGGGAAGCGTTGCTTGTGGTCGGAATCGTGGGGCATTTCGTCGCGCGTGCCAAGTGGATTAGGCTTACGGTTCCTCGCGCAGGCTGGGTGCTCTGGGCCATCCTAGGTTCGGCGGTCGGATTTTCCCTATTGGCCGCCCTAGCTCCCTCCAGCAAGATCGATGAGCTCTACTACCACATGCTCTTTAGTAGGCGAATCGTGGAAGACCATGGAATACGTGTCTACCAATTGCCAATGCCCCAGGCTATCATTCCGCAGATGGGTTATCAGACCACGCTAAGCGTGCTGCATGCGGCGGGCGCTCCCGACGCTGGAAATGTGCTGAGTCTTGCCTTTGGCGCTGCTTTGCTCCTTCTGATCTATGGCGTAGTAGCGAACGAAACTCAAGACGAGCGTATGGCTCTATTCGCGACTGTCGCTTGCGCAGTTGGACTATATCCGACGGTCTGGCACGTGACTGGTGCGCCTCACGCTCTCGGGGATCTGGGCACTGCAACCGTACTCGCAGCGCTACTGTTTCCCGGGAGCTTGAAGACTCAAACCAACGGCCCAGTGTTAACGCTGATCTGCGGTATCGCTTCAGCGGTAGCCGCTTCAACCAAGATCTCGATAATGCCGCTCGCCGCGCTCCTTGCTGGTCTAGCGACTCTCGCTCAAGAGTCGAGTCTTACCCTATTCAAAAGGCTCAGCATTGTCGCTGGAATTTGGCTTCTGGTGCTTGGCCCGTTAATCTGGTGGAGTTATCGGCACACAGCTTCGCCATTCGGGGTGGCCTCCGCCACGCTTTTTAGAAGCAAGGCCTATCTCCCGGAAACGATTGCGGAGGTCGACGCGGCCAAGAGAGGCAGCCAAGCCGGCTTAGGACCGGCAATGCGATACGCGGTAATGTCATTAAACGGCGCGTTCTGCGTGCTTGTGGGGGTGGGCGTTTGGAGATCTATCAGAGAGTGGAGGACACTCGGGTGGTTGTTGGGCCTGACGATACTTCAGCTCACCATCATCGCGACTTCACTTCCGCATGAGTTCAGGTTTCTGGGAGGCTTGCAGTACGGATGGGTTATGGTAGGCGCCGCAAGCCTAACGACCCGGATCGCCAGCATGCCGGCTATGTGGGTCGAGGCAGCCTTTATGATTCTTGTTGCCCCTTGGTTAGCCGCGCAAGCGTACTACATCGCGCCATTTGCGGCAGTCGACTTTGGCATAACCAACCCTCAATCTTTCCTAGAGCGCTATGTAGCGTTTACTCAAGACTTCCATAATTTGGACGGTATTTTGCCCCAAGGGTCTCAGCTCTACATCGAGAACACGCGCTTGCCTGCTATATATTCGCCGCGACCCGCAATCTTCAGTATCTCCGACTGGGATCACCATTCGCAGGTCTACCGTTTTACGGTCACGTCGGCGGACATAGCGCTACCTGATCTTGAGTTACAACCGGGCGCTGACACACCGCTGTTCTGCCACGAGGAAGTGTATCGTGATTCCAACGCGGTGACGACCACCTTTCGCACTCCTGGACACGAGCCGGAGCGCGCCACCCTTATCGTACAACGCTGCAGGTAGTGCGGCGGACACTACGTCAGCCCGACGTTCCGTCCTCCTCCGATCCGACCCGATAGGGGAAATCGAATCTGAGCCCACCCAGGCCGCGAGCCTTTGGGAACCTAAATGAAAGCTCTCCTCCTCGGCCCACATCCAGGACACGGAAGTTTCAGCATCGATAACTACTTCGCTTTCTACGCGGGGGCGCTTCCGAAAGCGCTACCCGACTGGGAAATCGTCGGTAAACTCCCCGGCCGCCCGCGTTTGGCAGGCGGAGCCTCGACTAGGCTCCAACGCCTCAGGGTGCAATGGGAGAACTTCGTGCGCTGGCCGCTTCACCTCACAATCTCCCGGGGGGACCTGATTCACATTCTCGATCAGGGCTTGGCGTGGTACGGGGAGTTTGTAAACGGCGGTCGAAGGCTGATCTCCATCCACGATCTCATCAACTACATGATCTCTAAGGGCTCCCTAGATTTCGGTTCTTGCACCCAACGCCGCAAACTCTTGCTCTCGCGCTGCGTTCGCCAGATCCAGGCGGCCCATCACCTCGTGAGCGTCTCGAACTGCACGGCTGGGCACCTAGTCTCTATGCTCGAGATTCCCGCGTCCAAGATTACTGTCGTCCCCAACGTCCTGGAGGACGATCTCTCGCCGTTGCAGGACCAGGAGCGAAGAGTCGCCAGGAGGCGCTGGTTCGGGGACGCCGAGTACGTAGTCATCCACGTCGGTAAAGCCAGCGCCTATAAGAACAGGATCGGCGCAATGCGCTCCTTCGGCCTTTTGCATGAAGGGCTACCGCTGGCACGCCTCTTCCTGGTTCACGGTCGGCCAGACGCGGAAGAGACCGCCTTTCTCAAGGAATCGTCCGCGCGCGACGCTATTAAGTTCCTCCCGCCCATGACGCGGGAAGAACTTCGTCAGTTTTATGGTGCAGCAGACGCCCTGATCTTTCCGTCACTGTACGAAGGGTTCGGATGGCCGCCACTTGAAGCGATGGCCTGCGGCTGTCCAGTCGTTTGCACCACACGTGGCTCCCTTAGGGAAGTCGTCGGGGACGCCGCGCTGACCACCGATGACCCGCATGATCATCGCGCCCTTGCCGAACAGCTGCGCCTGATTCTGCGTGATGGAACCGCCGCGCGCCACCTTCAACGGCGTGGATTTGCGCGAGCGAAATGCTTCACGGCCTCAACGATTCTTCCGCAGATGGCGGACGTTTACCGAAGGATGTAAATAGAATGCTCCGAATCCTCCACGTCTTGCCGTCTCTGAAACAAAGCTACGGTGGACCCATCCGCGCGGTTTTAGATCTATCGGCGCGAGCCACCCGATTCGGGATTCGCACTGAAGTCCTAGGCTTCGGCGAGTTGGACATTCCCGACAATCCCCTCGGGACGGAATCGATTCACAGTCTTCCCGTTTCTCGGCCCAGGCGCTATTGCTATTCACGTGAACTAGTGCCCTGGTTGAACGCGAACCTGACTCATTATGATGGTGTAGTCCTCCACGGCATGTGGCTGTATCCGAGCTCGGCGGCCGCCTCGGCCTGCGTTCGAACTCGTACTCCCTACGCCTGTTTCCCTCATGGAATGCTGGAGCCCTGGCCCGTTTACAAGCAGAGTGTCTGGAAGGCTGTGAAGAAGGTTTTTTACTGGAATCTTCGAGAAAAGAGGATCTTCAAGCGAGCCCGATGCCTGTACTTCACCACCGATAGGGAGCGCGCCCTTGCGGACCAAACGTTTCACCTTGGAGGCACCCAGCGAATTCTAATTCCATATGGCATCGAAATGGTATCTGAACGGATCTCCGCCCCTACCACCGCGATGCTGACGCAACCGCCCAGCCGGAAGGTCGCGCTTTTTTTGGGGAGAATTCATCCTAAGAAGAACCTTCATTTTCTCATTCAAGCTTGGCGGCAGGCGCGGCCCCCGGAGCCCTGGCACCTGATCATCGCGGGATCGGGGGACGAGAAATACACGGCCCGGTTAAGGAATCTGGTAGCCGCTGGCGGCCTGCAAGAAACCGTACATTTCACCGGTTTCCTCTCGGGTAAGGACAAAACCTACCTGCTGCAGCGCGCGTCATGGTTCCTCCTGCCATCCGAACAGGAGAACTTCGGAATTGCCGTCGCCGAAGCCATTAACCACGGATGCCCGGTAGCGATTTCGGAGAAGGTCTCCTTCTGTGAATTCATGCATCCGCAGTCGGAAGTACTGCCAGTAGATCTAGGTGCCTGGGTCAAATTCATGCGGGAGCGGATGCCGGACGACGCTTGGCGATCGAAGCTGATCGAGTTGGATCGAGCCACCCTCCTGCCGAAGATGAGCACGGATCGAGTGTCGCAGGACTGGGCATCGACGCTGCTGAGGACCTTCGGCTCCGTCCCTGACCTAGTCAATGCCGTGTTACAGTCCGTTGGAACCACGAGTGGTTCGTGAAGCTCAACCCTGTCCGGCTTTCGACATTCCGAAACACCTGGTACCAACCCGGACGCTCGGCCTTTGTCCGAGCCAGCTGGTTCCTCATCGGCTGTCCCCTTGTGCGTTCAGCGTTGATTCCGTCTTCCGCTCTCCGATCTGCAGTCTTAAAACTGTTCGGTACGAGGATCGGGGTCGGGGTAGTCCTTAAACCAGGCGTCCAAGTGAAGTACCCCTGGCGGCTCTCAATCGGAGACGATTCTTGGATCGGAGAGAACTGCTGGATCGACAATCTCGCCGATGTATCGATAGGTCGTAACGTCTGTATCTCTCAAGGTGCGCACCTCTGCACGGGAAATCACGACTGGTCAGATCCCTCGTTCGGGCTTATCCTCCGTAGCATTACTCTTAACGACGGATCTTGGGTCGGAGCGCAGAGTTTCATCGGCCCAGGCGTGGAACTGGGGCAATGCGCCGTCGCTACCGCTGGCGCCGTCGTCACGAAGAGCATTCCCGAGTATCAGATCCATAGTGGCAACCCGGCCCAATTCATCCGCATCCGAAACATCCAAGATCCAGCTAATCCTAATCGCTCGTCTCCAACTCCCTCGCCGACTCTTGTGCAACATTGAACAGGTCGAAACGGTTTGCCCCGAGCCGTCGATCCCGGCGCCGGGTCTGCCGCCGCAATCAATCCTTTCAGAATGGCCCATGGTATTTGATCACCAAGAGTCTACCGCTCCGCCGCCCCTAAGTCGCGTTCTGATCGGGCAGAAACTGGTACTGGGTTATCGTAAGAATTCCAACCATGCCTTCCCAACCCACGGTCCTCGTTACCGGTGGAGCCGGGTATATCGGGTCCCACACCGCCAAGGAATTGGCCCAGTCCGGCTATCGCGCGGTGGTCTACGACAACTTGAGCCGCGGCCATCGTTGGTCGGTTCGCTGGGGTCCTTTCGAGGAAGGCGACCTTCTCGACCAGGAGCGCCTGCAAGGCGTTCTGGTGAAACATGAAATTCAGGCCGTGCTCCACTTTGCCGCATTCGCCTGGGTCGGCGAATCCATGCAGTCGCCGGAAATCTATTTCCAGAACAACGTCGGCGGAACTCTGAGTCTGCTCAATGCCATGCGTTCATCCAAAGTAAAAAGGCTGGTCTTTTCTTCCACCTGCGCGGTTTACGGAAGTCCCGAAGTTCTCCCGATAGAAGAGAGTAATCCGACAGCGCCTTCAAATCCCTACGGGGAGTCAAAACTGATGGTCGAGAAAATCCTGAGGTGGGAAGGGTTGTGCCATGGACTCAAATGGGTTGCACTCCGTTACTTCAATGCAGCTGGATGCGACGCGGAGGGGGAAACCGGCGAGTCCCACTTTCCGGAAACGCATTTAATCCCCTCTCTTCTCGAAGCCGCGCAAGGTCTTAGGGCTGCTTGCCCGATCTTCGGAAGCGACTACCCCACGCCGGATGGAACCTGCATCCGGGACTACATCCACGTTACCGATCTGGCGGACGCGCATGTTCGTGCGCTGCGCTATCTAGAGAACGGCGGATCGAGCGTGGCGATGAACCTCGGAACTGGAGACGGCTACTCCGTCAACCAGATCCTGGCTGCGGCCGAAGCTGCTGCTGGCCGCCCGATTCCAATCGAGCGCCAACCACGAAGACCCGGAGATCCGCCCCGGCTGGTGGCCGCGCCGCGGCGGGCAATAGAACTTCTAGGATGGAAGCCCGTGCATTCCTCGATCGAGAATATTCTCGAAACCGCATGGGCGTGGCAACAGCGGTGTACCATCAAACATTGATGAATGGAATTGCCAACTCTCTTGACCCGGCTTGGAAACTGGTCGATTCGGACCTCGGCGGGCTTCTTGTCACGGTTGATCCGTCATCTCGGGCGGAGATTGAAGTCACCCCCCGTGAGCTAACCGACGCAGCAGCTGCCTTAGTTCGTGAGATCGGCGCAATGAATCCCAACAACCAGGAATTTGTCGCTAGTTTCCTGATTGACCGGTACACTTACCGCCTCTATAGACAAGAAGTCGAAAAGGGGGACCCCGGCTGGGTACGGTTCGAATGGCGATTAGGTCGTTATGCGGAGGTTGAACAGTTAAAGCTTCAAATGCAAGAGCGCCGAGGCTGGACTAGCGAGAGGGCGGAGCAAACGCGGCTTTGGCCTCAAGTGACGCTACCGCCGGACGGGCGGCCCGTCATTGACCTCCTTACAGAGGTAGGTCAGTTGTCACCTGACCCGCTTCGATGCCTACTTAAGCTGATGTCTCCCAGTGCGAAGTTGGGCATAAACTGGGAGGAAATCAAGGATCCGGCACCCCTGGATCTTTTCTGGCAGAAAGCCGCAGTTCTTGACGGCGACGAGCGCGAAGAGATACTTCGGATCCTTTGGGATCGGCATAACGATTTCTGGGACCAGGAAATAATCAGGGACCCAGCTTTGCCGAACGCGCACTGGGGCTAGGGCCGCCGTCCTCTCGCCGTGGCTACTGCCTCATGAGTCCCAGCCCACAGTCCTCGTCAGGCTGCACCGGCTTCATCGGCTCACACAGCGCAAAAGAATGACGCACGCGTGCGATATGGCGAGTCGCACCCGTTTGACAATCTTTATTGTTTCGGTTGACTCGAAATCATGAAAACCGCACTCATTACAGGTATCACCGGACAGGACGGATCGTTTTTGGCGGAATTCCTTCTCGCCAAAGGCTACCAGGTGCACGGGCTGATTCGCCGGGCCTCCACCTTCAACACGGAGCGCCTTAATTCCCTCTACGCCGACCCGCACGAACAAGGGGTTTCTCTGTTCCTCCATTACGGTGATGTCACGGATGGTACGGGGCTGCGCCGTACCATCGAAAGGGTCCGGCCAGACGAGATTTATCATCTGGCCGCGCAATCGCACGTGCGGGTAAGCTTCGATCAGCCGGAGTACACGGCGGATGTGGTGGCCACTGGCGCGTTGCGCTTGCTCGAAACTGTGCGCGACTATAACGCGCATAGCGGCAAGCAGGTGAGGATATACCAAGCCGGATCGTCGGAAATGTTCGGAGCTGCGCATCCGCCGCAGAACGAGAAAACTGCGTTTTATCCGCGCAGTCCCTACGCGGTGAGCAAAGTCGCGGCACATTGGTTCGCCGTGAACTATCGCGAAGCTTACGGCATGTTCATCAGTAACGGCATTCTATTCAACCACGAGTCGGAGCGGCGCGGGGAGACTTTCGTTACCCGAAAGATCACCCGTGCCCTTGGCCAGATCAAGATGGGACTGCAGGAGAAGCTATTCCTGGGCAACCTGGATTCTCGAAGAGACTGGGGCTATGCGGGCGACTACGTCGAAGCAATGTGGCTCATGCTTCAGCAGAGCGAGCCGGACGACTTCGTCATCGCCACCGGAGAGGCGCACTCGGTACGCGAGTTTTTGGATGAAGCTGCGGCCTGCTGTGGCTTAGACTGGCATAAGTTCGTCGAGACAGATCCACGTTACCTTCGCCCAACGGAAGTCGACTTCCTGCTGGGGGACGCCTCCAAAGCGCGCCAGAAGTTGAACTGGGCCCCCCGCGTAGGCTTTCGAGAACTGGTGCGAAAGATGGTCGATTACGATCTCGATCAGGCAAAACAGCAGCGCATGCTGACCGACGCCGGGCATAAAGCCGCGGCGCGGTAGCGTCCCATTGTCGAAAAACCACAGGCAAAAAAGACGGATGAGAACGCTTAAATTTTAGAAGTCAGACCCCAGCGGACCTGGCGAGTCCGGCGGCTGCATTCGGACTCGAAATGAACCTACTGGGGCCGCGAAGTCGCGGTGGCACTGAACTCCATATGTAATCGATAACCGCTGTCGATTTTCGAACCCGCCGGAAACGCCGAAATCGCTCCGCCCGTACCAGCTGCTTCGCCATAGTCCGAGTAACCTCCTCATCCTTAATTACCTCCGCCCGCTGTCCTCCTGCCCGAACCCCCACCTCCAACGTAGCCCCCGCCCTCTTCCCCGAAACCCGGGCCCTCGTACTTCCCCCACAACCTCCCGCATTTCAAAGCACTAGAACGTACGAAAAGATACCCTGACTTTCCTGGAGCGTCGCGCAACGAAACCTTCGCTACCCTGCAACGTCTCACCGATGTGCTGAACCAAGCCGTTCGAACAATCTCCGCATCTGTACTGCTGGTCGGCTTGTCCCTCGCACAGGATCCGGCGCCAGCGGTGTTTCGCGCCCAGACCGATCTGGTGACCGTTCCCTTCCAGGTTCGCCGCGGGTCGAGTCTGGTTTCCGATCTCAAGCCTGCGGATGTGGTTCTGCTCGAAGACGGAGTGCCCCGCAACTTCACGATATTGGAAGCTCCTCCCGTCCATCTGACTCTCGACCTCGTAGTGTTGTTCGACGTCACGAACCCAACCGTCACCCCTCCCAGGAAGGACCTGAGGGGACGAGCCGGGTTTTGGGACACCAAAGCCCTCGGCAACCTTGCCGGCTATTGGAGCGAGGCCGCCACATTGCGGCTTCTTGACGGACATCTTGATAAACAGCAGGCCTCGGTCCGGTTTTCGATCTATCGCCTGGATCAATCCCGGTTGCAGCGGCTGTGCCAATCGACCAGCGACCCCAAGGTCCTTGCCGATGCACTCCATCGATTGGTTGTTCCCGGGCCTGCGGGCCAATCTGCCGATCAGGACGTGGACATTCCGTTGCCCGCAGGTCTCGCGATTCGCAGCATGGAGCGTAAGGCGCAGGCCGACGGTTATCTTCCCCAGCCGTGGTCGTTAGCAGCGGCGGCAGCGGCGTTGAGGGACTCGGCCGCCGCGTCCTCGCAGATGAGTGAAGCGCATACCGATGCCGACGCCACGATGGCAGCCCGGGCGCTGGTCATCTTTTCCACCGGCGCCGAGGGAAGCTCCATAACGCCTGAGGACCTCGCTGGCCTGGCAGTGGATGCAGGCGTCCCCGTCTATCCGGTCGCTCTCCCCGGCTTCCCATGGGTCCTGCCGTACGAAGGCTACACCTATACGAGCGCTGTCAAGAACGGTTTCTATTACTTCTATAGTTCCAAGGACGACGGGGAGCCCGGCAATAAGCTTCCCATGATAGGACCAGGTGGTGCGACTCATGTAGGCGGTTCTGGCGGCTGTTCCAATTGCGGGACCCTCTATGTTGCGTCTTACTACAATTACCCGTTTGAAAGCCTCGGTGATCTTACGGGAGGGCTTCGCTTCGATGCGATGAATCACCTCGCCGCCCCAGACCCCGATACGCCGGGCCTTGCGATGTTTTTGTCCCGCAGCGGGTATTCCATGACCGGCGGCGAAACGCAGGACATTCTTGACCGGGTGAAGAAGCATGCCCTGGCGCGCTTCCGTTCGAGTTACACCGTGGGATTTGTGCCGTCGCCCTCCGGCTCTCCGCGTGAGCACAAACTGGAGGTGAAACTCGCCCCGAAATCCAGTGGCAAGGTCGCGGAAGGCAAGCGTAGCGCGATCTACTGAAGTCGGGGAGCGGTGTCCTGGCCTACGAGGACCAGTTCGTCGCGGCCGCGGGGCGCTCGGCGCGGCGATACCCTAGCCACTTTGGCGACGACAAGATCGCGGAAACCGCGCCCGCGTAGATTCTCGGCGTCAGGCGCTTTAAACGCCAGCATGTACTTGTATTCGAGGTCGGAAGTGATGTCGCCGAAGATGGAAGTGATATCCGCGGTGTTGAAGAGCGCAATCCTGTCTTGAACGCGCAGTTCGTCGATCATCCGATAGCCGAATTCTTCACAGTGGGAAGGGCCGCAGCCAGGCTGCGTGGTGTCGAGCAGCACCGCGCAGGAGAGCCGCTCCGTCACTGCGTCGAGCGTGAGAATTGGTTGAATCTCGCGGTTGGCGCGGAGAGACTCGAAGCGGTCCTTGGTCAAGTAGTCTAGTCAAGACCTGCGTGCGATTACTTCTGTGTTGTCGCTATGAGTTTACATTCGGCCTGCGTTGTAGCAGGAACTCCAGCGCGTCTTTTTGGGTACGGACGCCTGCGATCGTGGGAATACCTGCCGCCTCTTCTAGCGGATTCGAACGAAGGATTCTTTTCTGCGAGAAAAACTCTGGGCTTTAGAGCTAGAAGGCATTATGCTATCTCGAGGGAGTTTACAACGGGATGAAAATCACGCACTCTATAGCTGTCTTCAGCGCTCTAGCCCTAGGTCTTTGTGGGGTGGCAACCAATCTGACTTCACAGGAATTGAGCGCCGACGGCTATAAAAATCGGCCCATAGGCGACTTGCCAGAGGCGGCCGCAGGCGTGATTCAAGGACGAGCCAATGGCATAGATCATCACGGTGGTCCTGTAATCCTTAACAATATACGAATGTATTACATATGGTACGGAAAATGGGAGGAGGCTTCGAAATCCATCCTGACGGATTTTGCGAATGGCATTGGTGGTTCGTCGTATTTCAACATCGAGACCAGTTATTCTGATGGATCGAAGACGCCGGTATCGAACTCAGTGAGCTATGGCGGGAGCACCACTGACGACTATTCGCTTGGAAGGTCGCTGTCAGATGAAGATGTCGAGACCGTTGTGTCGAACGTCCTGAGAAGCGGGAGCTTGCCCACCGATTCACATGGCGTCTACTTTGTTTTGACTTCTCCCGACGTCCGTGAGACCTCGGGATTCACCACCGCGTATTGCGGGTGGCACAAGTGGAACAATTTGAATGGGGCCAACATAAAGTACGCATTTGTTGGCGATGCGTCGTTGATCAAGCCGGAAGCCTGTTCCGTTCAGACCAAGGTGAGCCCGAATGGGAACCCCGGGGTGGACGCCATGGTTTCCTTCGTCGCCCACGAACTGAATAAGTCGGTAAACAATCCGAATTTCAATGGATGGTATGACTCGCGCGGCGATGAGAGCGCGGACAAGTGCGCTTGGACTTTTGGAAGCGTCCGGAAGCTTTTAAACGGCAGTGTGGCCAATGTCAACCTGGGCGGGCGCGATTTTCTAATCCAGCAGAACTGGGTCAACGCGGAGGGAGGTTCCTGTGCCTTGTCCTACGAGCCAGCGCAACCCCCCGCTCCGGAGACCCCGATGAGCGTGGCAGCCATCAATGTGAGCGGATCGATCATCGGTACTGTGGATGCAAGCACGGCTGCCGTAAATCTGACTACGGAAGGCACGATGGATTGGGTTCATTGGGGCGATGGTGTTGGCAGCCGGAAGGCAAGCGTCACGGCGCAAATTAGCAACTACGCAGTGGTGGGCAGTGGGGGCGTGTTGAAGTATTCCACCGATCCTCGGCCCATGAGTTGGACAGACGGAACGCCTACCCTGAGCTCTACCAATGACCGTACAGGAATCTATGTCGACGCTAACAGGGGAATTTCCCTGACAGCTCCTGCCGACACAAACATCCGAACCTTGGTGGTCCACGTGGGAGGAACGAATAGTGGCGGTACCTTCACCGCCCATCTTTCTGACAGCTCAGCGCAGGACTTTACGAGTGCGACTTCGACCGTCACCGGACAATACGATCGCAACTTTACGCTGACCTACCGGGCTGGTTCCGCAGGCCAAACCTTAACTGTGACCTGGAAGATGACCTCAGGCACGGGCAATCTGACGCTTAGCGGTGCATCGCTAACCGGTACTCCGCCGGCCATTCCCAGTATCACGGCGACGTCGGGCAGCTCCCAAAGCGCCACAATCAGCCACACGTTTGCCAACTCCTTAAAGGCGACAGTGTTGGATTCTCACGGCGTTCCGATAAGTGGCGCGTCAGTAACGTTCACCGCTCCTAGCTCTGGGGCTAGCGGTAGTTTCGGTGGCGCAGTCACTGCGACCGTCTTGACGGACCTCAACGGTGTTGCTACGGCGCCCACATTCACCGCGAACACCACCGCCGGTAGCTACTCCGTTATCGCGACCACTCCGGGTGCGGCGGCTTCGGCGAGTTTCTCCCTGACGAATACGGCCGGACCACCTTCAACAATTACAGCGTTGGGCGGAACGCCCCAGAAAGCGATCCTCAACACGGCGTTCTTGAACAACCTTACGGCGGTCGTAAAAGATTCGGGAGGAAACCCGTTGAGCGGCGTGAGCGTCGAGTTCACGGCACCCAACAGCGGTCCGAGCGCGGCTTTCAGTAGTGGATCTACGGCCGCGACGCTTACAGACTCCAACGGAGTCGCCACGGCGCCGGCTCTCACTGCGAACGGAACGGTCGGTAACTACATTGTCACGGCCGAAGTTTCGGGAGTGTCCGGTATGGCCAGCTTTGCTCTTGGCAACGTCCTTGCCGGAACGGGAAGCGGAATTTCGCTCGTCCAAACCGCAACTGTCAATTCCGGAATTAATGTGACTTCGATCACCGTCACATTCAACGCCGCCAACACCGCTGGTAACTGGATCGGGGTCGCCATTTACGGAGGGCAGGGCACGGCGCATCTGTTTACGATTACGGATACAACCGGGAATGTCTATCAGCACGCCCTGACTCAGGCCAACACTGTGGGCGACGCAACCATGGGCGTGTACTACGCCGAAAGCATCAAGGCCGGACGAAACACAATAAAGGTCACACCAGATCACCCAGGATACCTGCGCGTTGCGGTTCTTGAGTATGCAGGAGTGGCACCCACGAATTCGCTAGACGGCACCGCCAGCACGGAGAACACCGGCTTGCCCAATAGCGGAACCATTAACACAACTGCGGACGGAGACCTGCTCTTGGGAGTGGAAATCACGGGCGACGCAAATTCTGTCACGGCTGGTGCTGGCTACACGATCGAGGATCAGGTGCCGGGCTTGCCGGGAACGAAACTGACGGTCGAGGATGAGATTCAAAAAGTCGCCGGCCCGGCTGCTGCCACGATTACATCAATCAATAATTGGGGTTGGGCCATGGGTCTCGCAGCTTTCAAGCGTGCTCCGTAGCCAGGTCCGAATTTGGCATGACCCGAGAGCCATGAGCGCCATTTCGGCGAGTGGCAGAATGGACGAAGGTTCCTTCTACCGGCAATGCTGATCCTGCCCATGGCGCTCGGCGGCAGCGGAGGTCTCGTAGGCCCTGGGGCAAAGCGGTTCTCGTGCCCAGCATCGCTGGACCTCCCTAGCATGTGGCGACGGTAATCGCCGACAGATCGCCGAAGCCCCGGCGAGGAGATGGATTGCCCCGACAAATACAAGAGCAAGGCGAAAAACCACCGATCATGCGTTAAGATTCCACGTAAGCAGCAGATAATAAAAGACTTGCTAGGATCATGACACGGCCCTCGCGCTGCCTGAAGAGTAATTGAGATTGGCGAGATGTTAGGAGACATCAGCCTCCGTCGCCTCGAAAGCGGCCCAAATGTTGATAACATCGCAGCACGTGTGCGACTCGATACTTCAAGCGAGCATCGACGATCCTTCCGACTGGCTATCGACGTCCTGACCGCGCTCGTGGCAGCTAGTTCGGTGCTCATCGGGACCTTTGCTATCTTCCTCTTTGTCCTGGCGATCCTCGCATTCGGCGACGGGTAGGGGTTGTTCTGTTTTCCTAAGCACGTGGTGACACACCAAGTGAGCGTACCTCGGGAAGTCTGAGAGTCACTAACCTTCGTGTTCCAATCCACCGATTGTGTGAGCGCCTTCGCTTCAAGGAAGCCAATTCGTAAGTGCCGAGACGGGACACCATTCGTCACCGAGAAGGGTTTGGCCTGTTGAATGAACCCGCCGGCACACGTTGTAAACTAGCCGGTCTGCTGGACGACCACAAGCACATCGCAGTAACGAAGGCTACGGCAGGTATCCTTGCCGGGACCTGATCCTCAGACCCTTGACGCCATCAACTTTCAGATCAATTGAATGCCATTTGGAGTCCGTACTCGGCGGCGCCTTAAACGCCAGCATGTACGTGTGTTCAAGGTCGGAAGTGATGTCGCCGAAGATAGAGGTGATATCCGCGGTCTTGCGGGCCTCATAGAGGCGCGCGCCCGTCGACTCCGCGATATCTTTGAGCTGGGTCATCAAGTTCCTACTCTTGAGCGCGTCTCCCTCGGCGATAGCGTACACGGGAATCCCGGCCTTCTTCGCACGCTGGACTCCATTGCGAATATTGAGCACGCTCGCATTGTCATCGCCGTCGGTAAATAGCACGATAGCTTTCTTGCCGTCTTCTTTTTCGATTTCCCGGGCCACCGCAGAGATCGAATCAAACAACGCCGTATCACCTGAAGCTCGGCTGCGCAGAACTGCTTGCTTGGCTGCTGCTCGATCTGTTGTAAAAGCCTGAAGCTGATTTAGGCTCGTACTGAAACTGAAAAGCGCAATCCTGTCTTGAACACGCAGTTCATCGATCATCCGAATCACCGAATTCTTCACGGTGGGAAGGGCCGCAGCCATGCTGCCCGTGGTATCGAGCAGCACCGCGCAGGAAAGCCGCTCCGTTACTGCATCGAACGTGAGAATCGGTTGAGGCTCGCCGTTGTCGCGGATCTCGAAGCGCTCCTTGGTCAACCCGTCCACGTAATGGCCGTCCCCGTCCCGGATGGTGGTATAAACTTCGACCAAGCGCGAATCCACCCGAAACGTTGGGACGTCCTGGCCCACCGCTAAACAAGGCAAGATCAAGATCACTGCAGTTGCCGCTGACCAAATTTTCATTTGGCTTCCGCCTCCAAAATGAGCTTCTGATCTAACGCCGCATAGGCGGCAATGGCTGAACGCCAATCGTGGAAGTCGCTCAATTTCATCTTGCTCAGAATCACCCGTGCTAGTGGTTCCGCCAAGGAGCCCATGGCCGCCGCAGGCAGTCCGGCCGAATTGGCGTAGCGCGCGAAATACAGTTTAAACTCAGCACTCCTCTCCGCCAACCTATCGGGAACCAGATCGCTCTCGTATTGTTCATATGGCGGCGCCGGCATCAGGTGGGGATGGCTACAGCCGAACGTTTCATCGAATTCCGCGCCGAGCAACTGCAAACGATCCCCGCTGTTTCGTGCGGCCAGATCGCGGAGCGCTCGCGCAGCCGGGGATTGCCATGGACCGCCCATCGAGTAGCGCGTGAGATAGCGATCTCCCAAGAAGTATAGATCGCTCAAGGTCACTCCGCTCCACACGCGAAGCCAATCGCCCTGGGCGATGGCCGCTCTCAGCCCCGTCCTCCGAGCCAGCGAAAGGAGTCCCAGGGTGTCCTCTGCGAGGGCCGCTTCTATTTCTGGTGCGCTTGCGGCGTGCACAATCCACTCGCGTGCCACAGCTACCTTTAACCCCAATAGGCGGAGGTCCTCATCTCGAAGGGCTCCCCAATTAGTGGATCGAAGCGCCGTGATCTGCTTCGCCGCGATAAAGGCGCCATAGTCACCTC